>Ga0314774_1001306_pt1 | contig 16232 bp, 18 predicted proteins | sample MetaGCBIA2018_FD_204515 | JGI IMG/M metagenome (GOLD analysis project Ga0314774, IMG submission 204515) | Cryopeg brine microbial communities from Beaufort Sea near Barrow, Alaska, United States - CBIA 2018 | ecosystem: Environmental > Aquatic > Marine > Coastal | place: USA: Alaska | collected... | reverse complement strand
ACAAACCGGATACCTGCCTCAGAATTATTGAGGTGAAGAATAGGCAGGAGCCGTATACGAGGCCCGTACGTACGGTTCTGTGAGAGGGCTGGGGCGAGCTTGATGCTCGCCTCACCCTACTCGATTTATGCGACCGTGACCGTCAACTCCCCAACCTGTTCTATGCTTGCGACCAGAGTGTCACCACTGCGAATCGGGCCGACTCCAGCCGGGGTGCCAGTGAGGATGATATCCCCTTCTTCGAGGGTGAAGATGTCGGAAGTTTCGGCGATGATTTGTGGGATTTTTCTCATCATCAATCCGGTATTTCCGTTTTGTTTCAGGATGCCATTGACGGTAAGGGTGAGAGTGAGGTTGTTCGGGTCAGAAACCCGGTCAGCCGTTACAAAATTGGAGAGTGGGCAGGCGGTGTCGAATCCTTTGGCAATCTCCCATGGTAGCCCTTTCTCTTTTTGCTGACTCTGAGTGTCGCGCAGAGTCAGATCGATCGCGACTCCGTAGCCGGCAACATAATCGAACGCGTCGTCCTCGCAGATCCCCTTGCCGGTCTTCCCGATCAGGAGCGCCAACTCAATTTCGTGGTGACAGTCGTTCGAATAGTCGGGGATGACGATCGTCCCCCCCTCGGGGAGAAGGCTGGTTGTCGGTTTAATGAAAATAACCGGTTTGTCCGGTATGGCGTTGCCGAGTTCTTTTATGTGCTCAGTGTAGTTCCGACCCAGAGCAACGATTTTGCCAGGACGGATACGGCTGCTGCGACCGGTAAGTTGAATTGTAAACATAGTGCGATCCTTTTATGGTGGAGGCGAATTGTCGAGATAATGACTCTGCTTGCAGGCGATAGAAGTAAAGAGTCGAATTGTTGATAACGGCGATTTTCCCGCCGACCCCTTCTAAGTGCCCCTGTAACTTTTAGGCTAGATTAAATCCTGGTAACTTCTCGAAGCAGATTATCATATAAGAGCAAAACGGAACAACCTATACATAATAGTTTCCCTGTAAAAGCTACCGTCTATTCTATCGAGATCGTAGATATTTGAGGTTTACTTATCGGGCTCGGAACAAAAATATTAATTGAGTGGTTGTCCTCTCTATTTCTGGTAGAGTTAATCATTAAATAGTCGGCCGGGGGAGGTCAGGCAGAAGCCTGATCCTCTGCTCCATGATCACAATATAAACGAGGAGTGAAACATGAAAAAACAGAAGAGTAGCTATCAAGATGGTTTGAGGAAGGCCGGGTTCACTGTCGGAGTCATCGGTTTTACATTGATACTGCTCTCCGGCTGCGTCTCGACGGGAAAATATGAATTGATGACCCAGGAACGCGACCTGGCTCTAGAGCAGAAGTCTGCATTGGAGGCGGAGAAAAGTAAGCTTGTCCTTGAGCAGGATCGTCTGAGTCAGGAACAGGCCCGCTTGAGCTCGCTGGTGGTTGAGACCGAGCAGGAAAAGCAGGCGGCGGCGATGAGGGCCGCAGAAGCCCAGGCCGAAGTTACCCGTCAGCAGCAGGTGTACGATAGTCTGCAATCTACGTTCGCCAAAGAACAGCAGGCTAACCAGGTGAAGATCGAAATGATGAAGTCAGGGGTCAAGGTTAATCTCGCCAACGAGATCCTGTTTCCGTCCGGTTCGGCCGATCTTAATGAACAGGGGATCGAAGTGCTGACGCGGGCCGCAGCCGAACTGAAAAAGAGCCCTTATCAAACCATTGTGGCCGGCTTTACCGACAACGTTGCGATCAGCGGAAATCTGAAAGATAAATATCCGACCAACTGGGAGCTCGCCGGAGCGAGGGCCGCGAGTGTGGTTCGTCTTCTCGAAGCAGAAGGGGTTGCGTCGACTCAACTTCTGGCGCTTTCCTTTGGTGAAAACAACCCGGTCGCATCGAATGATACCCCCGAAGAGCGGAGCAAGAACCGCCGGATCGAGATTATTCTGCGGCCTGTACCGGTGACGATGAACTGATCATCTGACTCAGCCATGATATGGCTCCCCCTTGCTCCAAAGCAGGGGGGTAGTTTTTTTGTATTAAGAGGATGGAAAATTTCCTCTATACCGTTTATTCTCAAGCATAAATAAATCTATAACAGGATACGCAATGTTTCAGTATGAAGAACCGTTATTTCGCCCGCCGAGTGAGGCTTCGAGCCTCATTTTTCAGATTACCATCGGTTGCTCGCAGAACAGTTGTACGTTCTGCGGGATGTACAAGCACAAGCGGTTTCGTCTCCGCTCGGTCGATGAGATCGTGGCCGAGATCGAAGCGGTCCCGGTACCCTATCGGAGCGGTATAAGGCGGGTCTTTCTGGCCGATGGCGATGCACTTGTCTACCCGCAGGAGGGGTTGGTGCAGATTCTCGATCGTTTGGCAGCGGCTTACCCGAATCTGACCCGGATCAGCGCATATGCTTCCCCTAATAGCTTGACGACGAAGAGTGAATCGGAACTTGCGCAGCTCCGTGAGAAGAGGTTGCGGATTCTCTATTTTGGTCTGGAGAGCGGCGATGCTGCGACCCTAAAGATTGTGAATAAGGGGTATGCCCCGGGGAAGATGCTGGAACTCTGCAGGAAGGCGCAGACAGCCGGAATCAAGCTGTCGATTACGGCTATTTTGGGGCTGGCCGGACGAGATCGAAGTGCTGAACATGCGCAAGGTACAGCCGATTGGATCAATCAATTATCGCCTGAGTATTTTTCGTTGTTGACCCTGTTCAGCCGTCATAATCAAGCCTATTTTGAGCAGGTGACCGAGCAGACCAGGGGAGAGATTCTTGAAGAGACGCTAACGATCGTCAAACAGTTGAATCCGGTTCGAACGATTCTACGCTCCAATCATGCATCCAATTTTTTAAATCTGGCCGGGAGTTACCCAAAAGACCGCGAGCGGTTGATTGCCGATGTCGAATCCGCCATCACATTGGCTCGGCAGCAACCTGATTGGTATCATAGTTTCCCGGATTACAGCGAGGCGTACTGAATGATGTCGTTGGTTGATTCTGGCCTACCACTTAAGATTGACCCTGGCTAGGCGCGTCGCAACAACCTCCGTCGTTTTCATTTTTTAGAAATGTTGTGACTTCAGCTTCGGGTAACGGCCGTAAAAAATGATACCCTTGAATTTCATCACAGCCGTGCGTTTTTAAAAATTCCCTCTGACGAGATGTTTCGACCCCTTCTGCCGTCACCTTTAGCCCGAGATTGTGCGCTGTAGCGATGATTGAGCGGATTATGGCGGTATCCCGAGAATCGTTGGTTATTTCCCGGATGATTGGGTGGTCGATGTTGAGTCGGTCGACGGGGAGGTGTCGGAGTTGTGCAATCGATGAAAAACCGGAACCAAAACTATCGATGGCAATTCCGATACCGAGTTCTTTCAGCTCTGATAATATTTGCTGTGCTTGTTCGAAATCAGTACGAATTGACCCTTCAGTCACTTCGATCAGCAGTCGCGCCGGGTCGAGTCCGGTCTCGGTCAAGATGTTGCTAACTTCTAATGCCAAGTCCTTATGGTAGAGCTGTTTGCTGGCAATGTTGACCGATATTCGGATCGGGGCGAATCCGGTTTTCTCCCATTTTACGATTTGTTGGCAGGCGGCATTTAGTGCCCAGTTTCCTATCGGAACGATCAGTCCGGTCTCTTCAGCGATTTCAAGAAAGACATGCGGCGAGAGCAGGCCGAGGGTCGGGTGTTGCCAGCGGAGCAACGCTTCAACACCGCAGATCTCACCGGTATTCAGGTCGATTTGATCTTGATAAAAGAGTATGAGTTCTTTTTTTTCTAGCGCCGTGTTCAATGCGTTTTTCATCTCGTTTTTGTGCAGCAGCCGCTCATTCATCTCATCTGAAAAAAACATACAGGCATTACGGCCACTTTCCTTGGCCTGGTACATGGCAACATCGGCATTGCTGATCAGTGTTTCGGCATTGTCGGCATCGTCCGGGAAAAAACTGATCCCTATGCTGGTTGAGGTGTAGATTTCTCGTTCCTTGATGCGGAAAGGGCGGGAAAGGGCGTGAAGAACCTTGTTTGCCAAGTTCGTGACATCATCAAAATGCTTAATATTTGCTAACAAAATAATGAATTCATCTCCGCCGAGGCGGGCAACGGTGTCCGATTTACGTATGCATCCAGTCAAACGTTTGGCGACACTCTTAAGCAGGTCATCTCCGGCAGCATGTCCCAGACTGTCGTTTATCTCTTTAAAATGATCGAGGTCGAGAAACATCACGGCGATACTCTCTTCCTGTCGGTGTGCCCAATCGAGGACGTGTAGCAACCGATCATTCAACATCAACCGATTTGGAAGGCCGGTAAGATTGTCAAAGTAAGCGAGTTTTTGGACTTTATTCTCGGCCTTTTTTAGTTTGGTAATCGGTGCGTGGGTGATGATGACATACGGCTCGTTATTTTTGCCGATCAAACGGGTTCCTCGACTCAAAAACCAGGATTTTTCGCCATCGTTGATGGAGAAAATTTCCATGGAAAACTCTTCTAATGACCCGGCCAGCACTTCTCGCAGGCCGAGAAGGAACTCGGTTCGCTGAATTTTCCCTTTTTTGGTCAGGGTTTCAAGTATTTTGAGATAATTTCCCCCTTCTAAGAGGTTTTCGGGTTTGCGGAGATTCCGTCGGGCGAATTCATCCCAGGCTCGATTGGTTGTTGTGATCGTGCCGTTATGATCAATGATAGCGATCTGCTCCGGCAGGGCATCGATGATTTCATAAGAGGCCCCGGCATTTTTAAAAGGGGTGTATGTCTCCGCGGGTCGGGTAGAATTCTGCCAGAGTTGTAATACCATCGGTATGCCATCCAGTGAGCCGACCGGAAGATAGTGAACATCAAAGGCGCGATCAACAGGGTTCTCTTGTTGAATCTCTGCCTGGTTATTATGTAGGATCCTCTCCAGGGGGCAACTCAGGCAGGGGGTCTTGCGGTTATGCAGGTGCTGATGACAGAAGTTGTTGTGCGGCAACCCGAAAGTTTCGCTATAGCAGCGATTCGCAAACCGGATGTTACGGTCGGAATCGAGCAGGCAGGCCGGAATCGGCAAGTTGTCGAGGAGGGTGAAGATAGGCTCGGTTTGGAAATACTCTTTTTTTTTGATCTGTTTGGTCATGAATCCCCATTCAATAGTGGCACTGTCGGAGATGTTGATCGATAACAAACCAGCGTAAAGATAAAGCTGATTAAGTATACAGTAGATAGAGAAACATCGCAAAATGCGGAGTTTCTTTTGATATTAATAAAGCCTAGGTTTAAACGTTATTGTGTCTGTACTGCTGCCAGTTGCTTGTTGTGCAGACGGGAGAGCAGGGCCAATGCCGTGATCGCCCCGACCAGGGCGAAGGCCATATCTGACTGGGTATCCCAGACATACCCCTGAGTGCCGAGGAATGATTCTGCCGCTTCGTCGGACAGCAGGGCGACCCACCATTCAATTAGTTCGTAAAATGCGCTGAAGGCGAGACAGGTCGAGACGATGATGACGTTTAGCCACTTCCGGCTGTTGACAACAGCGTGGCGGATCAGGACTTCGCGGGCGATTAGTGCCGGGATAAATCCCTGGGCGAAGTGCCCGAGTTTGTCGTAGTTGTTGCGGGTTGCTCCGAAAAGGTCACCAAAGGGGACCTCTGCATAGGTGTAGTGACCGCCGATCATCAGGATAATGGCATGGACAAGAATCAGACTGTAGGCGAGCGGGGTGAGTGGGAAGGATCTGCGGGTTGCGACCAGTATCGCCAGGGCGGCCAGGGCCGGAATCACTTCGAGAAACCAGGTGTAGGTCTCTTTCGGGTTGATACCTGACCAGATCAGAACGGCGAAAAAGGTGAGGAGCCAGAGGGTCTGTCGCATCTATTTATCTCCCTGATGGGGGTCTACTGAGGTAGAAGGGCTTATTGTTTTGCCGGTTTCGCGCGTTATTATATCACATGGCAGATTGACACGCTGCTGATTCCCGGTTTATGGTGCGATTCGATTCATACAGAGGGAAATATTATGGCTGAAAAACCGAATGGAAAGTCATTCAAGCATTCAAAAAAGCATGAAGCGCTGCCGGCCGAGGAGGTTGTCATTGAGTCGCTCGATGATGATGGGATCGGTTGTTCGCGTTACCGGGGGAAGCCGCTGCTGATTCCGGGGGCGTTTGTCGGCGAAAAAGTTTTATATCAGCTCGAATATCAGGGGCACCATCGAAGTGGCGGGCGTCTCTTGCGAGTTGTTTCGCGGGCGCCGGAACGGATCAAGTCCCCCTGTAAAATTGAACATGCTTGCCTCGGATGCCCGTTTATTTCCATGCGGTACAGTGCGCAACTGCAGCTTAAATTAGAGAAGGTTCAGGCCGCTTTTGCTCGCTTTGACACCTTAAAAGAGGTGCAATCGGAACCGGTTCTGACGGCAGAGCAGCAGCTCGGCTACCGTACAAATGCCAAACTTGCGATTGCCAAGGAACAGGGGAAGGTCCGGATCGGAATCTATCGTCGCGGCACCCATGATGTGGTCGATCTTAAAGAGTGCACCCTGCACCACCCCCTGATTAACCGGATCATTACGGTGGTCGCAGAAGAGATCGAAAAACAGGGGATATGGGTCTATGATCCGCGCAAACGCCGCGGTCTGCTCCGCTATCTGCTGGTGCGGATTGCACCACACACAGGTGAGGCGCTGGTGACCCTTGTCGCCACTGAGCGCGATTACCGGCAGACGACGCATCTGGCTAAATGGCTGGTGAAAAAGGTTCCGGAAGTGGTGTCGGTGCAGATGAATGTGAATTCCAGTGAAGGGAATGTTATCCTCGGTCGCCAGACCTATAAGCTGGTTGGTCATCAGACTCTGCGGGATATGATCGGTGAGACGCGGCTGGCTATTTCTCCCGCCTCTTTTTTCCAGGTTAACCATGAGCAGGCCCAAAGAATTTATGCTCTGGTGCGCAAATGGGCGGAATTAACCCCTGCTCAGACGGCGCTCGATGTCTATTGTGGTATCGGCGGCATAGCTCTGAATCTGGCTCGCGATGCCGGTGAAGTTCTCGGGATTGAAGTGGTGGAGGAGGCGGTGCGCAATGCCCGGGATAATGCCCGTCTGAACCGCCTCAACAACTGTCGCTTTATCGCCGGTGACGCCGCTGAACTGCTCGACGATCTCCAGGGGGAGATGCCGCCCGGATTTGTCGCTACGGTTAACCCTCCGCGCAAGGGGTGTGATCGCGAGGTGCTCGATGCCCTCTGCGCGCTGCAACCGCGTGCTCTGATCTATGTTTCCTGTAATCCGGAGAGCCTGGCCGCGGATCTCGATCATCTCTGTCGTAACGGTTGGCGGGTTGATCAGGTGCAGCCGGTCGATATGTTTCCCCAGACCCCTCATGTTGAGACGGTGGTGAAGCTTTTGCCGCAAGCGTAGACTTTATTCCCCCTTCTATAAAAAAACGGGAGAGTGCGCAGTGCACTCTCCCGTTTGGTTTCTCTCTTTATCGACTCTCCTACAGTGCGTTCAACATCCTGTAAACCTTCTTTTGCAGTTCCCAGACCTCATCGGCGCGATCATCTTCGTCGTCGTCAATATATTCGAGTCGACCCTTGTCGAAAGCGTCGTGGGCCTTCATCAGGACCGGTGTCAGCTCTTCTTCGAGTCGAATCCGCGGAATTTCACCCACCGTCTCACGGAGCTCCTCAATGACCCGATACCCTTTGGAGACCGACTTCAACGCCTTCTTGAGAGCCGGACTCGAGTCGGAATCGATCAACTTCTGTTGAGCTGTGACAAATTCGTTGATATCTTCGGTCAGGCTACGGTAACGATCTGAAATATTCATGAACCCCGCTTCTCCTTCGTTTAGAATATCCAAGGGTGATTATCATAGCCGAAAGCACCTGATAACGCCACGAAAATCAGGGAAATTCAGTTGACTTCAAACGAGGGCTGCTGATACTCTTTTGGCAGAATTTAAACGCCCTGGGGGAGTAGCATACTGAGAGTTCCGTTTCGCATACGGGACGACCCTTTGAACCTGATCCGGATGATACCGGCGTAGGGAAGCGGCTACGGAAGTTCCGAAACCCGGACCGCCTGTTGCGGTCTTTTTTTGTTTTTAAGACAGTGGATGTCGATGCAGATTCATCTGAACGAGCGGATCATCTCTATAGGGGGTGAAGAAACCCTGTTTAATATCCGGGATCGATTCAAACAGGATGCCGACGTTCTGATTCTGAACGGCTTTCCGTCGAACCGCGATGCTGAATTGACGGCCGGGGACCGGGTTGTTTTGATTCGCCGTGGCGAGATTCCGGATGCGGCAGAGCTTGAGGCGCAGCTCATGGCGCGCTCCACTCCCGGTGTTTATGAGGCGATTCATGGTGCGACGGTCGGGATTGCGGGTGTTGGAGGTCTCGGTTCATCGATTGCTGTCGCTCTCGCCCGGACCGGAGTCGGGCGTCTGATTCTGGCCGATTTCGATCTGGTCGAACCTTCGAACCTGAATCGTCAGCAGTATTTTATCGATCAGATCGGTATGCCGAAAGTCGATGCGCTGAAGGCCAATCTGGCGCGGATTAATCCGAATGTGCAGACGGCCCTGTTTTATGGACGTCTCAATCGTGAAAATATCCCACAAATATTTGCACCGGTCGATATTCTGGTTGAAGCCTTTGATGCTCCGGATCAGAAGGCGCTTTTGGTAGAGACTTTTCGCAAAAATCACCCGACCAAGCCGGTGGTGGCCGGCTCCGGAATGGCTGGTTACGGCAGTGCCAATACCGTTGTAACCAGACGGGCCGGAAAGAATTTTTATCTCTGTGGCGATGGTGAATCGGCTGCCGCTCCGGGGAATGGACTGATGGCCCCCCGCGTCGGAGTTGCTGCCCATCATCAAGCCAATGCGGTGTTGCGCCTTTTGCTCGGGGAGGAACCGTGATGAACGTGACCGTTAATGGAGAGATGCACAAGATTGAAGATGGAACCGACCTCGCTCAGCTACTGAAGCAGATGGAGCTGAATGCTGACTGTGTCGCCGTGGAGTGCAATCTGGATGTTGTTGAACGGGAGGCGTTTTCCTCAACGCCGCTCAGCGAGGGTGACACCCTTGAAATCGTATCATTCGTTGGTGGCGGCTGATCCCGTCCTGATAGAAAAAAGGAAATGTATATGTCAGATCAATTGATAATCGCCGGCCGCAGCTTCAACTCTCGATTGCTGGTCGGAACCGGAAAGTTTTCAAGCAATGCGGCGATGGTTGACGCCATGGAGCGGTCTGGCAGCGATATCGTCACGGTGGCACTGCGTCGGGTCGATGTTGATAACCCGGCCGATGACATGTTGTCGCATATCGATCGGAATCGTTATCTCCTGCTTCCGAACACCAGTGGAGCCCGCAACGCCGAAGAGGCGGTCCGTCTCGCCCGGCTCGCCCGGGCTGCCGGTTGTGAGCCGTGGATCAAGCTCGAAGTGACTCCGGATCCCTATTATCTTCTCCCTGATCCGATCGAGACGCTAAAAGCGGCCGAAATTCTGGTGAAGGAGGGGTTCTATGTCCTCCCCTACATCAACGCCGATCCGGTCCTGGCCAAGCATCTGCAGGAAGCCGGGACCGTCACGGTCATGCCGCTCGGAGCACCGATCGGTTCCAACAAAGGGGTACGCACCCGCGAGCAGATTGCAATCATCATTCAGCAGGCGATCGTCCCGGTGGTTGTCGACGCCGGTCTCGGTGCGCCGTCGCACGCCGCCGAAGCGATGGAAATGGGGGCGGACGCGGTTTTGGTGAACACCGCTCTGGCTGTTGCCCGGGATCCTGGCGCCATGGCCGAAGCCTTCAAAAAAGGGGTCGAAGCGGGGCGTGAAGCCTATCTGGCCGGCCTCGGTGAACAGCGAGATACGGCTGAAGCCTCGAGTCCTCTAACCGGTTTTTTGCGGAACTGAGAGAATTCATGAGTTTTTTGAACGAAATAAACAGTTACGATCCCGTCGAACTCTTACAGCAGATCGAAGCCAAAACATCGGCCGATGTCGAGCGGGCTCTGGCGGTGGAGCGCCCCGGCCTGGAAGAGTTCAAGGCGTTGCTCTCTCCGGCAGCCGAACAGCACCTCGAGGCGATGGCCGCAAAGGCGCACCGCGTCACGCAGCAGCGCTTCGGTCGTACTATTCTGCTCTACGCCCCGATCTATATCTCCAATGAGTGCACCAACGGCTGCGTCTACTGCGGTTTCAACGCCACCAACAAGGTGACGCGGCGCACCCTGACTCTCGATGAGGTCGAGCGTGAAGCCCGCATCCTGCACGATCAGGGATTCCGCCACATTCTGCTGGTGACCGGCGAAGCGCCCAAAAAACTCGATGACGATTATCTCGCCGCCGTCGCCAGACGGATCCGTCCCCTGTTCAGTTCCATCTCCATCGAAGTCTACCCGATGAGTGAGGAGGGCTACGAGCAGATGGTTGATGCCGGTGTCGATGGCTTGACCATTTATCAGGAGACCTACGACCGGACCCTCTATTCGGAGCTGCACCCTTTCGGTCAGAAGAGTGATTATAATTTTCGCCTCGAGACCCCGGAGCGGGGTGGTGCCGCCGGTCTGCGTCGGATCGGTATCGGTTTTCTGCAGGGGCTCGGCAATTTTCGGACCGAGGCGTTTTTTACCGGACTGCATGCCCTCTACCTCTCCAAGCATTTCTGGCGAACCCTGATCAGTATCTCGTTTCCCCGCATGCGCCCGGCTGAAGGGGCGTTTCCGCCGCCGCATCCGGTCTCCGATACCCATCTGGTGCAGCTGATCTGCGCCATGCGCCTGATGATGCATGACGCCGGGCTGGTGATGTCGACCCGTGAGAGCGCAACCATGCGTGACAATCTGCTCCCGCTCGGGATCACCCAGATGAGCGCCGGGTCGTGTACCGCCCCGGGCGGCTACGCCGAGCAGGATGGAGGGGGGGAACAGTTCACGATTGATGATGATCGCTCGCCAGCCGAAATGGCCGAGGTGTTGCGCGGTTTCGGTTATGATCCGGTCTGGAAGGACTGGGATGCGTCGTTCCTTGATAAGACGGTCGGGTGAACGTGTTTTGCGACTGTCCGAAATAGAATTGTTCTTAACATAACATCAAAGTTCGTCGGGTCCCGGCCCGACAGCCGGGTTCATTTTCTTTGGATGAGCCGCAAAGAAAACGATCCAAAAGAAACGGCTCACTTGCAGTGGGCATTTTTGTCGCAAGTTGGTCAACTATTCTCGCCGCAAGGAGAAGTTGATCCGGGCCCTTAGTCGAGGGGCCCTCTTTATTGGTCTCCGTAGCAAAGAGGTCATAGACGTAGATTGAAAGTTTTCTGTTTTTAAACTGTAGCATTTGAATCCGCAGCAGATATGAAAACAAAACAGACGCGGATATCCGCCGCTTCATCAAAGACGCTATGCCGAATCAGCGACGCACAGCATTCTCAGCAACAGTGCTGATCAAAAAACATCAAGTCGAACAGTCATGCCGAGCGCAGCGCTTCAGGTCCTTTCTTTGCTGACTTTCTTTAGACCCGTAAAGAAAGCCAGTCGCCTGTCGGTGCGAGAACCGACGGTTTTGATTATAGTAAATGGAACAATCAAGATCGTCGGGTTTCAACTAATTCTATGAATACAACTTTCCCGGATCGCTTATGACTTCTCCTGTCGATTTCAACCTCTACCTGATCACCGACCGCCTGAATCTGCCAGCCGGCAAAGATCTGTTTGCACAGGTCGAGGCGGCTCTGCGCGGTGGGGTGCGGACGGTACAGCTGCGGGAAAAGGACCTGAGTGCAAGAGAGTTGCTGCCGCTGGCACTGCAGATGCGGGCGTTAACCAAAAAGTATGATGCGAAACTGCTGATCAATCGGGAGATTGACGTCGCGATAGCAGTCGAGGCTGACGGGGTGCATCTGGGTGGGGAGTGTCTGACTGTTGTCGATGCCCGCGCGCGCCTCGGGAAAGAGAGGCTGATCGGGATCTCGACGCATGCGATTGAGGAGATCCGACAGGCTCAGCAAGATGGAGCCGATTTCGTCACCTTCGGACCGGTCTACGCGACGCCATCGAAATTGAAGTACGGAGAGCCGGTCGGCCTCGACCGGTTGCATGCGGTGGTTAAAGAGTTCGGGTCGGTTTTGCCGGTGTTTGCACTCGGGGGGGTCAAGAGAGATCGTCTGCCGGAACTGCTCGCTTGTGGCTGTCGTCGTGTCGCCTGCATCGGCGCAATTCTGTTTGCAGAGAATGCTGAGTCAGAAGCCCGGAATATACTCAAGTCATTGGAATAGTTTTTTCACTGCTTCGTCTCCCCCTCATGCAATTGTTATTCAAAACAAAAGTTTTTCCACCCCTGCCAATACGCCTCTCCCCCTTTTTCATAGGTATCGTTGTGACCCGCACCGGCAATCAGGTGAAAGGTTTTGGGTCGATTGGCCGCATCAAACAATGCTTTTGCCATTTCCGCCGGAACAATCACGTCCCGATCTCCTTGAAAGATCAGCAGCGGCGTCTTGATTCGGTCGATTTTTTCAAGAGAATCAAACTGATCGCGGATGATCCAGCCGAGCGTCATGGTGAGAAGCGGGTAGTGCTGGCGCCCCATCGCCCGCAGTGAGGTGAAAGGGGTTTCCAGGATTAGTCTGGCAGGAGCCTCTTGTTCGGCAAGGTTTATGGCGACTGCGGCACCGAGGGAACGCCCAAAATAAATGATTTTTTCGTGCTCCCAACCGCCTTTTTTTAGCCAATCCAGAGCGGCGAGTGCGTCGTTGGTCAGGCCGGTTTCACTCGGCGTACCGGCGCTTTTGCCAAAGCCGCGATAGTCGAAGATAAAGACGCTCATCCCGAGATTGTGCAGCAGCCGAAGGTTGTCGAGACGGTGCGAAATGTTCCCCGCATTGCCGTGAAAGAAGAGTACGACCGGCTTCCCTTCGTCTCCGGGAATAAACCAGCCGTGCAGTTGAATGTTGTCCGAGGTGGTCAAAGCAACCGTCTCATAGGAGAGGTCGAAGAGCGCCGGCGTGGCGACCAGTTGCGGGTCAGGGAAGTAGAGCAGTCGTTGTTCCATCGCGCCAGACATTTTTATCCCCCCGAGCAAGACGACAAGAGCAGAGAGCAGCAGCGCGGATCGGAGTCGGGAGGGGAAAACCCGGATGCGCAGCTGTGACCCTCTGCTCAATTCTCCTCCAGATAGCGTTCGATGATGGCGCGCGACTCTTCACTGATAATCTGAAACTCAACCCCGAACCCCTGAACCACGCTGAGGTTGGGGCGCGGGTGTCCCTGATTGATCCAGACAATCCGCCCTTTGGCGAGCACCTGTTTAGTGCTGACGGTAGCCAGAAAAAAAGCGACGTCGACATTCTCTTTTTTGTCGATCGGTTTGCGATATTCAACGTATATGCCATGTCGGCTGATGTCGACCCCGAGCCCCTGATGGGTCTCTCCGCCGATGGTGAACTCGACCGTCATCTGACAAGGGGACCGCCGCTCGAGTCGGTCGAGGTGAAACAGGTATCGGTGGGTAGTGGTGAGGAAATTTTCTCGTGCCAGTGGCTTTACGATAACGTCATCGCAACCGCATTTTTTCAACTCCTCCGCAGACGGGTCACGCTCCGGGTCGTAAATCATCAGGACCGAAATATCTTTGAGTTTCGGGTGCTTTTTGATTGCCCGACACGCTTCTTCACCCCCCATTTCCGGCATCGAAACATCCATGATGATCAGGTCCGGCCAGTGCAGCAGCGCCTGGTCAATCGCCTGCTTTCCGTTGCTGGCCGAGATCGTTTCGATCGGGGTCCGTGTGAGATAACCCTTCATGACATCAACGATGAACTCGACATCATCGACCAGTAATACTTTTGCGAGTTGTGCATTCGCCATCACTTCCTCCAGCCAGTATTGAATATAATCTCTCTCTTATAGAATAAAAAACGGCTGCCGTCTAGAGACAGCAGCCGTCGAAATGGTGTTTAGCGATTTGTGTTATTTACCAGCCGAAGTAAAATGAGACGCCCGGTGTCGCGCTGTAGAGAAACCGTGACGGAATGACGACGGTCCTGTAACGAGGGGGGGTGACATATCTCACCGGTGACGTCGGGTAGCGTTGTTCAATCCTCTGGCGACGGGATTGCCGGTGCTGACTCCGCTGTTCACGCTTGACGTCATGTCTCTCCTCGTGTCGGTTCCCATGCCGGGTATAATTGTTTTGGTTGGTGTAAGCAGTCGGCTGGCGGTCGTGTCGATCGCCCCGGTCAGCCATCGCTTCGATCGGCATCATAGTCCAGACAAACATTCCTACCAGAATAAAGATCGTTGTTTTCATAGTCTCCTCCTATTTTTGGTTAATGGCTCTTTTCCCTTTGTTGCCTACAGACTACCTCCATCGATCTTAATCTTCATTCGACATCGCGTTATTTTCGACCCGATGTCTGGTCTTTTCTGCATGATTTCAGCAGGTTGTATGTGTCGGGGCGAAGTTGCTTTTAGCCGTCAGGATGACTTCTTGCCTGTTTTCAATGTCTGGATTAAACTGTCCGTAGTAAAGATACTTATCCGTGAACCCTGTTTCTGTGAGAGTCGAGTGATATGAGCGAAATCCAGCATGTGTTTGAAAAGCTGACCCCGGAGTTCATCATGGATGCGATCGACAGTCGCGGTTATCTCTGCGACTGTCGCACGCTGACGCTTAATAGTTATGAGAACCGGGTCTATCAGGTCGGAATCGAAGAGGGGGATCCGCTGATCGCTAAGTTTTATCGCCCGGAGCGCTGGAGTGATGAGCAGATTTTGGAAGAACATCAGTTTTGTTTTGAACTGGTAGAGCAGGAGCTGCCGGTGGTGGCGCCGCTCACCGATGAGGCGGGGAAAAGCCTGTTTTATTACGAAGGGCACCGCTTTGCCCTCTATCCCCGCCAAGGAGGACGTGCGCCGGAATTCGACAATCTCGATAATCTGCTGATTATGGGACGACTGCTCGGGCGTATTCATCATATCGGCTCGACGCGCAGGTTCATTCATCGTCCCAAGCTCAATATCGCAACCTTTGGGCATGCGAGCGTCGAATTGATCGGCGAGCAGTTTATGCCGAATGAATACAAGGCCAACTACCTGGCACTGGCAGAAGATCTGCTGCAGGGGGTGGAGGAGCGGTTTGCCTCTTTTCCTGATGTACGGACCATTCGGACGCATGGCGATTGCCATCCGGGGAACATCCTCTGGCGTAACGATGTTCCGAATCTGGTCGATCTCGATGATGCCCGGACCGCGCCGGCCATTCAGGATTTCTGGATGATGCTCTCCGGTGATCGGGCGCGGCAGACTTTGCAGTTGGCCGAGATCGTGGGGGGGTATAATGAGTTTTTCGATTTCAATCCCCGCGAACTGCTGTTGATCGAGCCGCTCCGCTCGCTCCGCATTGTGCATCATACCGCCTGGCTCGCCCGCCGCTGGGATGATCCGACCTTTCCGCGGCACTTCCCTTGGTTCAATACGCCGCGCTACTGGGGGGAGCATATCCTCGAACTGCGTGAGCAGATTGCTGCGTTGAATGAACCGATTTTGCAGGTGATGTGAGTTTTTTGGCCGAAATAGCCTGGGTTGGTTTGTCGTAAATTATTGCAATTTTAGAGGGCGCAAAAAATATCGTTTAAATGACCCAAAAAAAACGCCCACGTGACGAGAGCGTGGGCGTTTTTTTCTATTGTTGTCTTCTGCCGGGATCTTTACTCTTCTTTATCTGCGTCCTGAGCTTTTCCCTCTTCTGCTGCTATTTGCATTTTGCCCAGAGGCTTTTTGGCCCGATGCCCCGGTTTGGCCAGAATCTCCAGGTAAAAAGATTCGCGTTGCTCTGCTTCAGCCTGGGAAATGAATTTATTGATGGTAGCGACATGAATCGGCTCCGCACTCGCTTCATCGACGCCGTAGCGGCAGTCGAAATCCCAAAAATCGACCCCTTCTGGTAACTTTTTATTCCGTTCTCTTTTGAGGTATTTTTTGACTTCATGTTTGATCGCTTCAAAAAGCCGCGGGACTTTGATCTTCGGATGGTCGAGCTTAAATGTTTTTTTCATGACGATTCCAATGGGTGCTGAGGAGGATTAAAGGTAAGACGCAATTTGTGACATAGTAAGGGTGTTGAAAAGATACCACAAATACTAAGCAATATTAGTGACTTAAGCATGAAAAGCCTCTATAATGACAAGGTATTCTTACCAAGGATATACCAACCAAAACGGAGGCTTTTCATGCATCAT
>Ga0314774_1001303_pt1 | contig 16247 bp, 16 predicted proteins | sample MetaGCBIA2018_FD_204515 | JGI IMG/M metagenome (GOLD analysis project Ga0314774, IMG submission 204515) | Cryopeg brine microbial communities from Beaufort Sea near Barrow, Alaska, United States - CBIA 2018 | ecosystem: Environmental > Aquatic > Marine > Coastal | place: USA: Alaska | collected... | reverse complement strand
TCAAATACAACCGATACTTCTGGGCTTAATTTAATTGTGTAAGTTTTAGGGTCAAGTTCCCAACCTATATTATTTAATGACAATATATAACTATCATTATAATTTATTAATTGAAATTCAATTTCATGATTACTTTCATCTTTTATGATAATATCATCTTCACTAAAAGTTTCATTTAAGAACAAATTTTCCGAAGTATCCTTATCTATAAAATCAAAATTAAATACTTGTGGCGGTGTAAAACATTCTCCACAATCATTATCAGGTTTACACGAAATTAAAACTACAGATAGTACTGCTAATAATAAAAATTTCATTCTTTTATATTTTTTAATTGAATACTTATTAAAATTTTTCCTTAATAGTTTTCACTACAGTTTCAATACGTACAATTAATCTAAAACGCTACAAAATAAATGATATTTATTATTTAATTTTATGCCTGCTAACGGTTTTGTATGATGATTTGTGCGACGTAAAAATCGAAGATTTTTCCGCCGTAGGAATATTTTTATGGAATGTTTGTCGGTTTGTGCCAAATCCTATTTGAGCATAAATTTTATACATTGTTGTGCTTAGTGTTTTATTTCCAAGTCAAGTTGTCTTCCTTCTTCAAATGCTTTTTTGTCCATGCCAGAACCTATAACCATACCGATAACCATACCGATAGGTAATCCTATTCCAAGTAATCCAATATTCCCAAGACTCGTTCCAAAAGCAACTCCAAGAGGAAGCCCAAATACAGCCATCCCAACTGCCATCCAAGTATTTCGATAGTGATTTTTCGTCATAAGTTTAAGCACCTTTTCTATCAATTTAAGAATACTTGATTGAGTCTTTCTTATTTGTTTTCTCAATTCTTTTTCTGATTCCGAAACTGAGTTTATTTGGTCTATTCCATTATTGATAGAATGTACAATTTCTTCTGGAAGTTCCTTTTTTTTCAATTCCGTTAAAAGTTTGTCGAATTGAGCATAAGCACTAATAAGCTTTTTATTTTGGTCAATGTCTGGTCTTTTTTTAAGTTCTTTTATTTCCATCTATCTTATCTTAAGCACAACGAGTTTGAATATGGCAAGTTGCGGGTTTTAAAACGCAATTTCCCGCTGTTTGCTTATTAGTTTAAAGGTTCTGAAAATTTCCTGTTAATCACAATTTAGCAATTTGCTATATGAGGTGTTGTGGTATCGTTATTTTTTTTTCTTTTGAAGCATTAACGTCTATTAAATTTACTTCCTAATCTAATTAATTTATCTCTTTGAATCAGATAAATAGGAGCAGAGATAAGAGGTAAAAAGACAATTGAAATTGCCCAAAATCCTTTATTGTAAACATTGTTTTTATAAATATCCTCAATAAAGAAAACAATTAGTGCAATTAAGACTCCAAAACCAACTCCATTTATAAAGGAACTTTCATCTGTAATTTTAAAATGACTCATAGCTCTCAAAACAACAAATATATAAGTAACCAATAAGATAATTTTACCTCGATTAAATCTTGATGTTTTATTTTTCATAATATATTTTAAGGTTAGTGTTTTTTAATGTACCACAACGGCCTTGTGTCTGAAACGTAGCGTGTAAAAAGACGCTAACTTTTCGGATTAACACAGAGCCGAATTTTTATATGTTGTTTTTAACTTCTCTATTCTAAAAGCCAAATTTAAAAATTTGGCGGACTTCACAAATAAACAGAATCTCGGAAAGCCTATAATAGCTATGTTATATACACATTGTTATGAGCTTTTTTTACTTCTCAGTATTTTTACGATACGATTATATACGATTTCCGATAAATTCCAGGTGTATCCGCCACTTGTATTCGCAAACTGAACAACGACCGCATCAATATCTTTGTGATACCTGGCAATACAGGAGTACCCTGGCAATAATCCGGTATGTTCATATTTATAAATAGATGAATAAATAGCTTGTTCATGATCATTTAGCAAAGAGCCATCGTTCAATGCCCTCAGGAATATGCCCACATCCTCTGCCGTAGCAATCATTGAGCCGGCAGGGTTTATGAAATCATGATGCTTTAAATCTCCATCATAACCTACGTTATACCCACTCATAACATCGGCTAAATTCACTTCACTAAGCAAACTGTAAGTATTTTTCAGCTCAAGCGGTTTCAAAATTTCCCTCTTGATATATTGATGATGGCTATATCCCAATGTTTTATCAAGGATTTCGCCTATCAACAAATAATTCGTATTTGAATAACTATATTTTTTATCAGGTTCAAAGTCGGCAGGCTTATCCAGCACCAACTCAAGATTTTCTCTATTGGCTTTCGGTGGGTCTTCCCAATAGTCAGGGGTGTCGGTAAAATTTGGAATGCCGCTCCTGTGCTGCACCATCATTCTCAGGGTAATTTTATCAGCATTTTCAATACTGCCCACAAGTTCTGGTAAGTAATCAGCAAGCGTTTTATCCAAAGACAAATGCTTGTCATTGACCAATTTGGCGACAGCAACAGCGACATATAGCTTGCTGATACTGCCAATTTTGAATAAGGCTTTCGGGTCGGCAGGAATTTTATTTTTCCGGTCATGCCAGCCTGCGGCATAAAACTCAGGTGGCTTCCCGGCTTGGTCTACGTAAACAATCATTCCATCAAATCCATGATCGATTGCTTCATTTACTTGTTCCTGAACCGTGTCTGGTAGTGGTGAAATCCAAGCCTTGACCAAAATCCATGGTACGAACCACAAAGAGGATATGCTTGCAATAATAAATACGATTCTGAGTATTCGTTTTGTTTGTTTTTTGTTCATAATCTTTTGTTCTTCCAAATTTTATTCGTGGAGAGTCGAAAATCAATCAAATATAAATATTCTTTTAGTTTAGTTTAATAGGTTTTGATATTACTTTGAATTTTTTTTCTTCAGTATTAAATTTCCATTTAAGTCCAAATAATGGTCTTAGTATATTAATTCTTCTTAAAATAAATTCATAAATGAGAAAACAGACGATAAAAGTAAAAAGTGTAATACCTATAAATTTTAGCAAAGGAGGAATCTCTAATGGTAAAATAATAAATGCACCAGCAAACAACACAAACATATGTATAATATAAACAGGATAAGCAGCCTGACTTAGATAGCTTAATAAGGCACTTGGTTTGTTTAGGTAATGATATCCAAGACCAAAAACCCCAAATATCCAGCAATTAGATTCTATGGCAGTGATATACATAGTTGATAATGTTTCAAAGCCAGTCAGTCTTATTGCATATAAAACAGCTGCCATTCCAATGTATAACCATTTCCATTTTGAAACCGTTTGCCAAAAAACTTTACCACTATAGACAAAAAGAAAACCAAAAAAGAAAGCAAGGAAACCAATAAAAAATCCATGCCAAGTTTTGGCATATAATTCAAATAATTGTGGTTTGACGACACCTATTTCCAACATGAAAAAAACTGACATTGATAATGGTCCTATGGCATAACTCATGAGTTTGGAAACTGTTTTTCTGAATTTCCCATTGTCATGTTTCTTCAAATAGAAAAAAACTGGAGATAGCAAAAGAACTCAACGTTAGTTACTTGGTTGAGGGAAGTGGGCAACGTGTTGGCTATCAGGTTTTGTTGAATATCCAATTGATTGATGCATCAAATGATACACCTATCTGGGCTGAACAGTATAACCATAAAGTGGTAGATATATTTTCGCTGCAAAATGCCATTGCCAAAAAAATTGCAGATGCCATTCAGGCAACGGTGACTCCAGCCGAATTACAACAAATTAATAAAAAACCTACAGAAAATCTAGAGGCATACGATTTCTATCTCAAAGCGTTAGTGCCATTTCAGACTGAGACGAAAGAAGGATTGGATGAGGCTATACCTTTGTTTGAAAAAGCAGTTACGCTAGATCCTAAATTTGCTTTGGCATACTCTAAACTTGCAATATTATATTATTACTTAGACCTCTATCAAGCCAAAAAGCAATACACAGATATCATTAATAATTATGCCGATAAAGCTTTACTTTATGATTCAAAATCTGCCGAAAGCCTTATAGCCAAAGCACTTTATTATATTAATATTAATGAGTTTCGATTGGCTGTACCACATTTAGAAAAAGCCTTAGAATATAATCCGAATTCGTCTTCGGTGGTTCAAATACTTGCCGATTTATATTCGCGTGCAATTCCCGATACAGGCAAATATTTGAAATATGCCTTAATAGGTTTACAGCTTGATATTGAGGCAAATGATTCAATAGATAAAAGCTATATGTACTTAGCGCTGAGTAATGCGTTTGTCCAAAATGGTTTTGTAGATCAGGCACATAAGTATATAAATTTATCGCTGGATTATAACCAGAATAACTATTATGCGCCTTATTTAAAAATATTTATCCAATATGCGAAGCATCAAAATATGGAAAGGGCTACAAGTGCATTGGTAAAAGAATGGAAAAAAGATACTACGCGTTTAGACATTATGCAGGAAGTGGCAAAGTTTTATTATTTCCAGGAGAAGTATGACAGTGCTTATTACTACTATAAAAAATTTGTAATCATTAAGAAGAAAAATGGTCTGGATATTTACCCGCAAGAAGATCTTAAAATTGGAATTGTTTTTGAAAAAATGGGTCTAGATAAACAAGCTGCCGATTTTTATAATGCTTATTCAAAATATTGCGAAAATGATCAATCTATCTATCAACCGGCGAGCTTGGCCTCAAAGTATGTGCATGAAGGAAAATTTGACCTGGCTATTGAACAGCTAAAAATATTTGCAACTAAAAATAATTACCAATATTGGATTTTATTGTTTTTAGAAAAAGATCCACTCATGAAACCCTTGAAAAATAATCCTGAATTCGATTTAATAGTACAAAAAATTAAGAATCGGTTTTGGGAAAATCAAACCCAATTGAAACAATCATTAGAGGATAAAGGCCTTATATAAGCTATTAAGTTTAAAATGAAGTGTTGAATATTAAACTTAGGACGATTTTTTCACCTTCAAAATAGAAACTGGATGATCTTGAAGCGACTTTTTGTCGTTTGATATGACTACGTTAGATTCCCCATTATTGCTCATAACGGTTGGTTTAAGATTAGTTGCGTGGTTAAGCGACTAATTTAGCAAATACAAACCGGATAGAAAATTCGTAAGATACGAGCGAAGCGAACTGGCGTTAGCAATTTTCTTAAGTAGGCTTGCACTAGCAATAAAGCGTTGTTAATTATTTAATTTTTCCTTTTCATTATTTTCTTCAATACTTTTTTCAACTTTCGCTTTTTGTTTATCAATGTTTTTAATGGATAATTTATTTTTTTGAATTTCATCCTCTTTTTTTAAGTCTTTCTTTTTCTCGCGAAGCAATTCTTGTTGTTTATTTAATTCCTCAAGTTGATCTTTCCTTTCTTCAATTTTTTCTGATTTGATTGCCTCGTCAAAAACTAAATCTTCATGGAATTGTTCGTCATTTGAAATTTCATTTTTAAGAATCTCTATAGGGATAAAAACCTTTTCTTCCGTATTCCTTTGATTCATAAAAGTTGGTGAAACTATCTCAATCTTTTTCTGATGAAGCACATCCATCACATTCGCATTCAATAAAGAAATGGTGCTAAAGTATTTGCCGCTATCTTCCAAAAATCCGTGAATTTTATATGATACTGAATAATCACCCAAGTTGGTAATGTAAACATAAGGATTTGTCAATCCTGTTGAAAAAGCAGCCTCTTTCAGAGATTCTTCAATTTTAGTTCGGGATATGTCGTATCCTAATGAAACAGTCGTAGAAATTACAGTATCTGTTTTACGAGTTAACTTAACAGGATTGGTTGCGATATATAAATTAGGAATAGTAATAAAATTGCTGTCTTCCAACTGAATCTCAGTATGAAAAATACTTTTCTTTGTAACCCTGCCTTGTAAATCTTCAATTTTAATAAGGTCGCCATTCCTGAAACGTTTCATTGAGTTATTCATAATTCCTGCAATTAGATTTCCCAAAACGGTAGTTGAGCTTAATGCAATACCGGCACTTATTATAATAGCAAGGAAACTTAGAATCTGACCTTTTAGAGTTTTGTCTATCGGAAATGAAAAAATAAATAAAAGCAAACCAATTAGTACAACAAAAATAGAAATAAGATTCTTAATAACGGTCCCATATGATTTTACGATTTTAATCTTATTAAAAACCCAGGAATTTATAATTAAAAGAAACACCATTATTACAAATATTACGATCGGCTCAAATAATGATTTTAATAAGTTTAGTAATTGTTCCATTTTTTCAATGCTTTATAACGGTTTTGTATAAGATCTGTGCGGCGTAAAAATCGGAGATTTTTACGCCGCAGCAAATCGATTGTTGAATGTTTGTCGGTTCGTTATTTAGTTTAAAAGTAAGCATAAATTTTATGAGGTGTTGTAATTTGTTGCTTTGCATTTTAGTTATTTATTCATTTTAAAAATCAATCTGAAATATTTTCTGTTCAGCAACAATTTTTCTTATTCTATTTCAACTCTCAAAACCGCTGTTTTGCTCAAAATAGTAACGTTTCAATTTTTAATCGGAATAGAGTAGAAGTCAATATGTATTTTCTCCGTTTTGTTAAATTTTACGTTTAGAAGTAAATCGACCTGTTAAGAGAACTCCAATTCCAAATCCAATTATTAATGCAGAAATAAATCCAATTTTATCATTATCAAATGAGTAATTTAATATAACTCCTATAATCAGCAATCCTGCTCCAAAAATTCTATTTTTATTCATGTTCTTCTATTTTTATGCAATCTGGAATTTATCAATTCTTTTAGACTTTAATTTTAAAATTAAATGTGCCGAAAACTGTCAAAAAGAAACCAGCTGCAGTTCCTGCACCAATCATTGCACTAACCATCCATCCATTTCCTGAATTGTTGTTTTTATACATTAAAAAGAATCCAATTAAAAATAGGATTAAACCTAAAACTCTTGCTTTATTCATATTTTTCATTTTTTCGGCAATTAATTACAACGGTTTTGTATAAGATTTGTGGGACGTAAAAATCGGAGATTTTTTCGCCTTCGCAATATTTTAATTGAATGTTTGTCGGTTTGTACCAAATCCGATTTGAGCATAAATGATATACATTGTTGCCATTTCGTTTTTTTTGTCAGAATGCTGTTATTCCGATAAATTTAATTTTCCACTTTTCAGCGTTTGAGTCAATTCGGACTGCGCCTTATTCCGCAAAGTTTTTCAATTCCAATTGAGTGAGTAATTCCAAAACAAGTTAAATTTAGCGTTCTGTTCGGGTTTCAGATTTGAAAAAAATCCGTTTTATTCTAAATTGCCTTTTTTACGTTCCCTTATTGTCAAAATCATTGCAATAATTATCAATATACTTGAAATTATTCGTAACCAAAATCCTTTGCCGATATTGGTGAAATCAGTTTCAATTAAATTCCAGATTATCAATCCTAAACTAGCAATTATGATTACTAAAGGTAAATCTTTCTTTTTCATATTTTAATCTTTTTTCGTAATGAATGCCAACGGGATTTTATAAGATTTGTGCGACGTAAAAATCGGAGATTTTTCCGCCGTAGCCATATTTTTATTGAATGTTTCTCGCTTTGTGCCAAATCCGATTCGAGCATAAATGATATAGTGTTGCAAAATGTTGTTTTTGTTTAAAGCTTGTTTTTTAGTTCTAAATTTATTCTGCTAATTTTTATTTTTAGGATTTTCCATTGTGCTGCTCAATTCCGGAATGATTATAATGCTATCGAATATTTCTCGGTTTGTTGTAATTTTTCATATTTGGTTTTCCGTTTCAGTAATCAATTCCGCTATTCTTATAAAATCAATCCGTAATTTTATTTTTCTTTTTTCTAAAAACTTTTATAATAAAAATCATTGTCAAAATTCCTAAAACTGGAGAAGTAAATTTTCCAAATGAACTTGAAGTTAAATTAGAATAATCTAATAAAACAAAAGCTCTAATTAATCCAAAAACTCCAAATATTAATAAAATATATGGTAAATCTAGATATTTTTTTAATTTCTCATTAATGCGCATTTTTCTATCTATTTAAATTTATTTTTCTAATTTTAATCTGTCATCCGCTATATTTCACAACGTGTTTGTGTCAGATTTGTGCAACTGAAAAATCGGGTATTTTTCCGCCTTCGCCATATTTTTATTGAATGTTTGTCGCTTTGTACCAAATCCGATTTGAGCATAAATGATATACGGTGTTGGCAAACGTGTTTTAATGCCATTCTACATTCAGTTTTTCCAATTCGGTTTTGAGGTCAGCAAGAGATTTTTCCTCAACCAACAGTATGTTGATAGTCATTTTTGTTCTTTCAGTTTTTAGAATATAATCTCCAGCAAAATGTCTAATTCGTTTTATTTCGGCCAAACTAATTTTCTTTCCAAATGGCCAATTCTGCTTAATAATTCCGTTTTCAATGGTCAAATATTTTTCTTTTTTTTGGTAGAAATATATTGTCAAATAAATTGCCGAAAAAACAAACCAGCCATAACCAAACCAATTCGGTTTTTCATTAAAACCAACTTGGACAATTCCATTAATGAACCAAATTATTCCTAATATCAGATTGATATTTATTTGCTTATTTTTGTAATGTATTCTCATTTTTCAAATGTTTGCCAACGTTCCTCGTATATGGTGTGGTTTGGCGTTTCAATGCACTTTCTTATCAAACTACTAAAAAGCTTAATAAATGAAACCATGCCAAAATTTTTATACGACCCACCAAATGCACCATATACGATGTTGGGCGGACGTAAGTATTAAAAAATCATTTTCAAGAATATTAGTCTATCAACCTGGTTGTTTGCTTTCGATAGTTAATTACTTAACATAAAGGGAACAATATTATTAACAAACTGCCACTCGTTAGTTGTTTTGTTCTTTTCAATAAGACCAAACCAACCACGGTCATCCCAAACAGTTGATGACATTCCATGTTCAATCGTTGTTTGCACAACTGTTTTGTAATACTCGCGAACCAAATCAGTGTTTCTTTCCTCCCTATTATCTGCACGGCCAACACCATATTCTCCATAGTTAACAGGCACACCTAAAAACTGAGCGTGTAACGCAACTTTTGAAATGGAATCACTAATTGCTTCTTTTCCCGGATATTTTTCATTTTCCCCATTTTGTCCACAAAAATCCCAAGGGTCGTATGTATGCACCTGAATGGCAATACATGAATCAGCACCACCTCCCGGTAAGCTTTCTTTTGACGGATAAACTTCTTCAATCCACTCTTGATTTCCCATGCCATTCGTGGTAATCATGACTATGCGTGTACTATTTAAGCCTCCTGTTTTTCTTATTGCTTCGGTTCCAACTTTAAACACTTGTCGTGTAAGGAAGAGTGCCATAGAATCTGTTGGACTTATTTCGCTACCTGACCGACCAAATGCCCCATCAGGTTCATTGAGTAATTCAAAAATTAGTTCTTGCGGATAATCCTTGAAGTAATTGGCTATGCCAGTCCAAAGCGTTACAAATTTTGCATTATATTTCGGCGAATTGTCATAGTGCTCTTTAAATTCACGTTCATGATGAGCATTAATAACAACATACAAGCCTTTGTTGAGTGCATAATCGACAACCTCTTTTAGCTGTAAAAAACGCTTATGCTCAAAATTTATATTTCCCAGAGAATCTGTTAGTGCATCACCCTTAAATCCTTCCATCCATGTAACAGGTATGCGAATATGCTTCATTCCCGCATTCGCATATAAATCGATGATTGGTTTTATGGTGTCAGGATCAGTTGAATGAGCACCGTTATCAAATGTGTTTCCCAAATTAAATCCGGTTTGCATATCAAGAATAATCTGGGCTGCATTTCTACTTGTTGTTTTTTTAACAGGTTGTTTACATGAAGACGATAAAACAACAACACTTATGCAAAATAGTAAGTTTAAAATAAATTTATTTCTCATAGTTACCTTTTTAAGTTTTTATGCCGCCCAACGAGTTAGGCTAGGAAAAGTTGCGATTTTGAAACGTATTTTTCCCATGTTTAAAATTAAGTTTTTAATGTTTTAGAACCATTCTATTTAATTGAATTAAGCAATTTTTTTAGCCATTGTTAGCGGTTCGTTTACTTTAATTCTCCAGCGTTTACATCTTTAATAAATGTTATCAACGCTCTGAAATAAGTTTCAGGGTCGTCAAATTGTGATAAATGGCTTCCGTTTGTAGTTACACTTTTGCCGTTTTGAACTTCTGTAGCCATCCATTCCATATATTTGGGGTCCATAGTATCGTATTTGGCTCCAAGCATTAAGGTTGGTACACTAATTTCTTTTAGCCTATTGGACACATCCCAATTTTTTAGCGTAGCATTGCCTGTCATTCCAAATTCACTAGGACCTTGCATAAAAACATAAATATTTGGATTAAGATGCTCAAAAAGTAAGTTTATTGATTTTGGCCATTTTTCTATGGGCATTCTTAATATGTGTTCCGTATAATAATGTTTCATTAAAAGCTCGCCATATCTTGGATTAGCAAAATCATGGTTTGCCTCCATAACCATAATTTCTTTTAAAACTTCTGGTTTCATTTGTGGACCCAAAACATCATTAGCATATTTGGTATATTCCGGAGCACTTGCCATCATATCTGAAATAATAAGCCCTTTTAAATTATCCTGATATTTTAAGGCATATTCCATTGCCAATATTCCACCCCAGGATTGACCGAGCAGGTAAAAGTTGTCTTTAGTGAGGTTTAATACTTTTCTTACTTGTTCTACTTCTTCAACGAAGTGTTCAATAGTCCAAAGTGTGGAGTCATTAGGTTTGTCGCTATAATAGGAATCGAGTTGGTCGTAATATATATATTCAATTTCTTCGTTTGGCAGGTAGCCGTCAAAGTTTCCAAATTCCTCGTGAGTTCCACCAGGACCACCGTGAAGCAATAATACACGCATTTTTGGATTATTGCCCATACGTTTTGTATAAACATTAAATGTACCTTTTGGCGTTTCGATAGGAATCATTTTAATTCCACCTGTAACTTGGTCATCACTATTAGAATAATCAAAATAGCTGGTTTTCTCAGAATTTGTTACGTTCTTTTTCTGATTGTTTATACAACTGCTCATACCCATTAGTAAAGTCAGTATTGATGCTGCTATATATTTCGTTTTTATCATTTCAGTTAATTTACGATGTCTAATGAACCACAACGAGTTTGTATATGGCTAGTTGTGTTGGCCAGAACTAAGTTAGTAAAAGAAAACGAGCCAGAGGAAAATCCGAAAAAATTTTTGAGTATACGCAAACGGAACAATGAACTATACGCGTTGTTGGCACACGTTTTACTTTTTTAAATGCCATTGTGTTTGTTTATCATTAAAACGAAATTTCTTGATTTTTGTCAATGAATAAATTTGATAAAACAAAGCCTCTCATTTCTGCAAGGCTGTTTAATAGTTAGAAATTCTACTATATTATATTTTTGATTGACGGATGTCATTTTATAGTATTTTTTTGATTGATGGATGTCATTTTATAGTTGTTTTACTTATCATATATTTAATTCGTTAATAAACTTTATATCATGAAAAATTATTATTAATTAAATATTTAAGTATATGAAAAATTTGATTTTATGCTACTTGATGTTGGTCATAAGTGTGCTATTTACGTCATGTAAGGAAAAAAGTGCGCCTATGGATGCTTCATCAGGAGCTACTATGAAAAGCATTTCGAATATGAAAGCTACCAGTAATAGCGATTGGTGGCCTAATCAGTTAAACCTGAGCATGCTTCGTCAAAATTCCTCTTTGTCGAATCCTATGGGGGAAGACTTTAATTATATTGAAGAATTTAACAGTCTTGATTACGAGGCGCTGAAAAATGACATTCGTGAAGTATTGACAGAATCACAAGATTGGTGGCCTGCAGATTATGGTCACTACGGTGGTTTGTTTATTAGAATGGCATGGCATAGTTCGGGTACTTATCGCACCGGTGATGGACGTGGAGGTCCGCGTTTTGGGCAGCAACGTTTTGCTCCCCTCAATAGCTGGCCTGATAATGTTAATTTGGATAAAGCAAGACGACTTCTTTGGCCTATTAAACAAAAATATGGTGATAAAATTTCTTGGGCTGACTTAATGATACTTACGGGTAATGTTGCCCTTGAATCGATGGGCTTTAAAACGATCGGTTTTGCAGGTGGTAGAGAGGATGTTTATGAGCCTAATATGGATGTATATTGGGGTAAGGAAACCAAATGGTTGGGTGATCAGCGCTATGAAGGAGAGCGTGAACTTGAGGATCCTTTGGCTGCCGTGCAAATGGGACTTATTTATGTGAATCCCGAAGGGCCAAATGGCAATCCTGATCCGGTTCTTGCTGCAATAGATATTCGCGAAACTTTCGCCAGAATGGGAATGAATGATGAAGAAACAGTAGCCCTTATAGCTGGAGGACACACCCTTGGAAAAGCTCACGGCGCAGGACCCGCTTCCTATGTTGGACCTGAACCTGAAGCTGCTGGTATTGAAGAACAGGGCTTAGGTTGGAAGAGTACTTACAAGTCAGGTAAAGGGGCTGATGCTATTAGTTCTGGCCTGGAAGTAGTTTGGACTTCTACACCTACGAAATGGAGTCATTTATTCTTTTTTAATTTATTTGAAAATGAATGGGAGTTGACAAAAAGTCCGGCCGGAGCTCAGCAGTGGGTGGCTAAAAACCCCAAAATGATGATTCCAGATGCTTTTGATTCAGAAAAAATGCACAATCCTACTATGTTTACAACAGATTTATCATTAAGGTTTGATCCTGTTTATGAAAAAATCTCAAGGAAATTTTATGAAAATCCTGATAAATTTGACGATGCTTTTGCACGCGCCTGGTTTAAGTTAACACACAGAGATATGGGGCCAAAGACGACTTACTTAGGACCTGAGGCGCCAACAGAAGATATGATCTGGCAAGACCCTATCCCTGCTGTAAACCATGAATTGATCAATAATAAAGATATCGTTAACTTGAAATCATCGGTTTTGAATTCAGATTTATCAATCAGCGAAATGGTTTCTACTGCATGGGCTTCGGCTTCCACATACAGAGGGTCTGATAGAAGAGGTGGTGCTAATGGAGCAAGAATACGCTTGGCTCCTCAAAAAGATTGGGAAGTAAATAACCCAGAGCAATTGGCAAAAGTATTAGCTGTGCTTGAAAAAATTCAAATCGACTTCAATGCCAGATCAGGAGACAAGAAAGTGTCACTGGCTGACTTGATTGTTTTGGCGGGTAATGCAGGGGTTGAAAAAGCAGCTGCAAATGCAGGCTATACTATTGAAGTACCATTTACTCCTGGACGTATGGATGCCACTCAAGAGCAAACAGATATAGCTTCTTTTGAATTGCTGGAACCTATGGCAGATGGTTTCCGAAATTATTTAAAAACCCAATATACGATATCTACAGAAGAATTGTTGCTCGATAAAGCGCAATTACTCACATTAAATCCTCCTGAAATGACTGTTTTAGTGGGTGGTATGCGCGCGCTAAACGCTAATTACAATGGATCTAAACACGGAATATTTACAACAAGTAAAGATATATTAAATAACGAGTTTTTTGTCAATCTTTTAGATATGAGCACTGAGTGGAAAGCTATTTCAGATACAAAAGAAGAATTTGAAGGTAAAGACAGAAAAACTGGAGAAGTTAAGTACACAGCTACTCGTGCAGATTTAATCTTTGGTTCAAATTCTGAATTGAGAGCCTTGGCTGAAGTATATGCCAGCAACGATGCAAAAGAAAAATTTATAACAGACTTTGTCAATGCATGGGAGAAGGTTATGAAACTAGATAGGTTTGACTTAATCTATCAATAAGTCTTAATTTAATAGTTTGCATAATTAAAGTATATGCTTACTAAAAAAAGCCAAGAATGATTTTTCAGCAATAAAACCAGCCCACGTGGGCTGGTTTATTGTTTTTCGAAAGAGGCAAAACTAAAACCATTTGAGAAGAATAAATTTATCGGGAAAAACATACAATTTCTTATATCCTAAGCATAACATTTAAAACTGAAAGCAGTCAAGTTTTCAACTTTAACCGCAATTTATCTTATATATTTAGTTGTTAGGAATAACTTACGCCTCTTTTTTAGGATTTTGAATTGAAAAGGCGGTATAAAATCAATTAGCCCATATGTGCTAGAACATATTCGAACCAATAATTTGCTTACAGGTTTTGTGATTTTTAAATGTGCGCCAACGAGTTTTTATAAGATTTGTGCGACTGAGAAATCGGAGATTTTTCGGACGTAGCAAATCCTTGGTTCAATGTTTGTCGGTTCGTTATTTAGTTTATATGTAAGCATAAATTTTATGAGGTGTTACCAATTGGGCATTTCTCTTCTTTGTCAATAATGGGTTGAGATGTTTTTCAATTCTGTCATTCCGTTTTCTTTGTCTTTAAAGATTTTTTTAGGTCAAAAAAGGTTATAAAAGTTATACAGGTAAACTCTTTGGCAGCTTTATGCTTTATTGATTGTAGCATGTACTACTTGACAATGTGTTTGCTTGTATAAGCAAATTCTTACTCTTTTGTTAACATTTCCTTGATTTCATCAAGGTTCTTTAATAATTCTTTATTTGACATTGAATTTTTATAGCTCATTATTATTAATTTTATTGAAACCAATAGCACTCCAGCTTCTAATAATAAATCATGTGTAAAGCCGGTTGTAAATAAGGCAGCTATAAATAGAATAAACGTTATAGCTATTATGAGCCTACTTCCTAAATCTAAATAGTTTTTCATTTTTTGAATTTGCTAATTATTTGTATTCCTTTTTTCATATTCAAATTAATGCCATTTCTTTCAATGGTGACTTTTTTCGCCTTGTTGGTAACGGCCTGAATAAATGCCTGTTTTAATAGCCTTTATTTTTTGTTACCTGCAGGGTTTTTTTATTCATGAATATTTTTAAATAATTCTGACTTTATTTTAGTTATTCTTTCAGCCTCAACTTTTACTTGTTTCATATGTCCATAATTAATAGAAAAGTATACGAGAGGGTTAAACATATTACTTAATGATCGCTTCATAACTGAGGATAAGCTATAAAACTTTTTTCTTGCTTTTATTTTGCCGATTTGAAGCTCATAAGGTGTCATGTGAACAGGTTTGAATACAACAGTATTATGATCATAATACATCCACTCGTTAGTGATTAAGCGGTTTTCATTTTTAAGATTTTCATATACTTTTGTTCCGGGGTATGGAGTTAATACATTGAAAGTAGCGATACTTACATTATTCTTAATTAAGAACCGGACTGTTTCATCAAATATTTCTTTAGTGTCGTTATCAAAACCAAAGATCATAGATGCAAGGACAAGAATCCCCATCTTTTTAATCTTTTTAAATGCGCTTTCCAAATTTTTAATTTCCTTAATGGATTTACGCATAGATTGCAGCTGCTCCTCAGATACGCTTTCTATCCCGAAGAAGAGTACTTTACATCCACTTTCAGCCGCAAGTTGCATAAGTTCATCATCTCCTGTCAGTAAAGATATAGAGGCTTGTCCTACCCATTTTATTTTTAAAGGCTTAATAGCCCTGAATAATTCTTTTGCATATTTAGGATGACCAATAATATTATCATCCAGAAACATAAAACTCTTGCTTCCGGATTCTTGAATATCTCTTACTACATTTTCTATGGGTATATGTCTGATTTTTTTTCCGAAAAGGTTTGTAACACAGCAAAAATCACAATTGTAAGGACATCCTCTGGTTGTCAATATCGGTATAAGCTTAAAAAAACCTTTTTTGATCATTTTGCTGAAATCTTTTGGAACGTATTTACCTAAATCAGGTGTCGGATTATGATATTTTCTTTTCAAATTATGATGCTGGAAATCTTTGATAAGTATCTCCCAAACTCCTTCTGCTTCACCAACAACTACACAATCGGCATGTTGCAGGGCCTCGTCAGGAAGTATGGACGGATGTACGCCTCCAAGTATAACGGTTTTGCCTCTTTTTTTAAATTCCCGACAAAGTTCGTAAGCTCTCGGGGCATTTGCCGTCATGCAGCTTATTCCGACCATATTGCACTCCTCTTCCAGATCAATGTGGCCTGTCTCTTCCTCAATAATAACAACTTCATGTTCAGGCGGAGTTAAGCCAGCCAAAATATATAGGGCAAGTTGAGGCATCATAAGTCCGTTATTAGTTCTTTTTTCGG
>Ga0314774_1001302_pt1 | contig 16269 bp, 12 predicted proteins | sample MetaGCBIA2018_FD_204515 | JGI IMG/M metagenome (GOLD analysis project Ga0314774, IMG submission 204515) | Cryopeg brine microbial communities from Beaufort Sea near Barrow, Alaska, United States - CBIA 2018 | ecosystem: Environmental > Aquatic > Marine > Coastal | place: USA: Alaska | collected... | reverse complement strand
GAAACCATTTGACGAACAAACCCAGTACGAAGAACGCTACGCTGCCCTGCCCCCGGATTGGGGCAAGGGCATGAGCGTCAGCTGTTCGAGCTGAGCGTAACGTCGGGACAGATTTCAAATCTGTCCCTGGCCGAATAGGGGACGGATTTGAAATCCGTCCCCTATTCGGTTTAGACAGCTTTAGCAGCGATGATTTTCTTATGCCACTCAGCCGGCCCTGTTTGGTGCACGGAAGATCCGCGGGAATCCACCGCAACCGTCACCGGCATGTCTTCCACGTCGAATTCGTAAATGGCTTCCATACCCAGTTCCGGAAAGGCCACCACTTCAGCGTGCTTGATGGCCTTTGACACCAGGTAGGCAGCACCGCCCACGGCCATCAAGTACACAGCACCAAATTCGCGAATGGCGTCGATCCCCACTTGGCCACGTTCGGCTTTGCCGATCATGCCGGTCAGGCCGGTTTTTTCCAGCATGGTGTGGGTAAACTTGTCCATGCGGGTTGCCGTGGTGGGGCCTGCGGGGCCAACCACTTCTTCGCGCACCGGATCCACCGGGCCAACGTAGTAAATAAAGCGCCCTTTCATATCCACCGGCAGCTTTTCACCGTTGTTGATCATGTCCACCATTTTTTTGTGGGCGGCATCACGGCCAGTCAGCATCTTGCCCGACAGCAACACGGTTTCACCCGGCTGCCAGTCTTTTACGTCTTCCGGGGTAACGGTATTCAGGTTCACCCGGCGCACGTTCTCGCCCACTTCCCAGGTAATTTCCGGCCAGTCATCCAGGCTCGGCGGGGTTTGCAATGACGGCCCACTGCCATCCAGCACAAAGTGCGCATGGCGGGTGGCTGCGCAGTTAGGAATAATCGCCACCGGCTTGTTGGCCGCGTGGGTGGGGAAATCCTTTACTTTCACATCCAGCACTGTGGTCAGGCCACCAAGGCCCTGGGCACCAATACCCAGCTCGTTTACTTTTTCGAACAGCTCCAGGCGCAGCTCTTCAGCGCGGTTTGATGCGCCGCGGGCTTTTAGTTCATGAATATCAATAGGCTCTAACAACGCTTCTTTGGCGATTGCCATGGCTTTTTCAGCGGTGCCGCCAATACCGATACCCAACATGCCAGGCGGGCACCAACCTGCGCCCATTTGCGGGATCATCTTCAGCACCCAGTCCACCACCGAATCTGACGGGTTCAGCATGGCAAACTTAGACTTGGCTTCAGAACCACCGCCCTTGGCCGCCACGTGAATGTCTACGGTGTTGCCCGGCACAATTTTGTAATGAATGATGGCTGGCGTGTTGTCTTTTGTGTTCTCACGCTTGCCGTCCGGATCGGATAATATCGACGCCCGCAGCATGTTGTCCGGATGGGTATAAGCGCGACGCACGCCTTCGTTGATGGCATCGTCCAGCGAGGTTTCAAAATCCCACTTCACGTTCATGCCAACATTCACGAACACCGTCACAATACCGGTATCCTGGCAGATCGGGCGGTGGCCTTCGGCGCACATCCGCGAGTTAATCAGAATTTGCGCCATAGCGTCTTTAGCCGCTTGGGATTCTTCTTTCTTATAAGCCTCGTACACCGCCTGAATAAAATCCTTCGGGTGATAGTAGGAAATAAACTGCAGCGCGTCGGCTACACTTTCAATCAGGTCTTCCTGGCGGATCAGGGTGGTCATAGTCGCCTCATCAACGGTCGTTATAAGAGTATATTGGCAAATCGGAAGCCAAAGTTTACCAGAAATTCATCCGCGCGCGGGATGCGACTGCAGGCCAATTCGCTGCGCCTGTTGATTGCTCAAAACACCAAAATTCGTGAAGAATGCGATAAAAACCGGTTAAGATACATTGCAAACTAACAAAGAAGTATCGGGAGACACCGTGACAGACCCTATTCTGATTGAGAAAAAGAACCAGGTTTTAATCGTTCGCCTGAATCGCCCAGAGCGCAAGAACGCCCTTACCCACGCTATGTACACCAGCATGGCCGACGCAATCGATCAGGCCGAAGCCGACAAGGACATTCGCTGCATTCTGTTTACCGGCAGCAATGAGTGTTTCACCGCCGGCAACGATCTTAACGATTTCACCAAAGGCTTGCCCGGTGATTTCCGCGAAACCCCGGTGGGCCGTTTTCTGCTTGTGCTGGTTAATGCAACCAAACCGGTGGTTGTGGCGGTTAACGGGCCGGCGATAGGCATTGGCACTACCATGCTGCTGCACTGCGATATGGTGATGGCAGGCACCAACGCCGGTTTTCAAATGCCGTTTGCCAGCCTTGGCCTTTGTCCCGAAGGTGGCTCCAGCATTTTACTGCCCATGTGGATTGGCCGCGTACGGGCTGCTGAACTGCTGATGCTGGGTGGCCGCTTTAGTGCGGAAGAGGCGTTACGCCTGGGCATCATCAATCGCGTGTGCGAACCTGAAAACACCGAAGCAGTAGCCTGGGAGGCCTGTCAGAAACTGGTTGCACAGGCACCAGCGGCCATTCGCGCTACCAAAGAACTGCTAAAACGGCCAAATCGCGAAGCTCTGGAAGAAACCATGCGGGCAGAAGGCGCGCTGTTCGGTGAGCGCCTGAAGTCGCCGGAGGCAGCCGAGTCATTTCGCGCTTTTATAGAAAAGCGTAAGCCAGACTTCTCACGTTTTAGCTGAGTCTGCTAAAACAGCACTTAACCGGACACAGGTGGCAAGGCCACCTGCTTACCGGCGGCCTGCAGGTTGCGGATGAGACGCCCCAGCGTGCGAGCAATGTCTTCCGCCTGGCCTTGGTTAGCGCCTAACTGAAACAACCGCGAGCCGTCCCTTGGATCATACACCCAGCAAGTGGCCAGGCTTGGTTCGCAATCCCATTTTACCAACGGGCTAATGCCGTAAACGTCAATCTGTTGGCTTTTGCGCAGCATGGCCCCTTGCTGACGGGTAATTTGCTGAATCAGCAGGCTGCTGTTGCGTTTTTCAACCTGGTAGCGAATGTCTGCTGGTTGGTCCAACTGCACAATGGCTTTGTCTTCGCGCCAACCTGACAACTGCAAAACACTGTTCAGGTGAATCAATAACGCCTGCTCCTCGCTGTCTGCCAAATACAGTTTTTTCAGATCAGCCGGGCTTTGCCCTTCAGCGGCTTCAATGGTGGCTACTAGCGGCTGTAACGGCACTGCAGAATTATTGGTCACCACTGCCAAGGCGCGGTCTTTGCGCAGCTTCTCTATTTCAGTAATGCGCTCCAGCGACTGTTTGTAATACTGGCCCTCTTTGCCTGCGCGAGTGACATACATCTCAAGCGAGGCTTGAGCTTCGTTTAACAGATCCGACTTTTGCATCACCCGGCCACGGTAGAAATAAAAGTCCACCGGGCGCTCGCCGTCTAGCTGCTGCAAACGCCCCAGGTACTCGCTGGCGTCGTCCCAGTTTTCAGCGGCCAGTGCTTGCTCGGTCGCCAACATCAAGCGGCGAATTTCGTGCTCCGCAGGCAGCGCCACAGCACTGCCCGCGTACAAAAGGGCACACACGACTAATGCCCGGTAACCAGGAGATTTAAACGGTGTTGCTGCCATAACTGTTTTCCTCAATAGATTCGCCAGCGCCCGGCTCAGTGTTCCCTAGCGTATTGGAGACGCTCTTATTACGGCCAAGAGCGGGCTCTGAGTCAAAACCGGAATCAAGGTCGGAGTCAGTTTCAGGGTCGACTTCGGCCTGGTCGGTGACGGCCTTGGGCAGTTCTTTTTTCACCCGCACTCCCAATTCCACAAAGCGGTTGGCTTGTGAAATCAGGTTGCCGCGGCCGCGGGTCAGAGTGTTCATCGCACTGTCATAGCTGCCCTGAGCGGTGTGCAACTGGCCGCCAAGGCGTTCCATAGCTTCTACAAACACCCGTAATTTATCGTAAACTGCACTCGCTCGTTCCGCAATCAGTCGGGCGTTCTGGCTCTGGCGCTCGTAACGCCAGATATTTTCGATGGTGCGCAGAGTGGCCAGCAAGGTGGTGGGCGTCACCACAATAATCTTACGCTCGAAGGCTTCTGAAAACAGACTGTCGTCGTGCTGAAAGGCTGCTACGAAAGCCGGTTCAATGGGCATAAACAACAGCACAAAATCCGGTGAACGCAAACCGTTGAGCTGGCTGTAATCTTTATCGCTCAGGCTGCGAATGTGATTGCGCACGGCGTCCATATGCTGCTTCAGCGCCGCATCACGGGCGCTGCCTTCGTCGCTGATAACCCATTGCTGATAAGCCACTAACGACACCTTGGAATCTATCACCAGGTTGCGGTTATCCGGTAGGTGCACCACCACGTCTGGCCGCAGCAGCTGGTTATCGCTGTCGCGGTAGCTGCCCTGGGTTTCGTATTCAATGCCTTTGCGCAACCCGGACCTTTCCAGCACCCGCTCCAAAATCAACTCGCCCCAGTTACCCTGTATTTTTTTATCGCCTTTTAACGCTCGCGTTAGGTTAGAGGCTTCTTCGGTAATCTGGCGGTTAAGCTCCTGCAACGATTTTATTTCGCTGCGCAGAGCCTGGCGGTCGCGGGTTTCGGTAGTGTGTACGGTTTCGACGCGCTGTCGAAAATCATTGAGTTGATCACGAAACGGTTTTAGCAGCGTATCCATACTGCTCTGGTTCTGCTGACTGAAACGCTCGCTTTTCTGATCGAATATACGGTTCGCCAGATTCTCGAATTCCTGTTTTAGCGCATCGCGATTGTGCTCCAGAAGCGCCAGTTTCTCCGCCGCCGACTGGCGCTCATGGGCCAGCATTATCTGCTGCTCTCTTAATGCCAGTTTCAGGTCGTTGTAGTCGGCCAGCAGGCGGCGGTTATTTTGCCCGGCACGCTGCATCAATCCGGCTAATATCAGTACCAGAATAAAAATCGCCACCATCAGCGAGAGTACAAGCACGGGCTGGTCTGCAACCCATTGGCTGAAGGTTTCAAGCACTGGCGTTTACTCCTTAGGTATTATCATTGGAACAGTTCGCTGACAAGTTTAACCTATTCATTTGCCATTGTTGCTGACGGGATACACGTCGCCTTAATCATCTGTAAACAAATCGCTAACGTGAGTTGCTGTATACTCCGCCGAAACACCATCACACAGCCATTTCGTGCCGCTGACCTGTCAGTTAGGGCACTTTTTTGTCATTTTTTTTCGGAGGTAGTTCATGGGTTTAAAGGGTTTCATAGGGTCAAAACTTGGTGGCAACGTCCACTTGGCGCTGCCATTGCTGGTGATACTTACGAGCCTGGCCGGCTGTTCGGCAGATCAGTACTTTATGGTACCCAAATCCAATCTGGAAACCGTGAACACCTCGGTGCAAAACCAGCGGGCGACGCTGGTCACCATAGAGAACAACGCCAAGGTACGCTTCGAGCAAGCACTCAACGATCAAACCGCATCTACCGAAACCATTCTGCAAGCCATAAGCGCCCAAGTTAAAGCACCAGAATGCCCCCCCGTGCCGAAACAGCAGGCTTGCCCCGCGGCTACCACAGCCAAGGCCGTGGCCAGTCAGCTCAAAGGCAAACTCATTGTGGGCGAAGTTGAAAAGTTCTTCCTGGCCGCAGCCAAAACCGTTTACAACGCCCGTATCGACAGCGGCGCCGAAACGTCTTCCATTGACGCGCGAAATATTGTTCGATTCGAACGCGACGGCAGCAACTGGGTACGCTTTGATGTGCCAGTGCCCGGCAGCGAAGAGCTGCTAACCCTTGAAAAAGACATCTCGCGACGGGTAAAAATTCTCCAATCAAACGCCGACGACCCCGAACGTCGGGTGGTGGTGGAGTTGCAATTTGCCATTGGCAACCATACGCAAGTCGCCGAATTCACCCTGACCGACCGTTCGCACCTTACCCATCAGGTGCTGATTGGCCGCAACGTACTGCGCGATGTGATGTTGATTGATGTCAGCAAAGAGTTTGCAACCGAACTGCCCGAAACCATGGCCAACGGCGGGACTTTATGAGTACCCGATCGCGCACACCCTTTTACATCGCGATTTTTCTGATTATTGCTACCGGTATTTCCCTGGCGGTGTGGCGCCACATTGAACTGGGAATTCCCTGGCTGACCGGCGAACAACGGCCGGTGTGGATGGTAGAGGCGCGGGTGGATTTTGACGCCACAGGCGGCTCCGTGACGGCTGCACTGAACGTACCCAATCAGCCCCCGGGCTTTCATACCCTGAGCGAACAAGCCGCCTCGCCTGGCTACGGCTTTTCTATTCTGGAACAAGCCGGCATGCGGCGCGCCGAGTGGACCAAGCGCGATGTTACCGGTCCACAAACTCTGTATTACAAAGTCCAGTTGATCCCAGACCCAGACGTTCGCAGCTTACCCGCCAAAGTAAAACCGGTGGCGCGCACCGTGTTTTGGGAGGAACCCGAAGCCACCGCTGTGCGGGAAATACTGGAGCAGGCCAGGCAACGCTCCAGTAATCCACAAAGCATGACCCGCGAACTGATCCGGCTAATGCAGCCAGATACCGGTACCCAGAACACCACCCTTCTAATTGCTGGCGGAAATTATCTCGACCTACTGGTCGACATGCTGAACTTCTATGGCATACCCGCTCGCGCCGCCGATGGCTTGGAGCTGGAAGACGCTCGCCGGCGCCAGCCGCTGCTGGCATTCCTGCAAATTCACACCGGCGAAGAATGGCTGACCTTTGACCCCCGCACCGCTGAACAGGGCGTGCCGGAAGACCTGTTGTTGTGGCGCCAGGGCTCCGCGTCGCTGTTGGACGTGGTAGGCGGCGCCAACTCCGAGATCAGCTTCTCTATGCTGCGCCAGACCATTCCCGCCATTCAACTGGCAGCGATGCAATCTAAAGAGACCGGCCTCGGTTTTCTGAGTTTTTACGAACTGCCGATTGAAGAACAAAGCATGTTCCGCATGCTGCTGCTATTGCCTTTGGGTGCACTGGTGGTGGCCTTCATGCGCATGTTGATCGGCATTCGCACTTCCGGCACCTTCATGCCAGTACTGATTGCGGTAGCGTTTGTGCAGACCACTTTAATACCCGGGTTGGTAGCATTTTTGTCGGTGGTCGCCATTGGCCTGTTAATGCGCAGCTACCTTTCCAGCCTGAACCTGCTGCTGGTTTCACGGATCTCGGCGTTAATAATCTTGGTGATATTCATTACCGCCGGCTTGAGCGTTGTAGGTTATCAGATGGGCTTTAATACCGGCATGACGGTGACCTTCTTCCCTATGGTTATTATCGCCTGGACCATTGAGCGAATGTCGATTCTGTGGGAAGAAGAAGGCGCGCGGGAAGTCATGAGACAAGGCTCAGGCAGTCTATTTGTCGCCATTTGCGCTTTTCTGCTGATGAGTGCACCGCTGGCCGGACACCTGACCTTCAACTTCCCCGAATTGCACTTGGTTATTCTGGGCCTGATTCTGCTAATGGGTAATTACACCGGCTACAAACTCAGCGAATTGCGCCGTTTCACACCGATGAAGGTGTACGACTAATATGGGCTGGATATCACCGTTTACGCTGAACCGCCTGGGCATGCTCAACATGAACCGGCGTAATGTGGACTATATTGCGCGCTACAATGATCGTTCGGCCTACCCGCTGGTCGACAACAAGCTGAAAACCAAGCTGGTGGTGGCCGAATACGATGTGAAAACACCGCGGCTTTTGCAGGTGGTTCGTCAGCAACACGAAATTTCCCACTTCCGTGAAATGTCCGCGGATTTGGCCGGCTTTGCCATAAAGCCTGCCAAAGGGTCTGGAGGCAAAGGCATCACCGTCGTCACCGGGCGCGATGGCGACGAATTCGTCAAAGCCTCCGGCGCCCGTATTGGCGTGGATGTGCTGGAACGGCACCTGACCAATATTCTGGCGGGGCTGTATTCGCTGGCAGGCGCCTCTGACGTGGCCATTGTCGAAAACCTGGTGCAGTCCACACCGGATCTGGCGCGCTATTCGTTTCAGGGCGTACCAGACATCCGCATTATTGTGTTTAAAGGCTACCCGGTGATGGCCATGCTGCGGCTTGCCACCAAGGCTTCTGACGGCAAAGCCAACCTGCACCAGGGCGCGGTGGGCGTAGGGCTGGACATTGGCACAGGGAAAAGCCTGAACGCGGTTCAGTTTAATCGCCCCATTCTTCTGCACCCGGACACCGGCCTATCTTTGGGCAATATCCATATTGTCGCCTGGGATGAAATGCTGGAAATGGCCTCCCGTTGCTATGAGGCGACCGGGCTAGGCTATATGGGCGTAGACCTGGTGGTCGATGTGGACGAAGGCCCGCTGCTGCTGGAGCTGAATGCGCGCCCGGGCCTGGCTATTCAAATGGCCAACGGCTGCGGCCTACTGCCGCGCTTACGTGCCATTGAAAATCTGAAACGCCCCCACTTCACCCCCGGTGACCGCGCACGCTTTGCGATGGAAGAATTCCATAAGCGCTAGAACACAGTGGCATTCGTTCAAAAGCCCAGCGCGCATCTGCGCAGCCAAAAAAAAGCCGGAAAGCGTGTAAACACTTTCCGGCTTTTTACGATCTAATTCGCCGATATATTAGCGAATTAAGTCATTTCTCCGCTCTGAATCAGCAACTTGCGTTCTAGGGTCAAACCTTTCAGCAAGCCCCAGGTCATGATCAACAGGATCAGCGTAAACGGCAGGCCGGCACTGATCGAAACAGCTTGAATAGCGCCTAGTGCATCATCACCACCGCCGAATATCAACACCGCGGCAATTGCGCCTTCCATTACCACCCAGAACACACGCTGAGCCGTGGGTGCATCAGTTTTACCACCGGCGGTGATGCTGTCGATAACCAACGAACCAGAATCCGACGACGTGATAAAGAACACCAACACCAGCACAATACCAATAAAGGAGATAATACCGGTCAGCGGAAGATTCGCGAACATCTGGAAAGTCGCCAAGCTAACATCGGTCAAACCTTCATCAGCCAGTGAGCCTACGCCCTGCTGGATTTGCTCCAGCGCAGCTCCACCAAACGCGCTCATCCACACAGCCGTAATCACCGTGGGAATTAGCAGCACTGCGATGATGAATTCACGCACAGTGCGACCGCGAGAAACACGCGCGATAAACATGCCTACGAACGGAGACCAAGAGATCCACCAGGCCCAATAAAATATCGTCCAGCCTTGCATCCAAACATCATCGTCGCGGCCAAACGGATTACTAAAGGCAACCACGTTGGTGGCGTAGCTGGTGGTGGTTATCCAGAGGGTTTCCAGAATCGACATGGTCGGACCGGCAAAGATAATAAAGAACAGCAAGATACCCGCAAGGGCCATGTTGATATTACTCAGCACCTTAACGCCGCCGTCTAATCCGCGCAGCACAGATAACAGCGCCAATGCGGTGACACCCACAATAATCGCCATCTGTACATTGATACCCGAGCCCACACCAAACAGATAATTCAAACCGGCAGCGGCCTGCTGGGCGCCAAAACCCAAAGACGTTGCCAGCCCGAAAATAGTCGCAATCACCGCCAGACTATCAATGATGTGCCCGGGCCAGCCCCACACTTTGTCACGCAGCAGCGGGAAAAAGGCGGAACGAATGGTCAGCGGCATATTTTTATTGAACGAGAAAAACGCCAGTGACAAGGCCACAATGGCGTAGATCGCCCAAGGATGCAGACCCCAATGGAACATAGTGCCGCCCATGGCCAGGCCCAAAGCTTCAGGCGTGTTAGGTTCTACATTAAACGGCGTGCCAAACCAGCCCGTGTAATAGGCGACAGGCTCTGCTACCGCCCAGAACATTAGGCCAATACCCATACCTGCCGCAAACAGCATCGAAAACCAGGATAGGGTGGAAAAATCCGGTTTGGCATCCATGCCGCCCAGCCTGATTTTGCCCACGGGCATGAAAATCAGTGCTAAACAGACAACAACAAACACGTTTGCACTGAGCATAAAGAACCAGTCAAATGTGTTGATAATCTCTAGCTTGGCACCGTCGAGCAATTCTTTGGCGAGAGCCGGAAACATCAGCGTACCGACAACGAACAACACCACGATTATGGCGGTTATCGGAAACACGGGTGCATGAAGATCTAGCCCGAACGGCCGGATATTATCCTGCCCGGCTACGTAATCTGTTTGATATTCGTCTTTTACAATTTTGCCCACAATTGGCGCCTCTTTCAGTCATTAGCATTACATTCAGGCTGTCTGAGTTTGGATGTCGACCCGTAGGTGCAAAAAATAGCCTTGAAACATAACAAGCCGGCAATAATAATACTTTGAGCTCAAAACATCAAAATTCTGACGAGGAGCCTATGAACAGATTTAAAACCTTCCCTTTGCGCTACACCGCGTATGCGCTAAGCCTCGCCGGATTTCTGATATCGCTGATTGTCAGCGCGTGGATTGGCGGCGCCTATCTGATTACTCTGGCATTCGGCCTGCTTGCAGCCCTTGGCACTTATGACCTGTTACAGCGTCGCCATACGATTAGCCGCAACTACCCTATTATGGCCAATTTCCGTTACCTTTTTGAGGCCATTGGCCCGGAAATCCGTCAGTACTTCATCCAGTCCGACACCGAAGAGCGACCGTTTTCCCGCGAGCAGCGCACCATTGTGTACCAGCGTGCAAAAGACATTCTCGACAAGCGCCCGTTCGGCTCCCAGCTGAATATGTATGAGGAAGGCTTTGAGTGGATGAGCCATTCACTGGCCCCTACCCAGCTCAACACCAGTGATTTTCGCATTACCGTGGGCAAAAGCTGCGCAAAGCCTTACAGCACCAGCGTGTTCAACATATCAGCCATGAGTTTTGGCTCGCTGTCCGCGAACGCCATCCTCAGCCTGAACACCGGTGCCAGAAAAGGCCACTTCTACCACGACACCGGCGAAGGTTCTATCAGCCGCTATCACCGCCAACCAGGGGGCGACCTGGTGTGGGAGATCGGTTCCGGATACTTCGGCTGTCGCAACAAAGACGGTAGTTTTAGTGTAGAACGCTTTGCCGAAAACGCCCAACTCGATCAAGTAAAAATGATTGAACTCAAACTATCTCAAGGGGCCAAGCCAGGGCACGGCGGTATTTTGCCCGGTGCTAAAGTAACGCCGGAGATTGCCGAAGCCCGCGGCGTTGAGGTGGGTGAAGACTGCGTATCCCCTGCGGCGCATTCGGAGTTTTCGACGCCCATCGAAATGTTGGAGTTTATCGATCAGTTGCGTGAGCTGTCCGGCGGTAAGCCGGTAGGTTTTAAGCTTGCCCTGGGCCACCCATGGGAGTGGTTCGCCATTGTAAAAGCCATGCTGAAAACCGGAAGGCGGCCTGACTTTATCGTGGTAGATGGCGGCGAAGGTGGCACTGGCGCGGCGCCGCTTGAGTTTATCAACCGCCTGGGCATGCCGATGACCGAAGCTCTGCTGCTGGTGCATAATACACTGGTGGGTTGCAATCTGCGTGAAGACATCGCCATCGGCGCCGCTGGGAAAATCACCTCGGCGTTCAACATCGCCCGCACTCTGGCACTTGGCGCCGACTGGTGTAACTCAGCGCGCGGCTACATGTTCTCGCTGGGCTGCATTCAAGCCATGAACTGCCACACCGGCCGCTGTCCTAGTGGCGTTGCGGCACAAGATCCAAGGCGCGGCGAAAAAATCGATGTACCCCTGAAAAGCGAACGGGTTTACAACTTCCATAAAAACACCCTGGAAGCCCTGCAAAATCTGCTGCAAGCGGGCGGGCTGAGCCACCCCTCCGAGCTAGGCCCGGAACATATCATTCGCCGGGTATCAAAAACCGAAGTCGCCTCCTATCTGGACCTGTTTCCGTTTATCGAGCCTGGTGCGCTGCTGAAAGGCGACACCGGCCTAGCCGTATTCGACAAGTACTGGGGAGTATCCAATCCGGATAGCTTCGCCCCACCCGAATTCGTGTCCAAACTGCGGGAAACCAAATTACGTTAATGCGCGCTAAAACCCGCACATTTTCGCCGGTTGGTGTTTCTTTTTGGAATCTTCTCATGTAATATTCGCTCCCGCTAAGCCACTGAGATTCCTCTTTAAGTCTCGCTGGCCTGTGCCGCCAAAACATCGTTTTGAACAGGCAGAAATTAGCACATCGGGGCGTAGCGCAGCTTGGTAGCGCACTTGCATGGGGTGCAAGGGGTCGTAGGTTCAAATCCTACCGTCCCGACCATATATCAACGACTTAGGGCACATCTTCGGGTGTGCCCTTTTTCGTTTCTGGCTGGGTACTTGTAGGGTACACAAACCCAAAACCGCCATTTTCTTGGTGTCACTGCCTGTGACATCGAGCCGAAGCATCTCGTTTTCATCCAGGCTTTCTTCGTTTCCGTCATTGCTACTTTAGCATGCACTAAAGTCGCGACCAAAACGCGGCCCTCTTCAGCTATTGCATGCTATCCAAAGTTTACTCCCCAGATTTACCGATCCCGCATAAATTATTTACGACATTCTCGTCTAATTGCATTTTCTAGAAAGTTACACGTCCCAAACACCGGTTGCATCTCCGTAATATTAAGCTGTACCCACAAACCAAACGGTGATGAAAATGAAAATCAAACTGCAGATGTACTTCACAGATATTGAGGTGGGGAACTACTACTCAGTGTCCCGGTTCACCATCTGGCGCTGGGTTCGGGAAGGTAAATTCCCTCACCCCTTGAAACTCAGCTCCGGATCTAGCCGCTGGCACAGGTCAGACCTCGAACAGCACGACGAGAAAGTTCGGCGACAAAATGAGTTGGTGGAAGTTTAGTCACTTCAAAAAGCCAAAAACGCTCCAAGAGCTGCCAGGACTGCCGTCCACAGTTTTGAGCGGGCGCTACCATGACCTTCTCATCAACTCTCACGAAACGACAACATCAATCCGAAGGTTAATTAATAAGTGAGCTTTGAATGTACTTACTAATTAACTTATAGGAGAACTACAATGCGCGACCCCAACCGAAGGAAATGGCTGCTGGTAAAGGGTTCACATAGTGGAACTTTTGCAATCTGGTGCTGAACGGACTCTTTAACAGACATGGCACATACCTACAACTAATGTCAGAAAAACTATTATTATTTCTGACATTGTTCAAGGTGCGATCAACTCCTACCCGAAAGGAGAAAGACTCAAATATCTGCTCCGAACTCAATGGCGGAAGGTTTTACCTGAGGGTATGACCATTAACTAAATGTTCTTTCAGAACTTGCGTCGCCCACTGGCGAAATTCGGTTGCGGGTTCGGAGCCGACTCGATAGCCCACGGAAATGATGGCATCCAGATTAAACTGCTTGATACGGCGTCGAACCCGGCGATTGCCCTCCTGGTGAACTACCGACAAATCCTCGGTAGTTCAACCTTCCTCAAACTCCCCTTCTGCTTACACATTCTTCAGGTGTAAACCGACGTTATCAGTGAAGGTATCAAATAAGGAAGACATTGGTTTCAACCGGTCAAGACAACCCCTCTGCATCGTGGGTATTAATGCATTACAGGGCGGCTCCTCTTTCACAGATCTGAACCACTGAGATCAAAACAGCTACGGAACAGACCCTACGGGCAAGCTCTACTGTTAACTCACAGAAACAATTGGCGGCAACTAGGCCACTGCCGTTGTCCGCTTTCAGGACATGCTTTACCGCGTCATTTACCAACGGTGCGATAAGACAACGCTGAATTGCAGTAGTAACGCTCATAAAAAGTAGAGCATTTCATAATGGGCATTATGCGCAGTAAAAATAAAGCTTCATTCGTAGAAATAGCAGGGAATAATTCTGAACACTGGTTCGCTACAAGTTACAGCCCATGTGAACTGTTAATTTCTAAGCCGCCTACACGGCGGTTCACAAACACGCGCTGGAGATAATGCGCTTTGTGCCTTTCTAAGCCGCCTACACGGCGGTTCACGAGCAATACCAGTTCCGCAGCCGTATGAATCATTTCTAAGCCGCCTACACGGCGGTTCACAGTTAACTGCAACTTGCATTGCTTGCGTTTGCTTTCTAAGCCGCCTACACGGCGGTTCACCTACCGGCCTTCCGTCCGGGCTTCTTTCGATATTTCTAAGCCGCCTACACGGCGGTTCACAGTAACGGTTCAAAAGCACTTCGGGATATGGATTTCTAAGCCGCCTACACGGCGGTTCACCAGCAGCAAGTACGGAACGTGTAGAAACTGTTTTTTCTAAGCCGCCTACACGGCGGTTCACGTGCGGGCATACATAGCGGGCGGTTTCGGGCTTTTCTAAGCCGCCTACACGGCGGTTCACGATTCTGGCGGCTATTGCGGGGCGCTCGATGTTTTCTAAGCCGCCTACACGGCGGTTCACTATCTGGCCAGCGCTGTACAGGAGTTGGGGCTTTTCTAAGCCGCCTACACGGCGGTTCACACCCCCGCACCCGCGGCAGTGAGGGCCAGGGCTTTCTAAGCCGCCTACACGGCGGTTCACGATGCGTCAGTGCTTCAGGAGAATGAGTTTCATTTCTAAGCCGCCTACACGGCGGTTCACGCCCCCAAATAAATTCCCCATGCCATCCAACATTTCTAAGCCGCCTACACGGCGGTTCACTCGTTGGTGCCGGTACCCAAGTTGTTGGGAATTTTCTAAGCCGCCTACACGGCGGTTCACGCAGATACCAAGTTGCCGGCGGCGTCTTTGTATTTCTAAGCCGCCTACACGGCGGTTCACGCCTCGGCCATTCCCCGGTAATGCTCGGAGTATTTCTAAGCCGCCTACACGGCGGTTCACTCTGTGTTGGCGTCCGCTTGAATAATGTCAGTTTTCTAAGCCGCCTACACGGCGGTTCACCAGTTATAGTAGTTCGTCCACCTGCCGCCAACTTTCTAAGCCGCCTACACGGCGGTTCACGGTACCGGGCTCACTTCTATTTGCCGACAGTATTTCTAAGCCGCCTACACGGCGGTTCACGTACCAACGTGCGCACCGCCCAGAGTTATCACTTTCTAAGCCGCCTACACGGCGGTTCAGTTTGTCGACGACACCCACGCCGTATTCCCGCTTTTCTAAGCCGCCTACACGGCGGTTCACTTTCTGCTCGGGGAAGAGGGCGAGTTCATCCATTTCTAAGCCGCCTACACGGCGGTTCACACTGGGGGTGTAGGTGTGTCTCCATTTGGCCATTTCTAAGCCGCCTACACGGCGGTTCACGTTACAACTGGTATGACGCCGCCGTGCCCGGCTTTCTAAGCCGCCTACACGGCGGTTCACCAAAGGTCGGCAACGAGGCGGAAGTCGCTGCATTTCTAAGCCGCCTACACGGCGGTTCACGTGAAATATGGCGCGCCGGTGGCTTCGTTGGTTTTCTAAGCCGCCTACACGGCGGTTCACTGGTCGCCCGTCACCGACAGCGGTACCGCTGTTTTCTAAGCCGCCTACACGGCGGTTCACACGATTAGACTGCCTTCGCGCAGGGGTGAGCCTTTCTAAGCCGCCTACACGGCGGTTCACCCCTGAACGCTGAAACCAGCGGCAACCTGACCTTTCTAAGCCGCCTACACGGCGGTTCACAGGATTGTCTGATTTTAAGCCGTGATATTCTCTTTCTAAGCCGCCTACACGGCGGTTCACTTCACGAGCACGACACCCTGGGTTGCTGTTTCTTTCTAAGCCGCCTACACGGCGGTTCACGCTTAGAGTCAAAAGCAAAAACCGCTGGTATTTTTCTAAGCCGCCTACACGGCGGTTCACAACAACTATCTCTGCAATCTCGCCCTCGGATATTTCTAAGCCGCCTACACGGCGGTTCACCAAAAACCACGCTTCAAACTGCCCGTATTCGATTTCTAAGCCGCCTACACGGCGGTTCACAGAACCGAGGGGATGCTGACTGATGATTGACTTTTCTAAGCCGCCTACACGGCGGTTCACGCATCCATATCAAATCATTAGAGGCGGTCTGGTTTCTAAGCCGCCTACACGGCGGTTCACCTGATGGACTCCGTGAGCTTGCCCTCTTCGCCTTTCTAAGCCGCCTACACGGCGGTTCACTCCTGGAACTCGAAGCGGTCTTGGTCATTCATTTTCTAAGCCGCCTACACGGCGGTTCACTTGAAGCAAAATAGCAAAAATGTATTTTTCTCAGATAGTTAGTGTTAATTGCCGCTAAAAACCTTTTTTCAGCGCGATTTCTAAGTCGTTGTTATGACGTAAGCGTTTAAGGCTCGAAGAAAAAGGGTTTTCTTGGAACTCCGTCACCCGAAAGGAAGATCCGGAAGCGAAAAAGGCCGTGACGTTGTGCTCAGTCCATATCCGTCCGGTTCGATGGCCCC
>Ga0314774_1001301_pt1 | contig 16278 bp, 14 predicted proteins | sample MetaGCBIA2018_FD_204515 | JGI IMG/M metagenome (GOLD analysis project Ga0314774, IMG submission 204515) | Cryopeg brine microbial communities from Beaufort Sea near Barrow, Alaska, United States - CBIA 2018 | ecosystem: Environmental > Aquatic > Marine > Coastal | place: USA: Alaska | collected... | reverse complement strand
AGACCCCGTAAGGAAATCTAACCAGTGATTCAAAGTCTCATGAGATAGGTCTTGTATCCTATCCTGGATAAGCGGCATAAACTCTGGGTTTGGAAAAGACTTTGTTGTTTGGATTGAAATAGATTTTAGTGAAACCTGACATGGAGCTTTGAAGATTGAACTGGTCGTTTGAGTCATCATCGTTCTGTCCTTTGCTTTGTTCTTTTAGTCCCTTAGCTGAGGCATATGGCGACACATAAGCCGAAGCGCTAACACACAGATAATGACAATTGATACGTAAAAGGTAGTTGATAAACTCAACTAGCTATTCAGCATTTTAAATATATGCTACAATACTTTTGGATGAATTGATTATTCGGAATAATGAATTGATGGAGGAGAAAATGTTACAGGTAGAAAATTTAACTAAAAAATTTGGTAGAAAAACATTAGCGGTTGATAGGGTGAGTTTTAAGCTTGAAAAAGGTGAACTCTGTGTTTTGCTAGGCCCGAATGGCGCTGGGAAATCAACAACGATTAAGAGTATAGCAGGATTGCTTAGATATAAAGGTGTTATTAAGGTGGAGGGTTATATGAATCAGACGATGGAGGCAAAAAGAGCGCTCAGTTATGTGCCTGAAACTCCTGCGATTTATGAACTTTTGACGGTTAAAGAGCATATAGAATTTGTATGTAAAGTGTATAAAGTATCTCCTAAACAAACCGAAATTGATTATCTATTGAATCGATTTGATATGGAGGATAAGATATCAAAACTTGGAGCTGAATTGTCGAAAGGAATGCGACAAAAACTTAGTATTATTCTTGGCGTAATCACTAAGCCAAAAGTAATACTCTTTGATGAACCAATGATTGGTTTAGATCCCAAAGCAATTAAAGAGCTGAAATTATTATTTGGAGAACTAATAAATGAAGGTACAATTGTTCTCTTAAGTACCCATATCATTGATAGTATTATTGAACATTATGATCGGGTTCTCATCATGAATAACGGGAAATTTGTTGCTAATATGTCAAAAGAAGAAGTAGAAGAGAATGGACAAGATTTGGAAGAAATGTTCTTTGCTTTAACGACGGATGAAGAAGAGGTGAACGAATAATATGTCAGATTTAGTATTTCTTTATACTAGAAGTATTAAAAATGGTATTCTCCGAATGCTTAAAAAGCCGGCAAGTTTGATTGGGTATATGTTGCTGGTGGCAATGTTTGGATTTAATATTTTTAATACGGCAAATAGTATCCAGGTTCAAGAAAGCTATACTACGGGTGAAACTCTTTATTTGACCGCTGTGCTTCTTTTGACTTACTTTTCGGTACTGCAACCTATCTACAAGGGTACAATGCGTTTTTCGCTACGATATTTGCCTGCAGACGGGGTATATCTGATGAGCGCACCTGTAAAACCATTAAAAGTATTATGGTATGCTCAAATCAAACAATCATTTACAATGATATTGGTTAGCTTTTTTATGATAATACAAATTCCGGTGTTGATTGATATGGTTGGCTTAAGTGCTGCTGGAGTTGTCATTTTTCTTGTCAGTTTTTTCACTATGTCACTTTTACCGAATGTACTTAGTTTATTTATATTTACATTAGGGCTTCGATATGAAATCTCCAAAAGAATTGCAAAAATTTTAACGTTGGGAATTGGAACAATAGGAATTGTCATTGTAGCATCAAATCTTTACTTCTTAGATGGTACATTGATTGAACGGTTACATAATTGTTTGACATCGGAGATTTGGGTGTTTGTACCTATAATAGGATGGATTTATTATTTATTCGTATCAAGTACGCTAGGGTATATCGGAATGCTAGCAGGATTATGTATTTTGATGAATATTGTAATCATCCTTGTGTCTTTTGTTATGATTAGCCGATTCACAGATGAAGGATTTTACGAAGAAGCACTTAATACTGCCAATGACATTGAAACAGTTCGTCAAGGGCTGAAAAGTGGGAAGTCTCAAATGGAAGCAACAATGTCTACCAAAAAAGTTAAGGTTAAATCAGTAAAAAGCGTCTTTAAAAAAGAAGGTGTTTTTGCATTATTTGACAAACAAGTATTGTTGACTAGGAAAAAAGGGATTTCTTTTTTAGATATGCGCTCGCTTTTCATTGTTGTTATGATTGTTGCATCCATGTATTTAACTTCGACGGTTGATGGAGTGAAAGAAGTGGGCATGTTTATCACATTTGCTGTAGTCAGTTACGGGATGTTCTTCATGCAATTGATTAACTCAGCAAGTGATGATTTGGATCGACATTATGTCTATTTGTTCCCTTATAATGCATTTGAAAAGTTATTGGCGCTTAGCCTTTGGGGATACATAAAAATTTCGATTGATGGAATAATCGGATTTTCTATAGCTTCCTTTTTGACGGATTATAATTTTTTTGAATGCTTATTAGGTGGAATTTTTATCGGTCTTATCGGATATGGATTTAATATGGTTTCAATATTAGCCAATATTATATTTGGTAAAACAGGGACCCTTGTTTTACGTATGATGATGAGAATAATCATAGATATATTTATTGTCGTATTTGTTGTCGTTTTGTTTGTTTTGATTATTGGTGGTGACATCGATACAAAACTTTATTTAGGCTTACTCTCTGGTATAGGTATCATGTGTATAATAGATGCGATTCTAATGATTCCGGCTTCACTAATTGTGAAAAAACCGGAATTCAATCAATAAAAATTTAAACACTAAGCTATACAAAATAGGGTTTGCACTTCACTTTGTCATAACACTAGGTATTTTATCATCTTGTTAGATATTTGTTCATAGAATAGAATCAATCTAGAGGAGGTGTAAAGTGTATTGCAAAGTGTTGTGTGGAACCCTATTAGGTATTAAAGGATACATAATTGAAGTCGAAGTTGATGTGACGGAAGGTTTTCCAAAGTTCGATATTGTAGGTTCAAGAAATAGTACAATTATTGAAGCAAAAGAAAGAGTCCGAACAGGCATTAAAAATGTGGGTTATCATTTTCCATATAAGCGAATCACCGTAAACCTTGCGCCGGCATATATTCGCAAAGAAGGAGGTGCTTATGATCTTGCAATTGCGATTGGTATTCTATGCTGCGAAGGAATCATTGGTATCGCCACATTAAAAGATACAATAATATTAGGAGAATTAGCATTAAATGGTGATATTAGGCAAATAAAAGGAGTGTTATCTCTAGTAGATGAAGCCAACCAGCTAGGTATCACAAAATGTATAATTCCAAGAGAAAATGTTGTCGAAGCAAGTCTGGTAAAGGGCATTAGTATTGTTGGGGCATCCAATATTAGCGAAGTTGTACAACATTTGAAAAATGGAAAAGGCATTGATGAAAAGGATGAAACATTGGCGGTGAATACATCAGAGAATAGTTACGGTTGTGATAATGAATTGAATCAGACACCTGAAACAAATATCGAATCAAATGATTTGGAAGAGTTACTGGATTTTTCACAAGTAATTGGACAAAAGAAAGCTAAAAGAGGCATGGAAATAGCAGTAAGTGGAATGCACCATATTATGCTAATTGGCCCTCCAGGCATCGGTAAAACCATGTTGGCCAGAAGAATGCCATCAATATTACCACCGCTAATCAACCAAGAAGTCGTTGAACTAACGAAGATTTATAGTGCGGCCGAGAAACTGATTAACCAAAAGACTATTATTAAATCAAGACCATTCAGAGATCCACATCATTCCATTACACGTGCTAGCTTCATAGGCGGTGGAAGCCAAGGTAAACCAGGCGAAATCAGCTTGTCTCATAATGGGGTTCTTATGTTGGATGAATTTCCTGAATTTAAGCGAGAAGTGATCGAATCATTAAGAGAACCGTTAGAACAGGGGAAAATTCTTTTATCAAGAAACCATAATATATTTAGTTTTCCGGCAAGATTCATTTTAGTCGCAGCAATGAATCCATGTCCATGTGGTCATTATCCAAACATGAATAAATGTAAATGTTTACCCAATGAGATTGACAAGTACCAAAAAAAAATATCAGGGCCAATACTGGATCGCATTGATTTAATGGTTGAAATGAATCCGACAAGCTATGAAAGCCTTGTGAGAACCAACGAAGAAGAAACATCTGAAAACATTCTAGGGCGCGTCTTAGAAGCTCAAAAAATCCAACAAAAAAGATATATAAATTTAAATATCCAGTATAATTCACAATTAAATGTAGACATGATCAATCAATTTTGTGTTCTTGAAGATGATGCAAAAGTCTTGCTGGAGAATGCATATAGAACGATGGAATTCAGTTCTAGAGCGTATCATCGGCTTTTAAAAGTAGCAAGAACTATTGCCGATTTGAATAATTGTGAAAAGATTAATCAAAAACATATTGCAGAAGCAATAATGTTTCGAATGCAAGCTTGAAAATTGTTGATTTTATAGTTATAATAGCATAGTTAAGAAGAGAAATAATATGAAAAGAGGTTAACTATGTTGGAACCTAAAATAGTGATAAATCATAATGCAATACTGTCAAATTTGAAACTTATTAAAGAAAGACTCGATAAAAATGTTAAAGTCATGGCAGTTGTTAAAAGCAATGCTTATGGACATGGAATGATTGAAGTATCAAAAACACTTGAAAAACATGTTGATATGTTGGCGGTTGGATTTGTTGAGGAAGCAATCAAGTTAAGAGAACATATAAAAGGTGATATCTTTGTTATGGGGCCGATTTATGATTTTGATCAAGCGATATTACATAATTTCGTGATCACATTAGAAAATACGAATCAATTCAATGCACTTATGAGTTATTATGAGATTCATTTGAAAGATACAATTAATATAATAAGAGTACATATAAAAGTTGATACAGGTATGCATCGATTCGGGCTAAATCTTGATGAACTTGTTGAAGTAATGAATGTTATGGATAATAAAAAGTGTGATGAGAACATTATAATAGAAGGAATTTATTCACATTTTGGCAGTACCTTTTTAGCGGACGCCAAAAAAGTAGAAGAACAGTATGAAATATTTAAGAAAGTTAAAGATTTCATGAAAAATCATTATGACAAACCTATTATTTATCATATTTCAAATAGTGAAAATGGAGTGGATACCACGAAATATAATGAAGGTATGGTTCGGCTAGGCAATGGCCTATATGGGCCCATGTCTCTGAAGAATTCACTACAAACAACAAGAGTTGCTAAAGTTTTACTTCCAATAGTTAGTATACATGTTCTTAAGGAAAATTCGAAATTCGGATATGGTTTTAAGAAAAGTGCAAAAAAAGGAACTCGATTGGGAGCTGTTAAAACCGGATTTTATGAAGGGACAGGAATGTCTAAAATGCCTATCGGAGTTAATTTTTTTGCAATGAGTAAATTTTATTTCAAGAGTTATTTGAAGTCAATTATATATAAAGAATCAGTGACATACGGATCTTTACATCTTCCGATTATTGGTATGATTAACATGCAATTTTTCCAGGTGGATTTAACCAAAACAGAGATTATGGCAGGAGATTTTGTCGAATATGATAAAGCTCCACTCTATTATAAAGAGTCAGTATTAAGAAGCCACGTATTGGAGGGGGAAAATGGTACTCATTACTAATTTGGACAGAAAAATATTTAAAGAATTTAATGAAAGTCATAAATATGGGCAAATATTACAATCAGAAGAATGGGGAATGTTTAAATCCAAAGGATTTTGGAGTTATGAACTCGTTGGACTAGAAGATAATGGAACGTTAGTCGGAGTAGCAATGCTCCTGAAACGTAAGTTGCCGGTAGTGAACTTGTACATGTTCTATGCATCTCGTGGCTTTGTTTGTGATTATAACAATCAAGAAGTTGTTGAGTCATTTACCAATGAATTGACTAAATACGTAAAGGCAAGAAAAGGAATCATGCTAAGGATTGATCCATGTGTCATATATCAAGAACGTGATGTTGATGGCGATATTGTTGAAGGTGGATTTGATAATAAACAAGTGGTTAAACAACTTCTTAATTTAGGCTTTAAACATAAAGGGATTACATTAGATTTTGACGGCGTTCAGCCTAGATTTGTTTACCGATTACCTCTTGATTTGGAGTTAGATGAAATCATAAAAAGGTTCCATCATAAAACCAGATATAATATCAAGTTAGCAGCGAAAAAAGGCATTGAAATCTATGAAGGTAAACGAGAGGATTTAGTTGAGTTTGATCGTATTATGAAAGTGACGGGCGAACGTGATGGATTTATTGGGAGGCCGATAAGCTACTTTCAGGACATGTATGATGTAATGGAGCCTTCAGGTAAATTAAAACTATATATGGCTAAATATAATGTGCGAAAAGCATATGAGATAACAAAAGAAACATTGGAATCGGAAAAGGGTAAAAAGAAAGTTGATGAAAATAGAATAGTGAAGCTTACGAAGGAAATGGATGAGCTTGAAAGGTTAGTTAAAGAATATCCAGAAGGTATCGTTGTTTCAGGTACAATTATGTTGATAAATGGAACAACGGCATGGTATCTGTATGGTGCTAGTGATAACCTATATAGAAATGTGATGCCAAACTATTTAATCCAGTGGCAAATGATCCAAGATGCATATAAAATGGGATGTACAATGTATGATTTTAGAGGTATATCAGGTGACCGTAGTCCGGAAAATCATTTATATGGCTTATATAGATTCAAACGTGGATTCACCGGAGAATTTGTAGAATATATTGGAGAATTTGATTATGTGATTAAACCATTTTGGTACACCTGTTTTGAATGGGTCTTACCTAAAACTAAGGAGTTAATTCGTAAGTTTCGTAAATAAGGAGTAATATGAACGAAACTATTTATGCAATGATGTTAACTAGTATGGAGGGGATGACACCTTTAAGGTGTTATGCCCTTTTTAGGTCTTTTGGGAGTTTTATTAAAATATTTAATACACCGAGTAATGGCTTGAATGAAGTGTTAAATTCATTCTGTAATAGAGGGACAAGAATTACTTCGGATTTAATAAAAAAACAAGGACTTAAATACAACAAATTTCAAAAGTATTACAATCGATTAATAAGTATAAATATACAGGTATTCACTGTTTTGGACGAAGAATTTCCAATACGTTTACTAGATATAGAAGATTGTCCAATCGTCATTTATATGAAAGGAAATGCAAAGCTTCCAGAGTTTGGGATAGGAATAGTTGGGGCACGAAGATGCAGCGATTATGGTAGGAAAGTTGCTCACTATATGGCGAGAGAATTAGCTAAAGAAGGTGTCAACATCATTAGTGGTTTAGCATATGGTGTTGATGTGTCCTCGCACTTAGGCGCACTTGAAGCAAACGGCTTTACAACTTCAGTGCTTGGCGGTGGTTTACATGAATGCTATCCTCCCAAACATCTATCGATTTTTAATCAAATAAGTGAGGCGGGTTGCCTGATTTCTGAAGAACCTTACGGAAAAATGACAGAGCCTTATATGTTTCCGAAAAGGAATCGAATAATCAGTGGATTGAGTCATGGAATATTGGTTGTGGAAGCGGCTCGAAAAAGCGGCTCTCTGATTACGGTAGATTTTGCATTAGAACAAGGTCGTGAAGTTTTTACTGTTCCGGGAAGGCTTTTTGATCCTTTAGCTGAAGGTACAAATAACTTGATAAAATTAGGAGCTAAACAAATATTTACATGTGACGATATCCTTGATGAATTTGTAAATATATTCAAAAAAAATGGTAACAAGTCAAATGAATTTGAAAAAAAACTTGAAGAAAAGGAAAAAATAGTATATTCTTGTATAAGTTACGACCCGATACATGAAGAGATTCTTGTCAATGATGTATTTGATAAAGTAAACATATGTGTTGGTACCTTTACTAAAGATTCTGAGTTTAATAAGGATGAACTAAAAATTCTGGCTGCAATGGATGAGTCGGATATACATCTTAGTTTACTTGGCTTGGAGCTTAAAGGTTTAATTATAAAAAAATCAGGTTGCTATTACGCACGTTCGGAGGTCTAGTATGGCAAAAAACTTAGTTATTGTTGAGTCACCTGCAAAGGCAAAGACAATTAAAAAGTTTTTAGGTTCAAATTATAAGGTTGAAGCATCAATGGGACACCTAAGAGACTTGCCAAAAAGTCAATTGGGTGTAGATACGGATAATGATTTTGAACCTAAGTATATTACAATAAGAGGAAAAGGCGAACTCTTAGCAAAACTTAAAAAAGAAGCAAAAAAAGCAGATAAAGTGTATCTCGCAACTGACCCTGACAGGGAAGGCGAGGCTATTTCTTGGCACCTTTATAAGGCACTTAAGACAGAAAAGAATATAGTACAACGTATATCGTTTAATGAGATTACTAAAGAAGCTGTAAAAGGTTCTATAAAAGCGGCTAGAGAGATAGATATGGATCTTGTTGACTCTCAACAGGCTAGAAGAATTCTTGACCGAATCGTTGGATACAAAATAAGTCCTTTGTTATGGAAGAAAGTCAAAAAAGGATTAAGTGCAGGAAGAGTTCAATCTGTTGCATTGAAACTTATTTGTGAACGTGAAAAGTTAATTCAAGATTTCATACCAGAGGAATATTGGACTATTGATGTTGACCTAAAGGCTGAAGGATTAAAAGATTCTTTTGTTGCTAATTTCTTTGGTACAGGCGGTAAAAAGCTGCCTCTAGAAAATGAACAACAAGTAAAAGATATATTGAAAACGGTTGAAAAAGGATCGTTTGTTGTTACTGATGTAGCGACGAAAGACCGTATACGTAAACCGGCACCTCCTTTTACAACGAGTACATTACAACAAGAGGCATCTAAGAAACTAAACTTTACAACTGCCAAAACAATGCGAATTGCTCAACAACTTTATGAAGGTGTTGATATTAAAGGCAAAGGAACAATTGGTTTAATCACATACTTGCGAACAGATTCAACGAGAATTGCTGATGAAGCACATAAGCAAGTATTAAATTACATTGAAGAAAAATTCGGTGCTGAATACAAAAATGAACAAGTCGTTGTGGTTGGAAGCAAGAATAAAACTCAAGATGCTCATGAAGCCATTCGACCTACTTATACTGAGATGGTACCAATAACAATTAAAGAGGCACTTTCAAGAGATCAGTATAGGCTTTACCAACTGATTTATAGTCGTTTCGTTGCTTCGCGTATGAATAATGCTGTATATGATAGTCAGAAAATAAAGATTGAGAACAGTGGTTTTGAATTCAGAACAAGTGTACAAGTACTGAAATTCGAAGGATTTCTCAAGGTTTATAAATCCGAAGAAGATGAAGAGGATGCGGAAGGTGTTGCCAAAAAACAACTTAAGATTACAACTGATTCCAAGTTGTCGTTAGAAAAGTATATGGATGTTCAACATTTTACTCAACCACCCGCAAGATTCACTGAAGCTATGCTGGTAAAAACGCTAGAAGAAAATGGCGTTGGTAGACCGAGTACTTATGCTCCAACGATTAGTACGATTCTTGCAAGAGGATATGTTGGTAAAGAGCTGAAAAAACTTTTTCCGTCTGAATTAGGTGAAATAGTATATACAATACTTGAAGGATACTTTGATGATGTTATCAGTGTTAAATTTACGGCTGAACTTGAAAAAAGATTAGATAGTGTCGAAGAAGGATTGACAGAATGGAAAGATGTTATTCGTGACTTCTACCCTGATTTTGAAATGCTAGTTAATACTGCAGAAGAAGAAATTAGCAAAATTGAAATACGTGATGAAGTGACGGAAATCATTTGTGATTTATGCGGTAAAAATATGGTAATTAAAATGGGTAAGTTTGGTAAATTCCTTGCTTGTCCAGGTTTTCCGGATTGCCGAAACACTAAACCATTACTTGAAAAAGTTGAGGATATTTCTTGTCCAAAATGCAATAGTGATGTGGTATTCAAAAAAACTAAAAAAGGTCGTCGTTATTTTGGATGTGAAAATAATCCTGAATGTGATTTTATGTCTTGGAACAAACCATCAACTGTGAAATGTTTAGAATGTGGTGGTATGACGGTTATAAAAGGTAAAAAATTAATGTGTTTAGATGAGAATTGTAAGAACATTCAAGAAAATGTACCAGAAGATGATGAAAATGATTGAAATTTGTATACAATTCTCTTGTCTTTAGCAATAATCTACTATATAATAAAACCTAGGCGTTATATGGATATATTCATTTAGGAGGGAACAAGTGTGAGTGTTGAGCTTTTAGATCGTACCAGGAAGATTAATAAGTTGCTTCAAAAAACAGGGACTCAAAGAGTTGATTTTAGTGATATTTGTGAAGTAATGAGTGATATCCTAGAATCAACAGTTTTAGTACTCAGCAAAAAAGGGAAATTGTTAGCACAATTTACTATGGGGTCCATTGACACTATTGACGAATTATTGGTATCTGAAGATGGAGAGTTAATTGATGCACAATTAAATGAAAGGTTACTTAATATCCTTTCAACCAAAGAGAATATCAACCTTATGACATTAGGATTTGCAAAATCTTATACCGAAAAGGGTTATATTGGAATGGTATCACCCATTGACATGGCTGGAGAGCGACTTGGGACTTTGGTTATGTATCGTTTAACTGAATCCTATGATATACAAGATATAATTCTTGGTGAATATGGTTCAACAGTGGTTGGGCTTGAGATTATGCGCTCGATAAATGAGGAGAATTCTGAAGAAAAGCGAAAATCAACAATTGTTCGTTCGGCAATCAGTACACTTTCTTTTTCAGAACAAGAAGCCATTAAACATATATTTGAAGAACTTAATGGAAACGAGGGTATATTAGTCGCATCTAGAGTGGCTGATCGTGTTGGAATAACAAGAAGTGTCATTGTAAATGCGCTAAGAAAATTTGAGAGTGCTGGGGTTATTGAATCAAGATCGTTAGGAATGAAAGGTACTTATATCAAAATCCTAAACGACATTCTTAAACCTGAAATAGATAAGTTGTAATCAAATTCAACAGATTGTAACTTGTTATTTAGACTACTAAATTCAAGAGAGTTAGAAATCAATTGATTTTTAACTCTCTTTCTATGGAATATACTATTTATATATGAGCCAAACCTGTCGATATAATTTCTGTAACAACTTATAAAAACTACTATTTAAATAGATGTTGTGCAATCAATTAGAAACTGATACAATATATAGTAGTAGAGATATGAAAGAAGGGTGATTTTATGATTCAAGGAAAAAATTCAATGTTTAATCATTCAGATATCATGGGGTTAGCACTTGATGCAACGTGGAAACGAAATCAAACTATTAATGAGAATATTGCCAATGTGGATACGCCTGGATATAAACGTAAAGCTGTTAGCTTTGAAAGTTATCTAGAGAAGGCGTTAAAAACGAATGATTCTAAGGATATAGCAAAACTTAAGCACGTACAGCCAAAAGTCGTCACAGAAAACCACAATCTTAGCTATCGCAAGGATGGTAATAATGTCGATATTGATAGTGAAATGGTGTATCTTGCAGAAAATCAAGTTAGATATAATACAATGATTAGTCAAGTCAATTACAATTTTGATCGACTGAAAGCTGTTATTAAATAGGAGGCGTTAGAGTATGTCATTTTTTAATTCTTTTAACATCAGTGCAAGTGGTATGACTGCGCAACGTTTGAGAATGGATACCATATCACAAAATTTAGCAAATGTTAATACAACAAGAACTGAAAACGGAGAAGCATATCGCCGTAAAACAGTTGTTTTTCAAGAGATGAGTAACGGTAAAAACTTCAGGAGTCATCTAGATAATTATTTAAATGATTATAGAAGTTCAAATAGCACAGCAACATCTAGAAGGAGTCAAAGTGGTGGTGGAGTTAAAGTGACTCAAGTTATTGAAGACCAATCACCATTTATTGAGGTTTATGATCCGACTCATCCAGATGCGAATGGAAAAGGTTATGTTCAGATGCCAAATGTTAATTCGGTTGAGGAGATGACAAATCTTATATCAGCAAATCGCTCATATGAAGCTAATATTACTGCGTTTAACGCAACGAAAGCAATGGCATCAAAAGCATTAGAGATAGGTCGATAATTATTGGATTAGATGTTGAGGTGGATTATGGATATTAAACAAATTGGTCAATTAGTTACAAAGATGCCTCAAGTAGGTGTGGATAATGAAAACTCGGATTCTGGAAGTGTTTTTTCAGATATGTATAAATCAGCTATCAATATGCTAGATGAGACGAACACTCTACAGAAAAATGCAGAGCAAATGAGTATCGATTTTGCACTTGGTAAAGTTGATAGTGTTCATGATGTGATGATTGCACAAGAAAAAGCAACTATTGCATTGCAATATACCGTTCAATTAAGAGATTCAGTGTTAGATGCATATAACGAAATTATGCGTATGCAAGTTTAATCGAATTTTGGTATCAAGCATAAACATCTATAACATATAAATTATGTATATTAATCTACAAATATAAAAATACGAGGTGTAAAGAATGCCGGAGTTTCTAAATCGGATATCAGGGCAATTAACTGAATTATGGAATAAGTTTACAACTAGACAAAAGATACAAATCATAGCAACCATGTCTATAGCAGTTATAGCATTGGTTGTTCTTGTTGTGTTTTTAAACAAACCAAACTTTATTATATTAGAAGAAGATATTGAACCTAAAGATGTTAATGCAATCACAGAACAATTAACTGATGCTGATGTAGCTTTTCAAGTGGGTCCAGATGCTAGAAGTGTGTTGGTTCAAGCAGCAGATAAGACAAAAGCAATTCAAGCACTTGCAGCAGTAGGAATAGTGTCAACTGATGGAATGACATATGCAGAATTGTTTAATAACAGTATTATGACATCGGACAGTGAAAAAGCGCTTAAGGCTCAAGAGTTCTTCCAAGCGGAATTGGGTAGAAAAATCGAATTAATTGATATGATTGAAAATGCTAGTGTTACACTGGTTATACCCGAAGCCGATCGAACAATCTTTGACGATACAGCAGATTCGAAAGCAAGTATCATATTAACTTCTTTTGAAGATTTGAAACCTGAACTAGTAGAAAATGTCGCCAAGTTTGTAGCTACGGCAGTTGTTAATCTTGATTTAGCAGATATTACAGTTATAGATTCAAATGCAAGATTATTATTTGATGGTTCAGTTAGTAGTGGAACAATAGGTGGCGTTTCAGGAGCGGACTATGAATTACAACAAGAACTAGTCGTTAAGAATAGAGTAAGGTCAATTCTTTTAGCGGCTGGAGCGTATGATGACGCCATAGTATCCGTTGATCTTGTTATTGACTATGATCAACTTGAAAAAGTAAGTGAAGTCAAATCAACTCAAGATGGAACGACGACGGGAATAATTGATACGGAAAGTACTTATATTGAAGAGAGTGTCAATACTGAAAGTGGCGGAACACCAGGAACGGATAGTAATGGCGTTACGGATACATTGGTTGATGGTGGTGGAGAATCCACGTCAACAATTGAAGAAATCAATCGAGATTATGTATATAACACTGAAGTTACAACTTCGATTAAAGCCATTGGTGCAGTCGAATATGAGAACTCAACTATCGCCGTCTCCTTATCAAAATACAAATATTATGATCAGGAAATCTTAGAAGCTCAAGAGAATGGTTTGTTAGCAGACCAGACATGGGAACAATTCAAATTCAGCATAATTGAGCAAGGTAATAAAAAGGTGGAAAGCGTTGACCCGGATATAATCAGTTTAGTGTCAAACGCAAGTAAAATTAATAATGTTGTTGTTCTTGCATATGAAGTACCAAGGTTTATCCCTAAAAAGATTGAAGAAAGTGCTGCGAGTGATTATGTGCTAATTGGTATTATTGTTATTATGATTCTACTTCTTGGTTATGCAGTTTATAAAGGGACCGAACCGGTGGAAATTAAAGAAATTGAACCGGAACTGTCTGTTGAAGATTTATTGACATCAACGAAACAGGGAGCAGACTTGGATGCGATCGAGTTTGGTGGTAAAAGTGACGCTAGAGTTCAGATTGAACAATTTGTTGAAAACAATCCAGATGCAGTAGCGCTTTTACTTAGAAATTGGCTTAATGAAGATTGGGAGTGATAACAATGGCAGATTATAGAGGTATACAAAAAGCGGCAATTTTGTTAATTGCTCTAGGACCTGAAAAGTCTTCGCAAATATTCAAACATCTTAAAGAAGAAGAAATTGAACAGCTAACACTTGAAATAGCAAACACAAGAAGCGTTTCACCAGAAGCGAAAGAAGATATTACTAATCAATTTTATGAGATATGCATCGCTCAGCAATATATTGCTGAAGGTGGTATCGGCTATGCTAAAGATTTGCTTGAAAAAGCATTGGGAGCAGACAAAGCAATGGAAGTAATCGGAAGACTTACTTCATCTCTTCAAGTTCGTCCATTTGAATTTATTCGTAAAACTGAACCAAGTCAACTGCTCAACTTTATTCAAGATGAACATAATCAGACGATTGCTCTTATTCTGTCCTATCTAAGCGCAACACAAGCTTCAATGGTACTCGCGGCACTGCCTCAAGAAAAACAAGCAGATGTTGCTAGAAGAATCGCTCAAATGGACAGAACAAGTCCGGATGTCATTAAAGATGTTGAGGATATTCTTGAGCGTAAGTTATCTTCGTTGGTAACGCAAGATTATACAATCGTAGGTGGTGTTGATGCAATTGTGCAGATTCTTAACTCGGTTGATAGAAGCACAGAGAAACATATTATGGAAACGCTTGAGATTGAAGATGCTGAACTCGCAGAAGAAATTCGTAAGAAGATGTTCGTATTTGAAGATATTCTATCTCTTGATGATAGATCAATTCAAAGAGTGCTTCGAGAAGTTGATAATAACGATCTTGGAATTGCACTCAAAGGTTCAGGAGAAGAAGTTCAAAATGTTATTTTCAATAACCTATCAAAACGTCTTGCAACAATGATTAAAGAGGAAATGGAATATATGGGTCCAGTTCGTCTTAAAGACGTTGAAGAAGCTCAACAAAAAATCGTCAACATTATCCGTAAGTTAGAAGATAGTGGTGAAATCGTTATTAGTCGTGGTGGAGGTGACGAGATAATTGTCTGATATTATCAAATCCAATTTTATTTCATTCTCAGAACAGAAAAAAAAGATACAAAATATTGACAAAGATGATCCTAATGTATTAAAGAGCACTTTAAGCGTTGGGGATAGTAATCAAACTTTTTCAGAGTCAAAGACAAATCGTTTATCGTTAGATGATTTGAATCTAGACGGAAGCCAATTGGCTCATGGAAATAGTCTTGACTCTGTTCCTGATGGAACGAATACATCAAAGGATGTTTCTTTAGATGATGATTCGGAAATGAATGATAACAGTGTGAATCTGATTTCAGACGAACAATTAATTCAAATTGAAAAAATCAAAGAAGAAGCTCGAAATGAAGGTAATAACGAGGGGTTCAAAAGCGGAAAATCAGAGGGGTATGAAAGTGGATACAATGAGGGGAAGCAAACGGCAGAAGCTGAAGTTAATCTTGCACTGATAAATTATAATCAACAACAAGAAGATGCAATGGAAACTTTCAAAAATCAAGTAATTGAAGAGTATTCAGGTTATAAAATTGGCCTTGAACCTAAAATGTTACTGATAATAGAAGATTTAGTAACTAAACTTATTGGAGTTCAAAAAATAAGCAAAGGCACGATTATGCACTTAATTAAATGCGGACTTGATGAATTGGAATTACATGGAGATTTAATCATCAAAGTATCATCCCATGATCTTGATTATGTCATAGAAAGACGTGGGGAACTAACAGAAGAACTTAGTGAGAAGATAAAAGTTGAGATTCTTAAAGATCAACAACTTGAAGACGGCGAATGTATTATCGAAACTGAAATGGGTACAATTGATTGTAGCTTAGGTACTCAGCTTGATGGATTAATGAAAGAATTAAAATTAATAAGAGAAAGTCTTTTAGTTGACTAACTATTGTAGGTGAAATAATGCATCTTGAAAAAAGGATAGATTTCAAAAAATATGACAAAGTTGTAGAAAAATCGTATATTAAGCATATGGGAAGAGTTGCTAAAATTGTAGGTCTAACCATAGAATCTATTGGTCCTCACGTAACCGTTGGTGAGGCTTGTTTGATTTCTTCGGCTGATAAGTCTAAACATGTTTTATCTGAAGTGGTAGGATTTAAAGATAATCGAATTTTACTTATGCCTCTTGATGATATGGAAGGAATTGGACCGGGGAGTCATGTTGAGTCGATTGGAC
>Ga0314774_1001300_pt1 | contig 16284 bp, 11 predicted proteins | sample MetaGCBIA2018_FD_204515 | JGI IMG/M metagenome (GOLD analysis project Ga0314774, IMG submission 204515) | Cryopeg brine microbial communities from Beaufort Sea near Barrow, Alaska, United States - CBIA 2018 | ecosystem: Environmental > Aquatic > Marine > Coastal | place: USA: Alaska | collected... | reverse complement strand
ACTGCTGCGCTGGCTGATCCCGTTGTTCCTGGCGGTCGGCGTTCTTGGGAGCGTTATTCTTGCCTTAACGGGTTACGGGCTGTTTCAGTTGGTCACGCTGGGAAGCTTATTATTGCTGGCGCTGGCACTTAAAGGACACCTAACAACTGACAAAAATAGCCTTTCAGCGTGGGTGTCCACGCCCTATTATTTTGTGATGGTGAACGGCTATGCGGTGCGGGGCATTGTAAAAGCCATGCAGGGCCAAACGCAGGTAACCTGGAACAGCGCCAGAAGCACCGAAGAAACGAATTTCCGGAGTGACGAATCAGTGAACAGTTTGCGAATACTTCAGTTCATAACCCCCGCCGGCTTTTATGGCGCAGAGCGCTGGGTTCTGGCTATGGCCAACAATATCAACCGCGATGGCGTTATCTGCGACCTGGCGGTAACCCGGGAATCGCCAGACCAAGACCTGTCAGTCGCCGAGTACTATCCCCACGACAAAAATCAGCAGGTGCATTACCTGGATATGCGCGGGCGTTTTGATTTTCGGGTGGTTAGCAGGTTGTGCGACGTTATTCGTAACCGCCAGATAGACGTTATTCATACCCACGGCTACAAATCAGACATCCTGGGCCTGCTGGCTGCTAAAAGGGCTGGCATAGCCTGCGTGAGCACCCCGCATGGGTTCTCTGGTGACGTTGGGTTCAAGCTGGCGACCTTTATTCGCATTGGCACGCACATGCTGCGTTACTTTGACCGAGTTGTTCCTCTTTCAGAAGAGCTGATGGACGACATGAAACGGTTCAAGGTGCCCGAATCAAAAACCTCATTTATCAGAAACGGTGTCGACCTTACTGAAATTGATGCGGCTCTGGCGAGTTTGCCTAAAAATAATGAGATCGATAAAGATTCCCGAATCATCGGCTTTATTGGTCAGATGATTCCCCGAAAAGGCATACCAGACCTTATAAGCGTGTTTGATCAGCTTCATCAACAGGCGCCGGATCTTCGGTTGCAACTTCTTGGCGACGGCAGCCAAAGAAAGGAGTTGGAACTTCAGGCTTCCGAACTTAATAGTGTAAATGCCATTGAGTTCCTCGGTTTTCGCAGCGACCGGCTAGAATTGCTTTCAAACTTTAGCCTGTTTGTGATGACTTCTTCACTGGAAGGTATTCCCAGGTGCATGATGGAGGCCATGGCCGTAGGTGTTCCGGTGGTCGCTTATGACATTCCCGGTGTAGACCAGCTTGTCGAGCATGGCAAAACAGGATTGCTTGCGTCCTTTGGCGACAAAGCCGCGCTGAAAGCCCTCTGCAAGCAGGTTCTGAACGATCCCGAACTGGCTCAAACGCTCAGCCATAACGCCCGCGAAATGGTACACGAGCGCTATTCCGCGGCCCGCATGGCAAACGAGTACGAAGCGTTGTTCCGTACACTAACCGGCAAAGAAAAAACTGACACTACAGAACAAGGGGAGGTCAGCTAATGTGTGGACTGGCTGGTTTTCTGCGCACCACTTCCACCCCTGGTCGCGAGGCTCACCAGAGTTGGCTAGACAACATGGGGCAGGCAATCATTCATCGCGGGCCCGATGCCGGTTCAACCTGGCTTGATGACTCAGTGGGACTGGTACACCGCAGGTTGAGTATTCTTGACCTGAGTGATGCCGGCACCCAGCCGATGGTGTCTGCATCAGAACGCTATGTGATTGCCTACAACGGCGAGATCTACAACTTTCAGCAATTGCGCGATGAACTCATCAGTCAGGGCTGCAGTTTCCGCACGCGAACCGATACCGAGGTTTTGCTCGCGCTTTATGAATTGTATGGCCCAGAATGTTTGCACCAACTCAACGGCATGTTTGCCCTGGCAATATGGGATCGCACCGCTAAAAAACTGTTCCTGGCGCGAGATCGCCTTGGCAAAAAACCGCTGTATTTCTATGAAACGGATGGCCAGTTCGCCTTTGCCTCTGAATTAAAAGCCCTAACGCCGGCGCCCTTTGTTAAAACCGAGCTTCGTCACGACGCCATAAAAGACTTTTTCTTCTACCAGTATGTGCCAGACCCAAAGACCATCTACAAAAATGTCCACAAACTGGCCCCAGGCCATTGGTTAATGACGGATGGCACCGATACCAAACAGGAACAGTACTGGGACGTCTCTTTTGCAACCTCTTCAAGCGCCAGCCTGGATGAAATACAGGACAACCTCTACAACCTGATTGACGACGCTGTCCGCTTGCGCATGATCAGTGATGTACCACTGGGCGCCTTCCTGAGTGGCGGTATCGATTCCAGTGCGGTAGTCGGCCTAATGGCTGGCCACACCAATAAGCCAGTAACCACCTGTGCTATCGGCTTTGATTCAAAACGGTTTGACGAAGTGCACTGGGCCAAAAAAGTGGCCGAGCAGTTTAAAACAGACCATCACGAGTTCACGGTAAAAAATAACGTTGCAGACAGCCTGATCGACATTGCCCGCTACTTTGATGAGCCCTTTGCCGACCCTTCGTTTGTCCCCACGTATTTCGTATCACAGCTGGCGCGCCAGAAAGTCACCGTGGCACTGGCTGGCGACGGCGGTGATGAAAACTTTGCCGGGTACAGCAAATATTACACAGATCGTGTGGAAAATCGGTTGCGGGGCATGTTCCCCGCTGCACTGCGCCACAATCTTTTCCCCGGACTTGCCCGCCTGGCGGGAATGGTGAACAGCGGGCCCACTAGAAAAGCCAAATCACTTCTGGGAACACTAGCGCTGGAGCCAGACGAAGCTTTTTTCGTAACCAACAGCTTCTTTCGAAGAGATGTGTGGAATAACTTGGTAACCGGGGAGCTGAAACGAGAAACCCAGGGCTACGATCCTGCAGATATCACCCGCGCGCACTACAACAAAGCAGATACAGACGATCACCTTTCCCGCATTCTGTACACCGACATCAAAACCTACCTCCCAGGAGACATCTTGGTAAAGGTAGATCGAATGAGTATGGCAAATTCACTAGAAACCCGAGCGCCGCTGCTGGATTACCGGGTAGTAGAGTACGCAGCGCAAATACCGGCAGCGCTGAAACTTCATGGCAAAGAAAAGAAGTACATCCTGAAAAAAACGTTTGAACGCCTGCTGCCGCAAGACATACTTTACCGGAAGAAAATGGGATTCTCCGTACCATTGGCCCATTGGCTAAGGCACGAGCTTAAACCGATCGTTGAGAATACCTTGCTAGCGACCAACAGCGGCGTCTCCAATTTCTTCGATACTGCAGGCATCCATAAGCTTTGGCAAAGCCACTTGACGGGAGATGATCAGTTCACCCAAGAGCTTTGGTCGTTACTGGCCTTCGAACTTTGGTGGCAGCAATACAGGTAAGAGCATAACGGGCCATTTAAGGTGAGCACTGAATGAATTCGATATTTCTATTTTACGTTTGGACTGAATAACCATGGGCAAGTTCGCGCTTCTTTTTCTTTTTCTGTTTATGGCGGGAATTTTTGCTGCGCTGTTTATTACACCTGTCTCATCGGTACTCGTTTATCAGTTGGTCTATTTTGTAAACCCGGATAGCCGATGGTGGGCTGCTGGTATTCCTGGCCTGCAGTACTCCTTTATTGCATCGCTGATGATGTTGATGACGTTGGCAATGCGTTATAAAGAGTTGTCACCTCAAGCCCAATGGGGTAAGCAACCCGTATTCAAATGGATAATTGCGATATTAGCCATGTATGGCTTTATGATTAATTTTGCCATCGTTTCCGAAAGTCATAAATCTTTCACATTCGAATTCGCGAAGCTCGTCGTTATTATACTTTGTGCGTACAAATTGATCACTTCAGAGCGAGCTTTAAATGCTTGTCTATGGGCTTACATTGCGGGCGTTACCTACATTGGCTATGTTGCGTATTCTGTAGGGCGGGACGGACAGGGCCGCGTTGAGGATATCGGGATGGTGGATACCGGCGGCGACGGAAATATGACCGCGGCTGCTATGGTTCCTGCGTTAATTATTTTGACGTATATGGCGTGGATGGGTAACAAAAAAATTAAAACGTTGGCCATTTTTTGTGGCGCCTTTATAGCTAATGGTATTGTTTTGATTAACAGCCGGGGCGCATTTATTGGCGCAGTGGTTGGCACACTGTTTTTTCTGTTTTATATGATTTTCTCGAGGTATCAGCGGAAAGGACAAAGGGGTACAGCTATTCTAATAATTTTGATGGGTCTTGCCGGCACTATTTATGTTGCAGATGAGGCATTTTGGTCGCGTATGGGGACGCTTCAAAACGTTGAGGACGGCGGGGAAAGCGGTTCACACAGAATAGATTTCTGGATGGCAACGTTTGATGTATTGGACGATTACCCGCTAGGCGTGGGTATTGGCGGCTTCATTCAACTGAGTCCGAACTATCTGCCTGAACATTATTTTGAAGGTCGAAAAATAGGTAAGGCAACCCATTCCACCTGGTTTCAAGTTCTTTCAGAAATCGGTTGGCTGGGACTTTTTTTCCTATTAGCGCTCCTTATTTCAACCTTCACGTTGTCTAGGAACACCAAGCGGCATTTAATTAACGTCGACAATTCCGATGCCTATTTTAAGATGTTAGCTTTGGAAGGAGCTTTGCTCAGCTTTTTAGTTGCGGCCAGTTTCATCGATCGCGCCAGGTCAGAGATGCTTTACTGGTTGATTCTATTTATCGCAATAGCTTCCAACATTTATTATCTGCGCTTCAGCGACCCGGAAAGCAGAAAACAAAAAAGGCGGTTTGAATGACCAATGACACTGCGCTGGTTTCTGTAATTGTACCTGTCTATAACCGAGCGCATCTGGTGACAGAAACGGTTGCAAGTATCCTGGCGCAAACCTATCGGAACATCGAAATTATTTTGATCAATGATGGGTCTACCGATAGCTCACTAGAGGTTATTCAGGCGCTGCAGCAGGAAAATCCTGATGTGCTTCGCATCATTGATCAAGAAAACCAAGGTCAGACTATCGCCCGTAATCAAGGTATTAAGGAAGCCCGCGGTAAATACATTGCGTTTTTGGACAGCGACGATCTTTGGCTACCGGACAAGATTGAGCATCAGATACCTTTGTTCGATCAGGGCGTGGGTCTGGTTTATGGCGGCGTAGAGTTCATCAATGAAAGCGGAGAAACAACCGGTTTTGATCCCTGTGACCCTTCCGTTCAGGGTAATATCTATCCGCATTTGCTGGTTAAAAACCGCATGACAGGCGGATCCGTAGTCGTTTTAAGTGAGGCTCTGGCTAAGGTCGGATTGTTCGATCCGGAGTTCAAAGCGGCGGAAAACTGGGATCTCTGGCTGCGAATCTGCAAAGAGTACCAGGCCCGGCTAGTAAACAAGCCAGTGGTCAAGTATCGGTTACATCAAAATAATATGTCAAAGGATGTGATGTTAATGCAGGATGCGAAACAGCAGATTATGGAAAAACACTGTGACAAAAATTCGTCAGACAAGTTGGTTGCACGTTACTCCAGGCTGGCCGAGGCTGACCTTTTCTATAAGTTAGGTGTCGACTGCTTTTCACGGGAACAGTTTGGAAAGGCCATCGGGAATTTTTCGCAAGTAATGAAAATTTCGCCATTTTATGAAGACACACCAGTCAGGCTGCTTCGAAGTTTACTGGGTAGTAAAGGTAATCGTATGCTCCGAAAATTCAAGAAAACGCACTGATGCTTACTCGACTTTATTCGTCTATTTCACAGCCAACTTCTAAAACTCTACCGGGCGAGTATAAGTGCCGAGTATAAAGCAGGCTATCTTATATTCGTCATTAGGACGATACCTGCTCATGGCCATTGGCCTGGCAAGTTCCATGATCACGGCCCGGTTACTTTCACCGGATGAGATCGGCACCTTTGCCATTGCAAGTTCCGTGGTGATGATAATGGCCGAATTCCGGATTCTGGGTGCCAATGCTTACCTGGTTCGGCAGGCTGAATTGACTACAGAGAAAATACGCTCAGCTTACGGCCTGACGATACTGGTTTCTTGGAGTATGGGCGTCGGGCTTGCTGCGGCTTCATGGCCACTGGCGGACTTTTTCGAGATAGATGGCCTGGCTTTTGTTTTCCTTATCCTAGCAGTTTCTTTTCTTTTCGCACCTTACATCAGCATACCGGATGCCTTGTTGGTCAGGGATTACCGTTTTCGAGAAATTGCGACGATTAATGTAATCTCATCAGTGGTTCAGCTTGTGCTGGTGGTAGTGCTGATTGAACAAGGGTTCAGTTTTTACTCCCTAGCTATCAGTCAGGCTATCTCTATTTTTGTAAAGTTCGTGTTAAGCCTGTATTTTACTCGAGATGTAAGAGTGTACGCGCCAAGATTCACCGGCATAAAAGACATTGCGAAACTTGGTATCTTTGTGTCGGTGGCCCATGTGGTGCGTAAAGCTCAAACTACCTTCCCTGACATGCTGATTGGTAAGTTGGGCAGCCCAACACAGGTAGGCATTTTCTCACGTGGGCTTGGTTTTACAGTCTTCATCTCAACTCTGTTACTTTCTGGCATTTCTCCAGTTGCATTACCCTACTTCTCGGGAGTGAAAAACAAGGGCCAGGATGTAGTGGCGGCCTACCGCCATGCCTCACAGTTAATTGCAGGTGTGGTTTGGCCTGTTCTCGCAGTCGCCAGCGTCGCAAGCCTTCCGGCCATCCGGCTAATGTTTGGAGACCAATGGGATCAGGCTGCACCTATCGCTGCCGTGGCGGCCTTCTGGGCAATTTTTCGCTCCGCTCATGTAATGGCGCCCAACGCGTTGATCGCAATGGGTAAAGAGGGCTCCATGCTTGTGAAAGAAGTATCGGTGTTTTTTGTGTTTCTGGTGGCAACAACCATCGCCTACTTACAGTTTGGTTCAATCGGAGTCGCCTATGCTTTTGTATTTGCTGGTTTGACCGACTTCCTGGTGTCTTCCTGGTTCATGAAGCACAAAGTAGGTGTTGGTTTCCTGGCTTACTGTACCGGCATGTTTACCAGTGCCCTGATAACACTGATTTGCTGGAGTGCCGCCAGTATCCTGGATTGGTATATACCCTTTGAAGATACGTCTCCTTTTTCAGTCTTGCTGTACATCACAGTTGCGTTACCAGCAGTCTGGCTGGCTTCAATTTTTCTCTTAAAGCACCCGCTTCGAGACCAAATAACGGCGGTTTATCACAAGCTTCTCAGCAAGATCTGAAATTCATCCGCATAGACAGAGGCTGGTTGTCCAGTAAAATCGATTGAAAAGAACAGGGGCTAGTTGTCAATGTAGACGCTCGGATTATTTGTATACTGCTCAAGTAGATGCAAGAGTTTCTGTCGATAGGGCTGGCGTTTCTCCCCGCTGCTCCACGCGCCGAGGCGAACCAATAGGTGACATAGAAATAGGGCCTGAATCGTTTTCCCGTTGAGTGAATAGCGATGCTTCATGAACTGAGTACAAGCAGCCAGTTCAATGGCCAGGCTCGAATTTACTCTTTTAGAGGCAAGGATATTCAGAGAAAGGGCCAGTGTGAATTCATCGTATAATGGGATAGCTGTAATTCCGAAATCTTCAAGATCAATGACTGAAATTTTGTCCTCTTCGAAGAGCAGATTGTTCAGACTAAAGTCTCCATGCTGAAAGATGCCGTCCCAAGTGCCTAGTCGGTCCAGTTCGTCAGCCATCGAATCGACAAAAGCGCCTAATGGATAGGCTGGTTCGTTATCGGTTTCGAGAAAACCGTAGTAGGCTGATCGCAGAGCAGCACCAAGATGTACGGGGGTGGTCCATTCGGGAACGGATGCGACGCCTGCTTGGAACTCACGCAAAGTCTCTATGGCTCTGGTTCGTAAGCTCGCCCATTGTTCCGGTGTGTCCACGGTCCGTGGCAGCTGGAACCACGGTTTGCCACCGGCACCTCGTTGAACGGAGTACATGGTGCCATTTCGTTCATATAGACCAAGAGTTTCAGGCACCAACGCTTTGTTCACCTGGTACAGACGAAGGCTGAGTTCATGGATAACTCTGCTGCCTTTTGAATTTGATGGGCGAACCACGAAGCACGGCGTATCAGGCTGATCCGAAAAAACTAGATAAACCGGATTCGTTGTAGAAATGCACGCGATAGAGATGCTTTTCGCAATCGGTAACTGCCCGACAACTTTTTGGATAAGGGCTTCAATCTCCAGCATTAGGCATTTGCCCGAATCACGAAAGCTACTCCGCCCAGTACTGGATTAATTTTGGTTAATCGGATAATAGCTGTTCTTAGATAGCCGCTAAGCCCACTCGGAACCCTCGGGAGTATGTTCGTGATGACGTACATCTCAGCATGGCTTTGCATCTCAAAAATGACTAAAGGCTGCTCGGTTGTTGGATAAATTCCGTAAGCTTTTGTCGTAAATAGTTTTTTTCGGCTGAGAAAAGTTTTAAGAAATCTAATCTTAGTGAATGTAGAGAGTATTCGCAGTAACTTGACCAGGCCGTTACTTCCATCTTCCAGTGTAAAAATAATGCAAGTTGGCTGTGCAGTGCCAACAGACCGGCTTTCCGATTCGATTAAAGACAGAATTTCTTTCAAATTACTATTGTAAGTGGGAGCGATCCCAATACAGGCCTTAAGATAATCCATTGCAATCAAGTCCAGGTAGTGTGGCTGCTTAATTTTTTGGCGAATTTTCTGTAATAGATTTTACACGAGCACCTGTTCCCCGTCATCAGCATTTTCATGGATCTGTTCGCCAAAAAGCCCACCTCAAACGGCTAATAAATTGTGAAAATAATATCGATTTTTTACGACAGTCGTACTAGAATTACTAGGTATCCGAAGTTAAATAAGAAAAAATAATTAATTTTCATAAATTACATGATTGAGAATTAGAAAACACTTAATGTTTAAGGATGAGCTGATTGCGCATGGCTAAAAAGTATCTAAAAAAGTATTTCCAGATTCTTGACTCTTTAATCTATTACTTTTTTTGTCAAAAAAAGGTGTTATTTTATATTAAGAATGAGATTGGCTATCTTCAGCAACTCCCAGTTATTGAAAGGCTTAAGGAGAATGAAAAAGTAAAATTATTTTTCATTCTGGATTCAAAGTGTGAGTTGAGTTATGAGTTTGTTGAGGAAAATTTAAAAACTCTTAAATCTGTTTCCTTTAAAGCACTACTGTTCACAAAATTTTCATGCATTGTAGTTTCTGATTTTTACCCGCACTGGCACATAAGGAAATCTCCAGTTGTTCTCTTAGGTCATGGTTCGGCTGTAGGGAACGGTAGTTCTGACGTCGAAGATTGGTGTTTGCTTTGTTGGAAACAGCTTAACATTAACGTGTGTTTTGTTAATTCACGAGCTGGATTTGAACATTTAGAGCTGTTGCCGAAAAGCGCGAAGAACAATCCCGATAAAATCTTTTTATTAGGCGGGTCAATTAAGCAGAATGTAGCCAAGAAAACTATATTAAGAAATCAAGAAAAAGTGCTGAAGGTTAACCATAGTATTAAAACGATAGTTATATTTTCTCATTACACGCGTTATTCTTTACTAATAAACAAAGGAAATTATTTAGTAGAAGCTATTTTACACGAGTGTCCTAATGTTAAAATTATAATCACAGGTCATCCTAAGCTATGGACGGAAAAAACTACATTTAAATATGGAAATGAAAAGCTAATTTTTGACTATCTTAACGAGATATCTAGAAGCCAAGATAGAGTTACCTTTCATGATAGCGCGGTAACTGAAGAGTTGATGGCATCGGGTGACCTTTTTTTGTGCGATTATAGTTCCGTGCGAGTTGAATTAGCTGCTTGGGATAAGCCCACTTTCTTGTATATCGATAAAAAATTTGAGTTTAAAAGTGACAGTACAAAAAAAATGTACATTAATTCTTCTCATACGTTTTCAACTCTCGAAGATCTTTCTCACTTACTTATACAATGGGATGAAAATTTGCTTCCCGAAACTAAAATAAAAAACAAAGAGATTTATGAATATTTTAGTTATGATCCTGAAGGGTCTTTGGATAGATGTGTTTATGCTATAAATAAATTACTATTAACACCGTATATCGGTAGTTCAAGATGGAAAAGTTTTCGTGAAAAATCTGCCGAAGACTTATCAAACACGTTTAAAATAAATTAATTGGCAGTAGTGACAAGAGCTCGAACTGTTCTACTTTAGCCCCTAAAGCGTTCACTGCAGTTTTCTTATTCTTGGCTGCAAGCTCGACTTGAAAAATTTACGAATTTTTTGGTCTATTCGATTGTTACGAACCTGGTTTTTCCAAATTAGAGGCCAAAGTTAATAAAAACAGCATTTTCTAGGCACTTTAAATTTCTAGCGATGACCAAAAACCCTAGTTAGCTTAACTTAAGTGAAGAGAAAGTTTCTATGGTACAGCCACTGATTAGTCTGATTATTTGCACACGAAATCGCGCTGAGCAACTTAGTAGGTCATTGAAGGCGGTGGAGAAGCTTATTTTTGATGGTGTGTGGCAGCTTGTGATCGTTAATAATGGCTCTACCGATAAAACAGAGTTAATAATAAGTGAGTTTAAAAAAAATAGTTCTTTAAATGTAACTTGTGTTTATGAGCCCGTTCCTGGGTTATCTAGAGCAAGAAATGCTGGAATAAGTAATGCTAAAGCAGAAATAATTGCGTTTACAGACGACGACTGTTACCCAGCGGAAGATTTTTTAACACGTGTATTCACCTGCATGTCTGAAAGGGAAATTGATTTTTGCGGTGGTAGAGTTCTTTTGTTTGACAATAACGATGCGAGGATCACGGTTCAGGAAGCAAATGAAAGCTTCACAATCGAGCCTGGTAGTTTTCTTGCGTCAGGGTTGCTCATAGGTGCAAATATAACCTTGAGAAAAACTGCCATTATCTCAATCGGTGGTTTTGATGAGCGAATTGGGGCTGGTACTCGTTATTCGGCAGGAGAGGAGACAGATGTGATGAGACGGCTTTTAAACAGTGGAATGAGAGGCTTTAGTGATCCGTTGATTGTCGTTTATCATCATCATGGCAGGCAGAGTAAAGATGAAATAAAAGATATTTTAAAAAATTACAGCAAGGGGCGTGGTGCCTCTATGGTTAAGCTTTTATGCTTCTCTAATATGCCAAAAAAAATGTTGCTAAAGTTCTGGTACTGGAATCTAAAGAATCAATCGGCTCAACAAGTTTACTACGAGATACTTTATGCTGTTATATTTGTTATTGAAAATAAACTTAATCCAGTCAAAATAGTTAATGGACCATCCAAATCTCTAATTATCTAAAATTTTGAAAAATATGGAGGCGTTCAACATGATTGATATTGAGGTAGCGAGAAAAATTATTAGAAACACCTTGAATCCGTTAATAAGTAATTTCAAGGATATTGCTTTATTCGACTTCCCGAACTATTCAAATGTTGGGGACAGTGCTATTTGGCTCGGTACGATGGACTATCTCAAAGAGAACGCTAGCTCTTTTCCAATAATATGGATGTCGGATATAAAATCTTTAAGTGCAAAAAATCCGCCGGTTTTCGATAAAAAAACATTGCTCATCATCAATGGTGGCGGTAACTTTGGGGATCTTTGGGTAAGTCATCAGAGACACAGAGAATTGCTAATACATAATTATCCAAATAATCGAATTATACAACTCCCTCAATCAATACACTTTCAAAGTGGCTTAAATCTTGAAAGTACTAAGAATTTAATAGCTAAGCACAAAGACTTTCACTTCATAGTTCGCGATAAAAAAAGTTTTGAAATAGCAAAAACCTTTGAAGGAACAAAAGCTTATTTGTGTCCAGACATGGCCTTTTACATAAAACGAATACCTAAGCTAAAAAAACCCAAGCACGATGTTGTCGCTTTAATTCGAACCGATAAAGAAAGTGTGATTTCCGAAGATTATGGTAAATATAAAATGCCATCTTTTGACTGGATTTCTGAGCCGAAAACTGTTGCAGTTAGAATTGATTTGTTTATGGGGCATTATCCGTCGATTATTGGCAGGTACCCATTATTGAATAAGTTTTTCAGATTATTTATATACAAACGACTAGCGGAAGAGAGATTCAGGAGAGGTTGTGACTTATTGATGCAGGGCAAAGTTGTTATTACTGACCGGCTTCACGCTCACATCATGTGCACGCTCTTAGGAATTCCAAACATCGTTTTAGATAACTCCTACGGCAAAATTAAAAATATTTTGACAACTTGGGAGGGCGATTCGGAGATTACAGTACAGGCAGAGTTTTTTAGTGAAGCTGCGGCACGAGCAAATTTATATCTTCGACGCTAATTGGCTAACGTAAAAAAATACAAAATTTATCCGAAAAATTCGAGCTTTTTAGGTAGGATCATAGCATTTTTACCAATACTGATTATTGGACTGGCTTGAAAATCGCCGAACGGCGCTTAGCATCATCGATGGCTCTGGCCACGGTTATCCCGGCGAAGCGATCGGAGCAGTGTTTGGCTTGGAAAAAAATACGTCGTACAGCAGCAGTTTCCTAACTGCATTTTTGGGCTCTGGCCTGATTAATCCGAATCGTATTGATCGTTTACACCGGTTTGACGGGCTAGAATGGCCGATGGTAGAAAAAGCAAATATTTCCGACCTTCAATATGAGCCATTAAGATACAGTCATTAATCAGTTTCTCAATTTGAATTTTAAGATTTATTTCTCACTGTAGATAATTAACTATCCATATTTGCAAATCATGGATAGCGTCTATAATGCTCGTAGCGATTTACAGAAATGAGAGAGATAAAATATGCCCGTAAAAAAATGTAAAATATTGCTGCTAGGTGGGTTAGTTACTCTTGCCGGATGCGCAACCCAGTCCCCTCCATTTGAAGATAAGTTTCCCCCGCCCTCAGCAGGGCTAGGTGGAGAGATTATTGTTGACGACTCGGCTTCGACTGTTTTTCTTGATGGCCCTTGGAAAGCGTCATCCTTCTACAAAGGCTACGTTGGAGGCGGTTATCATTTTCTTCCGAAAGGTCAAGGTGAGAATTTTGCTGTCTGGAACCTTGAGTTAGTTGATTACTATGACATTTACGTCCGCTGGGTTTCATCTGGTGACAGAGCTTCAAACGCCCAATATGAAGTACATCATTTGGACGAGTCTAACAGGCTCGTGGTTGCTACTGTTACGGTGGATCAGCGTACCGGGGGAGGTAAGTGGTTTAAGCTTGGTACATACAAAATGTCTAGTCTTACTGGTCGAGTTCAGGTTAGTGATGATGCAGACGGTTACGTTATTGCCGATGCGGTGAAATTTGTGCCGATCTATCCAACGGGTACGCCGCCGGCAGTGGTTGATTCTGACGGCGACGGAATGGATGACGAGTTTGAAATGCGTGTCGGGCTGAACCCAAAAAATGCTAACGATGGAGCAATGGATTTAGATGGCGATGGTGTTACGAATCTTGAAGAATTCTATGTCGGTACCGATCCGACGAGAACCGATACAGACAATGACGGCATTCCAGACGGCTACGAGCTCGCTTATGGTTTAAACCCGACCATCAACGATGCGTCTTTGGACCTGGATCAGGACGGTTCTTCCAATATTGATGAGTACAATTCTGATTCAGACCCAGATGACAAAGAGAGCGTTCCCGGAAGAGGCCCTCTGCTGAGCTGGACTGCCCCGACTAGCCGCACTGACGGAAGCGCAATTCGTTCCGCTGAAATTGATCATTATGAAATACAATATTATCCGGTTTACTCAGCCGAAAGCGTAACGATCGACGACAATTCGGGCTATTTTAATATGGTTGGCGGTAGTGTGGCGGTGTCATCTTATACACCCGGTTATTTAGGTGAAGGGTATCACCCGATCGCTCCGAGCAATGGCAGAGAATTTGGTAGTTGGAGCTTTTATGACCTGCTTCCCGGTACACCGTATGCGGTTGAGGCAAGGTGGACTTCAGAACGCAATCGGTCCAAGCAGGCTAGCTATCGAATTAGGTTCAAATCGGATGAAAAAGAAACCACCATTCAGAGTCGAGCAGTAGATCAGAGGGGCTCAGGAGGCCAGTGGATAAAGGTGGCGGAATTTACGCCTTCAGATTCATCTGCTGTGGTGGAACTCCCGAGTAAAACAGATGGATATGTTATTGCAGATGCGGTGAGATTAAACCCTAACGGGGCGGCAATGGTTAGTACGATAACTGTGCCTGGATCGAGTCGTTCTGTGAAGTTCGAAGAGCAATTATCAAGTGGAACTTGGGCATTTAAAATAAAGACCGTTGATAGCGATGGGGAGGCTAGTGCGTTTAGTGAGCCTGTCACGATGACCTTTCAATGAGTCACGATGGAATTAGGTCTGGCCGAGAAATTTCCGGATGAAAAATTAAAGGCTCAATTTTAATTTTTAATTATTAGTGTGGAGAATAAGTATGGGTCTTAATAAAAAATTAAGCTTGTCGTGTGCAGTTTTGCTTGCTTTTGGGCTAGCATCAATCACTCATGCAGAAGTCATCTTCTCAGAGAACTTTGACGATCAGCCCGACTGGACGAGCACAATGTTCTCCACGGTTAATATGCAGAAGAGATCGTCGGGTGCTGTTTTACCCGATGAATGGGACCTGATTTATCAGGGTACCAAATGGTCTCCCGAAACCGGCGATAACGACAATCACGCATCACTGGAACTATTGGAAGCGAACGTCGATAAAGCGCGTGGGCAAAGCGGTAAATCAGCGGTAATGTGGCGTGAGTCTTATTCCAGGGGGTGGCTGAACTGGGCCTCTGATAGTCAGCTTTGGAAGTACTTAGATGGTGGGTATGAAGAGATCTATGTGGAGTTTTATATTCGGTTTTCGCCTAATTGGTGGCAAAGAGATTTGAGCAATACAGGGAGCTGGGCTTCTAAAATATTCCGTGTCGGTAGTTGGGATGGAGTTGGCGACGAAGTGAATGGTGCTGCTGGCGCTCTGGGTCCGATTGCACTCTGGGATTACAAACAGGACAACTATGGCGCCCGAAATGTCGTAGCCTTCCGGGGTGGGCCATGGGGAGAAAACTATAAGTTTAACGGTGAATATCGCGGCGGAGGCTCACTAAACTACACAACAGATACCATTGGTCAAGAAGAGGGTGGACTCAACCCGGCACACACTAATATTCTGACAGGCGCGCTTTTGGCCAAAGGTCCGACGGCGTGGCATGAAGATGTCTTCGGCCCCACTGAACATTGGACCAAAATGGCATTTTACGTAAAGATGAATTCTGCCCCCGGAATCACGGACGGTGTTTACAGACAATGGATAGGCGGTGAGCGGATTGTGAACTTGGAGAACATCCCTTGGGTTATGGAGAATAGCGAGAACAAGATGGTTAAGTGGAATTACTTCGCTATCGGGGGGAACGATTATTTCCAACCATACCCGAACGAACAGCAGTTTGAAGATTGGTATGCGATTGATGACCTTGTAGTTCGATCTTCAATGCCGGGAGAAGCGCAAGCTTCCGGTGCGCCGAACCCGCCAATAGATATCCAAATACGGTAAATCCTATGTGGCTGGTTTGTTCCCAAGCCGGCCTAATGTTTTGCCTACGCCCTTCAATAAGCCGATACTACGTCCCATTAGATAAAAGTTGTCGATCAATAATATTTTTGAAATTTCCTCCAGTGACTTTATAAGCCAAGCCGATCTTTTTATCCGTTTCAAGGCGAGAATAAACGCGGGTAATTGGCCGGCGGCAAGCAGAAGAGCTGCAGAAAAGTAGTTAGCGGTAAGCAACGAAAATAGTGCGCCAGTTAAGCACCCAAAGAAGACTAAGGTTAGCCAGAACATTTTATCTTTAATGGAATTCTTGAAATCAGGGATATAGTTTTCGGAATGCCAAATCTGACGCGTGATGAAATCTCTCAGGGTTTCCGGGCATCCCAGATGTACTACAGAAAGCTTTGGGGAAATAATGACCTTTAGCCCGTTAATGAAGGCTCGGTCGTATAAGTCAGAGTCCTCTCCGGAGGTGACGGCCTCGTTGAAAGCGCCCAGATCCTCAAAATCCCTTTTCCATATAAAGATGGAGCTGCCTGCAAGCGCACGCTGCTGAACCTTATCGCCTGCCTCGTTCAGTATCCAGTATTTTTCAATCCACCTGGCATTCTCTCGGGGTCTTAATCCGCCGCCAAAGGCGTGGTTCGGATTTTTTTCCAGAAGATTAACGCCCGTTTCTATCCAGTCCTCGGTCACAACGCAGTCTGCGTCTGTGCATATGATGATTTCGCCAGAAGCGCTTGCGATACCAAAGTTCCTTACTGCTCCGACGTTCCCGTCGGGT
>Ga0314774_1001298_pt1 | contig 16292 bp, 14 predicted proteins | sample MetaGCBIA2018_FD_204515 | JGI IMG/M metagenome (GOLD analysis project Ga0314774, IMG submission 204515) | Cryopeg brine microbial communities from Beaufort Sea near Barrow, Alaska, United States - CBIA 2018 | ecosystem: Environmental > Aquatic > Marine > Coastal | place: USA: Alaska | collected... | reverse complement strand
TTTCATCAGCACAAACATAGGAATCCCGAACGTATAACTCCTTTTCAGAAAGATAATCTACTACCTTATTATATAATAAATCAAATTTTTCAGGGTCAAATGGGATATTGATATCTCCCCACCAGACTTCATCTTTTGTTATATCATCTTTTACAATAAATCGATCCTTAGGGGAACGTCCTGTAAATTTTCCAGTATCCACTGCCAAAGTACCAGAGCTTGTTTCTAACCCCTGCCCTTTTTGTAAAGTGATCCGGTGGAGTTCGTCCGGAGAAAGCTGATAGTGAACAATTGGGTTTTTAATTCCGTAATTTTCCAACGAAATCGTTTTCGTAAATTGCTTGTTTGCCAACATAATAATTTAAGTTGAGTGTTTGTTTAGGCTCGTAAATGTAAATAATCTTAAACTGTTAGGAGTTTAAAAGCTTTCTTTTTATTTATTTTTTAACTTTACAAAATGGATCAGCAGAGTAATCCAGGCCAGTATCAACAAACTCCCTCCCAATGGAGTTATAAGGGCAATCACACTAAAATCAATACTTGTCAGGGCATTTGTCGATAATAAATAAATGGATCCTGAAAAAAACAACACCCCACACACTATCAAATAAAACACCCAATTTGATATCTTTTGCCCCAATTCTTTCATATTCCCCAAAATGAGAAATAACAGTGCATGATATATTTGATATTTTACTCCTGTTTCAAATGAATTAATTGCTTCAGGAGTAAGCATCGGTTTTAAGCCATGTGTGGCGAAAGCTCCCAAAATTATTCCAATAAGCCCGAAAAAAAAACCTGCAATATAAAATCTTCTAACCATTGATTAATTTTTTAGGATGTAAACTATTAAGTACATTCGTAGCACTAAGACTACAAAACTAATTAAGAATTTTGAATATGAGACAAATATTAGTAATTGGTGCCGGAAAATCTACCTCGGTACTAATAACATACTTATTAGAAAAATCTGAAAAAGAAAATTTATTTCTCACAATTGGCGATATCGAAATAGATCAAGCCAAAAAACTTTGTAATAACCATCCAAGATGCAAGGCAATTCAGCTAAATGTTTCTGACAAAGCCAGCCGGGAATCGGCCATCAAACAAGCCGATATTGTGATATCCATGCTCCCTGCCAGATTTCATCTTGAAGCTGCAAAAGATTGTGTAAAATTCAAGAAATCTTTGGTTACTGCTTCCTATGTTAGCAAAGAAATGAAAGCTTTGGATAAAGAAGTAAAGGAGAATGGCCTTATTTTTATGAATGAAATAGGCGTGGATCCAGGAATTGACCACATGAGCGCAATGCGGGTCATAGATAGCATTCGAGACAAGGGAGGCAAAATGTTGTTGTTTGAATCTTTTACCGGTGGCCTTGTAGCGCCGGAGAGCGATAACAATCTCTGGAATTATAAATTTACGTGGAACCCCAGGAATGTAGTGGTTGCAGGCCAGGGTGGTGTTGCTGAATTTATTCAGGAAGGAAAATATAAATATATTCCTTATCACAGATTATTTAGAAGAACCGAATTTATGCACATTGATGGTTATGGGAAATTTGAAGGTTACGCCAACAGAAATTCATTAGATTACCGAAGCATTTATGGATTGGAAGATATTTTAACCCTTTACAGGGGAACCATTAGAAGGGTTGGTTTCAGTCGTGCCTGGAATATGTTTGTTCAACTTGGGGTAACAGATGACACCTACATCTTACACGATTCCAAAAACATGAGCTACCGGGATTTTATCAATTCCTTTCTACCCTATTCTCCTACGGCTACAGTTGAATTAAAGTTCAGGCTTAACTTAAAAATTGATCAGGATGACATTATGTGGGATAAAATTGTAGAATTGGACCTATTCAATGATCAAAAGAAAATAGGAATTGAAAATGCTACGCCTGCACAGGCACTTCAAAAGATATTATCTGACAAATGGACCCTTGCCGAAGATGATAAAGATATGATCGTGATGCATCACAAATTTGGTTATGAGCTCAACGGTGAAAATAAGCAAATTGAATCGACTATGGTTCATATAGGGAAAGATCAAAACCAAACCGCAATGGCAAAAACTGTTGGATTACCCGTGGCTATTGCAACCCTTTCTATTTTAAACGGAAAGATAACAACACCCGGAGTGCAAATTCCTATTACCAAAGAAGTGTATGAACCTATTTTAAAAGAATTGGAAGCGCACGGTATTGTTTTTACTGAAAAAGAAACTGATTATTTAGGTTATAATCCTTTTGGGGAAGTTGGAAATTAACTAAAACAAACACCCATGTTTAAAACTCCCAATCTCAAATAACCCAAAGTATATGAAAGTAGTAGATGAAAAAGTAACTATTGATGGAATAGACAAAATCATTTTAAATAGCTTAATGGAAGATGCCCGAAAGCCAATCCTGGAGATAGCAAGGAGCATAGGAATAAGTGGAGCTGCGATTCATCAACGATTGAGGAAACTTGAAAAATCGGGATTAATTGAAGGCTCCAAGCTCATGATCAATCCAAAGGTTTTAGGATATACAACCTTAGCATTTGTAGGGGTTTATCTGGATAAAGCGGTGAGCAATCCCCAGGCGGTAAAACGCCTGATGGAAATTCCCGAGGTAATTGAATGTCACTTTACCACCGGAAATTGGTCTATTTTCATAAAAATATTATGTAGGGACAACGAACATTTAATGGATGTTTTAAACAAAAACATTCAGTCCATTGATGGCGTTTCCCGTACAGAAACATTCATTTCTTTAAATCAGCAAATAAAAAGACAGATCAAAGTTTAAAGCTGTTAGCAAATCTATAATACAAAAAAGGATTCCCAAATTGAGAACCCTTTTTTTGTTTGTATAAATTGTTCAATTAGTCCCTTCCCAAATATATACTCACAAAGTACATTAAGGTAGCGAGTGATCCTACCGCTGCAACAACATAAGTTCTGGCCGCCCATTTTAAAGAATCTTCGGCAGCATCATGTTCCTGCGGACTAAGCATTTTTTTGGATTCCAACCATACCAACGCCCTTTTACTGGCATCATATTCTACGGGTAAAGTAACAAAACTAAACAAAGTTCCCATCCCAAAAAATATTATTCCTATCAGTAAAACAGTACTTCCCATAGATGTAAAAGCCATAAGCAAAAGGCCTCCCATGATCACCCATTGCGAAAATCTGGAAGCCACGCTCACCACGGGAACCAGTTGGCTTCGCATTTGCAACCAACTGTAAGCTTGCGCGTGTTGCACGGCATGTCCACATTCGTGGGCTGCTACTGCTGCAGAAGCAGCATTTCGCTGTGCATAAACCGATTCACTTAAATTAACCGTCTTTTTTTGAGGGTTGTAATGATCGGTTAACATTCCCGGGGTTGAAATAACTTTTACATCAAAAATACCATTATCGTGCAGCATTTTTTCAGCGATTTCCTTTCCGCTCATCCCATTTTGGAGATAAACTTTTGAATATGTTTTAAACTTGGTTTTTAGCTTGTTGCTAACATACCAACTCACAATAAATATAAGGCCTGCGATGATATAATATCCAATCATTTTGTCGTTCTTTTTTCGTTTTATAATTTACAATATAACAAAAATCCAGCCAATTTATCCTTCTGAATTTTTGTCAGATTGCACCTTATTCCGGTTTATAAGGTTAAAGTTTTACTAAAGCCACAATTTTAAAAAGAATCGGTCGCGAGAGATTCTTTACAAATTAAGATATTGTCTATATTTGCACAACTCATCTAAAAAAAGCACATGCCTTACAAAAGAATACTTCTAAAATTATCCGGGGAAGCCTTAATGGGAAAACGACAATATGGAATTGATCCGGAGCGACTTGCAGAATACGCTCAGGAAATTAAATCGGTTATAGAGGAAGGAATTGAGATCGCTATTGTAATTGGCGGAGGAAATATTTTTAGAGGGGTTGCCGGTGCAAGCAAAGGAATGGACAGGGTGCAGGCAGATAATATGGGAATGCTGGCCACAGTTATCAACAGCCTGGCATTACAAAGCGCTTTAGAAGTTGCCAATGTGCAAACCAGACTGCAAACTGCCATCCAAATAAATGAAGTGGCCGAGCCCTTTATTCGCCGAAGAGCCTTGAGACATTTAGAAAAAGGCAGAGTGGTAATTTTTGGTGGTGGTACAGGAAATCCATATTTCACTACCGATTCCGCAGCTGTTCTAAGAGCTATAGAAATAAAAGCTGATGTGATTTTAAAAGGCACCCGTGTAGATGGAATTTATACGGCAGATCCTGAAAAAGACAAAAAGGCTACAAAATTTGATCATATTACTTTTGACGATGTGCTCAAAAAAGGTTTAAAAGTAATGGATACTACTGCTTTTACACTTAGCCAGGAAAATGAATTGCCCATTATTATATTTGATATGAATACTCCCGGAAACCTGTTAAAAGTTGTTACAGGTGAAAAAATAGGGACCAAAGTGAATTTATAATCAGATAACAAAATTAATTAAAGCCTTTTTTCAATTTTAAGTTTAAAATAATGAATGACGAGTTAGATTTTATATTTGAGAGTACCGAAGAGAATATGCGTAATACCATAAAACATTTGGAAAAGCAACTTCTTAATATTCGTGCCGGAAAAGCTAGCCCTGCAATGTTAGGAGGCGTTATGGTAGATTATTACGGCAATATGACCCCACTTAACCAGGTGGCAAATGTAAATACCCCCGATGCCAGGACAATCACTATACAACCCTTTGAAAGAAAAATTATTCCAAATATTGAGAAGGGAATTATGTATGCCAATCTGGGTTTTAACCCCATGAATAACGGGGAAAGTGTTATAATTAGTGTTCCGCCTTTAACCGAGGAACGCCGAAAGGAACTGGTGAAAATGGCAAAACATGAAGCTGAAGAAGCAAAAATAGGCATCAGGAACGATCGTAAAATGGCCAATAACGAAATTAAAAAAGTGGAAGTTTCTGAGGATGAAATTAAAATTGCTGAAGATAATATTCAGGAACTCACAAACAGGCACATAAAAAAAGTAGAAGCAATATTAGAGGTTAAGGAAAGAGACATAATGACCATCTAATCGAAACTTTCCTTAAACCGGAAACCTAAATTTGCTTTATTATACTTTTTCCTAAATTGTATGACAAAAGACTATGCCTATAAAAATCCTTCTTTGCTGTCTTTTTACTTCGATTTTGGCATTTGGTCAAGAAACAATTCCGTTTCATGAAAACTCCACTTCCGGATTCTATTCTGATACTACCGCCATTCGTATCATTAAAAATGCAATAAATAATATCCCTAACAACTCTCCGGAAATTGCATTACCTGCCTTTCAATATCAAACCTATTCAAAAACTGTAATTAAAAGAGAAGATTCAACTACCCATTTTATTGAACCATCAATAAACAATTACATCTTTGAAAAGCTTTCCCTACATCAGGTTTCCCAACAAAAAACAAAAAAAGAGACTTTACTAGCTTCAAATATGCCGGGGTTTTATGAACCTATTTACGATGTTTTTGAAAAAAGCCTCCATACCAATTCTATTTACGAAAAAGAATATGACATTTTTGACAAAAAATTCTTTGGACCTCTTTCTGAAGATGGTTTAGAGCACTTTAATTTTCAATTAACAGAAACGATATCTGATACTCCAGCTCCCTATTACGTGATTTTTTATTCGCCGAAGGATAATTCAGAAGCAACACAACTTCAGGGGGAACTTCATATTAATACAAAGAGTTTTGCTGTGCAGGGAGCTACTGTGAACCATCGCATGAACTTCAACGCGAAAATTACTCATCTCTACAAATTTATTGAAGAAGATTCCATCTGGTTTCCTTCCGAAACGAAAATAGTGGCAAATCTTATAAACAATATTGAGCCCATCAATTTATTCGGAAAAAATATCTCTTTGGGAAAAGTAACTGTTGACAGTGAGGAGAATATAACCAGCAGTTTAACACAAACTTCCTCCTATTTTGATATTCGATTAAAAAATATTCCGGAAATAGAAGGAAAAAACATTGATATTGAAGCCTTAATAAATAAAAATAATCCGGCCGAAGATTTTTGGGAACAATATAGAAAACCATCTCTTGATTCAACCGAATACCAGCTCATTGCCTATGCCGACAGTATAGCAAGAAGGAAAAATATCCGGGGGCAATTGGAACGCAATACAAATTTCAATAATGGGTATTATCGAATAGGCTTTTTTGACTTCGACCTGAAATATCTGGTCAAATATAATGATTATGAAGGCTTTCGTCTGGGAGTTGGAGGTTTTACCAACTATAAATTTTCTAAATATTTTAAATTAGGTGGCTATGTAGCCAGAGGATTTAAGGATAATGAAACTAAATATAAGATTGGGGTCAATTTTTTGATCGCAGAATCCACTAATTCTATTTTAGGGTTTAACTATACCAAAGATATCCAGGAGGTGGGCAGTAATCTTTATTTAACCGATAGCAGGACCTATTCCTTATTTGAACCAAGATTGGTGAACATTACCCAGTTTTATAAATATAATTCCTGGCAAACCAGTTTACAACATCAGGTAAGTCCAAAAGTTCAATCGGAATTGCAGCTTTCAAGAAGCGAAATTGAACAAACCAACACCTATGCCTTTAGGGATAATGGCGAGTTGTTTTCCAACTATACCTTATCTGAGGCAAAAATCTCCGTTTTATGGACTCCTTTTAGCAAATTCATTAAAACGCCCTATGCGATTTCTGAATTTGAACCCGGATTCCCTAAAATATCCGCGCAAATAACCCAAAGTTTTAAGGGGGTTTTTGATGGAAATTTTAATTATACCAAGTTGGATTTGAAAATGGTTTACGAATATGAATTTATCAACAAATCTTTAACCGAAGTAGTTTTGGAAGGCAATTTAGGTTTGGGTAACATTCCTTTAACCCACTTATATCATGCCTACCCCAACAGTCCAAATAAAGAATCCATTATGCAAAGATTTTCGGTTGCCGGGATTCGAAGTTTTGAAACAATGTTTTTTAATGAGTTTTTTTCAGACAAAATCGCCAGTATCCAAATTAAGCATCATTTGAAGCCTTTTGTAATTTCAGAGAAAATTCAACCTGAACTCGTACTAATCACAAGGCACGCCATAGGTGATATAAATAATGTAGAGAAGCATCAAAACATCGCATTCGGCTCCTTAAAAGAAGGTTATTCCGAATCTGGATTCGAAATCAATAAAATCCTCTTTGGTTTTGGGTTAAGTTTTGCCTATCGTTATGGCGCTTATCATTTGCCTACATTCCAGGAAAATTTATCTTTTAAATTCACCTTTAATATGAAAATCTAATTTCAGCAAATTAATTCTCTTAAAATCAATTAACGCAAAGGCTTTTTATAACTTTGCAGTCGTTTAAAAACCAGCCATGTCAAAAATATTCAGCTTTGGATTTTGGAATTCCATTGCCCGTGTAATTCTTCGAAACCGAATCACTATAATAGTCATTATTGTAGGTATCACCATCTTTTTTGCCACACAATGGCAAAATATGCAATTCTCCTATACCGAAGCCAATTTATTACCGGATGATGATGAAATAAACCTGGAGTATAACGACTTTTTGGACAAATTCGGGGAAGAAGGCAACCTGATCGTTCTGGCGGTAAAAGATCCCACACTTTTCACCCCCGAAAAATTCACAGCCTGGAACAAGTTAACAGAAACCTTAAAAGCTTATAAGGAGGTAGACCAGATAGTTGGGGTGGGAAACCTCAAAAAACTGCAAAAATTTGAAAATCCCAGTAGATTTGAAATGATCCCCCTGAAAACACAGGCGAAATGGGATAGTACAGCAGTTGCCAATTATAGGGAAGAACTTTTTAACCAACTCCCTTTTTATGAAAACCTGGTAGTGAGCAGCACTTCCAATACCGTTCAAACAGCTTTGTATCTCAATGAAGGAATCGTAAATTCTGAAGAACGCAAGGTTTTTGTTATGGAAAAATTGGATCCTCTTATAGAACAATTTGAAAAGGATTATAACCTGGAGGTGTACGTCTCTGGAATGCCTTATATCAGAACACTTAATGCCCAAAGTATCATAGACGAAATAGGCCTATTTATTTTAGCCGCCCTTTTTGTAACCTCCCTGATCTTTTTCTTTTTCTTCCGCTCTTTTAGAGCAACACTTATTTCCATGATCACAGTGTTAATTGGAGTTATGTGGGCTTTTGGGATTATCGGATTTTTGCATTATGAAATAACTGTGCTCACGGCATTAATTCCGCCCCTAATAATTGTTATTGGGATCCCAAACTGCATATTCCTGATCAATAAATATCAACAGGAAATCAAAATACATGGAAACCAGGCAAGGTCCTTACAGCGGGTAATTTCAAAAGTAGGGAACGCCACCTTACTCACCAATGTAACCACAGCCTCAGGATTTGCAGCTTTTATTCTAACCGACAGCACGCTGTTAAAAGAATTTGGGATCGTAGCTTCCATAAATATTCTTGCGCTATTCTTGTTAAGCCTGGTGATAATCCCCATCATTTACAGCTATATGCCCATCCCGAAAGACAAGCATTTAAAACACCTCAATAAGCGCTGGATAGGGACTTTTGTAGGTTGGATGGAAAAAATGGTGAAAAATCACAGGATCACGATCTACATCTCTTCCATAGTTTTATTGGTCGCCAGTATTATTGGGATCTATAGCATCAAAATTTCGGGGAGTTTGTTGGAGGATATGCCTCAGCAAGCAGATTTCTTTAAGGATATCCGGTTTTTTGAAAAAGAATTCAATGGGGTTTTACCATTGGAAATCGTAATAGACACAAAACATCCCAAAGGAGCTTTAAAACTGTCAAACCTAAAAAGGATGGAAGCTCTTGAAACGGCAATTTCAGAAGTGCCAGAACTTTCCTCCCCGCTTTCATTGGTAAGATTGGCGAAATATTCCAAACAGGCATACTACAACGGAAACCCTAAATATTATCAATTGCCTACTTCACAGGAGCAAAATTTTATCGCGCCCTATTTAAAAGGAATTTCTTCTGAAGGAAATTTGCTGAATGCCTATATAGATTCTACCGGAAGATATGCGAGGATGACCACTTTTATGAAAGACATAGGAACCGATGAAATGAAGCGGATCGAGGACAACTTATCTCCTCAAATTGATAAAATATTCCCTAAAGATCGTTTTGAGGTTACTATGACAGGGAAAGCGCTTATTTTTCAAAAAGGGACCTCATATCTGGTAAATAATTTAATTATTTCCCTCTCCCTTGCTATACTTCTAATAGCGCTGCTAATGGCCTGGATGTTTCGCTCCTTCAGAATGATCTTAGTGTCCCTTATTCCAAATTTACTTCCATTATTGGTCACGGCAGGAATGATGGGTTTTCTTGGAATTCCTATAAAACCATCAACCATCCTGGTATTTAGCATTGCCTTCGGGATCTCAGTAGATGACACCATTCACTTTCTGGCAAAATACAGGCAGGAGTTAAAAGCCAATAACTGGAAAATAAAACGCTCGGTGTACGCCGCTTTGAGGGAAACCGGAGTGAGCATGTTTTACACTTCCATTGTGCTTTTCTTCGGGTTTTCGGTATTTATGATAAGCAGTTTTGGAGGTACCGTAGCCCTGGGTGGCTTGGTTTCCGCCACTTTGCTTTTCGCCATGCTTGCAAACTTATTGTTATTGCCCTCCTTATTACTTTCATTGGAAAGAAATATTGCCAATAAAGAAACCCTGAAAGAACCGGCGATACAAATAATTACCGATGAAGATGAAGAAGACGAACTTTTAGACGAAAAATAAAATCAATTAAGAATCAAAAATAGGCACTTGCTAAGCTAGTGAGGAAGATTTATCTTTGATTTCTGAATAAAATCCAATTAAAATGATAAAATTAAAAATTGCTGAATTATTAACCAGCGATCAATATTTGCAGGAAGTTGAAGTTAAAGGCTGGGTTCGCTCGTTTAGAAGCAATCGTTTTATAGCCTTAAATGATGGTTCTACAATCAATAACGTACAATGCGTTATCGATTTTGAGAATACAAAAGAGGATATTTTAAAACGAATTACAGTTGGAGCGGCCATTCACGTTAAAGGAATTCTGAAAGAAAGCTTAGGCAGCCAGCAAAGTGTGGAAGTTGAAGTGAGATCAATTGATATTTTGGGCGATGCGAATCCCGAAGAAGTGAAATTGACCATTTTATCACCAAAGCGCCACAGCCTGGAAAAATTGCGGGAACAGGCACATTTAAGGATCAGGACCAACACTTTTGGAGCAGTAATGCGCGTACGCAGCAAACTTTCTTTTGCAGTGCACAGTTACTTTCAGCAAAACAATTTCCATTACGTCAACACTCCCATAATTACCGGAAGCGATGCCGAAGGCGCCGGGGAGATGTTTAAAGTTACCGCCTTCGATCTAAAAAATCCGCCAAAAAATGAAGCCGGAGAAATAGATTATAAAAAAGATTTCTTCGGAAAAGAGACCAACTTAACTGTTTCAGGCCAGTTGGAAGCAGAAACTTATGCACTTGCCTTAGGACAGGTTTATACCTTTGGACCAACATTTAGGGCAGAAAACTCAAATACTTCCCGCCATCTGGCCGAATTCTGGATGATCGAGCCAGAAGTGGCTTTTTGCGATCTTGACGGAAATATGGACCTTGCCGAAGATTTTATAAAATACGTGGTGAAATACGTTTTGGAGCATTGTAAAGACGATCTGGCATTTCTTGAAAACAGATTGGAAGAAGAAGAAAAATCAAAACCTCAGAGCGAACGTGGCGAACTTAGTTTGCTCAATAAATTAAAATTTGTAACCGACAATAATTTTAAACGCGTAAGCTATACTGAAGCAATTGAAATATTAAAAAATTCAAAACCCAACAAAAAGAAGAAATTCCAATATCCAATTGATGCTTGGGGAATTGATCTGCAAAGCGAGCACGAACGGTTTTTAGTGGAAAAACACTTTAAATGTCCAGTGATTTTATATGATTATCCGGCGAATATCAAAGCTTTCTATATGCGTTTAAATGAAGATGGCAAGACCGTTCGCGCAATGGACATCCTTTTCCCCGGAATTGGGGAAATAGTAGGAGGATCGCAACGTGAAGAACGCCTGGAAGTCTTAAAAGAAAAAATGAAAGCGCTGGACATAGACGAGAATGAACTTTGGTGGTATCTGGACACCCGTAGATTCGGGACTTGTGTTCACAGCGGTTTTGGTTTGGGCTTTGAACGCCTGGTACAATTTGTTACCGGTATGACCAACATCAGGGATGTGATCCCATTCCCAAGAACCCCCCAGAATGCTGAATTTTAGGAAATTATAAGATTAAACAACTCAGTCCCGTTAATTTATCAGGACTGAATTGTTTAAAATAAAATATTTCTGATTTCCTCCAATAAATACAAGCGCATTGAAAATCCTGGAAACCCATATTGTCCCTATACTTGAGGAGAAAATCCGTCTACAGGAGTATGCGGCTGATATTTTTAAATCCATCACCAGCCGAAGCGGAATTAAAAAAGCCATTAAAAGAGAGGAAATTTTAATTGACGGCCAGATAGCCAAAACTTCAGATTGGATAAAGCAAGATCAAAAAATTGAGCTTCTTCAGCAGGAAGTTAAATCAAAAAAAATATTTCGTCTTAACCTGGACGTGATTTTTGAGGACGATTATTTTGCGGTAGTGAACAAATTGGCCGGGTATCCTACCAGCGGCAATTATTTTAAGACCATAGAAAACGCACTGCCCTTCAATTTAAAAATTTCAGAAGAACCTGACGCGCTTCCCTATCCCCTTCCGGTGCATAGGCTGGACAATCCAACCGCAGGATTGTTGTTGATCGCCAAAACCAGGTTTGCCCAAACAAAATTATACCAGGCTTTTGAAACTAAGGAAATAGAAAAAACCTATACAGCTTTGGTTCACGGAACAACTCCTGAAACCGCAATATTTCAGGATAACATTGATCAAAAATCGGCTTTCACAAAAATAAAAACCCTGAACTCTTTCAGTTTTAAAAATGAAAATTTTTCATTGGTAGAAGTTAATCCGGATACAGGGCGAACCCACCAAATAAGAATCCACCTTTCACAACATGATTTTCCAATTGTTGGGGATAAAGAACACGGGACAAGTTCTGAGCCTTTTACTAAAAAAGGATTGTACCTGGCAGCTATTGGCCTGCGATTGACACATCCTATTACTGATGAACCTCTGGAATTTAAAACGAAAACTCCCCGGAAATTTGAGATATCAGGGGATTGAAATGTAAGATGATAAATCTTAACAAAATTTTAGCACATCATTTTTAATGCCAAAGTTGCTAAATCATACAAATTTTTGCTTATTTTTGTAAAACAAACTGAAATAGAGCATAGATGTTAAAGCAGCAACTAAATTTCAAACTATCCCAAAAGCTCTCTCCACAACAAATCCAGTTGATGAAGCTTATTCAATTGCCTACCCAGGCTTTTGAACAGCGTATTAAAGAGGAAATGGAGGAAAATCCGGCGCTGGAAGATGGAAAAGAGGATTTGGAAAAGGATTTTGATGATGAGTTTTCCAATAATGATGAATACGATAATGACGGAACCGAATCTATAGACGCTGAAATTGATGTTGATGATTATTTGAGCGATGATGAAACCCCGAGTTACAGGCTTCAGGCAAATAATTACAGTGCAGATGATGAGGAAAAACATGTGCCTTATGCCGCCGGAACCTCGTTCTCACAATATTTGCAAGCTCAATTAAGTACGTTTCGTCTAACTGAAATCGAGAAAGAAATCTCAGATTTCCTGGTTGGGAGTGTAGATGAAAGTGGCTATATACGCCGTACTTTACAGGATATTGTAGATGATCTGGCTTTTACACAAAATATTTACACCGATGAAACTACTGTAGAAAGGGTTTTAAAATTGGTGCAGGAATTGGATCCTGCAGGTGTTGGGGCGAGATCGCTTCAGGAAAGTCTGTTGATCCAGCTTCGAAGGAAGGAACACAATAAAGATGTTTCCCTTGCCATTGAACTCCTTGAAAAATCCTTTGATCACTTCAGTAAGAAACACTACAATAAACTACTGAGCAAACACGATATCACCGAAGCTGAACTTCGCGATGCCATCGATGTTATTGGGCATTTAAACCCCAAACCCGGTGGTCACTTCTCCGGAAATACTCGCATGGCAGAACATGTAATCCCCGATTTTACCATTAAAATTGTAGACGGGGAATTGGAACTGACCCTGAATGGACGAAATGCCCCGGAAATGCATATCTCAAACGATTACAACAATATGCTCAAGGGGTACAAAGAAGCGAAGGAAAAGAGCAAGGCACAGAAAGATGCCGTAATGTTCATTAAGCAAAAGCTGGATTCAGCTAAATGGTTTATTGAAGCAATCAAGCAAAGGCAACAAACCCTGATGATCACCATGAGTGCGATCATGAATTATCAAAAAGAATATTTTATGACCGGGGATGAGCGCAATTTACGCCCTATGATCCTGAAAGATATAGCAGATGAAATAGGAATGGATGTTTCAACGGTTTCCAGGGTTGCCAACAGTAAATATGTAGACACCCCCTATGGCACCAAATTGATAAAAGTATTCTTTTCTGAATCTATGAAAAACGATCAGGGAGAAGATGTATCTACCCGGGAAATCAAGAAAATCCTGGAAATGTCCATTGAAGATGAAAATAAACGCAAACCGCTTACAGATGAAAAACTTGCGAAACTATTAAAGGAAAAAGGATACCCCATCGCGCGCCGAACGGTTGCAAAATATAGGGAGCAACTGGATATTCCTGTGGCTAGAATGAGAAAAGAAATATGATGAGGGCCTTAATAAAAAGTGCCTCTTATATTTTTCATCCCATTTGGATGCCATTTTTGGGCACCTTGTTCTATTTTTCTGTTTCTCCCCGGTATTTTCCTCTCCCCCTTATTCAGGCAAAGCTTCTTGCAGTGGCCATAACCACTATGTTCATTCCAATTGTCTTTTATTTTCTGCTCAAAAATTTAGGGAAAACCAAATCTGCTCTTTTAAATGATGTGAAAGAAAGAAGATGGCCTTTGTTTTTTTATATTTTATTACTCGGTTTGAATTTATACCAGATCCTGAACATTTATAACTATCCTGCGCTTTATTACTTTTTTGTAGGGATCTTGTGTTCCATCTTAACCGGCTTTATCCTGGCTTGGGTTAAAGTGAAGATCAGCCTGCATATGGTTGGGCTCTCGGGGATCTTTATGTTTGTATTATCCCTAAGCATCTATTATCACTTAAACCTCATATATAGCCTCGCATTCCTGATTTTCGTATTGGGTTTAACTGCCACTTCAAGACTTCAGGCAAAAGCCCATAACTGGATAGAATTGATCCTGGGATTTTTTATTGGGCTTCTTCCGCAAATAATTGTTTTGAATTTCTGGTTATAGGATATAAAACATCAAGCCAACTTTAAAAGTGGTGATACCTATATCCGAATTGCCCAATTTTGCATCCTTAAAGAAAGTATTCAGGCTATAATACACGTGAAGGTTAAAGGTGTTATAACCAAAACTTAAGGTTGTACCAATACGGAACCTGTCAAACTCCGGCACATCGGTTTGAATAACCTGATTTCCTCCCTGCTTAAAGGTAGATTGAAAATGATAGACATATCCCAAACGCAAGCCTGAATAAACCCGCCAGAACTTATGAGAATCGGGCGTAGAGGTTCGCCACCTGAATTCTATTGGCACTTCTATTAATTGAGTGGTAAATCTATTGGAATCATAATCGATACCTTCAGAATTTAGGTTTCTGAAAACAGTATTGTTATTGGAATCCTCACCTATAAACAGTTCCTGACCAAAAGAATTTACAGACCAACCCAAACCGGCACCTAAGCCTATATTACGTCTTTTATTGAGCGGAAAATCACGAATAAATCCCAAATGCAAACCTCCGGAAAATCCGGATTGGGAAACCGATTCCGGAAGGTCCCGGAGCAAATGAAAGGTCAACCCAATGTAAAACTGGTCTTCCCTGTAAAGGCTGTCTATTACCTTTGTCACAGGGTTATTTCTATCTTGTGCTAAAGAAGGAAGGGACATAAAAAGCCCTATTATAATAAAAAATACCTGTTTCATTATTCAAGCAATTAGTTTTGCCTTGCAATCCTCAACAATATTATATAAAAAAAAACATCCCAGATCCGCAAATTGTCGGGTGAGATGTTTTTAAAAACAGTAACGTTAAATTATTCTAAATTCTTACTTACTTCACCAATTCGGGTGGTGTAATTAATTTTTAGAGCTTCAGCTTTTCTCAATTCTTGTTTAATATCGGATACTAATCCCATATTGGTTTCAACATCTACTTTTAATGCAGTGGTTAAATATGGAATTAATTCTTCCCGTTTTGCTTCTCTTTCAGCATAAATGAACTGTTGCACTTCACTAACCTCAGCGAACTTATCATTTAATTGAATTCGGGCCTCAGTACCAAATTTTTGTTGGTACCTCGGACTCGGTTTTCCGGCATAGATATACATTACCAAATCCTTTTTATCCAACTTTTCAACCTGGTTTGCAAATGGCAACTTGTTTTGAATCATCAAAGTGTTTTGACGCATCACCGTAGCAACCATAAAAAAGAAAAGCAACATAAAAACTATATCCGGTAAAGATGCCGTATTTACTGCAGGCAACTCCCCGCCCATTTTCTTTGTGAATTTAGCCATATCTTATTAAATTTTATATTATTAACGCTACAAACTCTTTGGCTCGGCTTCAGATAATTTTTGTGGATACATATTTTGAATCTCATCCACACGTTTCCCCAAAACCTCTTTATTCCCATTGAAATTTGGATCGTTATAATCCTTTTCCATTTTCGAATAATCCATTCCATAAAGTCGTTGAGCTTCCCTGTTTCTCAAAAAGCTGTAGGCACCAACCAATTCATTTTGAACAGAAATATAGGTTCCATATTTCGTTTGTCTATCGTTCACCAATGAGATAATAGCTTTATCCGGATTATCGGAGGATGAAGGATCTTTAACTCCCTGACAATAATCACAGGCCTCTTCTCCTACTCCACCGCCGTTGTCCAAAAATTCGACCGCAGCCTGACGTAATTCCGTTAAATCCATAAGCTGATCTTCTACCAATAAATCATTGTTCCTGTTAACAATAACAGTGAAGATGTTTTTTTGCTTAATTACCGGAGGCACTATATCCTCAACCGGAATTGGAGGTAATTTACGACT
>Ga0314774_1001296_pt1 | contig 16315 bp, 14 predicted proteins | sample MetaGCBIA2018_FD_204515 | JGI IMG/M metagenome (GOLD analysis project Ga0314774, IMG submission 204515) | Cryopeg brine microbial communities from Beaufort Sea near Barrow, Alaska, United States - CBIA 2018 | ecosystem: Environmental > Aquatic > Marine > Coastal | place: USA: Alaska | collected... | reverse complement strand
GCATGCAATTAGGTCGATTTTGTTGGGTTTTGTATTATATCTATTTGTTTTAAACCAAGGACTTACGTCCTTGGCTATTAATATGCCGTCCCGCCGGGACTAATCAATTGAAATACAGACCGCCATATGCTAGCTTGTAAGAATTAAATGATGATTTGCATAAATACTTTAAAATACAACTCGTTTAGGTTACAGTTAAATTCGTAGTAGAACTATTAATTTTTAGAAGGATTAAAATTGATTACCCACAGTATTTCATATAGAGCCTTAACAATTAACCATTATTCACCAGTTCTATCAAAGTAATCTCAGGTCGCATTCCAATTCTAGCTGGAAATCCTAACCAACCTAAACCTCTATTCACATACAAATATTGCTCGTTGTGTTTGTACAATCCAGCCCAATGTTTAAACTTGTATTTTATCGGACTCCATTTCAAATTTTTATATTGAAAGCCAGCTTGCATTCCGTGCGTATGTCCTGCTAGCATTAAAGAAATGTCCGTTTTATCAATCACTTCTTCTGTCCAGTGTGTGGGATCGTGAGACAACAAGATTTTGAACGGAATATCTTTTACTTTGAGTAAAGCCCTTCTTAGATTTCCATATTGTTTAAAAGGGGGTTTCCCCCAATTTTCAACACCAATTAATGCTATTTCTTCACCATTTTTGGAAATAACTTCTGCTCCATTCATCAATAATTTGAAATTAATCTTTTTATAAAAGTGCTGAATTAACTCAAAGTTTTTCTGCTTTGTTTTGGGAGTTTTCCATTCACTATAATCTCCATAATCATGATTTCCCAAAATGGCATATTTGCCTTCTTTAGATTCTAAACGATTAAAAACGTTATCCCAACCCCTTAATTCCACAGCGTAATTATTAACTAAATCTCCCGTCATAACGATATAATCAGGTTGTAAAGCATTGATTTTTTCAATTGCGGAATCTAGTTTTTTGTATTTATAATTAAAACTACCAAGATGTAAATCAGAGATTTGAACAATTCTTAATCCATCAAAAGATTTCGGTAATAATTTGGAGGTAATCGTTTCATGATAAACTTTAAACCTATAAAGTGCTTTAAGAATTCCATAAAGAATAACGAAAAATGGAAGTAATCCTGAAAGGATTCCAACAATCGCTATAAAAAGAAAAGATTCGCTTTTTGAAAATAGGAAATTCGTGAAATAAAGAATTGAGATCACGATTACGAAAATTAATTTTGGAGCAAAGGACAAAATACCCAACCCATAAAATCTTGAAATAAGCTTTTGTTTTCGTATTGGATTAATATTATCCAAAGTGATTTTCAACACAAGAATCGAGGTAATTAGACCAAAAGTAAAAAGCCAAAACAGAACATTAATGACTGTCCTTAAAATTGGTGAATCTATAAGTCGCGTTATCGATTGCAACCAATAAAAAGCTGTAATGTCAATCAATAAAATTGCCAAACACAACAAGATAATCTGAAATAATGAAACTTTTTTCATTGCGCTTAGTATTTATTCACCCCTGATACAATCCCTACCAAAATGTTAATTTAAAAAAGACCTCCACTTTGCGACCTCCGCGATTCCTCCCAAACCTTTGCGGTTAAAACCACATCAAACCTTCAAGTCAAACTCGTTAAAAATTAATCATTAATCAACGTTTTTTCCAACCAATTCTCATAGCATTTTGTCAAGAAATCCGCTCCATCTTTCTTATACTCTTCTGTGAAAATTGTAAAATGGTCGCCTGGATAATATTCAAATTCCATTTTGGCATCTAATTCTTTCATTTCTTTTTCTAATAACCTCACCGAATGGTGCAAATGAAAGTTATCACTTGTTCCAATTGAAATTCTAATTTTTCCATTCACAGCGTCCTTATATTCACTCCAATTCTCTCTCAACAAAAGGGAAATATCATATCTTTCCCATAGCGGTAGAGCCGCTTTGTTGATTTCACCTGTTGGGTTTTTCAATAGTCTAATTCTATCTCCATTCTCATCATATCCACCAAAAACTGCATCGAAAGAACGCATTTGAGAACCTCTGTAAATTACATTTTCGGTGAGATAAAAGTCTTTTGCGCTGATCACAGGGAATCTTCCCGCTAGGGTTACATCAGCTAATAGCCTGCCTGTTTCACCATAAAATAGATTCTTAGCTTCATAAATATTTTTGTTTTGATAATTTCTAAAATCTACCTGATCTGGAGCACTTGCCCAAGCACCCGAAAAGACATCAGGATAATTGATTTGAAGCCATAAACTTGTCCAACCTCCACTGCTGTGACCAAATAAAAAATTAGCTTTATTGGTTCTGTAATTCTTATTGAGCGCCGGGATAAATTCTTTCACAAGTGCGTCTCCCCAAGGACCATTAACATCGCTGTTGGCATAAGTTGAATGTCCTTCAGAACAAACGCCATCTAATTTTACAACGATGGCAGATTGATCACCGAATTGGTATTTTTCTTTACCATTTGCATATTTGTAACTCCCTCCAAATCCAGAAGTAGAAAAAACAACAGGGTATTTTGCTTTCGGATTTTCGTAATAATCGGCAGGCAATGTGACCGCAGCATTTACGTAAATATCCTTACCGTGAAACTTGCTGAGTAATTTTGATTTTACACTTAACTCCTTTATAAACTCTGTCTCCATGAGTTTTGTAGGTTGAATAACTTGGTCAGCTTTAATAGTAAAAACCTTATCAAAATCCTTTGTTAAATTGACTTTAATAGGATTAGAATAGATGTTTCCTGAGCTTGAACCAATATTTGCTTCACCAATAGCTAAGTCAAAAACTGCTTGAACATAATATTCACCTCTTTCGATATTGGATAATTCAACAGGATACGAAACAGCGTCATCATTAAATATTGCGTTTTCATTCGCTTTTAAACTTTTAACGTCAACCCTAAAAATTGGCGTTAATTCAAGTCCAACAAAAATATCTTTTGGAGATTTGTTTTCTTTAGAAAGATAAAGCAAAATACTCCCTGAAAAATCTTTTTCAATTAATTCAGAAGCATAGCTCACTTCAAAAACTTGAGCTTTCGATTGCAATCCAAAAATTAGAAATAGAATGCTGAAAAAATATTTAATCTTCATAAGTATAAATTTTAAAAATAAACAACCAAACACAAACTCACCACCAGACCATTAACCCCAACCAAATAATCAATTCAACCCACGTTAACCATTAATAATTAACAATTAAAAAATACGCTTGTTTAGCAATTTCAATCTCTTCATTAGTTGGAACAACCAACACCTTCACTTTGGATTCATCACTATTAATTTCTCTTATCGCATTTGATTTAATTTGGTTTTTAGAATCATCAAAATTAATTCCAAAGAAATCCAACTCCTCACAAACCATTTTTCTAATCAGATTTGCATTTTCACCAATTCCTGCAGTAAAAACAATAGCATCTACTCCGTTCATAGCTGAAATGTATGAACCAGTATATTTCTTAATGCGATACGTATTCATTTCCAACGCTAAAATACAATCTTTATCCCCTTTTTCAGCTTCTGCAATAATGTCTCTCAAATCGCTGAAACCTGTTAAGCCTAACATACCGCTTTTTTTGGTGAGTAAAGTATTTACTTCATCCAAACTGTACCCTAAATAATTTACTAAATAAAAGATAATGGAATGATCAATATCTCCACTTCGGGTTCCCATTATTAGTCCATTTGCAGGAGCAAAACCGAGACTATGATCAATACTGATTCCGTCTTTAATTGCTGTCATACTGCATCCATTTCCTAAGTGAATGCTGATAATTTTAGAAGTTTTAAGTTTTAAAAACTCAATTGCTTTTTCAGAAACATATTTGTGACTTATTCCATGAAAACCATATAATTGAATTTCTGCTTTTTCAGTTAACTCTTTTGGAATAGCGTATTTTTTTGATTTCTCAGGAATAGTTTGATGAAAAGCAGTGTCGAAAACCGCAACTTGTTTTGCCAACGGAAAGAGTTCTTCCGATACAATAATCCCTTCTAAATTCGCAGGATTATGCAAAGGCGCTAAAGGACAAAACTCTTTGATTTTCTCTTTAACTTCTGCTGTAATTAAAGTGGTATCAGAAAATGAATTTCCTCCATGAACAACGCGGTGACCGACTATTTTAATTTCATCAGTTGTTGTAATTACACCTTTTTCACTGTCCAATAATAAATCTACAATCTTTTGAAGGCCTTGGTTATAAGTTTCTATTGCTAGAATCTTTTTAAAATCAATATCCTTTGATTTATAATTGATAATCGCATCTTCTGAACCAATTTTCTCTAACAATCCACTGCACAATAATGCTTCGGAAGGCATTTCTATCAACTGAAATTTTATAGAAGAACTTCCTGAGTTAAGTACTAAAATCTTCATCCTTATCTTTTAAATATCTTGTGCTTGAATAGCTGTTACGACAACCGTATTGAAAATATCATCCACCGTACAACCTCTACTTAAATCATTTACTGGTTTATTCAATCCTTGAATTATTGGGCCAATTGCCAAAGCTTTTGTTTCTCTTTGAACAGCTTTGTAAGTGTTATTTCCTGTATTCAAATCTGGGAAAATAAACACATTGGCTTGACCCGCAACTTCAGATTCTGGAAGCTTCAATTTCCCTACTCGCATATCTACTGCAGCATCATATTGAATTGGTCCTTCTACTTTTAAATCGGGTCTTTTCAGCTTCACAATTTCTGTAGCTTTTCTCACTCTCTCCACATCTTCACCTACTCCAGAAGTTCCAGAAGAGTATGAAAGCATTGCAATTTTTGGATCAATATCAAACGCTACACTTGTGGCAGCTGATGAAATAGCTATTTCTGCCAATTCCTCTGAATTAGGATTTGGGTTAATTGCACAATCTCCATAAACTGAAACGCGGTCTTCTAAACACATAAAAAATACCGAAGAAACTATGGAAGCATCAGGCTTTGTTTTAATGAATTGAAGTGCTGGTCGAATTGTATGCTGAGTGGTATGAATTGCACCCGAAACCATTCCGTCGGCATCGCCCATGTAAACCATCATTGATCCAAAATAAGAAACATCTTCCATCAAATCCTTCGCCATTACGAGATTGACATTCTTATGTTTACGCAATTCATAAAGCGTTGTGGCATACTTTTCAAAATGAATAGATTCAACAGGGTCAATAATATTTACCTTGTCTAAATCTAATGCAATATCAAGTGCTATTAATTTTTCTTCAATCGCTTTTTTGTCTCCAAGCAAAGTTATTTCTGCTGCGTCTACTTCAATTAATTGTTTAGTTGCTCTTAAAATACGTTCATCTAATCCTTCCGGTAAAACAATATGTTTTTTATTAGATTTTGCTTTTTTCAATAAATTATATTGAAACATTCTTGGAGTAATTCCTTTAGTTTCAAAAGTGATCAATCGTTCAATTAATTCATCAACTTTGACATATTTCTCAAAATCTTTAATTGAAGTGCTAATTTTCTGTGTGTTTTCAGCATAAATTTGAGATTTTATTGCTCCAATCGCATTTACCACAGCAAAAGTCCCTCCATCTACAGCAATAATTGGAACGACATCTGAAAGTCCTTCGATCAATTTATTTATAGATTCTTCTGGAACTAATCCACCCGTTAAAACAATCCCAGAAACGCTTGGATAATTATCAGAAACGTTGGCTTGTAAAGCACCTAAGATAAGATCGGCTCTATCTCCAGGAGTAATAACCAGACTATCTTCCACCAATAAATGATTCAAATAATTAGGCAATTGCATCGCTCCAACACTAAAATATCCAGCTTGATTATTGATGAAAGCTTCACCAAATAGAACTTTCGCATTCAATACTTTTACAATTTCTTTAATCGATGGATTTGCTAATAAAGGATTCAAAGGAATAGCATTCACAATTACATCAGAAGGAAAGTGTTTTTCTAATTCAGAAACCACTAATTCAATGTTTTGCTGTTCTACTTTATTTCCAATAATCGACAAAACTTCAACGCCTTTATCTCTAAAGGAATCGTAGGCCATGTGTAAATTACTTACTAATTCATTTAAGGTTTTACCCACACCACTTTCTAAAATGATAGCTGGAACACCAAGATTTTTAGCAATCAAAACATTGATGTCGAATTCACCAATCGATCCTTCGCCAGAAAAGCTAGTTCCTTCAATTAAAATGAAATCGAAACGTTCTTCAACGGCTTTATATTTATCAATAATTTTACTGATAATTTCGTCGTCTTTGTTCTCGTTTTTCTTTCTAATCACTTCACTTCGCGTAAATGCATAAGCATCTTCGAACTTCAAGTCTAAGTTGAAATAACTAATAACTGTATTGATATGGTTATCGATTTTCCCTTCTTTTGGATCGTCAATTATTGGTCTGAAATATCCTACTTTTGAGGCTTTTCCTAACAACAATTGCATCAATCCCAAAGAGACAATTGATTTCCCGCTATTTGGTTCTGTTGTTGCAATATAAATTGCTTTATTGGCTGCTTTCTTCATCTTTAGCTTACCTAGCTTTAATTTTAATAATCACCTTAAATTGGTTAACAAATTTAACAATTAAGCTGCGTAAAGCAAAGTGGAAAAAATTATAAATGGTAGAACATGACATCAATCATTTAATGCTAAATAGTCATTACAAACAGACTCAAAATCGGAGGTTTTTATCGAAAACTAAATAGCTTAATCTTTTAGCTTTTCACCCCTTAATTAAGAAGGAATCACTAAAAATGGAATTGCTAACTGAAAACCAATTTCGTTAATCTTATTCTTAAAGAACAAATTTTCAAAGAAAGTGTGCTTATTATTAATCATCACCAATAGATCAATATTATTTTCTAACTGAAATTTTTCAACTGCTTCAGGAATTTTTTGGTCTTCAACGTTATGAATTTCAAATGCGATGTCCTCTAAACTTTCTTCAAGGAGATTTCTGTTGTCTAGTTGTTCTTCTGATAATCTCCTCTCGTTATAGACATGCAAACTATGGATTGTTGATTGATATTCTTTCGCAATTTCAAGAATTGGCTTTACATGTTTTTCATTAAAAGCAATGCTATAATCTGAAGGAAATAATATTTCGCGAGGCACTTCGAACTTAAATTCATCTGGAATAGCTAAAACCGGACATTTTGAATTATTCAATACATCAACCGTATTTGATCCAAACAAAACCTTCATTGCTCCGGTTGCTCCTTTTGTTCCCATTACAATTAAATCAATACCATGTTCCTTGTCCAAATCTTCCATCGCTCCAGTTAATGTCCCGAAAGATGAAACTGATTTAATTTTATGTTTTGGATTACTAAGCTCTTTTTCAAAGCGCTGACTTATTTTCTCTAAACCATTCTTAGACGCATTCTTGATTGTTTCCGTTAGCTCAATTCTAGAGGGATTTGGAACGGCATATTCTGTCCCATAAACTACTAACTTGTATGTGTTCAACAAATAGAAAGTGCAATTTTCATTTTTGAACAATTGTGATGCATAGGAAATTGCATTCCAAGAATTCTCAGAAAAATCTGTAGGTAATAATATATTCTTCATAATGACTTTTTATTCAAAAATAACTCATATTGAATGTATCAGCAAATAATATAACAGTGATTATTGTCAGTTTTCGAATGATAATTGATAATTGATAATTGATAATTGATAATTGAAGAGACGGAAAGTTTTTGTCTGCCCAAAGAAATAGGGAATGATTTTATGATTTTATCATTTTTAATCAACAACCACAGTCGCTACCGAGAGTTTCCAATTCGTGGTAGCGTTAATAATTAAACGATTGATAATTAACTATTAAGAAGGTTACCATTGTTACACACATTTATACTACTATTAGTTAACTTGCGCTGTTGACCAAGTCATATATTAATTTTACTCACAGCAAAGTAATGAAACAAGATATCACGATACCACATGAAGTAAGTTCAAGAGCAGAATTCAAACGTAAATTTAGCTTTGGACAAATGTATTTCTCCTTTATTTATGCGGCAAGGGCATTTTCTGTATTGTCCAAAAACAAAAAGAGTGGCTTACTTCATCCAGATTTTGTAGAGCGTTTACAGCTTGCAGTAACCGAAGTAAATGGTTGTGCTGCATGTTCATACCAGCACACTAAAATGGCGCTAAAACAAGGAATGAGTAATGAAGAAATTAGTAGTTTTTTGAGTGGTGGAGACAGTTTTATTCTTCCAGAAGAAGCAAAAGCAATAGTTTTTGCGCAACACTTCGCCGATGAAACTGGTCGTCCAAAAAAATACACCTTCGATTCAATTGTAAAAGAATATGGAGAAGAGAAAGCAGAGATTATCTTGGCCGCTTGTCAAGTTATGATTGCTGGAAACATGTATGGAATTCCTTTCAGTGCTTTTCAATCAAGATTAAAAGGAAAACCGTTCAAAGACAGTTCGCTTTTCTATGAATTAGGAATGATGATTTCAGGATTGCTAGCGCTTCCATTCGTTATTATTCACCACCTTATTCGAAAATTATTTGGATTTTCTAATAAGAAATTTGCGAAAGACTAGCTGATAATTGATAATTGATAATTGATAATTGATAATTGATAATTGATAATTGATAATTGAAGAGACGAAAAGTTTTTGTCAGCCCAAAGGAATAGGGAATGATTTTATCATTTTTAATCAACAATTTAACACAATAATGTCGCTTATTAACGACAAAAAAACTACTTTTGATGGAAATAAGCGACAAATGAGTTCTAAAAAAGTAAATCTTCTTCCAAAATATCAACAAATTTTTGATGAAATAGGGGAAAACATCAAACTTGCACGAAAACGACGAAAGCTAACTACTGAACAAGTTTCAGAACGTGCTGGAATTCATCGTTCGACTTTAAATCGCATCGAAAAGGGAGATCCTTCTGTCGCTATTGGAATATATTTCAATGTGCTAAAAGTCCTTAACTTAGAAGGAGACTTTAAGAACATAGCAAAAGATGATGTCTTTGGCAGAAAACTTCAGGATCTTGATTTATTATAGAATATGGGAACAGGAAAGTTTGATATTTATGTTTATGCGGATTGGGAAGAACTAGACGGTCCTGCTGAAATAGGAATGCTCTCTGCTCATTTTGCAAAAGGAAAAAGGACATTCAGTTTCGAGTACAATAAAGAATGGTTGAAGAGAGGCGTATTTCAATTATTAGACCCCGAAATTTCATTTTTTACTGGACCACAATATCCAGATAATAAAGAAAATTTTGGTATATTTTTGGATAGCATGCCAGACACTTGGGGTAAAACTTTAATGAAACGACGCGAAGCTCAATAAGCAAGACTTGAAAATAAAAAAAGTAAAACGCTAAACGAGATTGATTATTTATTAGGCGTTTACGATGAAAGTCGTATGGGCGCGATTCGATTTAAAACTAATCGAAAAGAAGATTTTCTAGCTAATGATAATTCGAACCCAACTCCGCCATGGTCATCAATTGGTGATTTACAGAATGCTGTTAAACATCTTGAAGAAGATTCTAATAATGAAAATATAAATCATTGGCTCTCTATTCTTATAGCGCCTGGATCATCCCTTGGTGGGGCCAGACCAAAGGCCAATATTCTTGGAATAGATAAAAGTCTATGGATTGCTAAATTCCCTTCAAAAACAGATATTGTAGATAAAGCGGCATGGGAATTTCTAACTTACGAACTAGCGATTGCTTGTGGTATAGAAATGTCAAAATCGAAAATAGAAAAGGTTTCAGGATTACATCACACATTTTTAACTAAAAGATTCGACCGAAAAAACAAAAATAGAATTCACTTTGCATCAGCCATGACAATGACAGGAAACACAGAAGAAACTCTTAAAACCAAACATCCAAGCTAATTAGACATAGTTGATGTTATAGAGAACTATGGCGCAAATGTAAATGCGAATTTAAAAAAGCTCTGGCGCAGAATTGTTTTTAATATTGCAGTTTCAAATACTGATGATCATTTACGAAATCACGGTTTTTTATTGACCGAAAAAGGATGGGAACTTTCTCCTGCATATGACATAAATCCTTCAACTGATAAGAATGGACTTTCTTTAAATATTGATATGGATGACAATGCACTAAGTTTTGAACTTGCAAAAAGCGTTGGAGAATTTTTCCGATTAAATGAAAAAGAAATGAACGAAATAATCGAAGAAATTATTACAGTAGTTAAAAATTGGAAAAATATTGCTAAGAAAATTGGTATTTCAAACAAGGAACAAAGTATCATGGAATCAGCATTCAAATTGATAATTGAAGAGACGGAAAGTGCTTTTGACATCCAAGTTCAATCCAATGATTTTATCATTTTTAATCAACATAAAATCATGCGAATTATTCAGACAATTAAGCATTAAATACATCACTAATTAGTTAATAATCAAATATTACACATTAATCATTGCAAAACCTCTAACACGTTAATAATTAAACATTAACAATTAAACATTAAAATCGTACCTTTGCAACTTATATATAATACATGACATTTAAACAACTCGGCTTAGCCGAACCCATATTAAAAGCCCTCGAAGAAGAAGGCTACGAAAATCCAACCCCAATTCAAGAACAATCTATTCCAATCTTATTGAAAGGAAAAGACCTTTTGGGTGTTGCACAAACAGGTACTGGTAAAACAGCTGCTTTTGGAATTCCAATCTTACATCATTTGTACAATTCGAATAATAATTCGAACGGTAGACGCAGAATTCGTGCTTTGGTGGTAACGCCAACACGTGAATTAGCTATTCAAATTGATGAGAGTTTTACTGCTTACGGTAGACACACTGGTTTAAGAACTACTGTTATTTACGGTGGTGTAAAACAAACCAAACAAGTAGCGCGCCTTAAACAAGGTGTTGATATTTTAGTTGCAACTCCAGGTCGTTTACTCGATTTAGTGAACCAAGGTTATATTACTTTCCGTGATTTGGAATTTGTAGTTTTGGATGAAGCGGATCAAATGCTCGACATGGGCTTTATTCACGATATCAAGAAAATTATCGCTCAGCTTCCACCAAAAAGACAATCCCTTTTCTTTTCTGCTACCATGCCGAAATCAATTGTTGAATTGTCTAAAAAGATTTTAGGTGAATTTGAACAAGTAACAATCAAACCACAACAAGCAACTGCTGAAAAAGTAGAGCAAGGGGTTTATTTTGTAAGCAAAGGAAATAAAGTTGATCTATTAGCAAACCTCATTAAAGACCGTCCAGGAGAATCTGTTTTAGTATTTTCTCGCACGAAACACGGAGCTAATAAAATCGTTAAGAAATTAGATCAAGTGGATATTAAATCTGCTGCTATTCACGGAAATAAATCTCAACCACAGCGTGAAGCTGCTTTGGGAGGATTTAAAGAAGGAAGGATTCAAGTTTTAATTGCTACTGATATTGCAGCGCGAGGAATCGATGTTGACCAATTGTCTTTAGTAGTAAACTACGATTTACCAAATGTTGCTGAAACTTATGTTCACCGAATTGGTAGAACTGGTCGTGCACATGCAAGTGGAATCGCTTTGTCTTTTTGTGAAAACGAAGAACGTGCTTATTTAAGAGACATTGAAAAACTCATCAAGCAGAAAATTCCAGTAATGGATCCACATCCTGAAGTTGAGGAAGAAATTGAAGATAAAAACGCAAAACCACCAAAACAGCAACAAAGAGGTAGAGGCGGCGGAGGCGGTGGTCAAAGAAAACCACAAAACAAAAAAGGTAATAATAATAACAGAAGTCGCGCTCCAAGGAGAGACTAATTTCTAGATTTTTCAAAACATAAACTTAAAGCAGTGAATAGAACAATGAAAATTGGGAATTCGCTGCTTTTTTGCTTCTACAACAATGGAGAAACCAACCTCACGGTTTTTTCAATTAACTTGGATCTCTTAGAGCGATTAAACCATTGCTCTGGATTAATTTGGTCAGCTTCTTGAATATCTTGATAAAATGCCGCGCTTAATTCGGCAGCGGTTTCTTCATCATAAACAATGGCATTGACCTCAAAATTGAGGTCGAAACTTCTATAATCCATGTTTGCTGTTCCTACAATTGCAATTCTACCATCGACAACCATTGTTTTGGCGTGCACAAACCCTTTTTGATAAACATAAATCTCAACTCCAGCTCTCAATATTTCAGCGTAATAAGAACGTGATGCAGCATTTACGATGTTCGAATCCGATACTCCAGGAACAAGCAATTTAATTTTCACCCCTCCTAAAGCTGCTACGACAAGCGCTTCTATCATACTTTCTCCAGGAATAAAATAGGGTGTTGTGATCAATACTTCTTCTTTTGCTAAGTTAATGGCTTGCAATAAAGAATATAAAATAGTGGGTACTGGTGAGTCTGGTCCACTGGCAACAATTTGTACAATCTTATTGTCTTTGATCTCGAAACTTTCTGGTGGTGGGAAATAATCATCAGTTGGAACAAGGTTATCTTGTGCACAAAAATTCCAGTCACACATAAAGGTATGTTGCAAGAAAAAAACTGCATGACCTTTAATTTGGATATGTGTATCTCTCCAATACATGTGAGGAGCATCGGGATAATTAATGTATTTATCACTCACATTTATTCCACCAACAAAAGCTTCTTGGCCATCAATAATTATAATTTTCCTGTGATTTCTATAATTTAATCGGTTGGCGAAATAAATGAATATTACTCTATGAAAAGGAAACACCTTTACTCCGGCTGCTGCCAATCGTTTATGCATTTTACCTCTTACGGCCTTACTACCAAAATCATCATAAATAAATCTCACTTTAACACCTTCTCGTGCTTTTTCTATTAAAATGTCTACAATTTGATTTCCAATTACATCATTTTCGAAAATGTAAAATTGAATGTGAATGTGATGTTTTGCACGTTTTAAAGCTTTAATTGCTTCAGGAAACATTTTTTCACCATTAAACAATAACTTCACTTCATTATTGGCTGAAATACTGCTCAATGAGTCACTCGTTATCATGTTAATAAGCTTCTTGTAATCCTTTAAAATAGCCTTCGCTCCCATGTAAGTCGTTTGTGAATACGCTAAAACCTGTTTTCTTAATTGCTTTGAAAGCTCTTCATCTTTGACTAATTTTTTGGTATACATTTTCCTTTTTCTATAATTGATTCCAAAGGACAAATAGAAAATGACTCCAATTACTGGAACCATCACCACAAACAGCAGATAAGCCAAGGTTTTGGAAAAGCTCTGTGTATCATAAATAATTCGCAAGCAAACTAATATTACCAAAAGCGCGTAAAGAATTTGCAAAATCCACCAGCTAATTACCATACTATTTTCGTTTTAAATTCGTTATAGTGTTTGTATGCCTTATTTATACAACGCTTGAAATTAATCAAAAAATCAAGTCTATTGAAGGATTGAAACGATAATTTAAAGACTTGAATTCGATGTTTTTGATACAATGGCAAGTTTTTTGTATTCTCAATACCAAACAAAATTATAAAGCTATGAAAACAATCATTTCAATATTTATCATAACTGCTGTACTAGTTGGAATGACTAGTTCAACAAATATATCTTACCCAAAAATCCAAAGTAAAAGCTTTACAAGTGGAGAGAAATTAACTTACCGTATCAGTTACGGAATAATGGATGCTGGGGAAGCAGTATTAACTGTAAAGGAAACCAACAAAAAAGGAGCAAACGGAAGACCACTTTATCACGTGAAAGGAGAAGGTAAAACACTTGGCGCATTTAATTGGTTCTATAAAGTTGAAGATGTTTATGAATCTTATGTCGACAAAACAGGTGTTTTTCCTTGGTTATTCTTGCGTGATATTAACGAAGGTGGTTATGAAAAAGAACAAGAATATGTTTTTGCTCAGGACAAACAAAAAGTTGTATCAAAAGGAAAGGAATACAAAGTTCCTTTAGGAGTTCAAGACATGATTTCATCTTTCTATTATGCAAGAACATTGGATTTCAAGAACATGAAAGTGGGTGATGTATCTGAGTTTAAAGTTTTCATGGATGAAGATGTTTGGCCTTTAAAAGTTAGATATGTTGGAAAAGAAGATATTAAAATTCGTAAAGGAACATTCGAATGTCTTAAATTTCAACCTGTTGTTCAACAAGGAAGATACTTTGAAAAAGAAGACGATGTTGAATTTTGGGTAACCAATGATGCCAACAGAATTCCAGTTCTAGTGAAAGCCAAAATTCCAGTAGGAAGCATTAAAATGCACCTTGTAGATTGGGAAGGTTTGGTTGGTGACATTGCAATAAAGTAAAATAAGATAGTTCTAATTTAGGAAACGCACTGTAGAAATACTGTGCGTTTTTTTGGTTAATATTGTTTTAATGGCGCAGTTCTAACTATCATCGCAAAATTGATAATTCAATTTAAAGAAACAAAAGGGCTTCGCTCTCCGAGAAGATCCTTCAATCACTAAAATCTCAGATTTTTTTGATTAAAGGATTAATCTATTAATATATGAACAATGCTCACAAATTCGAACAATCTATATTGAAGTATATAATAACAATGTGCGGTGATGATTAGAACTAAGCCGTTTTAACATAGTTAAACTTATTAAAAGAAGGAAGAGAAAAAGAGGTTAAAACACCATTCATTTTTCCATTTACACACTGTTTTGCCTCCAAAAGCTTAACTATTGAATACACTTTCGTAAATTTGTAACATGGTAGTATATAATGTAACAATTAGTCTTGATATAAACGTGGCCGAAGATTGGCTAACATGGATGCGCGACACGCACGTTCCTGATGTAATGGCAACTGGACATTTTAGAGACAGTAAAATTTGTCGTGTTCACGGCGAAGAAGAAGGTGGAATTACTTATGCAATTATGTACACCGCTATTTCTCAAGAAGATTTAGATACTTATCATGAGCAACATTCTCCGCGTTTACAACAAGAACATACAGAAAAGTTCTCAGGAAAATTCGCTTCATTTAGAACACTACTTTCTGTTGTTCAAGAATACAAATAACCATGAGCGTACAACCAAAAAAACATTTAGGTCAACATTTTTTGACTGACGAAAATACGTGCAGAAAAATTGTTCAGCAATACACGAATTTTCAAGGCGCTAATAACATTTTAGAGATTGGTCCAGGAATGGGTGCAATCACGAAATACCTTTTGGATATTGAAGGAACAGATTTGCATGTGATGGAAATCGATAGAGATTCTGTAGCATTTTTGAATGAAGCCTATCTTGCTCTTCATGATAAAATTCATTCGAATGATTTTCTAAAAACAGATCTTTCACAATTCTTTGATGGAAAACCTTATGCTGTAGTTGGAAATTTTCCATATAATATCTCTTCCCAAATTCTTTTTCATTGTATAGAATACAGAAACCAAATTCCTGAAATAATGGGAATGTTTCAAAAAGAAGTAGCGGAAAGAATTGCTGAGCCTCCAGGATCTAAGAAATATGGAATTCTAAGCGTTTTAATGCAAACCTATTACGATATTTCGTATTGTTTTACGGTACATGAAAACGTTTTTAATCCTCCACCCAAAGTAAAATCGGGTGTAATTAGCTGTTTGAGAAATCAACGCACACATTTACCGGTTGACGAGGATTTGTATAAAAGAATTATAAAATCTACTTTTAATCAACGCAGAAAAACCGTTAAGAATGGCTTGAAAGTAGTTCTTGATGTGACTTTGCTTCCAGAACATCCGTTTTTGAAACAACGTGCGGAGACATTAAGTGTCGATGACTTTATTGAGTTAACGCAGATTGTTGAAAAAGCGATGGTGTAGTATTAATGTCGCCACTCTGTGGCGATGGATTGTAGATTCTAAAGCTACTGTAATCCAAAAAAACCACACGAAATTTCAATCTAGAACATCAAGCTAAAACTGTTTTTGTTTTGCATTTATTGGCTTCTCACTATTACGCTAACTAGCCCACGGAGTGGGTGATGTGTTAATAAAAAAAACGTTAGACGTTTTTTTTAAAGCCACAGAGTGGCGAAATGTGAATGTGTTTTAATTTTCGATTACTCTGCGTTTTGTCTAAGAGAAAAGCGTCCATGTATGTTGAGCGCTTCACCCGTCAGCAGATACTAATTACATCTTATTCACTGCGTGGATTAAGCGTATGACAGTTCATACTAATCATATTTTTCAATTAGCAATCTATCTTGATCACCCAATTATTTTATTCTTTAATCAAATTTTCAACACCAGTTCCCTTTAAAGGCTCTATATGAAATACTGTGGGTAATCAATTTTAATCCTTTGAAAAATTAATAGTTCTACTACGAATTTAACTGTAACCTAAACGAGTTGTATTTTAAAG
>Ga0314774_1001294_pt1 | contig 16347 bp, 14 predicted proteins | sample MetaGCBIA2018_FD_204515 | JGI IMG/M metagenome (GOLD analysis project Ga0314774, IMG submission 204515) | Cryopeg brine microbial communities from Beaufort Sea near Barrow, Alaska, United States - CBIA 2018 | ecosystem: Environmental > Aquatic > Marine > Coastal | place: USA: Alaska | collected... | reverse complement strand
TTGATGATTTAAAAAATAAATTCAATCAAAAAATATAATATGTTAGTAAATTTTGACAGTTTGGAAGACACCTCTAAAATTTGGATTTACCAATCCAACAGAGAGTTCACTGAAAATGAAGTAGCCGAAATAATTCACAACATAGAAAGTTTTATAGGAACCTGGAAACGGCACGGAGACGATTTAAAAGCTTCCTATCAAATAAAATACAATCAATTTATTGTGATAGCGGTTGATGAAAATTACAATGAAGTTTCTGGCTGTTCCATAGACGCTTCTGTGAATTTAATCAAACAATTTGAACAAAAATTTGCAGTTGATTTAACCAATAAATTAAATATTTCATTTAAAGATAATAACAATATTAATGTTGTTAGTTTGGCCGATTTTCAAAATTATGCCAAGCAGAAAAAAATTACTTCAAATACAGTAGTTTTTAACAATATGATTATTAATAAAGCTGATTTTGAACAAAATTGGGAAGTAACTGCCGATAAAAGTTGGCACAAACGATTTTTGTTAATTAATAATTAAAAAATTATTTCTGTCATTTTTGTATTTGCTTAACCAATATTAACAGCCAAACCGTTATATAATTCCACAAATCAAAATAAATGATAAAAAAAATATTGTTACTGGTTTTATTATTGAATGCTGTTTTTTTAGAAGCGCAAAATACGGATCCATTACAAACAAGTGATGCTATTTCCCAAACTAAATGGGTGGATAGTATCATGAATAACTTGACTATTGATGAAAAAATTGGCCAGTTGTTTATGGCGCAGGCCTATTCCAATAAGGATGAAAATCACCGTATTTTTATCGATAGGTTAATTGAGGACTATCATATTGGTGGCTTGATATTTATGCAGGGAACGCCTGAAAAGCAGGCGATTTTAACCAATAATTACCAATCCATTTCTAAAATTCCGTTGCTTATTGGTTTTGATGGTGAATGGGGATTGGATATGAGATTAAAAGATACCTATCGTTTTCCATGGAATATGACCCTTGGCGCAATTACAGATAATAAATTATTGGAAGATTTCGGCACGCAATTGGGAAAACAATGCAAACGAATGGGCATTCACATTAATTTTGCCCCTGTCGTTGATATTAACATAAATCCTGAAAATCCAATCATTGGAAACCGTTCTTTCGGAGAAAACAGGGAAAATGTGACACAAAAAGCCTTGGCTTTTATTAATGGAATGCAAAGCCAAAATGTGTTGTCCAATGCCAAACATTTCCCCGGACACGGAGATACTGCTTCAGATTCCCACAAATCTTTGCCTATATTGGATTTCGATTTTAACAGGCTGGATTCTATTGAATTATATCCGTACAAAACGCTGATTAAGAATAATTTAACAAGTATTATGGTGGCGCATTTAAGCGTAAAGGGATTGGAAGAAAATAAAGATTGCCCAACATCACTTTCCTATCAGGTCATTTCTAAATTATTGAAGGAGAAATTGAATTTTAAAGGTTTAATTTTAACGGATGCGCTAAATATGAATGGCGTTTCCAATTATGCTGAATTGGGCGACATTAATTTGCAAGCATTGCTTGCAGGCAATGACATGCTTTTAATTCCAACAGATGTGCCTTTGGCCATTGACACTATTAAGGCAGCGTTAAGAGAAAACTTTATTACCGAAGAACGAATAAATTATTCCGTCAGAAAAATATTAAAAGCAAAATATTGGGCTGGATTGAATGCTTATAAAAAAATTGAATTGGCAAATTTGCAACAGGATTTAAACACTATTGAAGATGAATTGCTTCATAGAAAATTAGTGGAGAATTCAATTACGTTGCTCAAAAATGAATCATTGGTTTTTCCAATTCAGCATTTAGAGCGAAAGAAAATTGCCTATGTTAAATTGGGTGATGCAGATCATACTGATTTTTTAAACATGTTAAAAAATTACGCTGAAGTTGATGAAATTTCAAATGACAATCTGGTAAATTTAATTAGCGATCTCAAGCCTTACAATTTGGTAATTGTTGGGTTTCACAAATCAAATGACAACCCGTGGAAGGATTATAGATTTACTGAGGAAGAATTGCTCAAACTACAAGAAATTGCCAAAACCAATGATGTTATTCTAGATATTTTCGCAAGTCCCTATAGTTTATTACAGGTCGAAAATTTTAAATGTATTGAAGGTGTTTTAGTTTCTTTTCAAAACAGCAAAATTGCCCAAGAAATTTCTGCCCAAATGCTGTTTGGGTCGCTTGAAATTAAAGGGAAATTGCCCGTTTCTATTGCTGGCCAATTTTCAGAAAATGACGGCCTGATATCTAATTCACTTGGGGTTTTAGGGTATTCAATTCCTGAAGACGTGGGTTTAAGCAGTGAAAAATTAAGCAAAATTGACTCGATGGCAGCTGTTGTTTTAAAGGGGAAAATGGCGCCCGGAATGCAAATATTAGTGGCTCGAAAAGGAAAAGTGGTGTACAACAAAAGTTTTGGCTTTCATACAGATGAAGAGAATACTCCAGTTGTAAACAGTGATTTATATGATATTGCATCCTTAACAAAAATAGTGGCCACACTCCCGCTGATTATGGAACTTGAAGAACGTAAAATACTTGGTCTTAACAGTACATTAGGTAGCTTGATCCATAAATTGAGGAAATCCAATAAAAATAAATTAACCGTGAAAGAAGTACTTTCACATTATGGACGGCTAAAGCCTTGGATTCCATTTTATATACAAACGATTGACAATGTTACAAAAAAACCATCAGCCGAGTTTTACCGTGTTACAAGAAGTGATAAATTTAACATAAAAATTACGGACAGTTTGTATTTGCTTAGCAGTTATAAAGATGAAATGTTTGATATCATCGCTGATTCAGAATTGCTTAAAAAGAAGGAATACAAATATAGTGATTTGCCTTTTTATATTTTCAAGAATTATATTGAAGATCATTATAAAAATGACTTAAATGTGCTTACACAACTTCATTTTTACAGGCCGATGGGTGCGAACAGAACAACCTATTTGCCTTTAGATAAATTTTCTAAAAAGGAAATTGTTCCTACTGAAAAAGACAATTATTACCGTTTTAAACTTGTTCATGGTGAGGTGCACGATATGGGGGCTGCAATGCAGGGAGGAATAGGAGGCCATGCCGGTGTTTTTTCAAATGCGAATGACATTGCCAAAATAATGCAAATGTATCTTCAAAAAGGGTATTATGGCGGGCAACGATATCTAAAACCAGAAACCATTGATAAATTTAACCATCGTTATTATGCGAATGAAGGTGTTCGGAAAGGGATTGGGTTCGACAAACCGCAACTAGACGAAAACGTAGAATCGACTTGCGGCTGTGTTTCCGACAGTAGTTTTGGACATAGCGGATTTACGGGTACTTATACTTGGGTAGATCCTGAATCGCAAATTGTATACGTGTTTTTGTCGAATCGGGTTTTTCCAACCTCACAAAATATGGATTTGATAAAATACAATATAAGAACTGAAATTCAGCAGTTGATACAGGATGCAATTATTGAATAACGGTCATTGTTTTGGCTGAAATAATCCCTAAAAAAATGCAGCTTATAAGGTAAATTATTGCAAATTTTAAATTAAAAAAGTAATAAATTAAAGCTGACTGAATTAGATAAAACAGAGGGAAAAGGGTGGTAATTAATTCAAATCTGTAAGTATTTGTAAAAACCACATCCTGAATGTTTGCCTTGATGAATTTCCAAATGAGCAAAGGGAAAACACTATTTAGTTTAGCAAGGAAATGAATAGGGGCAAACCAGTTTATTTTTTTCTTTTTTACAATCTCTTCTGAAGGAATTGATTCTATATTTTTAAGGATTTTATTTGCTTCAAACGGGTCTAAATAATTAATGTCCAATGCCTTCAATTTTAATATAATTTCGTCATAATTGGCAGAATCTTCTATATGGAGTGTTAAATTTTTTAAAGCATTTGAAACTTGATTTGTAATCTCTGTAAATTTTAAATCAGGGTTTCTGGCGTTAATATATTGATTTGCAATTATTGGTTTTCCATAATAAACAGAAGTGCTGGAAGGAAAGTTTAAATGGGAATCATAGTTAATTCCAATAGGAACTATGTAAATAGCTAAGTCGGGATATTTTTGAAGTGCCCCTAAAATAATGCGTGCAAATCCTTTTTTAAAAGGGCGGATTCTTCGTTCCAAATGATGATCACCTTCCGCGAAAATTTGAATTCCTTTTTCTAGCTTCAAAATTTCTATACATTGCTCAAAAACTTCAACATTTTTTTCCATTTTGCGAATCCCATCTCGTATTCTAAACACGGGAATCATTTTGAGCGACCGTAATATTTGGCTAACGATGCCTATTTTAAAGGCACTGGCCCTGGTAAGAAAATGAACGTCCCTGCTATTCGTTGTTGGAACCAATAACGCGTCAATTAAGGCGTTTTGATGATTTCCAATAAAAATTACAGCCCCTTTTTTTGGGATGTTTTCTTTCCCGTAAACTAATACTTTTTTGAATAAAAAGAACAATCCAATTTTTACATAAATTCTAACAGCTTTATACCAAAAATTTTTCAAATCTGTTCTTTTATTTTTTGTTTAGACCAATAGCTGGCCAATGCCAATCCTGAAAAAATATCCCAAATTGCCCAAAATGCGACCAATAAAGCCATACCGCCCAGTCCGTTAAAAAAGCTAAAAATAAGCAACAATCCCAATCCGGAGTTTTGAATTCCTGTTTCGATAGATATCGTTTTCTGATCATTATAGGATAGTTTCATCAATTTTGCAAAATAAAAACCAGTAAGTAAAGCCAGTATATTATGTGCGATGACTAAAATTAGTACATATTCAATGTAATTTATAAAAATATCAAAATTATCATAGAATGCAATAATGATAAAAAGCATAAAAATGAGTAAAGAAACTGGTTTTAGGATTTTAGCCAATTTAGCCGCCAATTCCTGTTTAGATTTTCTGACCCACATTCCAAGAATTAGAGGAATTCCAAGAATCAAAGTTACCAATTTCACCAATTCCAAAGGATCTAATTCTACCGTTTGAAGAATTTTAGCGGTAGGCGCATATAAATTTCCATAAAAATAAAGATTAAAAGGTGTCATCACCAAGCAAAGCAAGGTGGAAAAGGCAGTTAAACTAATTGACAATGCCGAATTTCCTTTTGCCATTTGTGTCATGAAATTTGAAATATTACCTCCAGGACAGGCAGCAACCATCATCATCCCCAAAGCAATACTTGGCATTGGGTTCACCAATTTTATGAAAATAAAAGTAACCATTGGCAATAAAATAAATTGCGAAATAACACCAGTAAATAAAATTTTCGGATTTTGAAATAATTGTTTAAAATCATTCATAGTGATTCCAAGGGCAACGCCAAACATAATAATGGCCAATGTAATGTTAAGCACCCAAAGACTTTCATTGTCAAAATTTATTTTTAGAGAATCTAAATTTTCAGTCATACTAGTTTTTAAAGGCGTATTCAACAATGTTTGCACCCATTTTCAACGCCTTTTCACGTATTTCTAAAGGATCATTATGCACTTCTTCATCTTCCCAACCATCACTTAAATCCGACTCATAGTCGTAAAAGCAAACCAATCTGCCTTCATAAAACAACCCAAAACCTTGAGGTCGTTTGTTGTCGTGTTCATGAATTTTAGGGCAGCCGTTTTCAAAATTAAATGTTTGGTGATAAATAGGATGATTGTACGGTATTTCCTGAAAATCTATTGTTGGAAACACTTTTTTAAGCTCTCTTCTAATATAGCTGTCTAGCCCATAATTATCGGATATATGTAAAAATCCACCTGAAATTAAATAGTTTTTTAAATTTTCAATATCATCATCAGAGAAGCTTACATTTCCATGTCCTGTCATAAAAACAATTGGGTAATTATAAATATCAATGCTGCTTACCTCAACCGTTTCTTGATTTTCTTTGATGGATGTTTTTATGTTTTTGTTGCAAAAATTAATGAGGTTTGGCAAAGCGGTCGGATTTGCATACCAATCGCCGCTGCCGCCATACTTTAATACGGCAACTTGTTGTGCAGAAATAAAGGCAAATGGCAAAATGCAAAAGGTAAAAGTGACGAATGCTCCTTTTAATCTAAGTAAATAACTTAAAGCTTTAAATTGCTGCAATACTTTCATTAAATTCATTCATTTACAAATGCCACGCTGTGAACTGCAACAATACCAGCAGTTTCAGTTCGTAAACGGCTTTTTCCCAAAGATACAGGAATAAAGTTATTGTCCAAACTTTGTTGAATTTCTTTGCTTGAAAAATCGCCTTCCGGTCCAATAAGAATGGTGGTTTTTACCTTAGGTTTCAATTCCGATTTCAATGATTTTTTGCTTGTTTCCTCGCAATGCGCAATAAACAATTGTCCGGAGAAATTTGACTGCATAAACGCATTAAAAGTTACAGGTTCATTCAATTTAGGGAAATGGAATTTAAGCGATTGTTTGGCCGCCGAAAGAATTATTTTTTCCATTCTTTCTGTTTTAAGAACCTTACGTTCAGAATGTTCGCAAATAATTGGCGTAATTTCATCAATGCCAATTTCTGTTGCTTTTTCCAAAAACCATTCGAAACGGTCGTTCAGTTTTGTGGGCGCAATGGCGATGTGCAAATAGTAATTTCTATCTTTTTCTTGGGTTTCTAAATTCACAATTTTGACCAAACATTTCTTGTCATTTGCAATCAATATTTCCGAAGTAAATAATTGACCTAAACCATTGGTGATAAAAATGATATCGCCTTCTTTTTTTCTTAAAACACGCACAACATGTCTGCTTTCAATTTTATCAAAAGAAAACTGTTTTGTCTCTGCTGTTAATTCTGGATTGTAAAATAATTGCATTATAAATCTTTTCTAAACGTACATCGTTTTTTATAAATTACCGGGTCAAAATTTTTCCATAACGCCGCCGCTGCTTTGTTCGTTGAAAGTTCGGGAGTTCTATAACAGTTTATAATTCCTTTTTTAGTATATGTTTTATAATATTCTTCAAAAATAATGGAATGAACGCCTTTATTTTGATAGTTGGGATGAACGCCAATTAAATAAAAAAGGATGTCTTTGCTGTTTTTTTTCGCATTTAATAAGTGAAAAATTCCAAATGGAAATAATTTGCCTTTTGACTTTTGAAGCGCTTCAGAAAATGAAGGCATGGTGATGGCGAAAGCAACCAAGTTCTCGTCTTTATCAACAACAAACGAGATTAATTCCGGATTGATAAAAGGTATAAATTTCTTTTTAAAATATTCCTTTTGAATATCTGAAATTGGCACGAATGAAGACAAAGAAGCATAACTGTCATTAAACAAATCAAACATTTTATTCACATAAGGCAAAACGTCTTTTGTTTTGGTGAAGTTGATTGGTTTTAGCTGATAGCGTTTTTTAATGATTTCATTTGCTTTGGAAAAAAATTCAGGCTTTACATTGCAAAACGGAAATTTACTTTCATTGTATTCCTTTTCTTTTCTGAAGTCTAATTTTTTAAAATGTTCTTGGTAATAAGGATAATTGTACCAGGTAATCATTGAACCAATATGGTCAAAGCCTTCGGTTAACACACCAACTTTATCCAAGTTTGAAAAACCCACAGGGCCTTCTATAAATTCCAATTTATTTTGGTTTCCGATCTCTTCAACCTTAGCCAATAATATTTTTGAAACTTCAAGATCATCAATAAAATCGAACCAGCCAAAGCGCATTTTTTTAACGTCTTGTTCATGAACCTCTGTATAATTAATAATCGCGGCAATTCTGCCAACAATTTCATTGTTTTTTAGCGCAACGAAAAAACGGGCATCTGCATGCTGAAAAACCGGATTTTTAGTTTTATCGAAAGATTCAATTTCATCATTTATAATAGGAGGTACCCAATAAGCATTATTTTTATAAAGTTTAAAAGGAAATTCAACGAAAGCCTTCATTTCCTTTTTTGAGGTCATTTCTTGTAGTGTAATCATAGAATTTTAATGATATTAGTTATGCTTCTTATTAAATAATCTGGAAAAGAATCCTTTTTTACTTGGTCTTCTAGACATCGTTTCTTTTGGTGAATTTTTATATACATATGAGTCCTGATGGCGATCCAATCTCCATGAAATTCCTGCTGTGGCATATAAATAAGAATAATCGTCAAAAAAATTTGTTCTTGCCGAAGCATCAAGCTGCAAATTTTCTGTAACCAAATAAGCAACTCCTGTTCCGAATTGATAATTTGGTGAAAAATCATTGTAATATCGCCCTTGATTTTCAATGAAATAGGACCAATTTTGATTAATTGCATAAGTCATTGTAACTATATAGGAATAATATTTATCCTCAGAAGTAATCTTGTCGGCAATTAAATTTGTCAGTAAAACCAATCGATCCGTAAAATCGTTCTGCAATAGCACAGCACCTTTATAACTCATGCCGTCGTTCTTATAATCTTTGCTTAAAAAATTTAAGTGTGCTCCGCCATAAACACCAACAGAAGGAATTAGGCGCTTTTTGTCAAAAGCCATTTTGCGTTTCCAGCTGCGAATTTCTTTAGATTTATCTGTATATTCTTGTTGATAAACTAAATATTTTGCACCAACAGTAAGATCACTTATTCCTTTAATATTGAAATTTGGTCCCGATAGATTTTTTACTTCGTCACGTTGGTAAGCGACATTGGCGTTAAATTCCAATCTTTCTTTAAATTTACCAACCCTAAAAAATAATTCGCCTCCCAGTGTTTTTGGGTATGCTTCCAGACTTTTATCATTGTTGCTGTTATAAAATATGCCGGTTTCCAACTGATAGACATTGGTTCCAACGCCATAAGGACTTTCAGAAAAACCAGGTCTTTTTGAATTGATAATTTCAGTGTATTGTGCGGTAATCATTTGAAAACTCGTTAAAAAGACAACTAAAAATAAAACGTTTTTCATAGTTTGCATTGTTTGATGTGTCAAAGATAAGATTTTATATAATTAAACGTTTTAGTTCCTCTCAAATTGTTATTTTTGAAGATTATAAAAACTTGATGAAATGGGGTTGTTAAGAACGTTAGCAATTATAGTAATTGTATATTATGCTATTAAATTTATAGGAAGGTATATTTTGCCATTGTTTCTGCGCAAAATTGTTGGTAATGTGGAGAAAAAAATGAAAGATCAACAGCAGCAACATCAAAATCAGCAGGAAAAATCTTCTGGTAAAGTTGGTGAGACAGTGATTGAAAAAAAACCTACGGATTATAAAGAGGGAAATAAAGACATGGGTGATTATGTTGATTATGAAGATGTTAAAGATGATAAGTAAATGAATTTTTCTATTAAAAAAGCCGTTCCATACCTTATAACTATTGCAGCTTTTATCTTAATTTCTGTTGCCTATTTTTCTCCTATTCTTGAAGGTAAGAAAATATTCCAAAGTGATATTATACAATTTACCGGAATGGCGAAAGAAATCAATGATTTTCGTGCGGAAAACGATGCCGAACCTTATTGGACCAATGCTGCTTTTGGAGGAATGCCAACTTATAATTTAAGTGTTTTATACCCAAATGATTACATAAAAAAAATAGATCGGTTTTTACGGTTTTTACCAAGGCCGGCAGATTATTTATTTCTTTATTTTTTAGGCTTTTTTATTCTTTTAACGGTGTTAAAAGTTGAGTATAAATTGGCAATTTTGGGAGCTCTGGCATTTGGATTTTCCACCTATTTTATAATTATTTTGGGCGTTGGACACAATTCAAAAGCCCACGCAATTGCTTATATGCCAATGGTTTTGGCAGGTATTTTATTGGTGTTGCAGCGCAACTACTTATGGGGTTTTGTGTTAACCGCTGTTGCGATGTCATTAGAAATTAATGCAAGCCACCCGCAAATGACTTATTATTTGTTTTTTGCAGTGCTAATTTTGGGGGTTTTCTATTTAATTGAGGCTTTTAAAGAAAAACAATTGCCTTCATTTTTTAAAAGTATTGCCATTTTAATAGTTGCTGTGGTTTTGGCTGTTGGCACAAATGCAACAAGTTTGTTGGCAACAAAAGAATATGTTTCGCATAGTACAAGAGGAAAAAGTGAGCTTACGATTAATCCGGATGGATCGCCAAAAGAAGCTTCAAACGGATTGTCAAAAGAATATATAACTTCTTACAGTTATGGAATTTTAGAAACATTCAACTTGTTTATTCCCAGATTTATGGGGGGCGGAAACTATGAAAATGTTGGGTTTGATTCTAATATTTATAACTTTTTAAAAGACAAAACTGAACCTAGACAAGCAAAAGAGTTTTCGGAATTCGCTCCGATGTATTGGGGGCAGCAGCCTATTGTTGAAGCCCCGGCTTATATTGGTGCCGTGCTGGTGTTTTTGTTTGTTTTAGGTATTTTTCTGGCAAAAGGAAAACTTAAAAAGTGGTTGGTTGGCGTTGTTATTTTTTCAATATTGCTCAGTTGGGGAAAAAACCTCAATTTTTTGACCGATTTTTTTATTGATTATGTTCCCATGTATAATAAATTCAGGGCAGTTTCTTCCATTCAGGTAATTGCTGAATTGGCCGTTCCTTTACTTGGAATATTAGGGTTAAAGGAATTTTTCAAAAACACCAATACTGCTGATGTAAAATTAAAAGCTTTAAAAAACACTTTCTATATCACAGGAGGCATCGCTTTAATATTTACCCTATTTGGCACAAGTCTTTTCGATTTTGAAGGGCTTAGAGATGCCAATTATGATCAAATGTTATCAGGATTTTTAGAGGCAATCATTGCCGACAGAAAGGCAATTTTCTTTTCGGACAGTTTAAGGACACTTATTTTTGTTGTTTTAACTGCTGGTGTTTTATGGCTTTTCATAAAGGAGAAGTTAAAGAAAAATTATGCGATTTTAATATTGGCAGTTTTAATTTTGTTTGATTTGGTTTCGGTGGATAAACGTTATGTAAACAACGCTGATTTTAAAAAAGCGAGGGAAATTGAAAAATATTTTGTGGCTTCTGAAATAGACAAAGAAATACTTAAAGATAAAAGCTATTACAGGGTTGCCAATTTTATGGTAGATCCAATGAATGACGGAAGCACTTCCTATTTTCATAATTCCATTGGTGGTTATCACGCCGCAAAAATGGGAAGATATCAAGAATTGTACGATTTTCATATTGCCAAAAACAATATTGAAGTGTTAAATATGTTAAACACCAAATATTTCATTTTTGAAGATGGAAGCCAGCGTGAAACGGTACAACAAAATCCGACTCCAAATGGAAATGCATGGTTGGTAAATAACCTGAAAATTGTTGACAATGCGAACGAAGAAATATTGGCTTTGGACAGTTTAAAAACAAAAGCGGAAGCTGTTATGGACAGAAGGCTTGTTTCGGAAGGATTAAGTACAAATTATCCAAAAGATTCAACAGCAACAATTCAATTAACATCCTATGCGTTAAATAATCTTGTTTATGATTTTACTTCAAAAACAAACCAATTTGCCGTGTTTTCTGAAATCTATTACAAAGAGGGATGGAATGCCTATATTGATGGTGATTTAGCGCCACATTATCGCGTTGATTATGTTTTGAGAGGAATGGAAATTCCAAAGGGAGCGCATAAAATTGAATTCAAATTTGAACCAACGGTTATAAAACAAGGAAATACCATAACATTAATTTCGTATGGATTGCTTCTGATAATTTCCGTAGGTTGGTTTTTTGTCGACAGAAAGAAATCTTAACTGACAGAATAATTCATCAATTTAGAATTCTTAAAAAATTCGTTTTATTTCTTGAAGAAATCATGAGCTTTTTTTGTTTGAGAGCACAAGTTCACCTGTTTGGTTAAATTGAACGATGTATCCTATAAAAGTAGCCTGCATTAAAATACTTTCCACCTTTTTTATTGCGTAAATTTATAGCTCCTAAGAATTATTTTTTATTGATTATGTATAATTAAATCAATACCTTGTCAAAGAATTTAATTTTTATTTATTTACTTGATGCATAATACTTTACCGTTAAAAAGATATCAAAATACATTAATTTTTTTAAAAAGTGTATTGCCTGCGCCAGCAACTATTTTAGATTTGGGAGTTCGCAATCCTTTTACCGAAATTATGGAACAAAACGGATATACTGTTTATAATACTTCAGGGGAAGATTTAGACGAATTGCCTGAAATTGTTAAAAATTATAAGGTTGATGCAGTTACGGCATTTGAAATTTTTGAACATTTATTGTCACCATACGCTGTTTTGAAAGCAATTGAAGCTAAAAAATTGATTGCTACAATTCCATTAAACTTATGGTTTGCAAAAGCATATCGAAGCAAAACGGATATGAGAGACAGACATTACCATGAATTTGAAGATTGGCAATTTGATTGGTTGATGGAAAAAACGGGATGGAAAATTAAAAAGACAGAAAAATGGACAAGCCTTGTGAATAAAATTGGATTTAGGCCCATTTTGAGAAAATTTACACCTCGTTTCTACGCTGTGTATGCAGAAAAATAGTTGATATGCGTATTGGAATGATTTTAGATAAAACTTTTCCGCCCGATCCAAGGGTTGAAAATGAAGCAATTTCTCTTATTGATAAAGGGCATGAAGTATTTTTGTTTTGTTTAAAATACAATAAAATTGATGGAGATGTTTTAATCAACGGTATACAAGTAAAACGTTATCAATCAAATAAATTAGAATACAAATTATCTGCGTTGGCCTATACTTTTCCTTTTTATACGGTAATAATGGCAAATAAAATTAGCCGCTTTTTAAAAAAGAATAATATTGAAGCCATACACATTCACGACATTCGAATTGCGGGAGCTGTTTTTAAGGCGAATAAAAGATTGAATTTACCTACGATTTTGGACTTGCATGACAATATGCCCGAAATAATGAAACTGTATTCCCACCTTCAAAAGTTTCCCGGAAAACAATTGATTTCTCCAAAAAAATGGAAACAAAAAGAAGAAGAATTTATAAATAAGGCGACTAAAATCATCACGGTTTCACAAGAATTTATTGAAGAAGTTGTTAAGCGCACGAAAATCGCCCGCGATAAAATTGTATTGGTTCCAAATACGGTTCATCAATCATTTTATAATGATGCCGTAATTGATAAATTGATTGTTGATGCCTACATTAATGATTTTGTGATTTTATATTTGGGAGATACTGGATTACGAAGAGGGCTTCAAACTGCAATTGATGCGTTGGTAATTTTAAAGGGAAAAATCCCAAATGTGAAGTTGGTAATTGTTGGTAATAGTTCTACAGACGCAATTTTGAAACAGCAGGTAATTGATTTGAAGTTGGAAAATCAGGTTGATTTTCAAGGGTGGCAGGACGTAAGTTTATTTCCATCTTATATTGTATCGAGTTCCGTTTGTATTTCACCTTTGCACCGGAATATTCAACACGATGTGGCTTACGCAAATAAACTTTTTCAGTATATGAGTTTTGGAAAACCTGTTTTGGTGAGTGATGCCATAGCGCAAAAGAATTTGATAGAAAGAACAAATTCAGGATTGGAGCATTTGGAGAAAAACCCCCAAGATTTTGCGAATAAAGTATTACAATTATATGATAATCAAGATTTAAGAGACCATTTGGGAAGAAACGGAAAACAATTTGTGGAAGAAGAATTTTGTTGGGAAAAAACCTCGGAAAAATTGATAGCTTTGTACGAAAATCTAAGTAAATAATGAAGAAAGCGCTTATCATAACCTATTATTGGCCTCCGGCAGGAGGTTCAGGTGTGCAGCGTTGGCTTAAGTTTGTGAAATATTTTCGAGATTTTGGCATTGAGCCCGTTGTTTATACCGTTGAAAATCCAAATTATCCCATTGTTGATGCATCGTTAGCTCAGGATATTCCAAAAGGCATAGAAATATTAACCCAACCCATTTGGGAACCCAATAATTTGTTCGCTTTCTTCGGAAAAAAGAAAACGGAAAGTACCGGATTTTTAAACCCGAATCCTTCATTATTCGGAAAAACCCTTCAATATATAAGGGCAAATTATTTTATTCCGGATGCTCGTAAATTCTGGGTAAAACCATCATCCATCTACTTAAAAGAGTATTTGAAATCTAACAAAATTGATGTGGTGATTACCACAGGTCCACCGCACAGTATGCACTTGATTGGTTTAAATTTAAAAAAGGAGCTGAATATAAAGTGGATTGCAGATTTTAGGGATCCGTGGACAGAAATTGATTATTTTCAGCAATTGCCCTTAACAAAAATGGCAATTGAAAAACACCATGCATTGGAAAAAGAGGTGTTAAAAAATACAGATGCTGTATTGGTTGTAGGTAAAACCATGCGAGAGAAATTTACCAAATTTAACAACAATGTAGTTACAATAACCAATGGTTTTGATGTAACTTTATCAGATGCTGTTGCTGAATTGGATTCAAAATTTACGGTAACCCATATAGGGTTGATGAACGCTGACAGAAATCCAAAAATATTGTGGGAAGTTTTATCGGAAATTATTTCTGAAAACATAGAATTTGCATCAGATTTTGAATTGAAGTTGATAGGAAAAGCGGATGCTTCCGTAATAGATGATATTTCAAAATACCAGCTTTCCAGGAATGTTCAGGTCATTGATTATGTAGCTCACGATAAAGTTGTTGAGTTTCAGAAAAAATCGCAAGTATTGCTGCTAATCGTAAATAATGTGCCAAGTGCAAAAGGCATAATCACCGGGAAAATATTTGAATATTTAATGGCAAAACGTCCTATTTTGGCAATTGCGCCAACCAATGGAGATGTTTCGGAAATCATAAATGAAACCAATTCGGGAACTGTCATAGATTTTGACGATAAGATTGGGTTGAGAAAGGCTATATTAGAATTGTATGCCAAATTTAAGTTGGGTAATTTAACGGTGGAATCAAAAAATATTACGCAATTTCACAGAAAGGAATTGACAAAAAGAGTTTCAGAAATAATATATAAGATTACCGAATGAAGAAAATTGTAACCATATTAGGTGCGCGCCCACAATTTGTGAAAGCAGCAGTATTAAGCCGGATAATCGCCAAATACAATGCTGTTGAAGAGGTTATTATACATACTGGGCAGCACTATGACACAAATATGAGTACCGTTTTTTTTGAAGAAATGGAAATTGCGAAACCGAAATACAATTTGGAAATAAACGGATTGAGCCATGGGGCAATGACTGGGCAAATGCTCATTGAGATTGAAGCAGTTTTAGCCAAAGAAAAACCAGATTTGGTGCTGGTTTACGGCGATACAAATTCCACGTTGGCAGGTGCATTGGCCGCAAAAAAAATGAATATAAAGCTTGTTCATGTTGAAGCAGGATTGCGCTCTTTTAACATGAAAATGCCCGAAGAAATCAATAGAATTTTAACAGATAGAATTTCTGATTTACTGCTTTGCCCAACAGATACTGCCTTGAAAAATTTAGAAAATGAAGGGTTTGAAAATCTGACTTCTAAAATTGTGAAATGTGGCGATATCATGAAAGATGCTGTTGAATATTACGGAAAAATTTCTGAAGATAAATCTGACATTATTTCACGTTTAAGCTTAATTCCGAATGAATTTGTGCTGGCAACCATCCATCGACAAGAAAATACAGACGATCTGGAGAAACTAAATGAAATTTTCGAAGGATTAGAGTTAATTAGTAAAGAAAAGCAAGTGGTTTTGCCCCTGCATCCAAGAACAAAAGCCATTTTAAATCAGCATAATTTAACGTATGACATTAAATTAATTGATCCGATTGGGTATTTTGATATGTTGGAATTGTTGAAAAAATGTAATTTGGTTGTTACTGACAGCGGCGGACTCCAAAAGGAAGCATTTTTCAATAAAAAGCATTGTATAATTGCCAGAGACGAAACGGAATGGGTGGAACTGGTTGCCAACGGATTTGCTGAAATAGTGGGCAGTGATAAAACGAAAATGCATCATGCTTTTGAAAATTATCAAAATTCAACAGCTAATTTTGAGATGAATTTATTCGGTGAAAATGTAGGGGAGAAGATTTATAATGAAATTTTTAAGCTGTTATAATGGGGATTATTTTAAAGCAATCTTTTTTTAATACACTTATTATCTTTTTAGGTTTTGCAGTTGGTGGCATAAATGTATTGTTTTTGTATACGCATTTTTTGCATGAGGATTATTTTGGCTTGATTACTTTTTTGCTTTCTGCAGCAAATATCATTTTGCCATTGCTTGTTTTTGGGATGCAAAATACCATTGTTAAGTTTTATTCTTCCTATCAAACTAAAATTGAGAAAGATGGCTTTTTGACAACAACGCTTTTATTGCCGCTATT
>Ga0314774_1001293_pt1 | contig 16348 bp, 1 predicted proteins | sample MetaGCBIA2018_FD_204515 | JGI IMG/M metagenome (GOLD analysis project Ga0314774, IMG submission 204515) | Cryopeg brine microbial communities from Beaufort Sea near Barrow, Alaska, United States - CBIA 2018 | ecosystem: Environmental > Aquatic > Marine > Coastal | place: USA: Alaska | collected... | reverse complement strand
ATTAATCAAATTGATCAGGGAATCTAAAAATTGAAGTTTACGATGGTTTATTCAATGTTTTTAGCCAATTTTTGAGATTATCATATTCCTAATTATCACTTTAAGTATGTATTTAGCGGAAATTTCTTACAGCGCCTAAACGCATTTATAATCTTTACCATTTAATATTTAATTTAAAAAAGAGGACTTTAAGGGATTTTAAAGGGTATTGTAGCACCTATTTTATAAAGTTTTGATGCTATTACTATTTAGATAATGCTTTTTAAACGATGTATTGTAAGACATCAATTTTTTTTATAATTAGAAAGAAAAAAGCAATCTACTATGCCATAAATGAAGTGTGTAAAATTTCCACAAAAACTTATTTTAAACCCTTACTTGCCGTTTTTGAATGCATTAGCCCTAAAAATGAAATATCGCGCAGTATAAAAATTAACTAATAATTAACTTTTAAAGATTATTTTGTAAATAAAATCCTACACATATATTTTTTGAGATAATTTTGATTAAATTTTTTTATTGTGATTTTAATCAGTAACCGTAAGGCTTTGCGCCCGTTGTGGCCTGAGCTCGAAAACGTCTTATCGAAAACCTTGTACCACTTCCTTTTTAGCTTACATATTTATATAATTTAGCACATGTCATTACCCAACTAATGACAATCATTTTGAATGGTCCCCTAACACCTAGCATCAGGATGAATTTTTCAAACTAACAAATCTTAATGGCAAATAATTGTCATGATGTTCTAGTAATGAACATTGTACGGCCAGAGCTATGTTTAATTGTAAAAGAAAAAAGTTACCAATATCCCTTTTGATTAATTGTAATTCGTTTAAATACTAACTATCATGAAACAAATTTACGTCAATATGAAATCTGGTTTGAGGCTCCTGATGCAGGTGGCCATTCTAAGTATTTTATTCCTTAGTTTGGTGTCATTTACAAGTACCTCAAGTTGGAGTGGCGGCACAGTATATGAAATGCCACTTGCTGAAAAGGGAAATGAGGCTTTTTTAGCAAAATCAAAAATTAGTGAACCCGTAGCTACTGTGAGTCCGTTGGCAATGGTTCAAACTCCACCGGATGAGAACTGTTCACCGTTAAGTACGCTCCTCTGTGAAGACATCATTGTAGATCTGCCAGTTTCCCTAGATTTTTCTGGTTCGGTACCAAATACACTTGTAGATACTAACGGAAATGGAACAGGCTTTACTGCCGTACTGGAGCATTCGGCGCCCAGAAGAGCGGGAGATCTTCCCGTTTCCAATCCTGATGTGAATGGTTATGAGCCCTCGCTGATCAATTTGAACAACGGTGGTTTAGAACTAGTGTCGCAAGCGGGTATTAGCTATTTGAACCCTCCGGCCAGCAGCAACAATAACAACCAAGTAAACACCTTGGGCACTGGCCTTCAGAATTTTACTGCTCCGCTTACCATTGAGACGAACTTACTGAATATAAACACGGGAGCCGGTTCTGCTCAGGCAGGGATCTGGTTTGGTTTTGATGAAGATAATTTTGTGAAATTAAGCGTAATTGCAGATAATGTGGAGTTGCGCAAAGAGGTGGGTGGCGAGTCCATTAATGGTGATGCCTCACCAGATCAAGTACTGGTAGAAAATATAGGCGTTGCCGGTCAAAACGTAAAGCTAAGGATGGTGATAGATCCAGTGGCGAATACAATAACAGCGTACTACGCGATTAATCAGGGTGCATTTATTCAAGTAGCAAGAAGTGGTTTTGCTGCGCTAAGCCTGCCCCAAACTTATTTAGCGGGCAGAGCGTTGAACAGCGGCCTAACAGGTGTGAGTCTTGCCGGCATTTATAATACGCACCGCAATGGTAGTACATTCACCGCGCGATTTGATTCTTTCTCGGCGGAAGTTGAAAAGGAAGAACTCTCCCTTGCATTTGATGCGGAATCTTTATCCTTTGAAGGTAATGTGGGGGACGTTATTGACTCTAAGAGTGTGATCCTTTCCGCTACAAGCGGAAACCCAACATTTACATTATCTGACGATCCCAATTCATTAGAATGGCTTATCCTGCCCACTGATCCAGTATTGGGAACACTTGAATTTGGAATTAAATCGGGTCTTCCGGAGAATGCATATAGTACCACTGTCTTTGCTATAGACCCGAATGGGGAATATAAAACCGCGGCACTTCAGATAAATCTTGGTATGCGTCCCGAAAAACCTGCAAGTGATCAGAATGATATCGCATCTTTTGATTTTGCAGAGGCCACCAGTCCTGCAGTAATCAATCTGGAAGGACATCTGATTGATATTGAAGTAGCAAAAGGCACCATTCTCACCGCTTTATCACCTAAGATAACAGTTTCCGAAGGTGCGTCAATTTATCCAGTCTCTGAGGTTACACAAGATTTTACCAGCCCAGTGACGTATACCGTAACCGCTGAAGATGGAACATTACAGGATTGGTCTGTCCGTGTGACAGAAGCCGCGCTTGCGGGTTTTGCCTACGTAGACGATTTTAATACCTATGGGACCGGTAATCTGCATGAAATCTCAGGGGGCGCTTGGTCTAGGGAAAATGCAGACAACGCCGCCATTCCAATAATAAATGAAGGTCTCAGCCAGAATACAGCATACAGTCTGGATTTCTCAGGGGGACAACAGACTCATGATTTTGAGACGCTGATCAATAATCCCGTTGATCTCATCGCAGGTCAGCCGTTTTACTTCAATAGTTATTTCAATGTAACTAGCTTGGGTGTAAATAGCACAGATAGGGTACGTACTGCCATACGTGTAGATGACGCAGTAAGTGGCGATCAATGGGTGCGTGAGCAGATTGCCAAAGGACCGGGCAACACACTTATTGCCAGAATTGGCCTCGGAGCTTCCGGCTCAGATCAGGGAAATTTAGAAATAGCGGCCAATGAAACGATTCAATTTGTTACACGTGGAATCTGGGATGGCGGTAATACGATAACCTATTCTTGGACCATAGATCCTAAAATTAACTTGGAAGAAACGCAATGGACAGCGGCTGGGATACACAACGTTCAAGGAACTCCACGTTTGGGCCGTATTTTCATAAGTTCTAATGGGATAAATAACGGAAAATTAGGCCCCGTACGATTAGCGACTAATTATACAGAAGTCGTTACTGAAGATAATGTCACAAATGTTCCAGAACTTCCTTTAATGTCCCTTTCAACACAAAAATTGGTAGGTGATGCTATTGCTAACGGGGATGTGCCATTTACTCAAGAGGTAACCATTTCAAATGATGGCGATGCTGCATTAAGCGGTATTCAAATGGAAATAACCGGTGAAAATTCTACAGATTTTACAGTAGTGAATATTCCTAACACGGTAGATGCCCAAAAAACAGCCACATTTGAAGTTGATTTTAACCCATCGACCACCGGTCCTAAATATGCTTTGTTAACGGTAACTGCAACAGATGTTGATCCTATGAGCATAACATTGAACGGTCTAGGTAAGAAAGGCACCGGTGGGGAAAACGAACCATCTTTACAATGGGTACTTGATACACAATTAGGAAAAGAAGCTATCGCCGTTGGCGACAATGATACAGCAACCAATATAATTGATCTACCAAGCGGAAAAACATATAATGACCTTCTAGGTGATGAGTTGGCTATTAAGCGTTTTGAAAGGGCCTCATCTGGAGAGGTGACTTTAGAAGTGCTGAGTGCTTTTGGCCCAGAAAACAATGATCCCGTTACCGCTTTTGGCTGGTATTCAAGTGGTGATGCCTCAGCAATAAATGAACTATTGACAGTGGGTAATAGTGCGGGTAACGGTCAAAAATTAAATCCAGAAGTCGCAGGTTCTACATCCTTTGACCCAGGTACGGCTACTTTCGGTTTTTACAGCAGATGGCCGTATTTTAATAACCGTATGCTTTTTAGCGAAGATGCGCTGAACACATTTGCCGGAGCGATCCCACACCATGTGCGCGTCTATGCAATGCCAGGAGAAGAAAACGCCTATATCATAGCTACAGAGGAGCATATAAGTGGCTTTGATTATCAGGATATTGTAGTCATCGCCCGTAACATTAAGCCTGCCGGTGTGGCCGTTGCAGGATGTAACCCTATTTCGACATTAGATTGTGATGCCCTTGAGGTATCCTTACCCTATGCGCTTTCCTTTACGGGTGACGAGGGTGGTTTGTCAAATACGGGCTTTACGATGGTAGATAATCCCTCTGCACGTATTGCAGCAGACGGAGCCATAAGTTATCCTGAGATACCTGGTTATGAGCCTGGTCGTATTTCTTTTTCCAATGGAAAAATGCTTTTAAATGCAGCAAACGGACTTGCTTACGCCAAAAATGGAACGGGCACCGGAACAAGTACAGATGTAAATTCCCAGATAAATACATTGGGGGTAGGTATAGATGCCAGCGTAGGTGGAAATTTTAGTCTAAATACAACTATTGCAAACCCGTATTCAGATGCTAGCCTTAATTATGAACAGGCTGGTCTTTGGTTTGGTCTCAACGAAGATAACTATGCTAAACTCGTAGTTGTAAATGGATCAACTCTCCAACTCCTTACAGAAGTCGGTGCGGTTTCTGACGCAGATACCCAATCACTGCAAATAGATGGTATCAATGGGGTGCATTCGGGAAATTTATCCTTGAGACTTTATGTGGATAAAGATAATGATCTACTCACCGCCTATTATAGCATAAACGGTGGTGTCGAAATAAAGCTTGGGTCTCTACTGCTTCCCGCTTCTTTCATTCAAGGAAACAGTGCATATAGCAATTTGACTTTTGCAGGAGTCATGACTTCTAAGAGACGTGAGTTAAACGCATCCGTCAATTTTGCTTTTGATAGTTTTGAGGTAGAGGTAGATGATGCGTCATCAGTGAACTTTGACCCCATATTAATCAATTTTTCCGATGTCGCAACAGCTGCACCTACAGGTTACAACAAAGACAGTGGTAGCCCTTATGCAGATCGCGGAAACGGCTTTTCGTATGGTTGGCTCAATGCGGAAACAAATGCGCCGGCAGATCTTACACTAAACACTAGAAATCGTAATGCTGCGGGAGTCAATGTAGTTAACAATACCTTGATTCATATGCAATTTGGGAACGTGGGAACAGATCCTACCACAGGTTATTTTCCGGATGCCAAGTGGGAAATTGCCATTCCCAACGGCTCCTATGAGGTAAAGGTATATGTGGGTGATCCTACTGTAGACGGCTCTCCAGAGGATACTCCAAAACATAACATAAACGCCGAAGGTATAAGCGTGATCAGTCAATTTAGTCCTTCTGGTACTGCCAATTCCGCTACACGGTTCAGTACGGGCACAGCTCGGGTGGTGGTAAGGGATGGTAAGTTGACAATAGATCCTATAGGTGGTTTTAATACAAAATTAAATGCCATTCAAATAGAGCAGGTTGCAGCTAGTGACGTCCCGTATTTTACGGGTGTAAATCCAGAAGATGGGACGATAGATGTGCCGGTAAGAGGATTTCAGATTGCCATTGAGGTTGTCGTGCCTAATGGTTATGAACTTGATAAAACGACAACCAGTAATGCCAGGATTTTTGAATTAACTGCCAGTGGAGAACAACTTGTGCCAACGAACTCCAACGACACCGGCGGGGGTGATGCTATTGTTCTTACTCCATTAAACAACCTCAAGGAAAATACTACCTATCTTTTAAGGATGCCTTCTACAATTGAGGCAAATAAAATAGGGGATATCAATAATAGATTGGCCTTTGAGGCTTTAGAATCGCGTTTTACAACCGGCGAGGAAGACCTGGATCCTAACCAGCCCGGCCGCGATCTTGCAGGGGTAACCTTTACCCAAGTGCGCGGCGATGCCCTGGGAGAGCACGTGAAAAATGAGCGTTTCTCAAGTATGCAGGTGGGGCCTGATGGCAAGCTTTATGCGAGTACAATTGGTGACTTCCAGTCTGACGGTAAAATCTTTAGATGGGATATGGCCAAAGATGGAACCTTGACTAATTTGGAAGTATTGGCGCCCGAATTGACCGGTGCTTTGGATCCTGTTACTGGAAGTCCTCGAAATAATGATGTACGTTTGATCATTGGCTTCAGGTTTGACCCTGCATCGACAGCAGAGAATCTTATTGCCTATATAACACACAGTAAGGCTTCCGAAAGTGACGGTCCTGAATGGGATGGTAAGCTTACACGCTTAAGCGGTGCCAACCTTGAAAACGTTCAGGATGTTATTATACATCTTCCCCGTTCTAAGAAGGACCATTTGACAAACAGTATCGCTTTTGATACTGCTGGAGATCTGTATATAAGCCAGGGGAGTAATACGGCTGGTGGTGAGCCAGACCCAGCATGGGCATTTCGTCCTGAGCGCCTGTTAAGTGGTGCTATTCTAAAGGTCGACCGCGATAAATTACCGGCTAGTTTACCACTTGATGCCTATACAACCAGTGATATAAGTGTTATCAACAGTGCACCCGCAAATTCCATCACCATGAGTGACGGCACTTATAACCCTTATGCTTCGAATTCTCCATTAACCATTTTTGCCACGGGAGTACGTAATGCGTATGATCTTCTATGGCATTCCAATGGCTGGTTATACATTCCTACTAATGGAACCGCAGGGAACAATACTAATTCTCCAAATTCCCCTTCTACAGCAAACTATGAATTGGCCAGACGTATAGATGGGCGTACCACAATTCCTGACGCTCCCGCTCTTTTTGGCGGAAATACGCAGAAAGACTGGTTGTTTAAGACAAAAGGAGGTACTTATCACGGTCATCCCAATCCTTATAGAGGAGAGTTTGTGCTGAACCATGGCGGGACCTCTTACAGTGGATTGCCTGGACAGGTGAAGCCATATAAGGATGTAACCAAATATCCTACCAGCGTACAGCCAGACCCCAATTATACGCAGCCTGCATTTGATTTTGATTTTAACAAATCACCAAACGGGGTTATAGAGTATAAGAGTGATGCCTTCGGCGGAAAGCTAAAGGGTCTGATCATGGTCGTGCAGTTCAGTGGGCAGGATAACTTATTATTGCTTGATCCCGGAAGTAACGGTGATATCGCTTACAGTTACAATTCTGTAGCTGGCTTGGGAGGTTTTGATGATCCTATTGAAGTGGTTGAAGACCCAAGTACAGGAAATCTTTATGTTTCAGAATATGACAGGGATGGTAGCAGCCTTCCGCAGTTAACGCTTTTACGAGCATCAGACCCTGCTGAACCAGGTGCCTTAATTGCAGCTAATCCCAAGGAATTGATATTTGAGACCACAATTAATGAGCAAGGTGAGCAAAGTCAACAAAAAACCCTGCTTGTAACTAATGAAGGTGCTGAGGTTCTTAATATAACAGATGCGACCATCAGCGGAGAGTTCGCTGATCAATTCGATGCTGTAAGCCCTTCTGGTTCACAAAATATTGCGCCGGGCGAAAGTATGGAATACACAGTAACTTATGCGCCAGACCTTAACGAGTCTAATATAGGTTATCAGGATGCAGTCTTAGTACTAAATAGCAATGCTGAAGAAATGCCTCAACTGGAGATTGGTCTTTTTGGCCTTAAGAAAAGAGGTTTTGAAGGCGGCGGGGAACCTGCTTTACAAGATGTTGTAAACGCTTTGGGAATTGGTATAGACGTAGGTTGGACCAGTCTCGCAAATAATACAGATCCTAATCCTATTGCTGATGAAGTAGAGGTAGAGCGATGGGTTAAACTTAATACAGAGACTCCCGTAACAATTACTCCCGTAGGTAGATATTCTCCCGCAGAAGCACTTCCTTTTGGATGGTATACTAATGATGGAGAAGTGTTTACGCACGAAATAGCAGAATTGCAAGATGGTTTATCCAATGCCCAGACGCTTTACCCACCTATGAAATCTGGTGAAGGTTCTGTAAATTTTGATCCGCAGGGAGCAGTTTTCGGTTTCTTTGTGGAGTCCAAATCTTTCGGTAGGTTTAATTACACTGAAGACATGTTGAATGTGTCCAGTGGTGTCGCGCATAGATCACGTATTTATCCCAATAAGGACAGACAGGGAAATATTATCCCGAATAGTTATTTGATCACTTTTGAGGATGCTGCAAACGGGGATTATCAAGATTATATGTTCATAATGGACAATGTAGTTCCGTTTGATGATGCGCTCCTTGCCTTCGGTTTTGATAAGGAATCCTTAGATTTCAACACTTCTGTTAATGAGGAGAATATTGCCGCTCAGGAACTTACCTTAAGTGTTTCTGGTCCTGTTAGTGCTTCAGAAACCCATCTTGACGTGACTGAGGATTGGGTTGTATTACCTGAGAGTTTTGAATTTGATAATCCGTTTGAAATCGGTATCAATCCTGAAGGTCTGGCTGTGGGCAATTATGATGCGGTATTGACAGCTTCTTCGTCTAATTACTCAAGCACTAGTCTTACCATAAGACTTACCATTACAAATGAGGTGATTTATGTTTATCAGTTCAATTTCCAAAGTCCAGACGATGTAGAAGTCTCTCCAGAAGGATATATTGATGACATTGGGAAGCCTTTTGCTGCTCAGAATACAGACTTAGGTGCTATAGAATATGGTTGGGTACTTCCAAATACGGACACTCCTGCAAATGCAGCGGTGAATGCCAGAAATAGAAACACAGGAGTCAATGATGATCCCTTATTAAAAACATTTAACATAATCGGTCATAGATCAGCAGATCAATATCCTTTGAGAGATTGGAAGGTTAAGCTTCCCAATGGCAGCTATTTTGTGAATATCAGTGTAGGAGAGAATGAATTTAGAGATAGTAATCATGTGCTTGACGTTAATGGAATAACTGTCGTAAACTTTAATCAGGAAAATGACAATCCCAATAATCTAATTTATGCTGAAGGCACACGTCTGGTAGATGTTACTGATGGAACTTTGCGCCTATCACTTGGTGCAGGAGGAGTAAATGCAAAGCCTAATTATATACGTATTGCACCGGTAAATACGGCGCTTTTACCACCTACAATTACATCGACCCTAGACGGTTTAATGTTTGAAGAAGGTATTTACAAGGGTGCTGTGCAAATAACGCTTGCAGCGGAAGATAGAAGCGGTAGCGGTTTGATAAATCGCTTGGAGTACAGTATAGACGACGCACCTGCACTTGCATATACAGAATCATTTACAGTTACCGCAACAGGAGAGCACAGTATATTTATAGAAGCAGAAGATGGCAATGGAAATGTAACTGCTAAAACTATCACTTTTAGTATAGAAGAACCTTCTGGGGCGATTCTGTATATGGAAAACATGACCAAGATACCGGGCACGCAACGTGGTTTTCCCGCAGATGATTACTATACTTTTTATAGGATAGGAAATCCAAATACCAGTGGTGATGCTCCCAATACTGCAATCACTCATGATACAAATATCATGAGATTAAATAATACAGGTACGGGAACCTTGATTATTTCGGATATTCAAATTTCAGATACTAGGAATTATACCTATACGCTTCTTAACAATTTAGGAGAGGTAAGTCTCCCACTGAGCATTGCTCCGGGCACTTCACGTGATTTGCAGTTAAGAATAACCGCTTCTACAACAAATGGTCGTAGTGCGCTGTTCAAAGAAAGTATTACCATCACCTCAAATGCCGATAACGGGGCGGCAAGCGTTGCAACCTTAAATGGTGGTTTTGCACCACAACCTGAAGGGGGCGATGAGATCACCGCACAACAAGTTTTTGATGCTTTTGGTTTTACTTCGAATATGCGAAGTATAGTAAATGATAATGGTACTATTACCCCTCCGAACGGGCAGCCCACTAGCCCGGGTTCAAACTTCCCAAAAGTGGAGAATATCGAAGCCGGTTATGAGGGAGATCTTATTCTTTCATCAAATTTTGTACAGGCTGATAAGTCAAAACCTGTAGTAGGTATACAACTTTCAGCACTTCACGGTAAAGGGGCGGATAATGCGCGTTTTGTTGCCGTAAATGGAACAGGAACCGTTGGGTCTATTGATTTTAGACATACCAATACGTATTATCAGACCTTATTGCCACAGCGCGGAAATCAGCTGAATTCAGATCAGGTCAATTCGATAAATGGGCCATTTAGGATTGCTATTGCGAATTACTTATCTAGTGGCGGTAATAATATCAATGGTGCTAGACCAGATCTATTGGGACTACGAGTCTATAAAGCAAAAGACCGCGACGGAAATATAATACCTAACGAGTACATTATGCTTCAGGATTTCGTTCAGGAAGGTTGTGGACCTGGCTCGGCCAACTGTGACTGGAATGATAACACATTTTATTTTATAAACATTAGACCTGAGGCACAGCCCGTAGCCCTGCCTATTGAAGATTTGTTTGTAAATGTGGGAACATCATTTAACAAAGAACTTTCGGGTTATTTTGAGAAGGGATACCCAGGGAACAAATTGACTTTCTCCGGAAGTCTTGCAGATGGATCAGAACTTCCAATTTGGATGAGCATTGATAAAAATGGCAATCTTGAGGGTGACGTTCCTGCAGATGCAGAGGCAGTCTATACTATAAGGGTTTTTGCTACCGATTTAAATGGATTAAAAGTCGATTCTCAAGTCGACCTTATTGTAACAGACCCATCTGCCTATGTGCTGCGCATCAATGCAGGCGGCCCAACTGTAAATTATGATGATAAGAAATTTGTAAAAGATATTTATTTTACCGGTGGATCATCCTACTTTAATACAAAAGCGCCACTTCCAGAACTCCATAGTTCAGAAAGAAGCGATGCCAAGACTTTTAGTTATGCAGTACCGGTGCCAGACGGCGATTATACCGTAACGCTTCACTTTGCCGAGATTTATTGGGGCGCAGTAGGTGGTGGCGCAGGAGGTACGGGCAAGCGCATTTTTGATGTGACTCTTGAAGATAACCTTGTTCTGGACAATTATGATATTAGCGCAGATGTAGGGGCGCAGACCCCGGTTGCAAAAACCATTCAGGTAACTGTAAATGATGGTTTTATAAACCTTAATTTATCTTCTGAAGCCAATGTAGGGGGTAAAGATTTCCCTATGCTATCTGGTCTGGAGATTATTGATAGCGACCTTGTCAACAATGCACCACGGGCCATTGCCTCTGCAAATATAACAAGTGGCAAAGCTCCCTTGGTTGTTGAATTTATGGGAAGTGCCTCAAGTGATGATGATAGTATTGCAAGTTATCATTGGGATTTTGGAAATGGAGATACCGCAGAGGTCGTGAACCCGCCGTATATCTTTGAAGAAGATGGTAATTATGAAGTTAAGCTGACCGTAACAGATAATGAGGGGTTGAGCAGCACTTCTGAGGCAATCTCGATTTCTGTATTGCCATCTAACACAGCTCCGGTAGCTCTAGCAGAGGCAGATGTGACCTCGGGAGAAGTTCCATTGGCGGTACAGTTTACCGGAAGTAACTCTACAGACGATACTGAAGTGGTGAATTATTTCTGGAATTTTGGTAATGGGGCAACTTCTAACGAGGCAAATCCATCCTATGTGTTCTCACAAGAAGGAAGTTACACAGTTGTCTTGGTTGTTGAAGATGAAGAAGGCCAGTTTGGAGTAGGTACGCTTACAATAACCGTAGGCTTGGATAATACAGCGCCAGTAGCTGTTATAGATGGTGGCCCATTTGTAGGGAATACCCCGCTTGATGTTTACTTTGTTGGGACCAATTCTATAGATGATAAGGGAATTGCGAATTATGTTTGGGATTTCGGAGACGGTAGTTTCTCTAACCAAAGCAACCCTACCCATCGCTATAATAACCCTGGTACTTATCCGGTACAACTTACGGTATATGACGCAGAGGGTCTTGAGGATGTGGCACAAAGGAGTATTCAGGTCAATAGTGTGGGTGGCGGTGCAATCGCGCCTATTGCGGTGGCCAGTGCAAATACAACTTCAGGAACCAGCCCTTTAACGGTAAACTTTGACGGCTCAGGATCGAGTGATGATTCTGGCGTCATTGCCAACTATAAGTGGACCCTAGACAACGTTGAAATTTCAAATGTTTCTAACTTCCAGTACTTATTTGATGAAGAAGGAATTTACAATATTGTACTTACGGTTACAGATGAAGATGGACTTTCAAATTCTGATGGTCTATTAATTGACGTTGCCGGAGCCAATGCTGCACCGGTAGCACTTGCCCAGGCTGATAGAACGCAGGGACAGGCACCGCTTAATGTTGTCTTTACTGGAAGCAACTCTACAGATGATAATGCAATAACAGCGTATAAATGGAGGATTACTGGAGCAATGGTATCAACCTCGGCAGATTTCAACTATACCTTCACGCAACCTGGTACTTATGAGGTTAGCTTAGAGGTTACGGATACTGAAGGACTTACTTCCATTGATACACTTACAATAAACGTGCAGGAAGTTGATCCTGAAGAGGATTTTGCCCTGCGTATTAATGCAGGTGGACCAGAAGTTGTATATAACGGAGAGGTTTTTGCCTCAGACCGTAGTTTTGTAGGCGGTAAGGTCTTCTCAAATACTGCGGCAACGGTTTCTACTTTATTCAAGACCGAAAGGAGTTCAGCGTCACGTGTATTTGATTATGCACTTGCAGTTCCTGATGGTACATATACTGTTAATCTATACTTTGCCGAAATTTACTGGGGTGCAAATGGAGGTGGTGCAGGAGGTACACGCAAACGTGTCTTTGATGTAACCATGAACGGAAATCTGATATTGAACAACTATGATATCAATGCAGAGGCCGGTCCTCAAACTGAAGCTGTAAAAACTTTTGAGGTTACCGTTAGCGATGGCCAATTAAGTATCAATTTCTCATCATTAAGTAATGTAGGCGGAATAGATCAGCCCAAATTGGCAGCACTTGAAGTTTTATCGGTGGCAAAGCCTATAAATCAAGCGCCTAAAGCAGTGGTTGCGGCGACTCCATTAACTGGAAATGCGCCTCTTGAAGTTTCCTTCACCGGAAGTAACTCTACCGATGATATAGGGATTGTGAATTATCTATGGAACTTTGACGACGGTGCTACCTCAACAACGCAAGATCCTACCCATACCTTTACCGAAGCTGGTGAATATATGGTAAGTCTGGAAGTACAGGACGCAGAAGGATTGACAAATTCAGCTACAGTTACTATAACGGTAAGCGCAGAGAATGAAGCTCCAGAAGCTGTTGCCAGTGCGACACCCGTTAGAGGAACCGCTCCATTACTGGTGAATTTTATGGGCAGTAACAGTACAGATGATAGTGGTATAGAAAGCTATTCCTGGATATTTGATGATGGTGGTACCGCTGCGGTCATGAATCCGGAGCATACCTACACCGCTGCCGGCACGTACTTGGCAAGCCTAACGGTAACCGATGCGAACGGCCTTTCTAATACCTCTTCTAATATAGAGATTGTCGTTGAGCAGTCCGGAGGAAATGATGATGTCGCGATTTACCTGAACACCGGTAGTAGTGTAAATGTAAACTTTGAAGGAAGGGAATTTGTAGGTGATCTTGCCCTGTCCAATCTCTATAACAGCGCACATACCTATGCCAATCCTAATGCAAGTACGGTGGCGCTGTATCAAACGGAGCGAGGATCAGCAGAAAACTTAGAAACGTTAAGCTATGCAATCCCAGTTCCTAATGGAACCTACCGTGTGCAGACTTACCATAATGAACTGTGGTGGGGCAAAGGCCATGCTAGCGGGGCCGGTAAACGTGTCTTTGACATCCTTATAGAGAATAAACTGGTACGGGATAATTTTGATATCTTCAGGGTATCAAATAATAATCCTACAAGGCTTGACTTTAATGATGTGGTCGTGACTGATGGTGTCCTGAATATAGATCTTCCGGCATCAGCAGATAGGGCAAGTATATCTGGTATCGCCATAGAAAATGTGATCAATCAGAAACCGGTTGCTATAGCTTCGGCTACGCCGAAATCTGGTAACGCACCTTTACTGGTAGACTTTGATGCCTCAGCTTCTACAGACGATGCTGAAGTGACAGGTTATCTATGGCAGTTAGAGCCTGGTGTCACCACCAGCGAAGTGAGTCCTAGCTATACTTTTACAGAAGCTGGTACGTATCCTGTGACGCTTACCGTAACAGATGCTGAAGGCTTGAGCGATCAAACGAGCTTGACCATTGAAGTAAGTCAAGGCCCAGTTGCGACTGATGTTGCCATGTATATTAATTCAGGAAGTTCAACGAATGTAACCCTTGAAGGACACACGTTTGTGGCCGATAAAAATACACCCTCTATCTATAGCGGTAATTATACCTATGAAGATACCGGGGCATCGGCAGGATCATTATACCGTACAGAGCGTGGGCCTGGTGCAAGTCAAAGTATACTTAACTACGCCATTCCGGTTCCTAATGGTACGTATACCATAAGTACTTACCATGCTGAATTGTGGTGGGGTAAAAAAGGAGGCAAGGCAACCGCAGGTAAGCGCGTCTTTGATATTCTTATAGAAGGGAATTTGGTCAAGGATGACTTTGACATCTTCAAAGAATTCAATAACAGGCCTACCAAGCTATCATTCTACAATATTATTGTAACAGATGGTGTGTTAAACCTAAGTCTCCCTGCAAGTGTTGATAAATCAACGATCTCAGGAATAGCCATAGAGGGCACTTCGTTGAATGAAGTTCCTGTAGCAGCTATTTCGGCCACGCCAAAAATGGGTACCGCTCCATTCGAAGTAAGCTTTAACAGCGATGGTTCTACTGATGATAAAGGTATTGTAAGTTACCGTTGGGACTTTAAGGACGGAGCGATCTCCACATTAAAGAATCCTAAGCATGTATTTGCCACAGTTGGTGTATACAATGTTAGCTTAAGGGTTACAGATGGAGAGGGTCTTGTAGATACCGAAGAGGTGATTATTGAGGCAATGGGTTGCAACACAGTGCCACAGCCATGGTCATCTGCAGATGTAGGTGCTGTAGGAGCAGCCGGTGCTGCCTGCTTCTTCGAAGGTCAATTTAATGTGACCGCTTCTGGAGTAGATATTTGGGGCGGTAGGGACGAGTTCCACTTTGTGTACCGTCAACTTACCGGAGATGGTGAGATCATCGCCCGAGTAAAAAGCTTGAGTAAAGTAGCGAACTGGACCAAAGCAGGTGTGATGATGCGCGCAAGTACCGCAGCCGGTGCTAAGCATGCGTTCATGACCCTAGCGCCTGATCCTACCTATTCTGGTACTGGTAACTATGGTTATGGCTTCCAAAGCAGAAGCACTACCAATTCAGGATCCAGCAGTAATACACCGAGGATACTGCCCAATGCTGCACTTCCTTATTATGTACGACTTGTACGAACAGGAAATACCTTTACGGGTTATATTTCTCAGACAAATGGAAACTGGACTCAGGTAAGCAGTGCGATTATAAGTATGGATGCAACCATACAGGTGGGTCTTGCGACTACCTCACATAAAGATGGCACAATTGCAGAAGCTATCTATGATGATGTGAGCGTGAGAAATGCCAACCAAAGCAGTATGATTGTCGCTGCCCCTAGGCTAGGGCAAGCACCGCTAGAGGTTGATTTTAATGGCACCGAAGAACGTGCTAACATTGATCCTTCTCTAGGTTACTTCTGGGAATTCCAAGATGGGCAGACCTCTACAGAAATCAGTCCTAAGCATACCTTTAAGGAAGCAGGTTTCTATCCCGTAAGTCTGACGGTAACAAGGGATAAAGAAGTACTTTATCAAAATACCGTTGAGATTAATGTAGATGGTAGAAGTGAGGTGAGTGCAGAGGAGCTTGAGTCAGCTTTATTCGGTACGCGCATGTATCCTAACCCTGCCACAACACGGGTAACACTAGAAGTTGCAAACGCGACAAAAAATATAACCAAGATAATGGTCTTTGATATCAGAGGAAGGCTCGTGCTGGATTTTGATGCCGAAAAGGTCAAAGCAGGAAATCGTTATGATCTGGATGTTGAAAGTCTGGAAGCCGGCGTGTACATGCTGAGTATTTCAGGTGATCAAGGAATCGTTGAGCAGAAACGACTCATTATAAAAGAGTGATAATTATAGTCGACTACTTATTTCTATTTGCTTTGCGTGCAACGCATACATATTTAATTTGAACTAGAAATCAATAATAAATACGTTTAAAATCTGCGAATTCTAATTAAAAACATCATAATTACTCCTAATTTTAGAACAATTTTGACTGTTTTTAAAATATGCAAAGTCATTAGTGTCCATTAAAAAATTCTAAATGTTCTTTGATATTACTGATAATCTATACGTTACAAGCCTCATCGGCGCGTGACGATTTGAATTGATTAGGTTTAGCCTCTAAAAGTTGGCTAACATGAATC
>Ga0314774_1001292_pt1 | contig 16349 bp, 15 predicted proteins | sample MetaGCBIA2018_FD_204515 | JGI IMG/M metagenome (GOLD analysis project Ga0314774, IMG submission 204515) | Cryopeg brine microbial communities from Beaufort Sea near Barrow, Alaska, United States - CBIA 2018 | ecosystem: Environmental > Aquatic > Marine > Coastal | place: USA: Alaska | collected... | reverse complement strand
CAGGCTCAGCAGTAGTCATGCCTCAAAGAATGAGGGGAAGTGTCACCACCAAGTTATGCGGGTTGGTTACCGGTCTATTGATGCAGAACTGTCACCGATGTCCTGATACATAACATCTGACTATTGCTCGGTAAAGTATCAAGCCTCCACTTGATCGGTGAAAATGAGGAAAGGGAAAAGCGGTCTCGGTCCAGGTTTTCGAAGTTGGGTCCCCTCTGCCGCAGGATCGACTGCGTCCACGAAGAATGGGTCCACGAATGGGGCTGCTGAGGGTTTGGTTGATTCTTTGACCTGACCTGCCCTACAGTTTGGTTTCCACCGTGACCTGACCTGACCTATGGTTTGGTTTCCATCCTCGGTCGCTAGTGTCCTGCGCCTGAAATTCTCTGGTTAAGTTGTAGAATGGAGTATGACACGAACTGGACGCCCGAAGACTGAGCTAATTCTGAGTGATGAAGAGCGGGAGCAGTTGTTGCGCTGGTCAAGGCGGGCGAAGTCCTCACAGGCTCTGGCGTTGCGGTCACGGATTGTGCTTGGTTGCGGTGAAGGCCTGGATAACAAGACGGTCGCCGAGCGGGCGGGCTGCTCGACGAACACGGTCAGTAAGTGGCGTGCCCGCTTCCTGGAATCTCGGCTGGATGGGCTGGTCGACGAGCCGCGTCCCGGGCGCCCGGCAACGATCACTGCCGAGCGGGTTGAGGCGGTCGTGGTGGCAACGTTGGAGTCGACGCCGAAGAATGCGACCCATTGGTCGAGGGCGAAGATGGCCGACCGCAGTGGACTGTCGAAGTCCACGATCGGGCGGATCTGGAAGGCATTCGAGCTGAAACCGCACCGGGAGGACGGGTTCAAGCTCTCCACCGATCCGCAGTTCGTGGAGAAGGTCTACGACGTCGTCGGACTGTATGTGAACCCGGCCGAAGCTGCCGTTGTTTATTGTGTGGATGAGAAGTCGCAGGTGCAAGCGTTGGCCCGCTCCCAGCCAGCGTTTCCGATGATGCCGGGCATGCCTGAGAAGCGCACCCACGACTATGTGCGCCACGGCACGACGAGCCTGTTCGCCGCGTTCAATACCGCCGATGGCACCGTCATCTCCTCAATCCACCGCCGACACCGATCCATCGAGTTCAAGAAATTCTTGGCCAAGATCGACACGCAAGTCCCCGACGGATTAGACGTTCATCTGGTCTGCGATAACTACAGCACCCACAAGTCCCCCAGCATCGTTAAATGGCTTGAAGCGCACCCCCGGATTCCACATGCACTTCACCCCGACCTACTCCTCCTAGATCAACCAGGTCGAACGGTTCTTTGCCTACGTCACCGCCGACCTCCTGCAACGCTCAGACCACCGCAGCGTTCAGGCACTTGAGAACGACATTCGCAAATGGGTCAAGGGCTGGAACGAGAACCCGAAGCCCTTCATCTGGACCAAGCCCGCGGAACAGATCCTCGAATCCCTCAGCCGACTTCTACAACGAACTACCGGCGCAGGACACTAGTTACGCGCATTCTTCCCGTCTAAACCGTCAGCAGATTCGGGATCCCAGGCCCGAATCAGCCAGTTTCGAAAGAATTGTCGCCGCACACACCACGTCTTGCAGCGCAATCCCCTGCGACTGGAAAACGGTCACATCCTCCGGGCTGAGTCGGCCGGGTATCCTGCCCACCAAGACATCGCCGATCGTGCCAACGGACGCCTGGTCCCATCCATTCACGATCAGGTCACCGCAGTCCACGGCAGCAACCTCGCGGTCATCCACCACGATGATGGCAGCCCGCTCGAGGAGCCCACGGTCCACTTCGCGTTTGGTGTCGAGGTTCGAGCCGACCGCATTCACGTGGGTGCCGGGACGGATCCAGGAGCCATGGATAACGGGTTCAGATGAACCGGTCGCCGTCACGATGACATCGGCAGCACGGGCAGCATTCTCCGGGCTGTCAGCGACAATCTCCAGCGACAGCGTGCCCTGCAGCCGCTCGATGAACGAGTCACGCCGCACGGCACTCCTGCCCACCACCCTCAATGAACGGAGTCCGGGAAACGCGTCGACGAGAGCCATGACCTGCGTTTCCGCCTGGAAGCCGGTGCCGTAGATGGATAAGACCTCCGAGTCCGGACGGGCCAAAGCGACGGTTGCCACGGCGGTGGCCGCGCCGGTCCTCAACTGCCCCAGACGGTCGGCCTTGACCACCGCGAGCAGCTCACCGGACTCCATCGAATAGACCAGAAGAGTCAGCACTGCACCCTGGGTTACGTCGGCACGAACCACTGGATAGCTTTTCACCCCCATGACCCCCTCATCGGGTGCGAGAGCCCACATGACATTGAGGACGGCGTCCCCCGCCTTCGACCTCCTGCGAATGGCGTTGACCCCGCTCCCCTCCGCCAGTGAACGAAAGGCCCGATCCACACAGGCGAAGGCTTCTCGAGCAGACAGGGAAGCCGACACCAGGTCATCGTCGATGTAGAGCGTCATGACTCGTCCATACCTAGACCGTGGCTCCTTCGTCGATAGCCCGGAAAGCGTCGACAACGACGTCGACCGCCTGAGCGATGTGCTCCGGCTCCGCGTGCTCTTCCGGAGCATGGCTCACGCCGTCACGACACGGGATGAACACCATTCCGGTCGGGACATGCTTCGCCAGATGCGCCGCATCGTGGCTAGCCCCGCTGGGCATGCTGATGAAAGGCATGCCTTGCCTGGTTGCCGCTCCGGCAAGCACATTCTGAACCGTCCCGTGGAGCACGACCGGAGACTGGTCGGACAATTGGCGTGCGGTGATCACGATTTCCCTGCCCGCAGCGATCCTCAGAGCGTCATCCAGTAAAGTCTCCGTCAGCTCGCGCTGGCGCTCTGAATCGATGTCGCGCACATCCAGTCCGAGTACCACGCGCCCGGGAACCGTCGTGAGCGAGTTCGGTCCCACCGAAACAGTTCCCACTGTCGCCACTGAGGTCGCGTGTCGTTGCGCCCTCCGTTCCACCGACGAGATGAATTCCGCCGCCGCGACCAGCGCGTCCCTCCGCAACCACATGGGGGTGGCTCCGGAATGATCGGCACGGCCCTCGAACGTCAACTCGACCCGTGTGCTCCCCCCAATGGTGTGCACGACACCGAGGGTGTGATTTCTGGCCTCCAGCACCCTGCCTTGCTCGATGTGAATCTCGACAAAGCAGGAGACATCAGCAGGATCCCATCGTGCAGAAGCCGATTGCTCAGGCTGCAGCCCCACCGATTTGGCTGCGTCCCAAGCCGACACCGAATCGCGGTCCTTCAGCTGTTTCAAGGTGTGCTCGGTGAAGGCCCCGGTCATCAACCTGCTGCCGATGCACGGCGCGCCAAAACGCGCCCCCTCCTCACCGGCAAAGGCCGCCACGCGAAGTGGGTGGCGCATTCCACCCGTTTCAGCCAGAATTCGGGCGATCTCGACTGCGGCGACCACCCCGGCTGCGCCGTCGAAGTTGCCTCCCTGATAAACGGTGTCGAGGTGGGAACCAGACATGAGCACAGGCAGGTCCTCACTGCCGGCAAGGTCACCGAACGAGTTCCCCACGGCATCCGTCGAGGTGGTGAGCCCATAGCCATCCAGCCATCGTCGGAATAGCGAATGGGCGGCACGTTCACGTTCGGTGTAGACGAGGCGCGAGAAGCCTCCCCGGGGATCGCTGCCGATCACAGACAGCTCGTCCAGGTGGCCGCGGATTCGTTCAGTGTCGGCTCTCGTCATGAGATCCCTTTCGGTAACAGGGTGGGCGTCTGGAACAAGGAGTCGTAATCGAGTCCCTCCTCGGTGAATCGGTCGGCCGCGCCCCGACCGCAATCGATCACGCTGACCACGGCGGTAACGATGACTCCGGCCTCCCGGAGCTTGCGCACGGCCATCAGCGCCCGCTGTCCGGTCACCACGACATCCTCGATCAGGATCACGATCTCTCCCGGATGCAGGCCACCCTCCACCGAACGGCGACCTGACCCATCCGCCTCACCGCTGCGCACGATGGCGAGCGGAAGGCCCGTCTCGAGCGATACGGCCGTGCCGATCGCAACCGCCCCGAGCGTTGGCGCAGCGACCCGGTCCGTGCCAGCCGGGATTCTGGCGGCCAGGAACCGCGCGAGCCTACGGAGAATCGTGGGCCTGGCCACGATCAGGTACTTCTCGAAGAAATAAGGCTGCTCGACACCGCTGTCCAGGTGGACTGCTCCCTTCTGGAACGAAGCGCGCAAGATGTCCTCGCGTAACTCGGCAAGGGAATCGACCTCGCTCAGCCGAACGCGACTCTCGTCATAGACGCGGAGGACCTTGTTGACCCAGACCTCCCCATCAGTTTCGCTCACCGTTCACATCCCTTCCGGAAAAAGCTCTGACACCGGGATCCCGGCAGAAATTCCAAAAGACAGGCGAAGACGTGCCTTGAGGGCGGAGAGGCTGCCTGCGCCATGGAGGCCGTCCGCGATCAGCTGAACCTCTGAACCAGGCCCTCCGTAGGTGTGCGTCAACGTCTGCGGATCCGGGCACCTGCTTGCCAGGACCACCGGAAGTCCACTCGCGGCAAGCCTGACCAATGATTCGGCAAGCGGAGGAGCAACGTGACCTCCCCCAGTTCCGGCGACCACCAATCCATCGATACGGTCAGCGATCGCGTCGACGATCATTCCATCGGCACCGGCGACTGCCCACAACAGCTCCACCCTCTTGTCGGGGGCTGCCGTGTGCGACAAGCGATCAGTGGCCGACAGTGGGCCGTGCACAGCGACCACCCTGTCCTCGACGACATAGCCGACGGGGCCAATTCCCGGCGAAGAGAACGCAGCGACCCTTGTACTGTGTTCTTTGGTGACCCACCGAGCCGAATGGATCTCATCCTGAAACACGACCACTGGACCGTACGGTGCAAACCGCTGATCTTGAGCCACGGTGATGGCGGCCGACAGATTCGCCGGCCCATCCGCCCCGAGGGTCCCCGGGACACGCATGGCACCGGTGATCACAATGGGCACGTCGCGATCCACCAGCAGTGACAATGCATAGGCGGTCTCCTCCAGGGTGTCCGTGCCGTGTGTCACCACCACGCCGTTCGCGCCGTTGTCGACCTCCTCGCGAACAGCCACCGCAAGGTCCCACATGTTCTGTAACGAGACACCGCGACCGGAGATCTTGAGGATGTCCCGCGAACGGACCTCCACCCCGTTCGTCAGGTCCTGCACTCCGCCAGCGAGCTCCCGGGCGCCCAACATCGGAAGGGCCCCTGCCGGCGCGGCATTTGTCGAGATGGTCCCGCCCATGGCCAGCAAGCTAATCCACGACATCGTCATGCCCCTTCGTAAAACAGTGTCGAGCAGTTCTTTGCCTCACCCAGGCTGGTCAATCGCGCCCACCAGGCTTCACCGAACTCCGGCGCCTCCATCAGCGTCAGGAATTTCTCCTTGAGCTCAGCCTCCGTGATCGGCTCGCTGTGGTGTCCGTGCGGGTTCAACACCTCGGCGGAAACGGATTCCCCGCCCCAATAGGCAGTCACCCTGGCCGGGGAAGCGCCCGGCCACTTCGCCTCCAGATCGGGGGCGGTACGGATCTCGACCCGCTGTGCGAGGGTCGCGACATCGGTCCGATATCTGAAAGCCTCGGGATCGGCGCGGCCCAGCGCCGCTACTGCCGCAACGGCATAGGGGAGGGAGAACCGGGCGGACAAATCGTTCGCTTCCGCTTGACGATTCACCTTCATGTTGTTGCTGACCGTGTCGACCACAATGCGTTCGATGCACTCAGGATCCGGTAGCTCCAGCCGGAGTGTTGCGTCGATCGCAGCGTGGTTGAGGGCGCAAGCACTGTGCAGCTTGAAGTAGTTGTGCCCAATGCCGAGCTCACCATACGAGAGTTCTGCGCTCAGGGCCTCGGGATCGACAATCTCCCCCACCAGTTCGCCAAAAGCGAGTTCGAGGGATCGAGAGGACCCGGTGAATCCAGCCTTCGCCAACTGGGACGCGCGGACACCCGACTGGGCGGCCAGTCCCATCCACGTATTTCGCGCGGTTGCCCCCTCGAAACAGGCGTCCCACACCGAGAGTACCGGCGTTGTTGCGGCGATGCGCACCGCCGCGATCGGATCGACATCCTCGAGCAGCGCCACCGCAAGGGCAGCACCGACCGCACCGACATGACCATGCGGGTGTGTCGGATATCGGAGTTGGAACCCTCGGAATAGTCGAGAGGTGAGCTCGTAACCGGCAAGTACGGCTCGAAGGAGTGCCGCGCCGCTCGCCCCGGTGCTCTCGGCGACGCTCACCGCAGCCGGAACGAGTTGCATGGCCGGATGTCCGGTAGGACGCATTCCCTCGTCCATCTCGAGGAAGCTCCCCGCCGTCGCATTGAGGAATGCTGCGTGTTCCGGGCTCGATCGGGTTCCCGGAGAGGAGAACACTGTCGCGGAACGAAGCTTCGGGTTGGAGTGTCCAGACTCGCTGTCGCCGACCATGCCGTCCTCACGAGAGAGGGCAAGCAGCCGAACGCACTCGTCCTGGCGCGAACCTGCCCGACTCACAGCAATCGTGTCCGCGATCACGAACCCCGTCTGGATGATGGTCTGCGCTGGAACATGACCGAGCTCGAGACCGGCTGCGATCCCGGCTGCGCGCTCGAGAAGGGTTCCCATCATGGCCTAGCGCACGGCTTGTTCGCGTCTGGCTGCGACAAAGCGGCCACGGTGTTCGCCGACCGGCTTCCGGTCCCTCATTGCGACCTCGCCGCGAAGGATGACCATGGTCGGCACGCCGGACAGCTCGAAGCCGTTCCACGCGCTCGTTGGCTGCTTGGCGACCAGGTCCTCGTTCTTGACCGTGTAGGTGTAGTCGGGGTCGACAATAGTGAGGTCTGCGTCACTGCCGGGGCGGATCGCGCCCTTGCGGGGATAGAGCCCGTAGAGCTTCGCCGTCGAGCTCGACATGACCTCGGCGATACGCTCCACCGAGGACTTGCCCTTGAACATCGCGTCAAGGACAACCGGGCCGAACGTCTCGCAGCCCACGCCGCCCGCCGGCTGGGTTGCCAGGCCACGCGACTTCTCCTCAACAGTATGCGGAGCATGGTCTGAGCCGATTGACACGATCGTGCCGTCGTCGATGGCCTCCCACAGCGCTTGCTGGTCCCGGGCCGTGCGGATCGGCGGGTACACCTTCATCATCGGTCCGACCTGGGCGTAGTCCTCATCGGTGAGGGAGAGGTATTGCGGGCAGGTCTCGGCGGTGACCTGGATTCCCAGGGCCTGCGCGGCACGGACAACCTCCGTGCCCTTCGCCGAAGCCATGTGCACGACGTGGAATCGGCATCCGGTGGCCCGGGAGAATTCGCTGGCGACCGCGATCGAAGTGGACTCCGCGATATCCGGCCTGGCAGCGAGAAGGTCGTCGTAGCTTTCGATCGGATGCCCGAGGTTCACCTCGCTCGCGGCCAGGATGTCACGATCTTCACAATGGGCGGCGAGCAGCCCACCCGCAGCAGCAACCGCCCGGAACACTCGCAATACCGAACCGTTGTCCGGTGGCAGCACCAGGTTCTCGGCCGGCTCATCGCCAATGTTGTACACCAGTTGACGGGTATCCCGGCGCAACGCGTAGCCCCAGAAGATCTTGATGGCCACGGCGCCGGCCTCGATCATCGGTGCCAGGTCGTCGACGTTGCTGTCACCGATCGACATTCCCCAGAGGCCGAAATCGACCCAGGCTACCTTTTCGTGCTGTGCCCGGCGCTCATGAAAGACCTCGACGGAGTCGACGGGCGGGACGGCGTTGGGCATCTCGAGGACGGTCGTCACTCCCCCGACCAAAGCGCCGAGCGTCGAGTGGGAGAAATCTTCCTTCTCGGTGAGCCCGGGATCACGCGAATGCACGTGCGGGTCGATGAACCCGGGAAAGACGATCTTTCCAGAGGCATCGACTATTTCGTCGACGGGAATGTCGACTCCCCTCTCAAGGAGAGCGGCAATTGTTCCGTCCTCGCAGAGGATGTCGACCTCTTGGACGCCCTCGGGGGTGACAACGGAACCGTTCTTGACAAGTAATCTCATTCTTATATCCCTAGATAGGCCTTGCGGATTTCATCGCTACCACGCAACTCCTCCGAGCTGCCGCTGGTGACGATCCGTCCTTGTTCCATGACGTAGGCATGCTTCGCGTATTTCAAAGCAGCCGTGGTGTTCTGCTCGACAAGCAGCACACTTGTTCCCAGCGCATGCACCTGGGCGAGTTGCTGGTACATCTCCGTGACGAGTTTCGGGGCCAACCCCTGCGACGGCTCGTCCAACATGATCAATTTCGGTTTCAACATGAGGGCACGCCCTACGGCGACCATCTGCTGCTCACCGCCGGAGAGGGTTCCAGCAGCCTGGACGGAGCGTTCCTTCAACCGGGGGAACAGCGAGTAAACCTCATCGAGGGTTTGCGAACGAATCGCCTTGTCCTTGACCAACCAGGCGCCAGCCATGAGGTTGTCCAGAACACTCAGCTCAGGGAAGATCTGACGCCCTTCCGGGACGTGCGCGATCTTGAGTGCCGGAACCTTATGAGCAGGTCGGGCCCTGAGGTCGATTCCGTCGAATTCGATGGAACCACCGCTGGACTGGACGGTTCTGGAAATCGCCTTGAGCAGGGTTGACTTACCTGCGCCGTTCGCGCCGACAACAGCGACGTAGTCTCCATCATTCACCGTGAGGGAGATCTCGTGCAGTATCTCAATGCTGCCGTAGCCGGCCCGCAGGTTCTCAATCTTGAGCGTCATCACTCCACCCCCAGGTATGCGTCGATGACTCGCTGGTTCTTGCTCACTGCGTCTGGAAGGTCCAGCGCCATCACCGCCCCGTAGTCAAGCGCCAGTATTCGGTGTGACACCCTCATGAGAGCGCGCATATTGTGCTCGATGATCACCAAGGTCACCCCGCGCTCAGTGTTGGTGGAGACCATTCGATCCAGCATCTGGTCAACTTCGACCTCGTTGAGCCCCGCCATGACTTCATCGACCAAGAGCACAGCCGGCTTCAACATCATTGCCCTGGCCAACTCCAGTGTTGAGCGCTGCGCGAGGGTGATGTCTTGCGCCTCCACGTCAGCGAACGCACCGAGACCCCAGAATTCGAGCTCATCCCGGGCGGCCACCCTGGCTGCCTTGAGGGAGTCCTCGGAGATCAGCGCTGCGACAGCAACGTTGTCGAGCACCGTCATCTCACCGAAGACCTGGACACTCTGCGAGGTCTTGGCAACACCCTTCGCCATCACCTCGTGCACGGGCAACCCCACGAGCTCTGTACCACGCAGACGGACCTGGCCGGAAACCGGGGGAACCACTCCGACGATCGCGTTGAAGAGAGTCGACTTGCCGGCTCCGTTTGGCCCGATGATGCCGAGAATCTCTCTCTCGACGATATCGAAGGACACTTCTTTGAGGGCGTGCAAGCCCCCGAATCGTTGTGACAGTTCGGAAACGCTGACGATGGTACTCATGCTCGACCTCGATTCACTCTGCGCCAAATGATGCTGAACAAGCCACCGATTCCGCGCGGCTGGAAAAGTACCAGTGCTATCAGGAGCAAGCCGTATGCCAGCTGCCCGAGCGCGGCGAGGTTTCCGGTGAGTTGGAGCGAAGCGTATTCACCCATCGGAATGAGGACGAGCGCGCCCAGAGCTGGGCCCCACCAGAAGCGGACTCCGCCGACGATTGCAAAGAGAACCAAGTTTAGCGTGATGGTCCACGCGAACGCGGTGTCTGGATCCATGAACTGGAGGAAGGCCCCGTAAAGGGATCCGGCCACCGAGACCACCGCTGCGCTCATGAGCAAGGCCTTCATCTTGACCCTGAACATATTGACGCCAGCCAGAGCGGCCGCCTGCGGGTTGAGGCGAATTGCATCGAGCTGCAGGCCAAAGGAAGAGAAGCGAACCACACGGCCGAGCACCATCACCAACACTAGGAAGATGGCGGCGATGTAAAAGAATGGCACTGGTCCGTCGAATTGGAGTGTGTCCAGCCCCGAGGGAAGAATCGGAACCGAAATACCGGCTGGGCCTCCGGTGAGTTCTTTCCAATAACTGGCGATGATGTGAAACACCGGCAGAAGGGAGAGAGTGGCAAGGGCGAAATAATGTCCGGATAGTTGAAAACTCGGCCAACCGATGAGGAATGCGACGGCGACCGACACTGCGATCCCGACGGGGATTGCCAGCCATGGGCTCAGCCCGTAAACCCCCTGGAAGATGACGACGGCGTAAGCGCCAATCCCAAAGAACACGGTATGCCCCAGGGATATCTGGTTGGCATAGCCACCGAGGAGGTTCCAGCCGGTTGAAGCCGCCCCGAAGATGCACACGAGCGCGAGCACTCGGACGGCATAGTCGTTGGGCAGGTATGTCGGGGCGAGGAACAACGCGAGGAGGAGAACGCCGTAGAAAACGCGTCGCCACACGGGCGAGTTGCTCAGCGTTCGAATGAAGCTAACTGCGCTTGATGGACGCGAGACGTACACGGTTGAACACCCCCCCGGGGATAAGCACGAGTGCAATGAAGAAGACGATAAAGACAGGCAAGTTTTGGAGTTCAAGGGGAAGCACGAGAGTGGATATCGACTGGATCACTCCCACGGCGAGTCCCGCAGTGATGGCACCCCGCACCGATCCGAGGCCGCCGAGCACGACCACCGTGAACATGATCAGGACGTATTGCTGGCCGATAAAAGGGTAGGTAAGGGTGTATGGAAGGATCACTGCTCCCGCAAGGCTGACGAGAGCAACACCCAATCCGAATGCGACCATGTACATTCGCCGGGGGTCAATGCCCAGCAGTTGTGCTGCTCCCCGGTTCTGGGCGGTCGCCCGCATCGCTTTCCCAAATTCTGTCCGGTTGAGGAACAGGGCCAGGAGCACTGCGACGACGAGCGCGTACGCTGCTGCGAAAACGTAGGGGGCGGCGAAGTTGAAACCAAGGATCGAAAAGTTCTGGCCTTGATAGGGGGTCGATACGCTCACGAAGTTGTTACCAAATATGGCGGCGGCTCCATTGGCCAGGACTATTCCGAGCCCGACAGTCGCGATGATTTGAGCGGATTGGGGGGCCTTGATGATCGGCTCGATTATGATCCGTTCAGCAGCAGCCCCCAGGAAGAAGCCGGCAAGTCCAATGACTGGCGCGATGATGAGCGGATCAATCCCGAAGACGTTCGAGGCGAAGAACGCGCCGAACATGCCGAGCATCAAGAACTCTCCGTGAGCGAAGTTCACAATATTCATGACTCCGAAGATGAGCGTTAGCCCCACAGAGATGAGTGCGTAGACACTCCCAATGAGGAGTCCATTTGCGATTGATTGAACAATCAGTTGCAAAGTTTCCATTGATATTCCTGATGCTCGGCAGTTCGCTACTTAGTTGTCCAATGGGGGACGCCCTTGACAATGTCCTTCGGCCAGACTCCGACCAGGCCGCCATCCTGCCACTGCACCATCAAGGGAACAGCGTTTACGTTCACGCCGGTGTCGTCGAAGTTCACGACGCCGCCTGGCATCTGCCCGGCTGCTCCCAGATCGAATGAGCCTTCGTGCAGATAGGTGGCCAATTCAGTCGGATCTCTCGTCGGATTCTCTTCGAGCGCCTGAGCGAAGATGAAGACCGCCGCCGCGTTGTCATGTGCTTCCTGCGGCATGAATTCGCCGTACTCAGCTACATAATCCTCACCGATCTCGCCATAACCGTCGGGGTTGCTCGTGATCACACTGAAGAGACCATTGGCCTGCTCGTCCAATGCGGCGAGGAAATCAGGAGTGATGTATCCCCCAGTTCCCCCAAACACAGGAACGGCGCTTCCCTGGGAACCGAGGGCACGCATGAGCAGCACACCGTCATTTACATAGGCGATAGAGAAGATCCCATCTGCCTTGGCAGCGATGATCTTGGCAGCGATTGGGCCGGCGTCGGTAATGGTCGGGGAATAGCCCTCAAAGAGCACGACTTCCTTTCCGCTCTCTTCAGCCTGCTGTTTAAGGCTTGTACCCTGCGCCTCGCCGTAGGCGTTGTTGGCGTAAACGATTGCGACCTTGTCAAGCGGCTTATCCGCAGCTTCAGCCATTTCGAGCGCATACCCCATCTGTGCCTTGCCCATCTTGGAGGCTGCCGCGGGGAGCTGGAAGAAGTACTCGTAGCCCTGTTGCGTGAGTTCATCGCTGAAGGATGTGCTCAGGAGCGGAACTTTGGCGCGCTCCGTGACTCGCGCTACGGTCACGGTCAACCCGCTGGCGTAGGCGCCGACGATTGCCAAAGGAGCCTCGCCCTTGGACAAGAACTGGGTTGCCGCGTTTGCCGCCTTGGCCGGGTCGCTGGTGGCATCGGCTGTGGACAATTCGATCTTCGCCCCACCTAGGGACTTTATCCCGCCGGCATCGTTGATCTGCTTGACAGCGAGCTCAATACCCCGAAGCGAGTTGTTGCCGTTTTGCGCTGTCGACCCGGTCAGTGGAAGGATCGCCCCAAGGTTTACCGCTTTGACGTCACCACCTGCGGAGTCGTTTCCACCATCCGATGCGCAACCGGTAAGTGCGAGTGCTAAAACCGTTCCGAGCGCGGCGGCTCGCCGAGCAATTCGCCGTCCGCGTTGCTGCGGAGTGCTTCTATGTGCTTCGTTGGACATAAACTTCACCTCTCCATTGTCGTGTCGGGGATTCCCCGCATACATATGTATACAACGGCACCCCGCCGAGTGTCAAGGAACCGCGTTGACTCATAAGAAACCTCCGCGTAGCCCTATTCATTGCCTCATTTGAAAACCTCCGCTTCGGCGTGGTTCGAGAATGAGCCGGTGGATGTGGGATACGCCCGTTTCTATGGAGCTGACAATGACGCAGCGGCAAGCTGTGACGAAGAAGAAAGCGCTCGCATATCGGAGCGCCGATCGGGCTGGTAAGTCTCGGATACTGGACGAGTTGGTCGAGCTCACCAGGTGGCATCGCGACTATGCGCGAGCGGCGTTGCGGGACGCGTTGACGCTCAAAGTCGTGAAGCCACGGGCGGGCCGGACGCCGACGTATGGGCCGGTGGTGACGAAGGCTCTGGTGAAGTGCTGGGCGGTGCTGCGGGCGCCAGCCGGGAAGCGCCTCGCGCCGATGCTGAGGACCCTGGTGCCGTTGCTGCGCCGCGATAAGGAACTCGACCTCACCGACGCTGAGTCGGCCCTGCTGGTGCGCATCAGCGCGGCGACGATCGATCGCCGGCTCGCCCCGGAGCGGGCGAAACTGCTCTCCCGGGGCCGGTCCCATACCAAGCCCGGGACACTACTCAAGTCGCAGATCCCGATCCGCACCTGGGCCGATTGGGACGACGCGGTACCCGGGTTCGTGGAGATCGACTTAGTCGGCCACGAGGGCGGCAACGCATCGGGCGAACACTGTTTCACCCTGACGGTCACTGACATCTCGACCGGGTGGACGGTGAACCGGTCGGTGCAGAACAAAGCCGAGATCTGGGAACTCGACCGGACGTTCACGAACTACCTCCTGCCCCAGCAGAAGCTCGTCTTCAAGCAACGCAACGGCGCGAAAGTGACCAAACGCTACGACACCGCCACCACCCCGCACCAACGCGCCATCGGACACGAAGATATGCGGAAACGACCTATCATCCGGATGAACGCCGAGTTCAAGAGAGTCCAGCCCGCGGCCCAGTCCAGGCAGATCCTCGCGCTCACCGGCCGGCTCGAGACCCTCGCCCTAGCAAAGAAACCCGCCGCGGTGAAACCACCCGTAAACAGTGCTTGGAACGCGTGACCTTCGCGGAGGTTCTCAAATGAGGCAATGAATCAATCTCCGCGGAGGTATTGACGTGAGCTCCCCAGCGCCCGGCCCGGGCGCTTAGTGGGCGCTGAAAATGTCTTGAGTCTCACCTTCCAGCTTTGGTTGTTTGACGGTGACGGGATGATGATGTGTATGTCTGTCCCGGTCGATGCCGGTGTTTCCTTGGTGCCGTGAGCCCGCACATGAGCCTGGTATTGGAAGATGACCACGGGATTCGTGGATTGTTGCTTCGAGCACGAGCGTCAGACTCCAGATTTGCCCTGTCTTCCCCGGGACAGCAACCCAGGACCGTGGCACGGTTTCTCAACCGTCATTGCGGTCATATCGGTAATTGCGAAGGGAATAATCATGGAAGTGTTGCACCAACGTTGCGCTGGAATGGATATCAGTAAACGGGATGCGAAGGTCTGCGTGCGAGCCCTTGGGGCCCGCAACAACACCTTCACCAAGGTTGTGACCGTGAGCGGGGCGATGACCCGGGACATTACCCAGTTGCCGGACTATTTGGTCGCCGAGCAGGTCACGTTAGTTGTGATGGAGGCAACCGGTGACTATTGGAAACCCTTCTATTTTCTGCTGGAGTCAGACCTGAACCTGATGCTCGTCGATCCGCGTCACGCCCGCAATCTGCCCGGCCGGAAGACTGACGTTTCGGATGCGCAATGGTTGGCCGAGCTCGGCGCCCACGGGCTTGTGCGCGGCTCTTTCGTCCCGCCACAACCGATCCGTCAGCTTCGCGATCTGACTCGCTCCAGGACGATCTTCGTCAGGGAGAAGAGCCGAGAGATTCAACGGCTGGAAAAGCTCCTTGAATACGCCAACATCAAGCTGTCCTCGGTAGCAACCAGGACTCTCGGAGTCTCAGGCCGACTCATGATCGAGGCTCTCATCGCCGGGCAACGCGATCCGATGATCCTGGCCTCGCTCGCTCAAGGGCGACTGAAGAACAAGTCCGAGCAGCTTGTTGAAGCGCTCACCGGAAGATTCAACACCCATCACGCCTTCACAGCGCAGCTGCACCTGGATCAGATTGACTCAGTTGAACACCGAATCCAGTGTCTGAACCAGCGTATCGATACACTCCTGACGTCGCTGCCGCCCTGGATTGAATTGCTCAGCACGATCCCGGGTGTCAGTAAGACTGTCGCCGAGATTATCATCGCTGAAACCGGCGGCAACATGAGCCAGTTCCCCACACCGGCACAGTTGGCTTCATGGGCCGGAGTTTGTCCCGGCCACAACGAGTCCGCGGGAAAGGTGAAATCCAGTCACACCAGACCCGGCAACTCCCCCCCCCTCAAAGGAGCCTTAGGTGTTCTTCCCACGGAGGTTGTTTGCGTGGCGTGAGCTGAAAAGGTGAGGACCTCCGGTATCGATGTGGGTTACGACACTCATTCGATGCCACGGAGGCCCTCATGTCTTACGTTACTCACCTCAATGCGCCCTTGACACCGGCGGGGCGCCGCAAGCTCGTCGCACTGGTCGTCGAGGACGGGTGGGTGCAGGCTCGCGTCGCTGAACGCTTGCAGGTCTCCCGGGCCACGGTGTCCAAATGGGTGCGCCGTTACCGAGTGGACGGTGTGGCGGGCCTGGCCGACCGCTCATCCAAACCGCACCGGTCGCCGACCCAGACAGCCAGGCGCGCTGAGCGGCGGATCATCGCGCTGCGCTTCACCAGACGGCGGGGACCGCACCGGATCGGTTACCACCTGCGCCTGCCGCGGTCGACGGTCTCGAAGGTGCTCAACCGGTCCCGGGTGCCGTTGCTGGGCCATGTGGATCTGAACACCGGGCTGACGGTGCGCAAACCGAAAGCGGTCCGCTACGAACACCCGAACCCGGGCGATCTGGTCCATGTGGACGTGAAGAAACTTGGCCGCATTCCCGACGGCGGTGGTTGGCGCACCCTGGGTAAGGCAGCCGGCAGAAAGAACCAAAAGAAGTCCAGCCCGACCGGGTACTCGTTCCTGCACTCAGCGATCGATGACCACTCCCGCGTGGTCTACTCGGAGATCCTGACAGACGAGAAGGGTGCGACCGCCGCAGGATTCTGGGAGCGCGCAAACGCGTTCTACCGGTCGCTGGGCGTCACTGTGATGCGCGTGCTCAGCGATAACGGCGCCTGCTACCGCTCCGGCGCTTTCGACGCCGCGCTTGGCGAAGCGACCCACAAGTTCACACGACCCTACCGGCCACAGACGAACGGCAAGATCGAACGCTTCCACCGCACCCTGGCCTTCGAGTGGGCATACGCCCACCATTACAGCTCAGACCACGCGCGTGCTGCCACCTACCAGGACTGGATCCATAGCTACAATCATCACAGACCCCATACCGGCATCGGCGGCAAGTCACCCATCAACCGCGTTCACAACGTCAGTGGGAAGAACACTTAGGCATCGCCGCCATGGCATCAACCAGAGCCAACGGGACATACTTCCAAGCCCGGTATAAGCGACTGACTGCCCGGCGAGGCCCGATGCGAGCCCTCGTCGCGATCGAGCACTCGATGATCACCGCGATCTGGCA
>Ga0314774_1001291_pt1 | contig 16351 bp, 17 predicted proteins | sample MetaGCBIA2018_FD_204515 | JGI IMG/M metagenome (GOLD analysis project Ga0314774, IMG submission 204515) | Cryopeg brine microbial communities from Beaufort Sea near Barrow, Alaska, United States - CBIA 2018 | ecosystem: Environmental > Aquatic > Marine > Coastal | place: USA: Alaska | collected... | reverse complement strand
ACCTGATGAAGCCTTCGATGATCAGTTAATGAATTGCATTTATTAATTGTTGTAGTGATACAGTGGAAATTGTTTCAACTTATTCTTGCAATTTAGGAATTACTTTTATATAGAAAAACACTAATATATTGGTAAAAATAGGGCTTCTAAAATACAATACAATTTCAATTTGTAATGGTGATTGTTGTATTTATGATTTTGAATTAACCATTATTTGCTTAAATCATTTCAGAATCTTAAATCAATCGCTCGCAATTGACGGATGATTGCACTTAGGTTCTGGGATGATTGAAGCAATAGTTAGCGGAAGGTATGGAGGGAAACCTACTACCTTCAATCTATTTAGAATCATTTCTCTTCTTTTATTGTAAATTCATTTGTACTTTTTGCATTAAATCATGATATTCAGTTTCAAAAATCTCACCAAAATAATCATCATTATTAATTTGTCCCAATTCAGGTATGCCAATACCATCATCGTATAATGTAATAAGATAAAACTGATTCTTTTTAACCAAATTCCATGTATTCTCGTTTTTAACTAAAATATCAATATATTCTAGTTCATCCTCACCCCTTATAGCTAAGGTAATACTATATGGTTCTGATTTTTTTTCAGTAACAAGACCAGATGTAGCAGTAACAACAGTTATTACGTCTGTGTTTCCACCATACTGTAAATATAGGAAATATATAATAACCCCCACAACAACCACTATTATAGACCAAATTATCCTCTTCATGATATGACAACCTTTCTTAATTCACTACTAATATTCTAGCTAATCACCCGTGTAAACTATAAACTCACCCCAAAAAAAATAGTTGTGTAATAACGACCATTTATGTATTCGTTGATTCGCAATTTCTTGCAATTGTGAATCAATTCAAATTTCAAATTATCGGGCATTTCTCAATATATTAATTGCAGATTAAAATAATTAATTAGTTGCATAGATTACTTATTCCTATTCACTTAACTTCCATATCTTGACTAATATTAATCATAAAATGGGTAGAGGTTTCTCATATTATTAAACTCGTCTACTTCTGTATATTCAAAGACTTTTAATTCACCTGTTTTGATATCTATCATAAAATGATTTGCAATATCAAGTTCTCCGGCAAAACCTCCCCACAAGTATTCACTTTCCTCTGTAAAGCCTTCAAATTTTATTATACTGCTCTCTCCAACTTTTCCATCAGTGATTTCTTCATTAAAGTCATTTAAATCATAGCTATATAATAATTTTTTATCATGTGAATAAATCTCCATATATTGTTCCTCAATATTATCCCCATCCAAATACATCATAGCAATATATTTGTTATCATTTGAAACCTTAAAATCATAAATATTTTCTGCCTCATAGTAAAAATTATCTGACTGATTTTCAAATGACCGTTCTTTAACTTCCATCCTATCATAGATGTATACACGTGATAATGAATATATCCCCTTATCGGTAATCTCTGGATTTAACTCATAATCAATCCATAATCCAAGATCTTCATAATAACTTACTAGTTCTTGTAGTGATTCATTAGTATTTCGAAGTGTCGTCATATCTTTATTCAACGATGATATAGTCTTTTCTAATTCATTATTACCCATCGAGCTAGTACCACTATTTGTACAGCCCACCAAAAATAAAAATACAAGTAAAAATACCCATTTTGTTTTTTTCATAATTTCTCCTCAAATCTTATCATTCTATTTAAAAATATATAATAGTACATTTATTAGTTATATTCGTAGTTCTTCAAAAACTCCTTTAATTCAATAAAGTATTACTATTACAAATTTAGATTTGTAGGGGCGATTATGGAGAAGATAAAACTAGGAGAATACTGCATAAAGAAAATAAATAATGTCCCTAAGCAAGGTGATTTTAATATAGATTACATAGATATCTCATCAATTGATAATAAGTCGAAGTCTGTTACAGGCTACAATACATATGAGATTTCGGATGCTCCAAGTAGGGCAAAACAGTTACTTGTAAAAAACGATGTTTTAGTGTCAACAGTTAGACCAAATCTTAATGCCATAGCATTGTGTGATATTGATACAGAAAATACGCTGGTGGGTTCAACAGGGTTCTGTGTACTAAGAGGTAATGATAAGGTTAACAGTAAGTACGTATATTATTTTTGTCAGTCTAAATACTTTGTTGGTGAGTTGATGAAAGTTGCCACTGGAGCAAGTTATCCTGCTGTTAGCAAAAATGATGTAAAGAACGTAATGATTCCAAAATTAAGAATTGATAAGCAAAATGAAATAGTAAGTACGCTGGATGCGGTAACAGGTATTATAAGTAGTAGAAAAGAGCAATTAGAGTTATTAGATAGCCTCATCAACTCAAAATTTGTACTTGCATATTTCAAATATTTATCTAAAAACCCCTTATCAAAATCGTCATCATAATCTCCTTCATATAACAACTCAACAACCAAACAATTCTACACACAAAAAAATCCCCATTTCCACAATACCGGATTACAACCTTTTCAGGTGTTCCAATACGTAAAATTAGAGATTATTCAAACTGTCTTTATGGCCTAAACCCTACTGTATCAAGGTTTATAATGCGGATAGTGGGAATCGAACCCACATGATATCACTACCGCAGGATTTTGAATCCTGTGCGTCTGCCTGTTCCGCCATATCCGCATTTGAACCTTGTTTATAATAACATAATAAATTGTAAAAATCAAGTGTTTAGTCTCGTGTTTTTTAATTATAAGTTTGACCGCCTGCTAATCAAATCATTGCATGAATCGAACAGCAAACAAGAAGCCTGGAAGAGTCGTCCTGGGAGAAGTTTCCTAGTCATTCAAAAAGGATCATCCACCACAAAAAGGTGAACAATCCTAATATCATCTACATATATTTCTTACTCCCCCACATATTGCCTTGTTTCAATTCTAGGTAGTCATTGTAAGCCTGCTCTAGAATCTGCTTCTCATTTGGAAATTTCAGCATATGATAGGCTTCGTGGAACTTATAGTAACCAGAATCCACAAAGTACTCTTCTTTCTGTGGTTTGCTATAGTAATTATAGGCTTTCATTAGATACCAATGTACAAATTTAATCACAGTATCGTTGGCAACCCTAAAGGAATACTGGCTCTTACCAATATATTTAATTATATTACCTTTGACACCGGCTTCTTCTTGAACTTCTCTCAGTGCCGTATCGTTGTACTCTTCTCCTTCTTCGACAGTACCTTTTGGAAGGACCCATCCTTCATATCTGCCTTTGTAGTTTTTATAGAGCAATAATATTTTTCCTCTATGGATTACCACTCCGCCACAACTTACTGCTTCCTGCATAAGTATGCCTCCTTGTTGTATGAGTGCTAATCGTTAAGATTTCTTAAATAGAGTATACATTCTTTTTAATATTAATTCAACACTTAATTCATTATTGGGGTCCTAAGTATTCGTCAAAAAGAAGTTTAGCAATCGGTACGCTGTTGGCACTGCTTGACCCTGCGTTTTCTACGATGATAGCAACCGCTATCTTGGGATTCTCAACGGGTGCAAATCCAACGAACCAAGCATGTGCAATTCCAAATGGATTCTCGGCAGAACCCGTTTTACCGGCAGCTCTGTAAGAGTCACTTTGCAAGCCTTTGCCTGTGCCATCTGTCACAACAGATTCCATGTAGCGCTTAAGTAATGTTGTATCCGATGTTGTTAATATGGTAAACGAATCTTTCGGTATGTTTTTCTTGATGATTGAACCATTTTTATTCGTAACACTGTCTACTAGATAAGGTTTCATTAATACGCCACCGTTAGCGATTGCGCTAGTGATCAAAAGGTTGTGCAACGGTGTTATCAATGTCTCGCCTTGACCAATAACCGTTTCAGCACGAAGTTCACCGGAAACATTTTCAGGAAGTATGAAAGAACTGCTGACATGATCATAATCATAGGGCAGCCTTTGATTAAAGAGAAGTTGGTTTGCCAAGGCTTCAAGTTCAGTCAAGTCAAGCGTTTCCCCCAATGTTGCAAACGCAGTATTACAGGACTGAGCATATGCATCTTCTATGCTAACTCTTCCATGTGCTGTGTCTGAATAACAATGAATATACTTATTGGCAAAAATATCTCGCCCTTTACAGAAGTAATAAAACTCCTCATCGTGTTGATGCAGATAGGATAGGGCTGTAATCGATTTAAAGGTGGATCCAGGCGGATACAATCCATTTGTCGTACGATTGACCAAAACCCCGTTCTCATCCTGTAAAAGGCTTGTATAAAGAGATGCTATGTTGTTTGGATCAAAATCCGGTTTTGAAACCATTGCAAGTATTCTTCCGGTACTTGGTTCAATGGCTATGACGGCTCCCTTTTTACCTTCTAATGCATTATATGCTATTTCTTGGAGCTGAAAGTTGAGCGTCAAGTTAACATCACTGCCGGTCGGTTGTTCTTTACTAAAGGTCTGACTCAATTGATCCCATATATTGATATGACTATCTAATAATTCCACATTCATATAAGCTTCGATTCCGGTTTTACCGACTTGTGAATAACCGATAACATGGGAGAACATTTCTTTGTATGGGTACACTCTAACAACTTCATCGTTCTCCATTGTGGAGTAAGCCAAGGTTTTACCATTGGCATCGAATATGTTGCCTCGCAGAATCGTTTTTTCGATGATATTCAATCGGCTATTATAACTGTTCAATTGCAATGACTCACTTCTAAAGACAAGAAAGAACAATAAAAAGCCAATAAGGGAACAATACATGAAGAACATAACCATTTTTAATGTAATAATCGTATGAGCCCTGTATTCTTTTTCCTCCGCTTTATTCTTCGATTTTGTGATCGCTTCTACTATACCTAAACTTAGTATAGTGGCTATAAGCGAAGTACCTCCGTAACTGATAAAGGGCAATGTAACACCGGTCAGCGGCACCATCTTAATGACGCCACCCATGATCAAGAATCCTTGAAACCCAAACATGACAACTAATCCTACGCCCACATAAGCTTTAAACAAGTCATTTGTTTTCTGACATTGACTTAGCAGCAGAATAATCAGTATTAAATACATAAGTATGATTAATATGGCGAAGACGCTTCCAAATTCTTCACCGATGGCTGCATAGATGAAATCAGTGGAAACGACAGGAATCCTGTTGGGAAATCCATTTGTCAGCCCTGTTCCCATCCATTTACCGTTTGCAAATGCAAAAAGTCCTTGAGTGATTTGATACCCTTCTTTGTCAATATAGAGAAAAGGATCTATCCATGCCAACACTCTTGTTTGCACATGAGTAAATAGCATATATGCGAGAAAAGAACCGGCACCTAATGCGCCTAATTGAACTAAGGATAACCATCGTTTTCTTGAATACATATAAGATAAGACCATATAGAGCGCGAAGAATAAGAAAGCACTGCCAAGGTCTCGCTGATAAACCAATATAATAACCAAAACAGCACTAACTCCAGATCCAATAACAAGTTGGCTGAACTGATATTTAGACCTAAACGCTGAAGCCAGATAAAATGCAAATATGATTTTAACGAACTCCGACGGTTGAAAAGAAAAACCTTTATAGGCAAACCAGTTCGTTGCACCATTCGTCGTTGAATTAACCATTAGCAGCATAATAATTGCGACTATGATATAGACAATGGATATTTTGTCAAAAAAACGAATTTGAGTCACAATATACCCGACAATAATCATAAGAACAAAACCAACAATTGCTACCATGTTATGTTTGATAGCTAATTCCGGGTTCAGTCGGTGTAACATTATGGAACCAATCAAGTGTAAAAACGCAATTATGTGCCAAATGACAGGCTCAAGGAAATGCACAAAATGACTGAGCATTGTATAAAGAACGATAACCAATAAGTTCAGCACAAGAATTTTAAGGCTTAGTACACTATATCCTACACTCGAAATAATGCTTCCGTGACCTATTAGAGCGATTGCAATTATAATCACTTTGCTTATTGAATAATCCACAATTTGTTCACTTGTTGAACGTTTATATTGTACCAGTATATGAAACATCAATATGATTGTAAGCAAAACCATAAGGTAATTCATAAATACTAACATGCACTCACCTATTTGACACCTCGTTTAAAGTGTCCTCTCGTATGTCTAGTTCCGTCAAAAGCCAAGTCATTTTCCGAATATTGACGGAGTAATCCAGTAACATCTCGTTTAGTCTCTGTCGTGAAATCGAATCTATAATTGCCATTGATCCTATCTTTATAATCGGTTAATAGTAATGGTGTCGAGTTATATATCGTATTGTAGCAAACGCTACAATGACATAAAACTTGTTGTGATATGCCTTTTCTGTCCATTATCTGGAGGTTATGTCCGGTTGGGTTCGGGTCACAACGACCATTCCTTGTCTGGTAAACACAATTTGCTGATTGCATAAGGGCCAAGCTTCCATAAACTACCGTTTCGCAGTGTTGACTATCCGATTTACTGATTTGAGCCAATCCCTGTTCATTCAGTTCAGGACTTAACGTTATTGTCGATGCACCCATGTTTACAAGTTGCATCAACCCATTGGTGCTAAAGCAATGCAAGTTATAATCGGTTGCAAATGGTTTCTTGAATGGTTTAATCAACTCGATCTGACCGATCGTTCTGATTAAAAAGCCATCATAGGATTCTTTATCCAGTTGATTCAGTTTGTTTAACAACCCCTTTTTGTAATCATTAAAAATAACATGGGGTAATGCGATAAATAGTTGAAGAGGCTCATTGGAACCATTGATCTTCCTAATTTCATATAAACTGTTGTTTATTTCTGATGCTTTTATATCCGTTATATCAATATAAATTCTATAGATGCCTTTATGCAGTTGAACTGGATTATTCAGGCGCTTATCATTCTTATTGGTTCCGGTTGTCATCCACTGGATTAAGCCATTGAGTTGATCCATTGTCCTTACTAATACTGCGGTTTTTCCAAGTGTATAAGTTTTATCTGTATTATCAGGCGTTGATTTAGTCGACTTGACTTCCTGGCCAGTGTTGCTTAAAGATGATTCAACAACAATATCATTCAAACTGTTCATCAACGTCTGTTGATATAAGCCGTACGAGGACAATAGTTCATCCTCGACTTTTGCAAGTATTTCACGTCGTAGTGCATTAATAGCGCCTACCGGAACAAAAATCAAGTCATCCATATCATAATTGATCACATCGAAGATAAAGCTTGTATCTTTCGTCTTCCCTAATTGCTTTTTGAAATCCGATTCAACCGTCGGTCTGTTCTTAGATGCTTCGACTTCGTTTCCGACAACAGAAACAGTTAAATCCTTTGAATTATCCAAATAATCAAGTTGTTTATTCGGTAGTTCAGTGACGAAGGTTAAGGGTTGTCCGATTTTAGCAATAACGGTTATTGATAACGGGAGTTGACGTTGATCATGGACTTCTAGTTCAAGATCATCTATCAATTGAGTATCTCGAATACGATAGAGATCATAAGACACACCACGTTTAAACAAATGCGTGTCAATCCGTTTTTGATCTGTTGTAAACAGTTGGTCCGTATTGTAATTACCGACGGATGATCCCTTGTCCAATTGAATGCTCGGCCAAGTCTCTTGCTTCTTAAGATTTATATTCGTATGAACTTCCAACGTATCCTTTTTATCAATCACTGTTGTAAAGTTCATTTTATATCCATTATTGTAACTAAGCGTACCTACTTTTACACCAAGGTTTTTACCGTGAGTTAAACTGATCATTTCTTTATCGTTATGTTGAGTGTAATAACCCTCCGTAAAATGTCCACGGTTAAATAATTGATTTAACTTTTGTATATCTTTGGGCTCAACGAAGTAGTCTTCTTCTTTGCCTTCTGCAACAAGCTTCACACTTAGATCCCTATATTTTTTGTATGTCTTCGTCGCAAAGCCGACATAAGCCGCACTTTTCATCCGACCTTCTATTTTGAAAGAGTCAATACCGGCTTTCACTAATTGAGGCAATATCTCTAATGTCATCTGATCTTTAGGACTTAAATAGTAACCTGCTTCGCCATCGACTTCATAAGGCATGCGGCAAGGTTGCGCACATTTACCACGATTCCCACTTCGTTCACCATATAAGCTAGACATTAAACATTGTCCGGAGTAACTGTAGCACAGGGCACCATGAACAAAAGCTTCTATTTCGATGGGTACTTGTTCCTTAATCAATCGGATGTCATCAAGACAGCATTCTCGGCTGAGAACGACACGATCGAAGCCTAAACGTCTTGCTTCTCTAGCGTCTTCAAGGCTATGCAAGTTCATTTGAGTGCTGCCATGAATAACTAAACTTGGATAATGTGTCTTTATGTAATGATAAACGCCTAAATCCTGAATGATCACTGCATCCATATGAACACTATCTGAAAACTGCAGTTCATCCTCTAGCTGTTTCATTTCAATATCTTTAACGATCGTATTCAATGTGTAATATACTTGTACACCAAAGATGTGTGCATAGTCAATCAGTTTCTTCAATTGTTCCTGATCAAAATTATTGGCATATGCTCTAGCTCCGAAATTTTTACCACCTAAATAAACGGCATCGCATCCGCTTTTAATCGCACTATAAAAAGCCTCAACACTGCCAACAGGTGCTAAGATTTCCGGAATATTCGGTTGTTTATTTGATTTTTCATTATTAACGGTTGTACCTTGTTGATTTTCTTTGTTCATTCTTACTCCATTCAATCAATAATTAAAGCACATATAATTATGTGCTTTATCATCTGTTTACATATTGTTTTGTTCAAATAATTCAATGTATTCGTCTAATTCCTTTTTGTAATGCGTAATCTCATTCTCGAGTTCACCGATTTTCTGTTCTTTGCTAATCGATGTTTCACTTTTGCTCGTTAGTTCAGACTTTAGTGTCCTGAGTTCATTACGAAGGCTTTCTTCGACTGAGCTTTGTTCTTCACATTCAGTTTTCATTTTGAAATAGTCATCTGCAATGTTAATCGCCAGTAAAACGGATTGTAATCGAGTGTTTAACTTTTTACCGTTTTCTGAATTACGCACCTCATCCATTTTCTTGTTCATATATAATGCGACTCTTTGTAGATATTCTTCGCTTTCATCTCCACTGAGAGTATAGACATTGCCGCCAATGAGTACTTTTGATTCGTTTTTCTGTGTCATATGAAGCCCCCCTTTACTAGTAATTAAGAATATTATAACATAAATTTTTACGATAGCAAATTCATATAAGTTAAGAATTTATAATCTGTTTCAGGTTTTGTTGACCAACCAACAATTGCATAGCTTGATTTGTCTTCATCTTGAATCGATTCAAACAGTTCATCTTTGTTCTCTAAATCGTCGAGCAACGAATATTTAATCGAATGTTTGCGTGATAATTCAAAAAAACACATTTTAGCTAAACGAACTAATTCATCCGTTTGTCCTTGAATATAGAATACGGATTTACCTTCATCAACTAATTGATTTATATTCTGTTTGAAGGTTTTCCTTACAAATGCAATAGTGTCAAAACAACTCGAAATATGTTCAACATATAACTCATTCTGATAAGCACGACCTTTTGCAGTTAAAGAATAATACACTTTTCTAGGACTTAGTTTTCTGACTGATATGATATTATCCTTTTCAAAGGTCTGGATCATATTATTAACAGTACCAAGACTTACATCAATTTGTTTAGCTAACTCTCGCTGACTTAATTCATTGTTTTGTGAGATCTGATTTAATAAACTCAATTCTTTATTCACTCGTTCCCTCCTCTTTATATTCTATACCTAGATGTTTATAGCAATAGGGTGTAACGACGCGTCCACGTGGTGTACGGTTGATAAATCCGAGTTGCAGTAAATAAGGTTCATATACATCTTCAACCGTATCATTTTCCTCACCAATGGTTGCAGCTAGCGTATCCAAGCCAACCGGTCCCCCGTTATATTTTTCAATTAAAGCTAATAACATTTTGCGATCGTTTTTATCCAGTCCTAAACTATCTACTTCTAAAAGATTTAATGAATACTTGGCAACTTCTATATTGATCTTGCCATCGTATCTAACTTCAGCAAAATCCCGAACTCGTTTTAATAAACGATTGGCAAGTCTTGGTGTCCCTCTTGAGCGTAGAGCTATTTCGTATGCTCCTCTTTCATCAATTTCCACACCAAGAACTTTTGCACTCCGTTTGACAATGATAGTTAACTCTTCCGGAGTATAAAACTCGAGTTTATGAACAACTCCAAAACGATCTCTAAGAGGTGATGATAGCAATCCGATTCGTGTTGTCGCTCCCACCAAAGTGAATTTAGGCAGATCTAAACGGATGGATTTAGCCGCCGGACCTTTGCCAATGAGTATATCGATGACAAAATCTTCCATAGCAGGATATAAGACTTCTTCTACTTGACGATTAAGGCGATGAATCTCATCTATAAATAACAAATCGCCTTCTTGTAGATTGTTAAGTATCGCAGCCATATCTCCAGGGCGTTCGATTGCAGGCCCTGAGGTGATCTTAATATTAACCTCCATTTCATGACCTATGATGGATGCTAATGTGGTTTTACCTAGTCCAGGCGGACCGTATAAGAGTACATGATCTAATGATTCGCCTCTTTTTCTTGCGGCTTCAATGAAAACTTTTATGTTTTCTTTAGCTTTTTCTTGTCCTATATATTCATCAATAGTATGAGGACGCAAGGAAGTCTCAATATGTTGATCTTCTTCTGTTAGTTGATTGGTAATAAGTCGTTTTTTCATGATTACTCCTTAGCAAGATTCGAGAGTGCGGCCTTTATAATACTTGATGTCGATGTATGGTCTTTAACTCGTTTTATTGAATTGAGTGCTTCATTTTGAGAATAGCCCAATGAAGTAAGAGCTAACATAGCTTCTTCGACAAATGCAGGTGCTCCTGTCGTAACAGAATCATCTTGACTTAATGATTCTAAATCAATTGATTTAAGTTTATCTTTCAGTTCAATGACAAGCTTTTGCGCGGTCTTCTTCCCAATCCCTTTTGCTTGAGTGATTGCCTCAACATTTTCAGTTAATACTGCTAATCTTAGTGCATCCGGTGTCATTGATGAGAGAATACCAAGCGCGCCTTTAGGCCCAATGCCGGAAACGCTAATAAGTTTTCTAAATACATCAATATCATCTTCGCTTGTAAAGCCGTATAGCTTTAGAATATCTTCACGAACATATAACTCCGTATGAATTTTAACTTCATTACCCGTTGAGGGCAACTCGCTGAACACAGATAACGGTATAAATATTTCATAACCCATGTGGTTGCATTCAACTACAATGGATTCTTCTTTTTTAGAAACTAATATCCCTCTAATAAAATTTATCATTTCATACCTCTTTAATTTATTTTCGAATACTTCCATTATATTATATGTTCAATTTTTATACAACAGCAAATGTTGACATTATGAAAGTTTTTAGTATAATGGAGACTATACGTTACGAATAAGTATACCAAATAAACATTAAGGAGAATACAATGAATTCAGATAAAGAAAAAGATTGTGGATGTAATAACAAAGAAGAAGGTTGCTGTGGAAACGGAAATGGTGAGAACACCGAACACGTACACGGCGAAGGCTGCGGACATGACCATGATGCGGAAGATGGCTGTGGATGCGGACATGAGGAGCATACTGTAACCTTAACATTGGATGATGACACAGAACTGGAATGCCCTATTCTTGAGGCGTTTGACATTAATGCGCAAGGTTATATCGCGCTTCTTCATCCAGTTGATGAAACAGTATTGTTATATCGTTTCAGTGACAATGATGACGAGACAATTGATATCGAAACAATTGAAGCAGATGATGAATTTGAACTTGTTTCAAAAACTTTCTTATCCTTACAAGAAGACTAAATACAAATAGGCTGACGCAACTAAGTTTTGCGACATGCCAGCGAATCATAAAAAGCGCTTAAACAATTTGTTTAAGCGCTTTTTATTTATATATTTTTAGTTCTGTTATTATACAGTCCAATTTAACATCGGTGGTAAACGTTTTAATCGTTGCTACTCTTTGCCATTCATAAAAAGTCCCCACAAGAGATGGTTTTTTAGCATGTTCAATATTTGAACTCATAAATTGATTTAAATATTTGTCATAATAACCAGCTCCAAAGCCAATCCTATTCCTATCAGAGTCGAAGGCTAAGCCAGGTAACAATATGAGTGATTCAGAAGATGGGGTCATCTCCTTTTTCCCTGTAGGTTCCATGACTTTGAATGTACCTTGTTCAAATTCGTCTGCATCCCCTACTTCAATGAAGACCATTTCATCTTTGCTTATTACTTTAGGGAAAGCAATTTTCTTGTTGAGCGAATGGCAATGACCTATCAACGATTTCAAATCAATTTCATTTCCTAAAGGAGAATAACAGAATACTTGATCGCACTGAATAAATAATTGGGAATTCATTATATTCTCAACAATTCGGTTGCTGCATGATTTCACATCTTCTGTCGTCATTTGATTCCGTAATTCTAAATTTTCACTTCTTAGGTTTTGTTTAAACTCAAAGGTTTTAATATCCTTATTCATTTGAGTGGAGTTTTTTCTTAGTACCATCCGGATATTGCACAACCGTATTATTAAGAGTGCCTCTCATATTATTGCGGATCAGTGAAATATATTCTTTACGAAGAGCTTTTTGTTCAACCGTTTCGGTTTCTGACAACCCTTCCTCTTTTGATTTTTTGTATAAAACATTAATTCGATCCAGTTTTTTCTGTTCCATTCTTGTTCACCATTTCTTTCTATCTTTTAACTGATTACTATTGTTCGATTTCACTGCTAGATACTGTAAAAACAAACATTTTAAAGTTGCATATTTATTAGCATCACATTTTCTTGAGAAATATTGTGCCGACGACATCTCCGCTTTGAATTTTTTGAATAACATAAGGTGTCGACGAATTTGCTATAATCATATCAATTCCTGCGTGGGTTGCAATCTCTGCCGCCAACAGCTTCGTTGTCATACCACCTGTACCAACGTTCGAGTTGCTAGAACCAGCCATGCTATAAATGCCTTCATCAATATCTCGAACGACTTCAATAACTTTAGCATCGCTGTTTTCACGGGGATCTTTATCATACAACCCATCAATGTCAGATAATAGAATAAGAAGATCCGCTTCAACAAGAACGGCAACAATTGCTGAAAGCCTGTCATTGTCTCCAAATTCAATTTCCTCCGTTGAAATCGTGTCATTTTCATTGACAATCGGAATAACATTCATTTGAAGCAGCGAATTAAATGTATTCTTAGTATTTAAAGTTCTTTCTTCATCATCCACAACTTCTTTCGTAATCAGTATCTGACCAACATTATGATTGTACTCTCGAAACAGTTTTTGATATATCATCATAAGAGATGCTTGCCCCACCGCCGCAACAGCTTGTTTATCTTGAAGCAATGTTGGTCTTTTCGACATATTCAAAGCGCTTATGCCAACCGCTTGAGCACCGGAAGTTACAATAATGACTTCTTTGCCTGAATTCTTAAGATCAGAAACTTGACGAACAAAATGTTCTAATTTTTGAATGCTGATATGTCCCGTTTCCTCATGTGTAATGGAAGACGAACCTACTTTTATCACTATACGTTTCATCTCGTTTAAATGTAATCTATATTTCATATCTTCACCTTTTCATAATCAAGAGTGGTAACATCTACTCTTGTAGAGTTTTACACTATGATACACCAATTTATCTCAGTGTTCAACTCTTTTTACTGATTAGTAAAAAACTTATTTTGATTAAGTCTTCGTTTTCGAATAAACATCAAAGGCAACAGCACCTAATAGTAAAAACCCTTTCACGATAGCTTGCGCATAAACGTTTACGCCCAGAATTGACATAGTGTTGTTGAGAATAGCCTTAATCAAGCCACCAATGATTGCTCCGGATGAATCCACTTCATAGGTTCATTCAATTCTATTATTTTCAATGCAAATAAAAAAAGTAGAGATAACTCTACTTTTTCATTCAGTCATAGCATTTTATTAATCTAAATATTCTTTCTTGATGGAAGCGTATCTTTCTTTGTTTAAGCCCATATCACCATAGCCAACTCTAGAAGCACTTCTATAATAGATTTTATTGAGAGTCAGATCAAAAAGAAGCTCAACGTCATCATTAAATTTCATCTTGCCAGTAGTGAAAACAATGTGCATATAATTGCCTTCTTCAGTAACAACTGACATAGTTCCATATTCTTTCATAACTCGAAGCAGTTTTTCTTTACTTTCTTCAAAATCACCGACAAAAGGTAATGGCTCAACATATTTATCCATATCAATTGCGAAACTCGAAACGCAGTTCGGAGTTTTAGGTAGCGGCGCCAACTCACCTTTAATTACCCCTATATTAGAAGGAACGATTGAATTCTTAACAAACATTTGTACGACAATAATTAGGACCAAAATTCCTATTAAATAAAATATCATTTTGAACACCTTTGCTTTCTTCATATTATGACTTCCTAAACATTTTTACTACCGGATTATTAAAGATGTCATCAATGGTTACTTTCTTTCCTATTTTTGTGAAAATTTCACTGTAGGTCGGATAGGGATGAATCACTTTTGCCATTGTTTTAAACTTCTTCTTGTTCGTTTTCAGAGTCTGTATCTCACCAATCATTTCTCCCGCCCTATTAGCAAGAATGGATGCTCCCAGAACGTAACCAGCCTTATTGAGTATTATCTTCACATTACCCGTCACTTCATTGTCGGTTTTACTGCGATCAAGACTATATAAAGGCATATTATAAACGCGAACACTCTTACCGTATTTCGTGCGTGCTTCCGATTCGATAAGCCCCGCGTTAGCCAGTTCCGGTTCGGTAAATGTTGCATAGGCAACGTTCTCGTAGGAAATCTTGGTTTTAACCGGCAGGATTAGGTTTTGAACCGCTTTGATTCCTTGAACATTAGCCATATGACTAAATTGATATGGACCAACGACATCACCAACCGCTACGACTTTTTTGTTCGATGTAAACAAATATTTATCGACTACAATACCGCGACGATTATACTTAATGCCAGCTTTTTCTAATTCCAAACCATTAATGTTCGGGCTACGGCCAAGAGCCATCAGAACCTTTTCTCCACTGACAGGTGATACATCTCCTTCACAAAAAACTTTACTCAAGTTCCCTTCTTGTTCAAATGCCACTGCTTTCTTCCCAAGATAAAAGCGAATACCTTCTTCCGTTAATATCTTCTGCAGTAACAAGCTATGACTTTCATCATCTCTTGGTAGAATACGAGGAAACATTTCAACAACTGACACTTCGACACCGAGTCGATTCATTGCCTGCGCCAATTCAACTCCAATCGCTCCACCGCCAAGTACAACCATACTCTTAGGCAATGAATCTTGTAAGAAGAAGGATTCATTGGTTAAGTAATCAATATTTTCAAGACCGCTAATAGGGGGCACTAATGGTGAAGACCCTGTCGCAATGACATATTTATCGGCTTCATAAGTTTCTCCATTTATTGAAATCTGATTTCCATTAAGAAAGGAAACTTCACCTTTAAGATAGGAAAGTCCATTTTCTTCAAGTTTCTCAGGTGTTTCTCCACTATAAACTTCAGCAATTTTTCCTTGAACATAACTTAAAGCTTTATCTGTCACAGTTAAATCCACTTCCAAACCCGACTTAACTAAATACTTTTTAGTTGTATAGTACCCTTTAGCATAATGGATAAATGCTTTACTCGGAACACAACCTGTCCATGTACATCCTCCACCTGGCTTATTCTTGTCAACAATTAGAACCTTTTTCCCAAATCCACTCGCTGTGAAAGCTGCTGTCAAACCCCCGCTGCCTGCACCAATAACGATTACATCATACTCTCTATTCATGAGAACCTTCTTTCTAGGCCAGTGTGTCTTATATGTTATTTATACAATAACCCATATTCATTTATTTGTAAACATAATACAAATTGCGCTCAATTCAATTGCTTTTAAGTTATTGTACAATACGGAATTTTCAATGTCAAACTTTTTCCATAATTGATAAGAATCTTATGCGTTGTATCTACTACAAGAACCTACCTCAAGCAGCCGCTCATCCCAGGTTGATTTCCTAGTGGGCTACAAAGTGTAAAACGCACTTAGACCCTGTAACATAAGGGTTTTAAAAGAACGAACTGGTCGCTTATGTCGCCATCGGGATAGCGATACAAGAACCTATCTCAAGCAGCCGCTCATCCCAGGTTGATTTCCTAGTGGGCTACTAAGCGTAAAACGCACTCAGACCCCGTAAGGA
>Ga0314774_1001288_pt1 | contig 16419 bp, 8 predicted proteins | sample MetaGCBIA2018_FD_204515 | JGI IMG/M metagenome (GOLD analysis project Ga0314774, IMG submission 204515) | Cryopeg brine microbial communities from Beaufort Sea near Barrow, Alaska, United States - CBIA 2018 | ecosystem: Environmental > Aquatic > Marine > Coastal | place: USA: Alaska | collected... | reverse complement strand
GTTATTCGTTAAATTTCCTTCTCATTAGTACTGGTTGATCCTAGCTTAGGGATATTGACCTAAAAAATATTTTCAAAATTTTTTAGAGACGAATTAATTCGCAGTCAAGTCACAAACGCAACTACTAGTGCACTAAAACGTATTAGCTAAAGAAAGTCAAGACCAAAAAGTATTGATCAAATATACTTTAAAAAAATGTCAATTTAACCACCTCGAAATATCCAGGACCTTAATCCCATACGCTGCTTTTCACAAGCACCGAATTATGCGCCTTTAAGATAAGATTGATTATTGCGTTATTGTCTTAAGCTAATATTTATAGTGCCCAAAAAAGGAAACCCTTTCTAAATTTCTACCTTGACCTTCCTCGTCTGCCTCCCCCGTGAGGGCTCCCTCCAAAATTACCTAATTTATAAGTAAAACTCAGCATTGCATATCGTGTCAGGATTAAGCTTCGGGTGTCTTGAATGTAATCATCCCCGATAATTCTACGGGTATCCACATTTTGATCAAGCAAATCGTACACGTTAACTTTTATGGTTGCATCGTCCTTCAGGAATTTGTAACCAAGGCTCAAATTCCATAAAATTGAAGTGTTATCAAAGCCCGGGGAGACATTTCCAAAGTAATTGTAGGAAATATCATTACCAAAAACCACATTTTTTGGCCAGTAGGATGTAACTCCCAAGCCTATGCGATGATTAATGGTCTCCTCATCCCTGTCAGCATTTATATCATAACTTGTGTTGTGGTACGATAGATTGTAATTGGTGTTAATTTCAATAAGTTCTTCTATGGCATACGTGAAACCAAAGTTTGGACTAATGGAATAACTCTCTGCATTGTATTTAACAGCATTTATGAAACCAATATTTTTGTTGTAAGAAGTGTTTAATCTTATTGAATACCGAAATTCCGTTTTCCCATCTTTAATTTGCTTGTTAAATGATGTCCCAACATTGGCACTTTTAGCCCCGTTGACATTAGTATAGGTAGTATTTCGAACCAGATCCTCATCTACAATTGTAACCGATACAACGTTGTTATCGGTAAAACTCATGTTGATCCAACCAAAAAATCCGCTCCTGGTAGAAAAATCAAAATTGCGGTAATCGAAATTTATACTTTGCCTGTAGGAGGGCCTTAGTTCAGGATTCCCCACAACAATATGCAGGGGATTGGTGCGATCCACCACTGGCTGTAACTGTCTTATCGAGGGAATGTCTGCATTGGTATCATAGCGAAGGGAAAGACTTTTGGATCTTTCTATCTCATATCTAACTTGTGCCCTTACAAAAGGATTGTTATAGGTATTATCAAAAGAAGTTTCTTCAAGAAAATTTTCATTTTCAAGGCTTGTGTGAAGTAATCCGAGATCTGTGTTGACCCTCCACTTATCACCTTCATAATTCAAACCCAGTTTTGGGGTATGTTGTTTGCTGGTTACATCAAAATCGTTGCTCAAAACATTATTCAGGATATTATAATCTCCATTTTCGGCCTCATATACAAATCTTTTATTTTTTGAATTGGAATAATCAAAATCGTAGGATACATCAAGAAAAAATTGGGGAGCCAGAACGCTGCGTTTACTCACCTCAAAAGAGTACTCATCCTTAACCTCATCTTCATCTATGTACTGATCCTGAATTTCTGTAACCACATCAAATTCCTTAAAAAACATACTTTCTGAATAATAAAAATTATCATTCCTTTGCCTGCTGTGGTCATTGGAAAATTCCAGTTGTATGTATGCACCCCCACTCCCAAAACGTTTTATAAAATCGATATTATTGCTGAAATCTTCACTTTCAAGTTGTTCATTGCTTAAAGATGTCGAATTATTAATAAGATTCTGATTTTCGTCCAAGGATTCAGAAAACCTGCTTCGATGGGAAATCCCATAATTGGAATTAAATCTGGGCCTAACTGAAAGCCTCGTGAGGGTATCAAACTCTACTTCAAATCTGCCATTTGCCCGATGGCTATCATTCAAAAGGTTACTGCTGTCATCAGAATTGGTGAAATATCGGGAATCTGGAAGTATGTTTTCCCTTGCAACTGTTGTACTCTGTTCCGTATCGTTCCTTCCAAAGAAATAATCGGCACTTAATTTAATATCCTTATCCCATTTATTCACGAAATTTATGCCGCCGGTTTCAGCCTTTGTAATTCCCCCTCCGTTACCACCATAAATGTTTCGGGCTGCGCTCCTTCCCATCATCCCATAAACCTCATCATAACTAAATCCCGAGCTGTTGATATTATTGGAGCTGGCTAAACCGCTTACCCGAAGATCATCTTTAAAATAATTTCCGATCCCGCTAAGTTCATATCTTCCATCTGTGCCACCCCCGGCCGTTGCACGTGCAAAATAACCTTTGTTTTTGTCTTTCTTGATGGTGACGTTCACCGTTTTATTATCGGGATCACCGGGTCGCCCCGTAAATTCCTGGGCTTTGGTTTTGGTATCCATTACCTGAATTTTATCTATAATTTCTTTTGGAAGGTTTTTAGTGGCAATTCGATGATCATCCCCAAAAAACTCCTCTCCATTCACCAGAAATCTGGATACAGGCCTTCCGTTTACGGTAACATTTCCGTCAGTATCCACTTCTACTCCCGGAAGTTTTTTCAATAATTCCTCAAGATTTGCATCTGGTCGTGTGACAAAAGAATCGGCATTAAATTCTAAAGTATCTTTTTTTATGGTAATGGGTGCACGATTGGCCGTTACAATTACTTCGCTTAAATCGTTGGTTTCAGTTTCCATGGAAATTTCCCCCATTTTTATCTCCTCCACAATTTTAATTTGCCGGTAGTAAGGTTTAAAACCCGAAAAAGAAATAATTAAATTTAATTTGTCAGCTTCGGTTTTTCCCGATATTAAAAAGCTCCCATCATTTTCTGAAACCGTATAGGATACAAGACTGCTATCGGCAATTTTTTCTACAAATACGGTGGCAGATTCCAAAGGCCTGCCATCCTGATCCAAGATCTTACCTTTAATTTCAAAATTTTGTGCACTGAGGCTTTGAAGGCAAATAAAAAGAAACGGGAAAATGAGCATTCTCATATTGAAAAATTGAAATAACGATAATTATTAAAAGGATTAGACTTTTAAAACTGTTAATAGTTTAACAGACTTAGTCATTTTTTTTGAGGTTTTTATAATATTTTGGGAAAAGACATTTTGTAAAATAGAAATTGAACTAAAATTTAGGAGAGTCTCATAAAAAGATAACTCAATATCCTGAAAATAATGGGCAGACCATCCTAATTCAATTCTTCAATATCTCTTTAACTTCTGTCGTGTGAGGAAGCTACTGTAATGTATTTGGTACTGATGAAGAGATACAGTTTTTACAGCCCTGGATTTCCTTTTATTTTAGGGTTTCAGGAGCTGTAAAAACGCCTGAAGCTATCACCTGCCCGGGATTTATTCCTTCAGATCTGCTTGCTAGTAAATTAATAGATTTTGGATATTCCGAACTGATTTTAAAATTGTCACATCTTCACCTCCAAAAATTTTCCATTCCACTTTCTATATTTTAGTTGAGCTTCTTTATTTTAATCTCTTTAAATTCCACACCCTGTCCTTCTGCTTGCAAGCCAATATAACCCTCGGTCAAAGGTGTACCATCAATTTTGATTGCGGGATCATAACCATTAACAACTCCACCTCCAATCTGGGGCTTTGTGTATTCCAGCACTTTCACTCCATTTACCTTATGAATGACCAAAGAATCCCTATAAACAATCAGTTCGGCCTTTATCCATTCGTCCCAGTTATAGGTTTTGGAAGAAGAATTGATACAATGTCCTGGATCCATTTTTCCCTCATAAAACGCCTCTGTGCCTGGAGAGCACATATTCCCTGTAGGCCTTGGTTTTCCATCCCCGGCATCGGCCAGCATTTGATACTCTACAGAAATTGGCCAATCCTGTTCTTTCAAGATTGTTTTTGGAGCCTGGGAATGGAACATTACACCGCTGTTTCTGAAGGTATAACCGGGGGCATCCTCGAGCCATTGATCTGTAAACCTATATTCAAATTTTAAGTGATATGAAGAAAAAGGTTCCTTGTAGAATAAATGTCCGTAACGCTCATCAAAATCATCATAGCCATCATAATTCACCTGAATAGCACCATCTTTTACCCTAAAAGTATTTGCGTAATTATCCTCCAATGCATGGTGATGGATTTTTACGATCCAATTGTCCAAGTTTTTACCATTGAACAGTAACTGCCAATTCTCTTCATTTGCAGTTTTGACTTTAGAGTTGCATGATATAACCGTCAAAATACAGGCTAGAGATAAAATGATTTTTAGTTTTCTTTTCATAAATAGATATTTATTTTTTTTCAGTAGTCATAACTTGTCCCGATAATTCAGGATATAATTCGCAACTCTTCATAGGTGTTTGTACGTTTTTCAGTTATGCTCTTTCATATAAAATTATTGGTAATCAGTCTATGGTTTGAGGATCAAATTTAGCGATAAGGGCTAAGGCTTCCAAAACATTTAATCCGTTTTTGATCCTTGAGTATATTACAAAACGTATTAGGGCAAAGTTCAGTGCTACTTGTACTACCTTGAATTGTCCCGATATTTTTAGTTTTATCCTGACGTTGCAGATGGCACGTTTTGATACAACATTGTCTGGCGACACAATCTCAATGAAGTGGAATTTAAAGATTTGTTATTTTTCCCGGAGCACGCTTTTGTACAAGCTGTAGGATTCTTTTTGTTTTTGAGCTGCTGCTTTTCTTCTGGAATGATAGTGGATATTATTGGCAAGAAAAATAGTCATCTAACATTTATGGCCTATCCGCCGTTGCAATTCACAAATAGAAATCCCTTTCTTAGCAGTATTCATAAAGAGCTTTACAGGAAACCCGGTATGAAAAGGCAAATGCGAATTTTCTATTATTGTTCACTCTTTAAGGTTGTCCGGATATTGCATTTCGAGCATTGAAATTGCCATTTTAAAATCAACCAATAATGCTATTTACACACTCATTTTTTATGAACCGAACCTTCTTTCATTCGAATACCCGTGAAATACTCTTTATAACTTTGTTCTTCAGAAGATTTTTTCACAAATTCCAATCTCATCGTAGTTTTGAATTTTAATACCTTAAAGATATTGCAAAACTGCGACAACAAGTCCCAGTTGTAAACAAGTGATTAATCATTTAAGCTTTTATTTTTTTTGATGCTGAACAACCGTAAATGGTTTGGTTATGTTGAAATATTAGTAGTTTTTTTAAAAAAATGTAAATTATACGTTTATTTATTTGATTTATTAATATAAAATAAATAAGTTTGTGTTCGAACACAATAACTAATGTTTACTAACTAATCGTGCTATAATTATGAAAATATTATTAATTACCTTTTCATGTATGCTCCTGCCCTTGATGTTTTTTGGCCAACAGGCTGTGGAAATTACAGGGAAGGTTACTGATGTTGATTCCGGCATTCCCATTCCTAGTGCCAACGTAATTGAAAAAGGCCGCTCGAATGGTACAATGACCGATTTTGATGGAAATTTTTCCCTTTCAGTCGCCAACAAAGATGCTATCCTGGTATTTTCTTATATTGGTTTTACGACCAAAGAAATTTCCTTAAATGGACAATCGTCTATAACCGTACAACTACAAGAAAGTGCCGCGACATTGGATGAAGTGGTGGTTGTAGGGTTTGGGGTCCAGAAAAAAGTAAATCTTACAGGTTCTGTTGCCACGATAGATGGTGATATGCTCGAAAGCAGAGCTATTACCAGCGTGTCTGCAGGGCTTTCCGGTTTGTTACCGGGTGTATCGGTAAATCAATCTTCTGGTATGCCTGGAAATGATGGTGGTACCATAAGAATTCGTGGTACGGGTACGTTAAACCAGGCTTCGCCTATGGTCTTGATTGATGGTGTTGAAGGGTCGTTAAACGATGTACAGGCAAATGATATAGGTAGCATCTCAGTGCTTAAGGATGCTGCATCGGCTGCAATTTACGGTTCAAAAGCCGCCAACGGTGTAATTTTAATCACAACGAAATCTGGTAAATCCGGAGAACCTGTGGTCAGTTATATGAGCGATATAGGATGGCAATCTCCAACTCAATTGCCTGATTACCTCGGGTCTTATGATTATGCTATGCTATACAATGAAGCTTTGGCAAACAGCGGCAAAGCTTCAAAATTTGACGATAATGACATAGAGCTATTTCGCAATGGTACAGATCCATTTGGTCATCCAGATACAGACTGGCAAGATCTTCTATATCAAGGGTCAGGATTTGTGATCACTAATAATTTAGGGATATCAGGAGGCTCAGAGCACACTAAATATCGTGCTTCCGTTAATCACCAAAAGCAAGAGGGCATTATCCAGCATACTGGTAAAAATGAATACAACGGTCGACTCAACCTTACTGTTACTCCCAATAAGTGGCTTACCACGAATATGAATTTGTCATATACCCAAATGGATCGTGAACAGCCAAACAATGCTTATGTAGGTGGCGGAATAGATCAAATTATCAGACAAACAAATAGAATTGCACCATGGATACCTTACAAAAATGAAGATGGAACCTATGGCACCATCTCAGACGGTAACCCGATTGCATGGTTGGATATGGGACCCCAAATAAATTTCCAACGTAAAACATTTGTGGGAATAGGTTCCATTCAAGCCGATTTATTTGAAGGTTTTAATATAAAAGCTTTGATATCCCATAGAAATGTGGAAGCTGACAATTCAGAAATGAATAAAGAGATACAATACAACGCTACAAAATATCACGGACCTACAAAATTAACTGAAGATCTATCTACAAGTACCCGTAATACATTTGATTTGACGGCAAATTATTTTAACACCTTCAATGATGTACATAACGTAACTCTTCTTGCTGGATATCACGCTGAAAGTTTTGATTATAAAAGAACGACAGCGTATCGTGAAAACTTCCCAAGTACCGAACTTCCTAATTTAGATGCGGGTTCTACCAGCGGTATGAAAAACACAGGATATACACGTGAGTTAAATATGGTTTCGTGGTTTGGACGTGTTAACTACGACTATATGGGACGCTATTTGTTTGAAGCAAACGTAAGGGCTGATGCCTCTTCGCGTTTTGCCAAAGATAATAGAGTGGGTGTATTTCCGTCATTCTCAGCAGGATGGCGTATCTCTGAAGAAGCATTCTTTGAAGACGCTAAAAATTCAATTAATGATCTAAAAGTTAGAGTTTCATGGGGACAACTTGGTAACCAGGATGCACTAGATGACTATTACCCTACCATTCCCACTTTGGGACTCGGAACAGACTATCCTTTTAACAGTAACATCAATTCTGGAGCTGCCGTAACAAATGCAAAAAATGCAGCATTAATTTGGGAAAAAACAACGAGCTACGGTATAGGTATAGATGCCAGACTATTTAGAAAGATAGATGTAACTCTTGATATCTATAAAAAACTTACTGAAGGGATCATTATGCAAGTACCTGCTCCCAACGAATTTGCATTAAATAACTTTTATGATAACGTTGGTAAGTTAGACAATAAAGGGATTGAGTTAAGCCTTAATTATTCAGACAAATTTGGAGCAGTAGATTTCGGCTTTGGTGGAAATATTGCGTATAATAAAAATGATTTAGTACAACTCGCAGGTACAGACAAGATTATTGATGGACGTAAAATCCGTCAATTAAATCAATCTCTTGATTCTTGGTTTGGTTATAGAACTGATGGGTTGTATCAAAGTCAAGGTGATATTGATTCCTATCCTACAAATACCATTTATGGCAATCAAATTAAACCGGGTGACTTACGTTATGTCGATGTCACGGGAGATGGTAAAGTTGATGCTGATGATCGGGTTTTATTAGGTAATTCTACACCTTCCTTAAACTTTGGATTCAATTTTAGTTTAGGTTACAAGAACTTTGATTTATTGGCTCTTTTCCAGGGTGCAACAGGTGCTTATGGCTATATGGATTTTGATGCAGTTGGTGCAGTAAACGGAGATGGCCAAAAACCATCAGCAATTTGGAAAGATCGTTGGAACCCAGAAAATACAGGAACTAGTGTACCTCGATTAATCGATAATATCTACGGCCCCAGTATGCCTCAGAATTCAACAACAAGCTACTGGTTGAGAAGTACTGATTATCTAAGAATGAAGAATCTTCAAATTGGATATAATATCCCGAGCGATATATTAAATAATTGGAAAGTTTCGCGACTTAGGGTTTATTACAGTGCTCAAAACCTATTCACGGTTACGTCTTATCTCAAAGGATGGGATCCGGAAGCTCCTTCAGGGCGTGGTAGTAGTTATCCGGTTGTAATGACCAATTCGATCGGACTTAATTTAACTTTTTAATTTATAATACAAGATGAAAAAATTAATTTACATATTAACAATAGTTGTTTTATTCAATGCTTGTGATGATTCCTTTTTAGAAACAGCTCCCAATGATGCTCTTTCGCCTTCTACTTTTTGGAAATCCAAACAAGATCTGGATTTGGCATTGACGGGTTGTTATAACGGTTTTGAAGATGGTGGTTCACTTATGTATCGCGATAGTGGCTCTGACAATGCCTACAATAATTTCCCTTGGGAAGGATGGACAGTCATCGGAAATGGCAAACTGTCACCGGCTGATCCAGGTGCGTCGTACTACGGTTTTGGAACTATAAACAGGTGCAACGAATTTCTTGAAAACGCTGACAATGCAACTGCAGTCTCAGTAGAGGACATAGCAGTATATAAAGCTCAGGTACGTTTTATACGTGCCTATAATTATTACTTGCTCACCACAAATTATGGTGACGTGCCTTTAATTAGAGAAAACTTTGCTACTCCGGAAGAAGCTAAAGTTCCAAGAGATTCACAAGAGGTAATTCGCACATTTATTGAAGATGAATTAACCGCTGTGATTGCTATTCTACCAGAATCTTATTCAGGTGCAGAGTTTGGCAAAGCTACAAAAGGTGCTGCTCAGGCACTACTTATGCGGTATTATCTTTATTTTAAAGATTATGATAATGCATTAACCACTGCAAACAGTATAACTGGCTATTCATTAAACCCTACGTTTGATGGACTTTTTGATCCAGCTAACGAGCAAAACAGTGAAGTAATTTTATCCGTACAACATACGCCGGATCTTTATCAAATCGACTTTACTCCCTTTCTTCCAAATGGCATCGGTGGCTGGTCTTCTGTAGTGCCTACGCAATCATTGGTTGATGCCTTTGAAATGGCAGACGGAAAAACAATTCAGGAAGCTGAACTTGCTGGAGAGTATGATCCAGCAAATCCATTTGTAAACCGGGATCCCAGATTAAGAGCTTCTGTTGTTTATCCAGGTCAGGTATTTGCAAATAAAGTTTATAGTTCCATTGAAGAAGGAAGCGATGATTACTACAATAAAGCTGACAATGCCTCCAAAACGGGTTATAATTTTAAGAAATATACGATTTTTATGGAGTTAGATCCAGGCTCACCTTATTGGAATATGGGCAACGATGTATTTATCTTTCGTTATGCAGAAGTGCTTTTGACAATTGCAGAAGCAAAACTGGAATTAGGACAAATAGATAATGAACTTTACGATGCATTGGATGCAGTAAGATTAAGAGCAGGAATGCCGGCAGTTGATAGGATTAAATATGCAGACGAAGCAAGTTTGAGAAAGCTGGTAAGAAACGAGCGTCGCGTTGAGTTCGCAATGGAAGGTCTTAGAAGAGATGATATTATCCGTTGGAATATTGCAACTGATGTTCTTAAAGGTGACTTGATGGGTACCAAGAGAGGAACCGTTTTAGAAACAATGCAGCCAAATGGCGATCATAATGTTTCTCTAACCTTACCATCTAACTTTATTGAGAACCGAGAATTCCAAGCTCCAAAAAACAATCTCTTGCCTATTCCCCAAAGTGCAATTGATAAGAATCCTAACCTGGCGCCTAATAACCAGGGATACTAGTTATTTAATCAACGTTTGAACAAAAGGACGATGGGTTAAAAAGTTAGTTGTTACATTTATTTGAGTAAGTCAACTTATCCCGTCAAACCATTTTAATGGCTGACGGGATTTTTTTTAATCGTAATTCCATGAATAAAGCAAGCAAAAAATCATCCTTTGAGGAATTTTGGAATCGGGACTCTACCTAACAACCATCCAAATTGACAGTCTATTGCCCAAGTCCCTGGATTGGTAACCACAAAACTATAAGCAACTTTCTCAGAGCTAAGTTCTATTAGGGCAAATGCTATTTTATATTTAGCTCAACTTCTTTTTGCGGGTTTCTTTTACAAGTTCAAAACTGGGGCTTTTAGAAATTTGTTATTTCTAAAAATTGTTCAATTAAATTTAAAGCAGAAATTAATAACCTTAAGAAAGATTGCAACCAAAAAATGACAATATAATTGATTTGCAGTTTTAGGCTGTTATATTTGGAGTTTTATATTATATCGTCTATAATTATCCATATTTTAAGGTAAATATGCTTATGAAAAATTATAATGTAAATTGTATTGAAAAAGACATCTTAACCCTAACTGGTAAAGGTGACAATCCCTTATGGAATAAGGCAGAACTGTTAACGGATTTTGTTTCTCCCTGGGATAATAAAAAGTTTGAAAAAATAGAATTCAAAGCTTTATGGGACAGCAAAAATCTATTTTTTTGTTTTAGCGTTTATGATGATAATGTTCACATTGACAATAAAGATAACAGTATTGAGAGCATTGGAAAATCAGATAGGGTTGAGCTTTTTTTTAGAATAAATAAGTCACTAGATCCCTATTATTGTTTAGAAATAGATCCTACCCCCAGAATTATGGATTTTAAAGCCCTGCCCGATAAACAGTTTGATTTTGAATGGAATTGGCCCAAAAAGGATCTTACAGTTAAATCCCATATCAATAATAATAAATTTACGGTTGAAATCGCAATTAGTATAACATCATTAGAAAAATTAAACCTGATTAGGAACAATAAAATAGAAACCGGAATTTTTCGTGCAAAATACAAGGAAGGAGAAAATTCAATTTTTGAACCAACCTGGATTTCATGGGTGAATCCCCACACAGAAAGTCCTAACTTTCACACGTCTACTTCTTTTGGCGTATTAAAATTAATGGACCGATAAAAATTATAGGTTCTGTTTTAGAAAATTGTAGAAAAAAAATTAACCGCAAAGGGTGCAAAGGTTTACGCAAAGGGCGCAAATATTTGCAATTTATTGATTAACATTTTTTATGCAGACAGGTTGATTTGCCTATTCATTTTAATAGTTAAACTGATTTTTTTATTTCCGTTTTCATTTTCTGCAATCATTTTTTTCTTTGTGTCCTTTGCGTTTTTTTCTTGGCGAGCTTTGCGGTAAAAAAGGAACGAAGCAAAATTGCAATTCTCAATAGGGATCTATAAAATAATCCAAATTGTTCTAAAACATAGCCCAAATTATACTATATAGTTTTTCGCGTTTTCAGAATTAACTATATCAATAGGCAAAAGCTGCTCTTTTGGTATTTCTATATCAAAAATAAAATGTTCTATCAGGTTTGCTATTCCCAGATAAGCTTGTCTTTTCGGATTCTGGTGAATTAAAAAATCAATAACATTATTGTTTAGATATTCAATGTTATTTTTTATCAAATCATATCCAACAATTGCGATTTTTTTGCCTTCAATTTTTGAAGTGATTTCAGCAACCTGGTAAGCCTTTGAGGTTGTTACAAAAATTCCGGCTAAATCAGGATATGAATTTAAAAAATCTGTCAGCTTTATCTCAAATTTAGGATGTTTCAATTTACAAGTTAAAATTTCAAATTCATCACTCTCCAATTCACTAAAATAATTCCTAAATCCCTTTTCCTTTTCTTGCATGTGAATCGCATTTTTGTATTTTTCATCAATATGAATAATTGCAATTGAACCATTTTTAAGAAGTAAATCCAACAGTCGGGCTGCAACCCTTCCGCTTTGAAATAAATCCTGACCAACAAAACTTTTTATGGCACTCGATTGAAATTGATTGTTAAAAGTGCTCGAAATAATACCTAATGAGTTGTAGTTCTCTATTACCGTAAGTGCTTCCTTATAAAATAAGGGCACAAGCAAGACAGCATCTGGTGAGGTTTTTAAAAGGGCTTCATTTGTTTCTATAAATGATGATGTACTTTTGGGATTGAAGAAAAAATTTTCTACTGCTATATTAAAAGCTTTGAATTCATTTTTAGCCTCTGCTATTCCTTCAGTACAGGGATGCCAATAAGGATCATATTTAGGATCGGGCAATAAAACACAAATGCGGTAAATTTTAGTGTTCTTTAAATTTCTTGCTATTAGATTAGGACGATATTCAATTTCATTTAGAACTGCATTAACTTTATCAAGAGCTACTTGTGATACTTTTCCCCTTTTATGTAAAACCCTATCAACAGTTCCTTTAGAAACTTTTGCCAATTCCGCAATATCTTTAATCGTGTAAATTTTTTCCATATAAAACAAAGTTAAAAACTTAATACCTAGAATCAAAACTAAATTTCCTCTACAACACTTTTTTATGTGTACGAGCACAATTTATCAGATTTTTCTTTTTTAATCTAATATTAACAATTATATTAGTGCAAAATAATAACTATGAATTTCTCAATTCAAGAAAGTTACTAGTTAAGATCAGTGCATTAATTAGAAAATTGATGATAAAATGAACTTTATCATCAAAAAGAAATTTATGCTTCCAGGATATTTCGTAAATGAATATTATATAATAAATTGCTGAAAACAATAAAAAACTAACCTTGATAATATAAATTAAGTCCTACTCAAAATCTTTAAATCCGAATTTTCGAGGAAACAAAAAAATCAATCGCAATTCAAATTAAAAAAACGTAACACAATAACACTATGAATTCAAGAAGAAATTTTATAAAAAAATCGGCCATTGTAGGTACGGGAATAGCTTTAATGCCGAATTTAACCTTCGGGTATGCAAATGGCAATAATGGTGAGAAGTTAAGAATTGGAATGATTGGAGTTGGCTTAAGGGGAACAAACCATTTAGACAATGTTTTACTTAGAAATGATGTGTTGGTTACTGCAATTTGCGATATAGACCCAAATAGAGTTTCTATTGCCTTGGATAAAATTGAGAAAGCGGGGCAAAAAAAACCTGAGGTATTTAGCAGCAGTGATTTAGATTATAAAAACTTATTAGATTTAAAAAATGTAGATGCTGTTATTATAGCAACCCCCTGGCTATGGCATACCCGTATGGCAAAAGATGCAATGAAAGCTGGGAAATATGCCGGATTAGAAGTTTCTGCAGCTAATACTATGGAAGAATGCTGGGATTTGGTAAATACACATGAGGAAACAGGCACCCATTTGATGATTCTTGAAAATGTGAATTATAGAAGGGATGTTTTAGCTGTATTGAATATGGTTAAGCAAAATGTATTTGGCGAGTTGGTTCATTTTAGATGTGGTTACCAACACGATCTTCGTTTTGTGAAATTAAATGATGGAAAAAGCGCTTATGGAAAAGGTGTTGAATTTGGAGAAAAAGGAATTTCAGAATCAGCCTGGAGAACACAACATTCATTGCTAAGAAATGCAGATGTCTATCCAACCCATGGGGCAGGGCCAATCGCGGCTATGTGCGATATCAATAGGGGAAATCGTTTTTTATCGCTTTCCTCTAACGCCACTAAAGGAATAGGACTACATGACTATATTGTTAAAAATGGTGGAGAAAACCATCCAAATGCAAAATTAAAGTTTAAACAAGGGGATGTAATTACTTCAACCATTGAAACTGCGAATGGTGAAACCATAATAGTTACTCACGACTGTAATTTACCAAGGCCATATTCATTAGGATTCAGGGTTCAAGGGTCAAATGGATTATGGGAAGTTGATGGGAATCGAATATATATTGAAGGAGAATCAGAAAAACCACATGAATGGGATGATGCAGATGAATGGTTGAAAAAATATGACCACCCCCTTTGGAAAAAATATGGAGAGAAAGCAATGGGAGCAGGACATGGAGGAATGGACTATTTTGTGATAAATGCCTTTGTGGAATCAGCCAAACAAAATATTGCTCCCCCAATGGATGCATATGATGCGGCAGCCTGGAGTGCTATAACGCCATTATCAGAATTATCCATCGAAAATAATGGAGAACCACAAGATTTCCCAGATTTTACAAGAGGTAATTGGATAAAAAGAAAACCTTATAACTGGATGAAAGATACCTATTAAATTAATGGGATATTTCACAGACAGTAGAAGGATTCAGGTTTTTACAAAGACAACCCGCATCCAGGACAGAAAAAGACACTGTAATTTCATTAAACCAAATTGACAAAAGATATTATCACTGGAACTTACACAAAAGCCTTGAAGAGGAGCTTCAGGTGTTTTCACATCAGCTGGAAAGGAAGTTGGGGATATTTTAAGACAGCATTCACGTCCTTATTTATTCTCAAACACACTTCCGCCAGCCTTTGTAGGTGCTACATTAAAAGGTTTGGATATATTTACTGATTCATCCAAATTAAGGGATAAATTAGAAGTAAATACAAAATTCTGAAGCACGGGAATTAGCCAAAATAAAGATGGCCGTTAATGCCTTGTAAAAGTTGGAAAGGATTTGAAAAAAAATAATTAAAGAGTAAAAATACTTTAGTAAATAATGAATAAAATAAAACCAACGCTTGTGATTTTAGCGGCAGGAATTGGAAGTCGTTATGGAGGATTAAAACAATTGGATACATTTACTCCCGAAGGAGATACTATCATGGATTTTTCGATTTACGATGCCCTACAAGCAGGATTCGGAAAATTCGTATTTATAATTCGAAAACACCTTCAAGAAGAATTTAAGGAAGTTTTTAATAAGAAATTGGCTGGAAAAGCAGAAGTGGATTATGTGTTTCAAGAATTAGAAAACGTGCCGACAAAATATCAAAATCCCGACAGAACAAAACCCTGGGGAACAGGTCATGCCTTGATGATGGCAAAAGATGTTGTAAAAGAAAATTTTGCAATTATAAATGCCGATGATTTTTACGGGAAAGAAGCTTTTGAAATTATGGCCAAAGAATTGGCTAAAACGGATAAAGAATCCTATGATTTTTGTACGATGGCTTATTTGTTACAAAACACGGTTTCAGACCATGGTTTTGTATCAAGAGGTGAATGTCAGGTAAACAAAGATGGTTATTTAACCGATGTTACCGAACGCACACATATAGAAAAAACAAATGACGGTTTGATACGTAAGGATGAAAATGGTGATTTTGTGCCCATTGATGAAAACACCATCGTTTCCATGAATTTTTGGGGTTTTACACCAAAATGTTTTGAGTTTGGGAGAGCACTTTTTGAAGATTTTCTCGAGGAGAATGTACATAACTTAAAAGCTGAGTTTTATATTCCATCTATAGTAAATGAAATTTTAAAATCAGGAACGGCATCTGTTAAAGTATTGAAGTCAAATGCCAAATGGTTCGGGGTCACTTATAAGGAAGACAAAGAAATCGTGCAAAAGGAATTAGCAGCCTTGAGAAAGCAAAAGGTATATCCATCAAATCTTTGGGGAAATGATAATTGATCAATTAAAAAACATATTCCGTCAGTTTGATCATTCAACCGAGCTTGTGTCTTATGAAGAACTGGCTTCCGGTCACATCAATGATACTTACTTAATAGGGGCTTCCAATAATAATAAATATGTGTTGCAACGTATAAATCATGGTGTTTTTAAAGATGTTCCGGGATTAATAAACAACAAAGTTGCTATTAGCAAACACATCCAGGGAAAGCTTTCGCATTTACCAAAAAACGAAAGGAATCGGGAGGTTTTAACTTTTATAACAACAAAAACCGGAGCGCCGTTTTATTTTGAAAAAAGTAGGGGTTATTGGAATATGATGGTTTATATCCCCGATAGTGTAACATATGAAACTGTTAAAAACGAAGAAATCGCTTTCGAAGGTGGAAAATTAATTGGGGATTTTTTAAACCTTACCAATGATTTTGATGCCAGCCAGTTAATTGAGGTGATCCCAAAATTTCATGATATGTCTTTCCGTTTTTCACAATTTGAAGCTTCTTTAAAAGTAGCTTCAAATGAAAGGTTAGAACAGGCAAAATCTTATATTGATTTGGTTTGGGGCTTAAAAGAGGAAATGCATATTCTTCAGAAGCTAAAAGAATCTGGAGAAATTAAATTAAGAGTGACCCACAATGACACCAAAATATCCAATATTTTATTTGATACAAATAATAAAGGCCTTTGTGTGATCGATACAGATACCGTAATGCCAGGTATTGTACATTACGATTTTGGAGATGCCATTAGGACCATTTGCAATACAGC
>Ga0314774_1001286_pt1 | contig 16433 bp, 17 predicted proteins | sample MetaGCBIA2018_FD_204515 | JGI IMG/M metagenome (GOLD analysis project Ga0314774, IMG submission 204515) | Cryopeg brine microbial communities from Beaufort Sea near Barrow, Alaska, United States - CBIA 2018 | ecosystem: Environmental > Aquatic > Marine > Coastal | place: USA: Alaska | collected... | reverse complement strand
ATTTAAATCAAAATCTTTTAATTCATAAAAGATGAAAAACTAAGTTTAAAAATAGACAAAGTTTTTTTATTTACCCCATAATAGTTAGTTTTAATTCATTTTATTTGTTGTTTCAATGAAGATAATATTTACACGAATGAAACGTATTGCTATACTGGCATCAGGTTCTGGCACAAATGCTGAAAACATTATCAAATATTTTAAAAACAGCGATTCAATTTCAGTGGCTCAGGTGTTGTCCAATAAAAAAGATGCGAAAGTTTTGGAACGGGCCAGCTATTTAAATATTCCAAACAGAAGTTTTGATAAAAATGATTTTATTGCCACTGATGAAGTGTTGAATTTTTTAAAAGAAAATGCTGACTATGTTATTCTGGCTGGATTTTTATGGAAAATTCCCTCAAAAATAATTGATGCTTTTCCAAATAAAATAATCAACATTCATCCTGCCTTGTTACCTAAATATGGCGGAAAAGGAATGTATGGAATGCACGTGCACAATGCCGTAGTTGAAAATAAGGAAAAGCAAACTGGAATTACCATTCATTTTGTGAATGAAAATTATGATGGAGGCGCCATTATTTTTCAGAAAAGTTTTGAAGTGTTGGAAAGCGACACGCCTGATGATGTTGCGCAAAAAATTCATGTTTTGGAATATGAATATTTCCCTAAAGTTATTGAAAAAGCAATCTTAATAAATGACTAAAAAACCTAAAATACATATTTATACAGATGGTGCCTGCAGTGGGAATCCAGGTCCCGGCGGTTACGGAATTGTGATGGAATGGGTTGGGAAGCCCTATAGAAAAGAATTAGCTGATGGTTATAAAAAAACCACGAACAACAGAATGGAATTGTTGGCCGTAATTGTTGCTTTGGAGAATATGAAAACTAAAGATGTGGAAATCACTATTTTTTCCGATTCCAAATATGTGGTCGATGCCGTTGAAAAAAAATGGCTGTTTGGCTGGCATAAAAAACAATTTAAAGGTATTAAAAACCCCGATTTGTGGAAACGGTTTTTAGCGATTTACAACCCAAACAACACAAAATTTGAATGGGTTAAAGGGCATAATAATCACCTGCAAAATGAGCGTTGTGATGTGTTGGCAGTTGAAGCTTCAAAAAAAGTAAAACTACAAGATGATTTCGGCTATATTAATCAAGAAAAGCCGCTGTTTTAATCAAAACTTCTTCTGAATATCTTAGAATAACCTATTCAAAATACTTTTCTGATACCTATAAAAATGAATATCATTGCAGAAAATCCAATGAAAAAAGGAATGATAAACTCCTTCCAACCCAACACCAGCATTATCGCAACAATGAGCAGCTGAAATCCGAGTCCGAAAGTGGAAACAGCTGTCATGAACCAATTATGAAAAGGTTTGCTTTCAATCGCCTTTTTATCCAGAAAATAGATTGTTTTGTCAAAAACGCCATAAAGAATCTTATAAAGCATAAAAAGAATGTTTACATTATGCTGTTTTTCTCCATTCAAGGCTATTGGTGTTTTATCTTCAAAAATACGACTTGTGGTATCGCCATTAAACTTGTTTCTCAGAATAACATAGTAATAATTGTACAGAGTTCCTTGTAATTGAATTCCAAGAAAAGCGAGAAAAGTATATATCAAACTGGAATCAGTGATGTGCCAAAGTGTTAAAAAAATAAAGAAATTCAAAATGATATCGGCAACGGAGTCAAAATAACGACCTGTATAAGATGGTGTCTTTTTTACACGTGCCAATTCCCCGTCGGCGGCATCTAAAACAGATTTTAAAATTAGGAAAAAAGCAGCCGCCCAGTAATAATTATAAAGCATACAGGCAATGGAAATTAACCCTGAAATAATAAACCAAACGGTAACCTGAACTGGCGTGATTGAAGTTTCTTTCAGGGAATTTGCAATAATTCTTGCGGCAGGTCTTCCATAATCTGAAAGATCGATAAATTTGTGGCTTTTAGGTAATTTAGACATGTTGCTTATTTATTCAGAGCATTTTTAATGACTTAGTTTCCTAAACTTTAAAACAGCACGTTTTTTAACAATGCAAATATAGGCTTTATTATTTTTTTTAATTGAAGAAGGATTGAAGATTGATTGCTGTTTAGAAAACATTACTCGTAGACTTATTCTTCCGATATATCAAAACTTTGCAGTTTGTTTAACAATTCCTCAATGCTTGCTGGGGCATTGTTATGGTCAAACTCAAAGGAATAAATTTTTCCGTTCAAGTCAAGTTCAAACTCACCTTTAATAGCTTTATCTACAGCAAGATCCTCCATGGAAATGTTGCTTTCGATGGCGTTGAAATCAATTTTTTTGACCATCTCAATAATCTCGGAGAGTTGATTGTCGGTCAATTCAATGTTATGCAAAGTGCTATTTTTTGTAACTTCCAAGAGGTTATTATCCAATTGAATAGCCAATTGAAAACCTCTTGTTTGGGCTATGTAATTCAATGAAATGCTATCTTTTTTATCCTGGCTTTGACAAGAAGTTGAAGATGTCAGGAGTAAAATTAAAATCATTTTAAAAAGTTTCATTTTTTGAAATTTAATCATTTAAAGATATAAAAAAGCCGCCTAAAAAAGAATTTTAAGACGGCTTTATTTTTATTTATGAGTGTTATATTACAGTTTTATGGAAGTACAAAACTTTCTCTTGAACCTCCAGAAGCAAATATAGCTCTCATTCTGTCGTCTTGACCATTTGAAAACATATACATACAGTCGTCATAAACGTAATCCATGTAATTCATAGTCATATCATTAGATTGACAATTAACAGTAGGATAACTTGGGCATCCATAGTTTGGTCCATCTGAACCTGGCGTATCATCAACAAAGTCATCTTGACGACATCTTCCGTCTCCCCAAATATGGCGTAAGTTTAACCAGTGGCCAATTTCGTGAGTTGCAGTTCTTCCGTGTCCATATACGGTACCGGCTGCATTTTCACCGAAGAAATCTGAACCAATGACAACACCATCAGTAGCTAAAGATCCACCAGGGAATTGTGCATAGCCTAAAATTCCTCCACCAATTTCACATACCCATATATTTAAATAGGTAGAAGCGTCAGTGGCATTAATACCTCCTTGGCTTGCAGATTTCATGGAATCATTTGTTCCCCAAGCTGATTTAGTGGAAGCTTTCCTGTTAACGCCTGCAAGAACAAAAGTAATATTGTTATTGGCAACCAAATCTGCAAATTCTGCAGGAACCGAGCTTGTATTTGGATTGCTGTTGTTAAAATCGTCATTTAAAATTGCAATTTGAGAAGTAATATGGTCCGGAGTTACGGGATGAGCCGCATCTTCCAAAATATTTATAATAACTGGAATAGTAACCTTCCCTACATAAGGAGTTGGAGGAGGAGGTGTTGTTCCGCCACCTGGTTTTCCTTTGTTGGCAGCTCCTTTAGCTGCAATAAGGGTTCTTGTATGTTTTTCAATTTGAAACATACGGTTTTCCAATCCCGGATTGTCTCTTAATTGTTGGTTTAGCACCTTCATGCTTGCACATTTGTCATTTTTAGCATCAGCAGAAGATTTTGCGGATACGTCACTAACGTCACTAGAGGTGTACACGTAAAAGTCGCTCATATCTACGGCGGCTTCTTGATTTGGGATTGCTTCGTCATTATTGTTTTGACAGGCAACAACAATTAATGCCAATGCGGCAAAGGAAAGAATTAATTTTTTCATTGTAAATTTGATTAAATTATGATTAATAAATTGGGATTATCTTTAAATAAAGATGCCCGAATATATTAATAAAATGTTAAATATTTAAAAAAAGAAGTTGTTTTTTATGAAAAACGCACTATTTATATGGAAAAACCATACTTTTTATAATGAAAAAACATACTTTTGTATGGAAAACTTACAATTTAATTAGAATGTTCTTTATGTAGGCAAATTCACCTAAATGTAAATTTTTGTCGCGGTTTACCATATTTAATTAAATGCTTAAGAAAGCATTTTTTTTGCTTTTAACAACGCATTGTATAACACATCAACTTCTTCAAAAGTATTGTAAAATGAAAACGAAGCCCTCACAGTTCCAGGAATTTTATAGAAATCCATAATGGGTTGTGCGCAATGATGGCCTGTTCTAACTTCAACTCCTAATTTATCTATGATTGTTCCTATATCATAGGGATGAATTTCATTAATATTGAATGAAATAACGGAGGTTTTATGCTTCGAAGTGCCGTAAATTTTTAATCCTTCAATTTGAAGCAATTTTTCGGTTGCATATTTTAAAAGCCCATCTTCATAAGATGCAATATTGTCAAATTCTAAATTATTCAAATAATCTATTGCAGTTCCAAAAGCAATAACACCTGCAATATTTGGTGTTCCTGCTTCAAATTTGTAAGGCAAATCGGCATAAGTGGTTTTTTCAAAAGTAACTTCTTTTATCATTTCTCCACCACCTTGATAAGGAGGTAATTTGTTGAGCCATGCTTCTTTTCCGTATAAAATTCCAACACCTGTAGGGCCACATAATTTATGCGCAGAAGCCACGTAAAAATCAACATCTAATGCTTGCACATCTGGTTTGATATGTGGGCAGGACTGTGCGCCGTCAATCAATATTGCAGCGCCAACTTTATGGGCTTTGTCAATAATTTCTTTAATCGGATTTATGGTTCCCAAAGCATTGGAAACGTGATTTACAAAAACCAATTTTGTTTTATTGGAAAGTAATTTGTCATACTCATTCATCAACAATTCCCCTTTTTCATTCATAGGGATCACTTTCAAAATGGCTCCTGTACGCTCACATAACATTTGCCAAGGCACAATGTTTGAATGGTGTTCCATAGCTGAAACAATGAGTTCGTCGCCTTTTTGCAATAATGATGTAAAACCTGTCGCAACAATGTTGATACTGTGCGTTGTGCCTGCGGTAAAAATAATTTCGTAGCTTTTTTTGGCATTGAAGTGTTTTTGCAGCTTTTCACGAGCCTGCTCAAAAGCATCGGTCGCTTTTTGGCTTAACGTATGAACGCCTCTGTGAATATTTGCATTTATGGTTGTGTAGTAATTTACAATACTGTCAATTACAACTTGAGGTTTTTGACTGGTTGCGGCATTGTCTAAATAAACCAATGGTTTGCCATTTATTTGTTGTTTTAAAATGGGAAAATCTGCTCTGATTTTTTCAATATCTAACATGTTCTTTTTTTAGAATGATTCTAAATACAAAATTACGAAATAGATGTTATTTTGATGGTTGTAAAATTTAAAAACTCAAAATATTAATGCTAATTTTACAATAAAGTTGATTTATTGGATGTTAAAAACTGCATAACTTGTGCACTTCAGCCAAGACCAAAGCTTTTTGTTTCTCCGAAAAATTTAGATGATTAAGTGAGTCCGGTTTTTTAGAAAGCTCTTTTACCAAAATAATGTCTTTTTCCATGAGCTGTATTTTTTGCTTTTTTGTCAAAGAGGTTAACGTAGTTATAGGATATAAACCATATTTATCGACATTGCTTTTTAATCCGTTATTTTTAGGATAATCCCAACTTAATAGGGTTAAATTAACACAATTTGCGTAGTCTATGGCATCTTTGGTAAATCGGGTATTGGTAACTAACCATCCTTGTTTTAAATGCGTGTCGTTTCTTGATTTGTTCCAAACTTTTTGTACATCAAGAAATCTTGAATTGATATATAATGGAATTCTTACATTGCTAACTGTTGAGGGATTCTTATGAAATTTACATTCTACGGTATATACGTTTCCGTCTTTTTCAGCCAAAACATCTATTTCATGGGTAATGCATTCGCCATTTAAAATTTCGCCAATTTTGGTTTTATATCCTTTTTGTTTTAACAACGCACTAATCAATCTTTCAAAAGGAAAACCGGTAGGGCCTAGATCGAAAATCGCTCTTTTTAAACTGTATTTTGAAGCAGAGACCCGATTGTGTTTTTTCAGTAGGCGATAGGCTTTTCTATATATTAAGTTCGAAGAAATTCCATCATAAAGTTCAGGCTGTACTGCTTCAACAATTTTTTCAATATCCTGACTAGTAGCACCGCTATTTTGAAGAGATCTTGAGAGTTTTTGTATTGAAAACGGTTCTAAATCACCGGAAATTTTTTTAACAACTACTATTTTATCATCCATATCTTTTATTTTTACAGAATCAAATTTAGGTTATTATTTATTCCTTCAGTTTATTTAAAATCTTAATATTTCTGCCATTCTTTCAAAAAAGAAAAAATTAAGTTGTTTTTTGATAACTCCAAACGGCCAGTCCGTTCATAATAAAGGCATAAATAATGGTTTTTGTCAGCTGGGGCAAAATATCGTTAAAATGGGCGCCTTTTAACATAACCATTCGCGTCACTTGCACAAAATATTTTACCGGATTAAACTCAGTTATATATTGCGCCCACATTGGCATGCTTTCAATGGGTGTAAAAAGTCCGCTCATCAATATAAAAATAACCACAAAAAACCAGGAAATAAACATTGCTTGCTGTTGCGTGTCGGTAAAATTTGAGATGAACAACCCCATTCCCAATACCACCAGAAGGTAAAACGCCGTATAGAAATAAATTAACCCAAGGCTTCCTATTATAGGCACCGCAAAAACAACTTTTCCAATAATTAGCCCCACTGTTAACAAAACAAACCCAAGTATCCAAAACGGAAATAATTTACCAATGATAAACTGGTATTTTTTTATGGGTGTTACATTTATTTGCTCCAACGTCCCAATCTCTTTTTCTCGAACAATATTCATTCCTGATAAGAATAAAGTGATCATAGTTACCAGCAAAACCAATATCCCAGGAACCATAAATGTTTTATAGTTTAAGGTTTTGTTGTACCAAAAAGATGGGATTGTCACAATATCTTTTGGAGTATTTATAAGATCTGATGGTTGTATCAAGTCAGCTTTGGCCTTTTTATTAAAGTCCTGCACAATTTGGTTGACATAAACATTTTCCACTCCTGCAGCAGCGCCGTCAATGGCATTGATTGCAACGGAAATATCTGCATGTTTTTGTTTCAATAAATCACGTTCAAAATAACGTGGAATTTCTAAAATAACATCAACTTCACCTTCGGACATAGCGGCATTCGCCTCTTTTTTCGATTGAAAATCAGCAATGACATTAAAGTAAGTCGAGGCATCAAATTTCTCAATTAATGCTCTTGAAAATGAGGTTTTGTCATGATCTATATAAGAGAATTTTATGTTTTTTATCTCAAATGTGGCAGCATAGGATAAAATCACCAACTGTAAAATTGGCAACACAAAAATAATAGGAAGCATTCCTTTATTTCTAAAAATTTGCCTGAATTCTTTCTGAATGATATATAGAATTGTTTTCATTTTTTTTCTTTAGTATCAGGTATCAAGAAACTCTATATTTTTAATCCCAATTTTTAATTTTCTTTGAAAAACTTTAAACATTTACCTTTTACCCTTTTCAATTATAAATTCCCCCTTCGGGGGTTAGGGGGCTTATTCCAACCTAATTTTATATTTCTTGACACTCAGCGCAATAAAAAAGAGTGTCATTCCAATTAAAATTAAAGTCTCTTTCCAAATAAAGAAGAGTCCCACTCCTTTTAGCATAATTCCTTTTAAAATTAGGATAAACCATTTTGCGGGAATAATATTACTGATAACCTGTAAAATCAATGGCATACTAGAAATAGGAAAAATGAAACCAGACAATAAAATGGTGGGCAGCATCAGTCCCATCAAAGAAATCATCATGGCTGTTTGTTGTGTTGCGGATACGGTAGAAATTAAAATCCCCAATGATAAGGAGGTTATAATAAAAAACACACTCTCTAAAGCCAGCAAAAACAAGCTTCCCTGAATAGGCATTTCAAAAACAAAAATGCTTAGTAAAACAATAACAACCGCATTAATGATAGACAAAAATATGTAAGGAATCACTTTTCCGACGATTACCTGAAAAGGTTTTAAAGGCGAAACCAATAAAATTTCCATAGTGCCCAGCTCTTTTTCACGCGTGATGGAAATTGAGGTCATCATGGCAGATACCAACATTAAAATAATGGTCATTACACCGGGAACGAACATAAAAACACTTTTTAACTCAGGATTGTATACCATTCTCGTTTTGGTGTCAATTTGATATTCGAGATTTATGTCTTTGTTAATTTCCTGTCGGTAACTTCCAATAATGGCACTTATGTAATTGGTGATGGAATTTGCGGTATTGGGGTCTGTAGCATCTGTTATGATATGGACTTTTGCCGTGTTGGTTTTGGTTAAATTTTTCTTGAAATCTTTTTCGAAAACAAGTACGGCATGAACTTTTCCCTTTTGAAAAACAGTTTCAATATCGGTTTCATTTGTGATGTTTTGTTTGATGCTGAAAAATTTTGATGCTGAAATTTTATGAATAATTTCTTGTGTAGTTACATCATTTGATTTGTCAAAAATCGCAATGTCAACATTGTTAATTTCATTGGTAATGGCAAACCCAAAAAGTAAAATTTGGGCTACAGGCATCCCAAAAAGAATAAACAGTGATCGTTTGTCCCTAAAAATATGATAAAACTCTTTTTTTATAAATCCAATAAATCGTTTCATATGTTTAAATTTTATTGTTTTGGTAACATATGTTGTTCGCTATTAATCATCCTCTTGCCAATTTTAAAAACACTTCATTCATATTATGAGCATTATAAGCCTCTTTTAATTTTTTTGGCGTATCCAAGGCCTCAATTTTTCCGTCTACCATAATGGAAACACGATCGCAGTATTCGGCCTCATCCATATAATGCGTAGTCACAAAAATAGTGGTGCCGTTGTTGGCGGATTTATAAATCATTTCCCAAAACTGTCTTCTGGTAATTGGATCAACGCCTCCGGTTGGTTCATCCAAAAAAACAATAATAGGATTGTGCAACAGTGCTATTGAAAACGATAATTTTTGTTTCCAGCCTAAAGGCAAGGAGCCTACCAATTCATTTAAAATGTCTCCCAAGCCCAATTCGGCAACTAACTCACTTCGTTTTTCTTTTATTTTTGAGCGTGACAACCCGTAAATCCCACCAAAAAAAGTGATATTTTCTTTAACCGTTAAATCGTCATACAACGCAAATTTTTGGCTCATATAACCAATATTTTTCTTGATATCTTCTGGTTGTGCAAATACATCAAAACCTGCAACTTCAGCTTTTCCGGAAGTTGGCTTTGAAATACCAATCAGCATTTTCATGGCCGTGGTTTTACCGGCTCCGTTTGCGCCTAAAAAACCAAATATTTCACCTTTTTTCACCTCAAAACTAATGCTGTTTACCGCGGTAAAATCACCAAATGCTTTGGTTAGGTTTTCAACTTTTATGACATTATTGTTTTTCATTGCCTTTTGCTATTTTGCCAATTCCATAAAAGTATCTTCAATGGTGGTTTTTGTGATTTCAATTTTAATGTTTTGATGGTTTTTGGTTTCTAAATATTGCTGTAATTCCTGCGGATTAAAATTTGCTCGATTGTCTGTATAATGCACAAATTCGCCAAATGGATAAACGCTATAATTATGTTCGAAACTTTTTAAACTTTTAATAAGATGGTACATGTTATCGGCACTTACATCGTATATTTTCTTTGGATAATGTTTAATTATTTCTTGTGGGGTATCAATTTGCAATATTTTACCACCTTGAATTAAAGCAATTCTGTCACACAAAGCAGCTTCGTCCATATAAGGTGTTGAAACCAAAATGGTAATCCCTTTTTGTTGCAAACGTTTCAACATTTCCCAAAATTCTTTTCGGGAAACAGGATCAACGCCAGTGGTTGGCTCGTCTAAAAACAACACTTTTGGTTTGTGAATTAAGGCGCAACACAAAGCCAATTTTTGTTTCATGCCTCCAGATAATTTTCCTGCTCTACGTTTTTTAAAAGGTTCAATTTGGATGTAAATGTCTTTTATCAACTCGTAATTTTCTTCGATGGTTGTACCAAAAATGGTGGCAAAAAATTCTAAATTTTCCTCAACGGTTAAATCCTGATACAACGAAAATTTACCGGGCATATAACCCACATTGTTTCTTATTTCCTTATAATCATCAACAACATCAAATCCTGCAATGGTTACTGCGCCTTTATCTGCAAAAAGTAAGGTGGTTAAAATTCTGAAAATAGTTGTTTTTCCGGCGCCATCAGGCCCAATTAACCCGAACAATTCCCCTTCTTTTACTTCAAAAGAAACATCATTTACGGCATTAACTTTTTTGAATGATTTGCTGATATTTTTTACGGAAATACTCATTTTTAGAATTTTACTTTATTTGAAATACGCTGAATATTCCGACAAATGCTTGGCCATTTTTTCCAAAGCAGATTTGCGGGTTGCTAAATCTTCAGCCGTCAAATCTTTAAATAATGGTTTCATAGGCAAAAGGTAATTGTGCAATTGGTCGTGAGCCTCTCCGGTCATCGTACATTTGGAAATGATGGCTCCGAATTCAGCTTCAAATTTTGCTTTAAGTTCAGGATACGCCTCTATATTCTCGGTATCGGTAAAATTGGCTACTAACCGGCTCATTCGTTGGATTCCTTCTGTAGTTTCGACATTGGCCATCCACAAATCCCCATTATTTAATTTCAATACGCCTTCACTTTCATGAGACTCTTCAGCACTTTGCGCAGGCTCAGCCGTTTGCTGTTTTTTATTCTGATTGCAAGAAACAACTAAAATGGTTGTCAAAAAGGCTACTGTTAAAATGGTTATTTTTTTCATTTTGTTATATTTAAAGGTTCTTGGTTAAATTTTATAAAGGTTAATAGATAAATCAAAACCCAAATACTGATTCTGAAGCTCATAGCTTTTAAGCTTTCCGAGGCCACGTTTTCACTAAAAAAGTATAGATATAGTGATACAAAAATATTCGCAGCAAGCACAAGTACAATTGCTTTTTTTGCAAGTGACTTGTTTTTCCAAATCAGATACGCCGCCACAATTGAAATAGCGCCAAATATTACATTGTAAATAACCAGCCAATTGAGAACTGCATAATTTTTCACATCAATTCCCAACAGCACTTTTGAGCCGGCTACAACGGACATTCCGCCTATAAATAAGGCAAGTATTGCAGCAATTCCCATCCTAAATCCTTCCCAAAGGGAAGGACTTTTTTTAATATTTTTATTAAAATCTGTTAAAGTCATTTCAATTAGGTTTAATATTTATTTGAAAAATTATCGAATTATTTTCCCTTTCCTTCGGAAAGGGCTGGGGATAGGATCCACATCTCCGCAGGCATTCCAATTTTTAAACTTCCGTCATTTTTTACATCAACTTTTACCGCATAAACCAAATTGACACGTTCTTCTTTGGTTTGAATAATTTTGGGTGTAAATTCTGCTTCAGATGATACCCAGGTGATTATCCCCTTAAAGTTTTTCATGGCATCGCCTGCATCAATTTTCACTGTCACTTCTTGTCCGATTTTAATGTTTGAAAGTTGGGTTTCACTTACATAAACGCGTAATTCCATCGTGCTTAAATCGGCTATTTTATATAAAGGTCTCCCAAAAGAAGTCAGCTCATTTATTTCGGCATATTTTGTTAGTACAGTGCCGTTTACGGGGTTCATAATATTGCTTTTTTGAAGCAAATCTTCCACTTGTTTTAGTTGTACGTCAATACTTTCTATTTCGTTAATCACCGGTGAATTCTGACTTTCAACGCTTTTAATTTGCTTTTGAATCACATTAATTTCTCCATTAATGTCATCTAGTTGTTTTTGGGTTCCCGCATTTTCCCTGATCAAATTTTCAATTCTTGTTTTGCTGATTGTTGCCGTTTTTAATTGAGCGTTCAGCACATTTATTTGAGACAATACACTTCTGGATTTTGAATAGATGATATCTTTAGAAGCCAATAATTGATCTCTTTTTAAGCTCAACGGAATGGTATCAATAAATCCCACAGAAGCGTCTTTTTTTAAAATTTGGCCTTCTTCAACATTAAATTGTATCAATTTTCCGCTATTTTCTGCGGAAACAGTTATTTCTGTAGCTTCAAAATTTCCGTAACCGTCCGCCTTTTCGTTGTTATTGCAGGCGACAAACAGATTTCCGAAAAGGAGCAAACCGATTATTATTTTTGTAAGTTTCATATAAATTTGTTTATGCGTTTAATTGTTTATGTGTGTATCTGTATATTTTTAAAATAATGATTAACCTTTACAATTATTCATTATTAATTTTTAATTAAAACTTCCTTTTGTTGTGTTATAGTTGGCTTTTGCAAGCTGTAGTTGTATCTGATGTGTGCTTAAGCCATTTTCGGCTTCATATAAATTGGTCAATTCAGTAATATAGACAGATGCAGTTATGACGCCATTTTTTAATTGCGAACCTGAAGTTTCCAAAATTTTCTTTCTCAAGGCTATTATTTTTTTGTCAGATTCAATAAACCCAGAAATTTGCTTTATTTCCGATTGCTGTTGTGTTAATTGCATAGACGTGTTCAGTTCAAAAACTTCCTGCTCGCTATCAATAATTTTTTTATTCACTTGTAAAGATTGGCGTTGTTTTTTTGTTGAATTCCAATCAAAAACATTCCAGTTCAGTTTAATTCCGGTAATATAATAGGTTTGAAACGAGTTATCTAACATATTTAATCCCGGATTTCCGTAACCACCAGTTGCAAAAGCCATTATTTTAGGTGAATTTTTCTTCCCAATTAGTTGACTGGACGCTTCAATCTTTTCTTTTTGAAGTTGAAACAATTTCAATTCAGGTCGTTCAATTTCATTGTTTAGATTGGTGTATATTTCTGGATTTTCCAACGTAAAATTTGTAGCAATTGGAATCCCAATCAACATGGAAAGTGTTTTCATGAAACTGATTTTATTTAAGTCAACTTCCATGAGTTGCTGGTCTATTTTAAGCAATTCAGCCTCAAGAACACTGTCGGAATTTGGCAGTAACATCCCATATTTTATGCCCGCTTTCACCTCTTTTAAGGTGGTTTCCAGCTGTGTTTTATTTGCAATCAACAATTCTCTTTTTTCCTGCAGTAACAGGATTGAAAAATAAAATTGATTTACCTGTTGTTTTAGCTGGTATAAATTTACTTCTACTTGCTTTTGTTGGGTTTTTAGGGAAGCCGATTTTTCCGTTAAAGACGCGTTGATTAAACCGCCATCGTAAATTAATTGATTTGCTGATACAGTCGCCTTGTACTGGTCTTTGTTTGGCGGAGATATTGTTGATGTTGGCGAACTAAAAGGCAATTCTATGACATCAGATTGGTAGCTTGCCTGTGCCAAAAAATCTAGTTTTGGAAGTTTTTCGGTTTTTAGGACTTCTAAATCCAATTCGTTTTGTGTGGTCAATAAGTTTTTTTGTTTGGCTAACGGATAATTTCCTTCAGCCAAATCGTAACACTGTTCCAAACTAAGTTTTTCTTGTGAAAAACCGTTTAGGGAGATAAGCAGTATTATTAATACACTAACTTTTTTCATCTGTTTAAATTTTATTTTTTAGCGGTAACAGATGCTGCCTGCCTGCCGGACAGGTAGGTTCGCCATTAATAATTCCTTTGTTTGTCAAAATTTGTAATGCTCGTTTCATCTGTTTAAATTTTTATGGCATTGATAATAAAGTTTGATACTTCTGTTTTTCTTTCATGCATCAGTTTAAGAAAATCATCGTCATCAAGATTTAAAAAACCTTTAATTAGTGGTGCTCCAACAAAGGGAAATACATTTAAAGCCAGAATATTGATAAATAATTGCTCGGCTTTGATTGGTTTTATGAGACCGTCTTTTACATCATTTTCTATCTGTTTTCTGAACTTGTCAATATTGGGCATTTTTTCTGAAAATAATTTTTCCACAAACTCAGGATTCCTGTTCAATTCCTGAATGATAAAATTGGGCAGGTACGGATGCTTAACAATAAACGAAATATAGTTTTGAGTGAAATTTCTTATTTTATCAAATAAACTGTTGTCGGCATTGATGATTTCATTTAACTGAGGTGCTAAAGTTGAAAACGCGCTTTTAAAAACGGCTTCAAAAAGCAACTGTTTGCTCCTGTAATAATAATGCAGCATTGCTTTATTTATACCCGCTTCATCAGCAATTTCCTGCATTCTTGTTGCTGCCATTCCTTTTCGATGGAATATTCCTTTTGCGGCATTTAAAATGTTGGATTCCGGTGTGCTATGTTCTTTTGTTATCATATGCTAACCATATAGTTTAACCAAATGGTTGACAAATGTAAACTCTTTTTTTGAACTAACAAAATAAATGTTATTTTTATGGAATATTTTAAGTCAAACTTATCATGAAAAAAATAGTAAAATACAGTCTGTTATTTGTAGTTTTAGGACTTGTTTATGTTGTTTACACCAACTATCCAAGATTGGATATCATTACCGGTTTTTCAGCAAAAAGCGTTTGCTCTTGTACTTTTGAAGCTGGCAGGGATTTAGAGTCCATTGAAGAAGGCGATAATGATATTGATTTGGTTAATTACGCTAACAATAAAATTAATTTTGAAGAAAAGTCGGTGACTTCAACTGTTTTCGGTTTAAAACCTAGAAAAGCAGTTTATAAGGAAGGTGTTGGTTGTATATTGATTCCTGCTGGAGAAAATCAGCATATAACATTTAAACCAAATCGAAAAATCTCACAAAGCAGTTTGCCTTATCCTTATGGAAATTCACCTGAAAAGGATACACTTTTTGGCAATGTTGATGAAAAATTACTGAAAATGGCCGTGGAAAATGCCTTTGATTGTGAAGGTTATGAGGAAGTAAAAAGAACCAGAGCCGTTCTTGTTCTTTATAAAGATCAAGTTATTGCCGAAAAATATGCTCCGGGATTTTCACGGGAAACCAAACTTTTGGGCTGGTCCATGACAAAAAGCATCACGAGCGCCGTTTTGGGAATTTTAGAAAAACAAGAGAAAATTAATCTGAACCAGACTAATTTATTCACAGCATGGGAAAATGATGACCGTTCTAAAATTACATTGAACAATTTGTTGCAAATGAATAGCGGATTGGAATGGAATGAAGATTATAACAATATTTCTGATGTTACAAAAATGTTGTTTTTAGAGCCTGATATGACTAAAGCGCAATTAAATAAACCTCTAATAGGCAAACCAAACGAAAGTTGGAATTACTCTTCCGGAACTACAAATATGTTGTCGGGATTTATTAGAAATCAGTTTAAAACCCATCAGGAATATTTGGATTTTTGGTATGCGGAACTCGTCGATAAAATTGGCATGAATTCTATGGTAATTGAAACTGATTTGGCAGGAAATTACGTTGGTTCATCATACAGTTGGGCAACTGCCCGTGATTGGGCGAAATTTGGTCTGTTGTATTTGCACAATGGAAATTGGAATGGCGAACAACTCCTCAACGAATCTTGGGTAGATTATTCAGCAACGCCAACAAATGGTTCAAACGGAGAATATGGTGCGCATTTTTGGTTGAATGCCGGAGGTAAATATCCAAATGTTCCCAAAGATTTATTTTCATGTAATGGCTACCAAGGGCAACATGTTTTTATAATTCCTTCAAAAGACCTTGTAATCGTTAGGTTTGGCTTAGCAGAAAACCCTGAATTTGATGTTGATACTTTTTTGAAAGAGGTGTTAAGCTCCTTAAAATAGTATGATTTATGTTACAAAAAAAAGCCGCTATTGCGGCTTTTTAATTTTTTTATAAAGTTAGATTTTAAAGTTCAAATCCCAACTGAACATTCAATTTTTTGGCAATGAACTTAGAAATTAAGGTTTTCAACTGCGGAATTTTAATTTTCTCAACCACATCGTTTCCGAAGGCATATAGCAATAATGCTTTGGCTTCTTTTTTAGGAATTCCTCGCGATTGCATGTAAAATAAAGCACTTTCATCCAATTGACCAATGGTGCATCCGTGAGAACATTTCACATCATCGGCAAAAATTTCCAATTGAGGTTTGGAATTTATGGCGGCGCCATCATCAATTAAAATAGAATTATTTTGCTGAAAAGCATTCGTTTTTTGGGCAGCTTGACGTACAATTACTTTTCCGTTAAAAACACCAACGGATTTATCGGCATAAATGCCTTTGTATAACTCATGGCTTTCGCAATTTGGAAATTTATGATCCACAAGCGTATGGTTATCAACGTGTTGTTTGTTATTTAAAATAGTAATTCCATTTAAGTTGGAATTGATATGTTCTCCTTCCTGGTAGAATTCTAAATTGTTTCTGGTCATTTTTCCTCCAAATGAAAAAGTATTTACAGAAGCCACACTTTGTTGTTTTTGTGAAATAAAAGTGCTGTCGATTAAAGAAGATTCATCAGTATCATTTTGAATTTTATAATAATCCACAATGGCTCTTTTATGCACAAAAATTTCTGTAACAGAGTTTGTGAGCGTGGT
>Ga0314774_1001285_pt1 | contig 16442 bp, 11 predicted proteins | sample MetaGCBIA2018_FD_204515 | JGI IMG/M metagenome (GOLD analysis project Ga0314774, IMG submission 204515) | Cryopeg brine microbial communities from Beaufort Sea near Barrow, Alaska, United States - CBIA 2018 | ecosystem: Environmental > Aquatic > Marine > Coastal | place: USA: Alaska | collected... | reverse complement strand
AGCCTAACTCTGCTCTGCGTAAAGTTGCGCGTGTACGATTAACAAATGGTTATGAAGTAGCTTCCTATATTGGTGGTGAAGGTCATAACTTGCAAGAGCACTCGGTTATTCTTATCCGTGGTGGTCGAGTTAAAGATTTACCTGGTGTACGTTACCATACAGTTCGTGGAGCATTAGATTGCTCTGGCGTTTCTGAGCGTAGACAAGGTCGTTCGAAGTACGGTGCAAAGCGTCCTAAAGGTTAGTAAATAACTTTTAACATGCGATTTGCAGTTTTGTGTAATATTTATACCGGAAGAGTTAAGAATGGCAAGAAGAAGAGAAATACCTAAAAGACAGGTTTTACCTGACCCGAAGTTCGGCGATTTAACGCTAACTAAGTTTGTAAACATGATTATGGTAAGTGGTAAAAAAGCCATTGCTGAAAAGATTGTTTATGACGCATTAGATGTTGTTGTTGAGCGTAAAAATGGTGGCGATCACGCTGCATTTTTGAGAGAAGCACTTGAAAACGTTGGTCCGATGGTCGAAGTTAAATCTCGACGTGTTGGTGGTGCAACGTATCAGGTTCCAGTAGAAGTTCGCCCAGAACGTAAGACAGCTTTGGCTATGCGTTGGACGGTTGATGCTGCTCGTAAGCGTAGCGAGAAAGGTATGATGTTACGCTTAGCTGGTGAACTCAGTGATGCCCTTGATGGCAGAGGTTCTGCGGTTAAGAAGAAAGAAGATACTCACAGAATGGCCGAGGCAAACAAAGCCTTTTCACATTTCCGTTGGTAATCTGATTAGGGCCCTATTTAGGGCCTTTATTTTTTGTAGAATTTAAAAAAAAGGTTATTAAAGTGGCACGTACAACCCCTTTAAATCAATACCGTAATATCGGTATTATGGCGCATATAGATGCGGGTAAGACAACAACAACTGAACGTATTTTGTATTACACAGGTGTTTCTCACAAGATTGGTGAGGTACACGATGGTGGTGCGACGATGGATTGGATGGAGCAAGAGCAAGAGCGTGGAATCACAATCACTTCTGCTGCAACAACTTGTCACTGGAACGGGATGGCTAAACAGTATCCTAAGCACCGTATTAATATTATTGATACTCCGGGTCACGTTGATTTCACAATCGAAGTAGAGCGTTCATTGCGTGTACTTGATGGTGCAGTAACATGTTTCTGTTCAGTAAGTGGTGTTGAGCCTCAATCTGAAACGGTATGGCGTCAAGCGGATAAGTATGGCGTGCCACGTATGGGTTTCGTAAACAAAATGGATCGTGCTGGTGCTAACTTCCTAAATGTTAACCAGATGGTTATTGATCGCCTAGGAGCTCATCCTGTTCCAATGCAACTGCCTATAGGCGCTGAAGAGACTTTCCGTGGTGTGGTTGACTTGGTTAAGATGAAAGCAATCTATTGGGAAGAAGAGAATATGGGTATGGAGTATCGTTATGAAGATATTCCGGCTGATATGGTCGACGAAGCCAATGAGTGGCGCGAAAAAATGATTGAAGCAGCCGCAGAAGCAACTGAAGAGCTTATGGATAAGTATCTTGAAGGTGGTGAATTAACAGAAGATGAGATTAAGATGGGTATCCGTCTTCGTTGCGTCGCTGTTGAGATCGTCCCAATGTTCTGTGGTTCTGCCTTCAAGAATAAAGGTGTTCAGACCCTGCTTGATGGTGTTATTGACTATATGCCTTCTCCAGTAGATGTTCCGCCTATTCAGGGTGTGTTGGAAGATGGAACGCCTTCGGTACGTAATCCATCAGATAAGGAGCCGTTTTCTTCTCTGGCGTTTAAGATTATGACGGATCCATACGTTGGAACTCTGACTTTCTTCCGTGTTTATTCAGGTTTTTTAGCAGCGGGTAGTCCTGTTTACAACTCTACTAAAGAGAAGCGTGAGCGTGTTGGCCGTTTGTTACAAATGCACTCAAACTCACGTGAAGAGATTAAAGAAGTAAGAACGGGTGAGATCGCTTGTGCAGTAGGTCTTAAAGCTACCACAACGGGTGATACGCTGTGTGATCCAGATAACAAAATCGTACTTGAGCGTATGGAGTTTCCTGATCCAGTTATCTCTATTGCAATCGAGCCTAAGACTAAGCCTGATCAAGAGAAGATGGGTATCGCTTTACAGAAACTTGCTGCAGAAGATCCATCTTTCCGTGTGCATTCTGATGAAGAGACAGGTCAGACTATCATCTCTGGTATGGGTGAGCTTCACCTTGATATCATTGTAGATCGTATGAAGCGCGAATTCGGTGTTGAAGCGAACGTTGGTGCACCTCAAGTTTCTTACCGTGAGACTATTACGAAAGAAGTTGAAGTTGATGGTAAGTTTGTTCGACAGTCTGGTGGTCGTGGTCAGTATGGTCATGTTGTCTTCAAAATGAAGCCACGTGAACCTGGTGAAGGTTTTGAGTTTATCAACAGTACTGTTGGTGGTTCGGTTCCGCGCGAATATGTCGGTGCTGTAGAGAAGGGTGCTAAAGCTCAACTTGAGAATGGTGTGCTTGCAGGATTCCCTATGGTCGATGTTAGTGTCGAGTTAATCGATGGTTCATACCATGATGTCGATTCCAATGAAATGGCGTTCTCGGTTGCTGCCGGAATGGGTATTAAGAATGGTGTTGCAGAAGCAAATGCCGTTATTCTTGAGCCTATCATGGATGTTGAAGTTACGACTCCTGAAGAATACATGGGTGATATCATCGGTGATTTGAATAGACGTCGTGGACTTGTAGTAAGTATGGGTGATATTCCAGCTGGTAAGTGTATTAAAGCTGAAGTCCCACTGTCTGAGATGTTTGGTTATTCAAACTCTATGCGTTCATTGACTCAAGGTCGTGCTAACTATAGTATGGCTTTTATGAAATACAATCATGCGCCTAAAAACATCCAAGATGAAATCATGACGAGTGCCAAAAAAGGCTCTTAATCAATTTAATTATTTAGGCCTCGTTTTGTGACGAGGTCCTTGCTTAATATAGGTATTTTAAAATGGCAAAAGCTAAGTTTTCACGCGATAAGCTTCACGTAAACGTTGGTACCATTGGTCACGTCGATCACGGTAAGACAACTCTTACAGCAGCACTAACAATCGTACAGGGTAGAAAGTTCGGTGGAGATGTTAAAGATTTCGCATCTATCGATAATGCACCAGAAGAAAGAGAGCGTGGTATCACAATCTCAACTTCACACGTTGAATATGAGACAGAAACTCGTCACTACGCACACGTAGATTGCCCGGGTCACGCCGATTATGTTAAGAACATGATCACTGGTGCTGCACAGATGGATGGCGCAATCCTAGTATGTTCAGCTGCTGATGGGCCAATGCCTCAGACGCGTGAGCACATCCTTCTTTCACGTCAGGTTGGTGTTCCATACATCGTTGTTTTCCTAAACAAAGCCGACATGGTTGATGATGAAGAGTTACTAGAGTTAGTAGAAATGGAAGTTCGTGAACTTCTTGATATGTACGAATTCCCAGGTGACGACACTCCAGTAATCATCGGTTCAGCGACATTAGCAATTGCTGATGACCAGTCTGAAATCGGTGCACCTTCTGTAGAGCGTTTAGTTGCTGCGTTGGATTCATATATTCCAGATCCAGTTCGTGAGACTGACAAGCCATTCCTAATGCCAGTAGAAGATATCTTCTCAATCCAAGGTCGTGGAACGGTAGCAACAGGACGTATCGAGTCAGGTATTGTTAAAGTTGGTGAAGTTATCCAGATTATCGGTATACGCGACACAACAGAAACAACAGTTACTGGTGTTGAGATGTTCCGTAAGCTTCTTGATCAAGGTCAAGCTGGTGATAACGTTGGTATCCTTTTACGTGGTACTAAGCGTGAAGATATCGAGCGTGGTCAAGTATTGGCACATAAAGGTACAATCACTCCGCACTCTAAGTTCGAAGCTGAGATCTATGTACTTTCAAAAGATGAAGGTGGACGTCACACTCCATTTTTCCAAGGTTATCGTCCACAGTTCTACTTCCGTACAACTGATGTGACTGGTGCATGTACGTTACCAGAAGGTACAGAAATGGTTATGCCTGGTGATAACGTACAAATGACAGTAGAGTTAATTAACCCAATCGCAATGAATGACGGTCTCCGTTTTGCCATTCGTGAAGGTGGACGTACTGTTGGTGCAGGTGTTGTAGCAAGAATTCTTGACTAAATAACGCTTGTAACACCAAGGAAGGGGATGTATAATCCTTTTTTTTGGTGACACATTCCAGGGGTATAGCTCTAATTGGTAGAGCACCGGATTCCAAATCCGGGTGCTGGGAGTTCGAATCTCTCTACCCCTGCCATATTCAAAACGACCTGTGTTTATTTAAGCACGGGTCGTTTTTACATTTAGCTGATAGGTTTATGAGTAAAGAAATGCAAAAGCAAAGCGGGTCGAACGCACTTGATACAGCGAAATTGATATTGTCGATTGCCATCTTAATTGGTTCGTTAGTAGGGTATTACGTATTTCCAGAAGTTCACGCAGTTATCCGTGTTTTAGGTGTAGTCGTCGGAATAGGGCTTGCGCTGTTTGTTCTTTATTTAACGAATATCGGCCGAAGCTGGTACAACTATCTTAATCATGCCAAGCGTGAGGTTAAGCAAGTGGTATGGCCAACACGCCCAGAGACTGTGCAGATGACGTTAATCGTATTTGTAGTGGTTATCCTTATGGGTATATTTTTGTGGTTGGTTGATATGTTCTTTATGTGGGCAGTACAGCTATTAACAGGTCAAGGTGGTTAGAATGGCAAAGAGATGGTATGTGGTTCATGCGTATTCAGGTTACGAGAATAAAGTAAAAGCGAGTTTAGCTGATTATATTGAGCGCGCTGAGTTAGGTGACTTTTTTGGTGAAGTGCTGGTTCCTTCAGAGGAAGTTGTTGAGATTCGTGACGGTAAGAAACGCACGAGTGAACGTAAGTTTTTCCCTGGTTATGTTTTAGTGAATATGGAAATGAACGAAGATACCTGGCATTTAGTTAAAAGTGTGCCGCAGGTAATGGGCTTTATTGGTGGGACAAAAGATCGTCCTGCGCCTGTTTCGCAAAAAGAAGTAGACCGTATTCTTGAGCGTGTTGAAACAAGTGTTGATAAGCCACGTCCTAAAGTTATGTATGAGCCAGGCGAAATGGTTCGTGTTACCGAAGGTCCTTTCACTGATTTTGAAGCCGTGTTAGAACGTGTGGATTACGACAGAAATAAATTGCAAGTGTCGGTATTAATATTTGGTCGTTCAACTCCGGTTGATCTTGAGTTTACTCAAGTAGAAAAAATTTAAGCCGATTTAAAAACCGGGGAGCCGTAAGGCGTTTGACCCAAATTAGGAGAGTATCATGGCTAAGAAAATTACAGCCTATATTAAGTTACAAGTGCCTGCTGGTGCTGCAAACCCAAGTCCACCAGTTGGTCCTGCTCTAGGTCAGCACGGTGTTAACATCATGGAATTTTGTAAAACGTTTAATGCTCAGACTCAAGGTCTTGAAGCTAAAATGCCTATTCCAGTAGTTATTTCTGTCTACAGTGATCGTAGTTTCACGTTCATCACTAAAACTCCTCCTGCTTCAATTCTTTTGAAGAAAGCGGCTGGAATTAAAAGTGGTAGTGCAATTCCGAACATGGATAAGGTCGGTACAGTTACTCGTGCGCAGTTAGAAGAGATTGCAACGACTAAAATGGCCGATCTTAATGCGAACGATTTAGAAGCGGCTGTCAAGATTATTGCGGGCTCTGCTCGTAGTATGGGCCTATTGGTAGAAGGGTAATAAAATGACAAAGCTAACTAAAAAACAAAAAATCAGTGCAGAACGCGTTAATCATGATGCAGCTTATAACGTCATTGAGGGGTTTGATCTTGTTAAAGAATTAGCAACTTCAAAATTCGTTGAGTCTGTTGATGTTTCAATTCGTTTAGGGATTGATCCTCGTAAGTCTGACCAGGTAGTGCGTGGTGCGACAGTTATGCCTAATGGTACTGGCAAAGACGTTCGCGTTGCAGTATTCACAGGTGAAGCGAATCAAGCAGCCGCTAAAGCAGCTGGTGCTGAGTTCGTTGGTATGGAAGAGCTTGCAGCTGAAATCAAGAAAGGCATGATGGACTTTGATGTCGTTATCGCTTCTCCTGATGCTATGCGTGTTGTTGGTATGCTGGGTCAGGTTCTTGGTCCTCGTGGTCTTATGCCTAACCCTAAGACGGGTACTGTAACGCCTGACGTTGTTGGCGCGATCAACAATGCTAAAGCTGGTCAAGTTCGTTTCCGTGCAGATAAGTCTGGTAACGTTCATGCGGCAATCGGAACGGTTGGTTTCGATTCAGCAAAATTACAAGAAAACCTAAATGCTTTATTAGACGAGCTTAAGAAAGCTAAGCCTGCGTCTGCAAAAGGTGTTTATGTTAAGAAAGTGACTATCTCTTCTACAATGGGTCCAGGCCTGTTAGTTGATCAGTCAACACTATAATTGTGGTTGCACGCCTTAGGTGTGCAGGCATTATTTGCGAATTGGGACTCCTTATGAACATTAATTTGATTTCGAGTGAGTGCCCATCGCAGACCGTAGGTGAGTGCAGAGCATGCACTCTTAATAGTCATTAAGCCTACGTAGATGGAAGAGTCTAATCGTTCTTAGAATGAATAGACTGTTTGGAGGGTAAAATGGCGCTCAATATCGAAGGTAAAAAGCTTGTTGTTGAAGAAGTTTCTGCTGTTATTGCAGAAGCAGGTTCAATGATTGCCGCTGAATATCGTGGTTTGACTGTAGAGCAAATGACCCAGTTACGTGCTAGCGCTCGTGCTGCAGGTGTAACAGTGCGTGTTATTAAAAACTCACTTGCACGCTTTGCAGTTGCTGGTACTAAATTTGAAGACATGGGTGGGACTTTTTCTGGTCCACTAGTTTTCGCTTTCTCTGGTGAAGAGTTAGGGAACGCGGCACGTGTATTCAAAGACTTCGCCAAAAATAATGAGGCACTTGTTGTCAAGTCATTATCTATTGGAGAAGGGGCTTTGAATGCTAGCCAATTGGCTACTATTGCATCACTACCTACTTACGATGAAGCAGTAAGTAAGCTTCTATACGTTATGAAAGAACCAATCTCGCAAGTTGTGCGTGGTTTGGTTGCTATTAATGAGCAAAAAGAAGCCGAAGCAGCTTAAGTTTTTACTTAAGCTCAAATTAAATAATTTTAAAATTTTGGAGATTTCAAATGTCTATAACTAAAGAAGATATTCTAGAAGCAGTAGCTAACATGTCAGTAATGGACGTTGTTGCACTTGTTGAAGCAATGGAAGAGAAGTTTAATGTATCAGCAGCTGCAGTAGCAGTAGCTGGTCCTGCTGCGGCAGAAGCTGTTGAAGAGCAGACTGAATTTGACGTAGTTCTTACTGGCGCTGGCGCAAACAAAGTAGCTGCTATCAAAGCGGTTCGTGCAGCAACTGGACTTGGGCTTAAAGAAGCTAAAGCTGCAGTAGAAAGCGCTCCTTTCACATTGAAAGAAGCTGCTTCTAAAGAAGATGCAGAAGCTTTGGCTAACGAGCTAAAAGAAGCTGGTATTGAAGTAGAAGTTAAGTAATTTAACGCTACTTGCTGCGTAAGCAGTGCTGAAATGGCTGGCGCCTTGGCGCCGGCCTTTTCTCGTTTTTAACAGTGTGTAAAAGTGTGTTAGTAACGTGTGGATAACTTTTCCATAGCTACTACAGTTTTATGCATTATTTTGTAACGATTGTTACAAGCATCCGGACAATCATATCGTCGAGGTAAACGATGACATATTCATTAGTCGAAAAGAAACGAGTTCGTAAAGATTTTGCGAAACTTCCATCCATCTTAGAAGTTCCTTATTTGCTTTCTTTGCAAAAAGGATCTTTCCATGATTTCTTACAGAGAGATAAGAAGCCAGCCGAAAGAACTAAAGTTGGTCTTCATTCTGCATTCAAGTCTGTTTTTCCTATTCACGGAGTCGCAGGTACTGCAGATTTAGAATACGTTAGTTACCATATGGGTGAGCCTGAGTTTGACGTTAAAGAGTGTAAGCAACGTGGTGTGACTTATGCATCTCCATTGCGCGTTAAGATGCGTTTGGTTCTTTTTGATAAGACTGCGCCTGTTGGGAAGCGTCCTGTTAAGGATGTTAAAGAGCAGGAAGTTTATCTAGGCGATATTCCTTTAATGACCGATAACGGAACCTTCGTTATCAACGGTACTGAGCGTGTAATTGTTACTCAGTTACACCGTTCACCTGGTGTTATCTTCGATAACGATAAGGGTAAATCACACTCGTCTGGTAAGTTGTTGTTTAATGCTCGTGTTATTCCTTACCGTGGTTCTTGGTTAGATTTTGAGTTTGACCATAATGATTGTATGTTTGCACGTATCGATCGTCGTCGTAAGTTACCGGTTTCAATTTTCTTGCGTGCAATGGGCCTATCAAACGAAGATATTCTTGCTGAATTCTTCGTAGCCAATACGATTAAGGTTACGCCTAAGGGTTATGAGCTTATTCTTGAGGCAGATCAGCTTAAGGGTGAGACAGCAGGATTTGATATTGTGCATGATGGTAAGAAAATCATCACAGCGGGTAATAAAATCAATGCACGTCACGTTAAGGCTCTTAAAGAGTCTGGTGTTAAGAGTGCAATTGTTCCTGAAGAGTATTTGGTTGGTAAGGTGCTTGCCTCAGGTGTGACGGATACCACTACGGGTGAGCTAGTTTGTCGTACCAATGAAGTTTTGACCGTTGAAACATTAGATAAGATTGCTCAGATTAAGGGTTGTGTTATCAGAGTGCTTTATATTGATGAATTAGATAATGGTCCTTATATCTCTGATACATTGAATCTTGATTCAACGACTTCTCAGCTTGAAGCTCAGGTAGAGATCTACCGTATGATGCGTCCTGGTGAGCCACCAACTAAAGATTCATCTGAGGCGTTATTCAAAAGTTTGTTCTTTGATGAAGCGCGTTATGATCTCTCTTCAGTAGGTCGTATGAAGCTTAACCGCCGTATGGGTCGTAAGAAAAATGGTGGTGCAACCGTTCTCGAAAAAGAAGATATTCTTGATGTATTACGTGAGTTGATCAGTATTCGTAATGGTTTGACTATGGTTGATGATATCGATGCATTAGGTAACCGTCGTATTCGTGCAGTTGGTGAAATGGCTGAGAATGCATTCCGTATCGGTCTTGTTCGTGTTGAACGTGCCGTTAAAGAGCGTTTGAACCAAGCTGAAACAGATGGTTTATTGCCTCAGGATTTGATTAACGCGAAGCCAGTATCTGCTGCTGTTAAAGAGTTCTTTGGTTCGAGTCAGTTATCACAGTTTATGGATCAGGTTAACCCGCTTTCTGAAGTAACACACAAGCGTCGTATTTCAGCTCTTGGGCCTGGTGGTCTTACTCGTGAGCGTGCTGGATTTGAGGTGCGTGATGTACACGCTACCCACTACGGTCGTGTTTGCCCTATTGAAACACCTGAGGGACCTAATATTGGTCTTATCAATACATTGGCAATTTATGCTAAAACGAATGAGTACGGTTTCTTAGAAACACCTTATCGTAAAATCATTGATGGGCAGGTGACTGACGAAGTCGAATATATTTCAGCAATCGATGAAATGAAATATGTCATTGCTCAGGCAAGTGCAAATGTTGATGCGGAAGGACGTTTTACTGACACTCTTATCTCAGCGCGTCATAAAAACGAATTTACATTGGCTTCTCCTAAAGATGTCAACTTAATGGATGTCTCGCCTAATCAGATCGTTTCTGTTGCGGCTGCTTTGATTCCATTTCTAGAACACGATGATGCTAACCGTGCCCTAATGGGTGCCAACATGCAGCGCCAAGCGGTACCTACTTTACGTGTTGATAAGCCGTTAGTCGGTACTGGTATTGAAAAAATTGTTGCTATCGATTCTGGTGTAACGGTTATTGCAGAACGTGGTGGTGAAGTTTTATCTTCAGATGCAGCGCGTATTGTGGTTCGAGTCAGTGCTGATGAGATTAAAGATGGTGAGTCAGGTGTTGATATCTATAACCTAGTTAAGTATCAGCGCTCTAACCAAAATACCTGTATCAACCAGAAACCGATTGTTAAAGCCGGTGATCAGGTTGTTCGTGGTGATGTAATGGGTGATGGTCCTTCTACTGACCTAGGTGAGTTGGCGTTAGGTCAAAATATGCGTATCGCGTTTATGCCATGGAATGGTTATAACTTCGAGGATTCAATCCTGGTTTCTGAGCGTGTTGTTCAGGAAGATCGTTATACCACTATCCATATTGAAGAATTAACATGTTTAGCGCGTGATACAAAGCTTGGTCCTGAAGAAATTACAGCCGATATTCCTAACGTTGGTGAGTCTGCATTAGGTCGTCTTGATGAGTGCGGTATTGTCTACGTTGGTGCTGAAGTTAAGCAGGGTGATATCCTGGTTGGTAAGGTAACGCCTAAGGGTGAAACTCAGCTAACCCCTGAAGAGAAGCTTCTACGAGCAATATTTGGTGAGAAAGCGTCAGATGTTAAAGATACTTCTTTACGTGTGACTAAAGGTATCGAAGGTACTGTTATTGATGTTCAGGTCTTTACTCGTGAAGGGATTGACAAAGATGCTCGTGCATTAGAGATTCAGGAACAAGAATTGACAAAAGTCCGTAAGGATATTGATGAGCAGTACACTATTCTTGAAAATGATACTTTTGAGCGTGTTAAAGCCATGCTTCTTGGTAAGAAGTTAGTTGACGGAACAGCTATTAATGACGAATTCTTGGTGGGTGTTGAGCGTGCTAGATGGTTTGGATTGAATGTTGATGATGCTGAAGCTTCACGTCTGTTAGAGTTGCTAGAAAATCAACTGAAAGCACAGCGTACTGAATACAACGAAGCTTATGAAGTGAAGCGTAAGAAGTTAACGCAAGGTGATGATTTAGCGCCGGGTGTATCTAAGATGGTTAAGGTCTATGTCGCTATTAAGCGCCGTATCCAGCCGGGTGATAAGATGGCCGGTCGTCATGGTAACAAAGGTGTAATCTCTCGCATTTGTCCAGTTGAAGACATGCCATATGATGAAACAGGTCGCCCTGTTGATATCTGCCTTAACCCTCTAGGTGTTCCGTCACGTATGAACGTTGGTCAGATTCTAGAAGTACATTTAGGACTTGCTGCTGAAGGTCTTGGTATTAAGATTAATAATATGCTTCAAGAGCAGGCAGAGATTGTCGAGTTGAGAAAGTTCTTAGATAAAATCTATAACGAAACTCAAGGTCAGTCTGTTGATTTAGACCAGTTCAGCGATTCAGAAATTATTGAGTTGGCACACAACCTTAAGAAAGGTGTTCCAGTTGCATCTCCTGTATTTGATGGTGCTTCTGAATCACAGATTAAGTCTATGTTGAAACTAGCTGACTTGCCTGAGTCTGGTCAAATGAAGTTATTTGATGGTCAAACAGGTGAAGAGTTCGATCGTCCAGTAACCGTTGGTTATATGTACTATCTGAAATTGAATCACTTAGTTGATGACAAGATGCATGCACGTTCTACTGGGCCTTATAGCTTGGTAACTCAGCAGCCGTTGGGTGGTAAAGCTCAGTTCGGTGGGCAGCGTTTCGGTGAGATGGAAGTGTGGGCATTAGAGGCATATGGCGCGGCATTTACACTACAAGAAATGTTGACAGTTAAGTCAGATGATTTGAATGGTCGTACAAGAATGTATAAAAACATTGTTGATGGTAATGAGTACATGGAACCTGGTATGCCTGAGTCATTCAGTGTATTACGTAAAGAGATTCGTGCATTAGGTATCGATATTGAGTTGGAGCAAGATTAATGAAAGATTTACTTGGATTTCTAAAAAAACAAAATGTTAGTAGTGATTTTGACGCCATTAAAGTGTCTCTTGCTTCTCCTGAAAAAATTCGTTCATGGTCTTTTGGTGAAGTTAAAAAGCCTGAGACGATCAACTATCGTACTTTTAAGCCAGAACGTGATGGTTTGTTCTGTGCGAAAATTTTCGGACCAATTCGCGATTTTGAGTGTTTGTGTGGTAAATACAAACGTTTAAAGCATCGTGGTGTCATCTGTGAAAAGTGTGGTGTTGAAGTCACTCAGTCTAAGGTTCGTCGTGAACGTATGGGTCATATTGACCTAGCGACTTCTGTTGCACATATTTGGTTCCTAAAATCACTGCCTTCTCGTATTGGTTTGATGTTAGATAAAACATTGAAATCAATCGAGTCTGTATTGTATTTTGAAGCCTTCATGGTCGTTGATCCAGGGTTAACACCTCTAGAACCTTGGCAGTTATTGACTGAAGAAGAGTATCTGGATGCTTTGGATGAGCATGGTGACGAGTTTGAAGCCCTAATGGGTGCTGATGCCATCAAGAAAATGTTGCAATCAATTGATTTAGCCGGTGAAGCTGAGCGTTTACGTGAAGAAGTTGAAAGCACGAACTCTGAAACTAAGCAGAAGAAAATTTCAAAGCGCTTGAAGTTAATAGAGTCATTCCTAGGGTCTGGAAATAAACCTGAGTGGATGATTTTAGATGTTCTACCAGTATTGCCACCAGAACTTCGTCCATTAGTACCGCTAGACGGCGGCCGTTTTGCCACGTCTGATTTGAATGATTTGTACCGTCGTGTGATTAACCGTAATAACCGTTTGAAGCGTTTATTAGACTTAATGGCGCCTGACATCATTGTTCGTAACGAAAAGCGTATGTTGCAAGAATCTGTGGATTCATTGTTAGATAACGGTCGTCGCGGTCGTGCAGTTACAGGGACTAACAAGCGACAGCTTAAGTCTTTGGCCGATATGATTAAAGGTAAGCAAGGTCGTTTCCGTCAAAACTTACTTGGTAAGCGTGTTGATTACTCTGGACGTTCAGTAATCGTTGTTGGCCCGACATTGATGTTACATCAGTGTGGTTTACCGAAAAAAATGGCACTGGAGTTGTTCAAGCCATTTATCTTTAGTAAATTACAGAAACGTGGTTCTGCACCGACAATTAAAGCGGCTAAGAAAATGGTAGAGCAAGGTTTGCCAGAAGTTTGGGATGTGTTGGATGAAGTAATTCGTGAACATCCAATTCTTCTTAACCGTGCTCCTACTCTTCACAGATTGGGTATCCAGGCATTTGAACCAGTTCTTATCGAAGGGAAGGCAATTAACTTGCACCCTCTAGTATGTTCTGCATTCAACGCCGATTTCGATGGAGATCAGATGGCGGTACACGTACCACTATCATTAGAAGCTCAGATTGAAGCGCGTACATTGATGATGTCTACAAATAACCTATTATCACCTGCCAACGGTGAGCCAATTATCGTTCCTTCGCAGGATGTTGTATTGGGTCTTTATTACGTGACGCGAGAGACAGTTAATGCAATCGGTGAGGGTATGGCGTTCTCGAACTGGCAAGAAGTTAATCGTGCGTTAGAGGCGAAAGTTGTACACGTTCACACAAAGATAAAGCTAAAATTTGTTGAAACATTAATTGATGATGAAGGTGTTGAGAGTGTTTCAACACGTATTGTTGATACGACTGTTGGGCGTGCAATCATCTCAAGAATACTTCCTAAGGGTCTAAGCTTTGACTTGTTAAACCTTAATTTGACTAAGAAAAATATCAGTACTGTATTGAATACTTGTTACCGAGTATTAGGTCCTAAAGAGACTGTTATTTTTGCAGATCAGTTGATGTATGCTGGTTTCAAATGGTCAACAATGGGTGGTTTATCTTTCTGTTCTGACGACATGTTAATTCCGGATGAGAAAGCAGGTATTATCGATCGTGCAGAAGCACAGGTTGAAGAGATTCAGAGTCAGTTTTCTCAAGGTTTGGTCACTGAAGGTGAACGTTATAACAAGGTCGTTGATATTTGGTCACATACAAATGAATTAGTGACTAAGGCAATGATGCAAGAGCTTCAGTTTGAAACCGTTACTGATGCAACAGGGAATAAGGTTCAACAAACTTCATTTAACTCTGTTTACATGATGGCTGATTCTGGTGCTCGTGGTTCCGTCGCTCAGATGCGTCAGTTGGGTGGGATGCGTGGTCTGATGGCGAAGCCTGATGGATCAATCATTGAAACACCGATTACAGCTAACTTCCGTGAAGGTTTGAACGTACTTCAGTACTTTATTTCGACTCACGGTGCGCGTAAAGGTCTTGCTGATACGGCATTGAAGACGGCTAACTCTGGTTACCTGACTCGTCGTTTGGTAGATGTTGCGCAGGATGTTGTTGTTACAGAACGTAATTGTGGTACTGAAGCCGGTGTCTTAATGAAGGCCCATGTTGAAGGTGGAGATGTTGTTGAAACCCTAAATGTTAGAGTTCTAGGTCGTTACACTAATGAAGATGTAATGACGCGCGACGGTAAGCTATTGATTACTAATGGCACTTTAATTGATGAGAAGATTGCAGGCGTCATTGATGCAAATGGTATCGATCACATCCTTGTTCGTTCACCAATGACATGTGAAACTAAGTTTGGTATTTGTCAGCAGTGTTACGGTCGTGATTTGGCTCGTGGTCATTTGGTTAATATGGGTGAGGCTGTCGGTGTTATGGCAGCTCAGTCTATCGGTGAGCCGGGTACTCAGTTAACAATGCGTACCTTCCATATCGGTGGTACTGCATCTGGTTCAGCTGCTCAAAGTCAGATTGAAGTTAAGCACGCTGGTACAGTTAAGTATGACGCAATTAAAACAATCACTAACCCAGACGGTCAAATTATAGTTACATCTCGTTCTGGTGTGGTTTCTATCTTAGATGAAACAGGTCGTGAGCAAGAGCGTTATAAGATCCTGTATGGTAGTTTACTGACGGTTAAAGATAATGGTTCAATAACGGCTGGTGAGATTCTTTCTCAGTGGGATCCGCATACTCACCCAGTTCTTACTGAAGTTTCTGGTCAAGCAATCTTTGGTAATTTCGATGGTGCCGTTGAAGAGACTGTTGATGAGTTAACGGGCTTAACTACTCACGTGGTTAAGGATGCGAAAGAGCGTGCTACTGCAGCGAAAGAAACACGTCCGTTTATTGCATTGGTCAATGCGGCCGGAGAAGCGATTAACTTCCCTGGTACGCAGACACCAGCAATATATTACTTACCTGAAAGCGGTGTTGTTGTTATTCAAGAGAATGCAGAGGTCGGTGCTGGTCAAGTACTTGCACGTATTCCTCAAGCGTCTTCTAAAAACAAGGATATCACCGGTGGTCTACCGCGCGTTGCTGACTTGTTTGAAGCGCGTCAGCCTAAAGAGCCTTCTATCATGGCAGAAGTATCTGGTGTGGTTGGTTTCGGTAAAGAAACTAAAGGCAAGCAACGTCTTGTTATTACCCAGGATAGTGGTGAGCAGTATGAGGATTTGATTCCTAAGTGGCGTAAGGTCAGTGTCTTTGAAGGTGAACGTGTAGAGAAGGGGGATATCGTTGTTGATGGTAATCCTAATCCACATGACATCTTACGTTTATTGGGAATGAAGAAACTCGCTGAGTATATTGTGGACGAAGTTCAAGATGTATATCGTTTACAGGGTGTAAAAATCAATGATAAGCATATTGAGACAATTGTTCGTCAAATGCTTCGCAAAGTTGACATTAAAACTATTGGTGACACCGGTCTTATTAAAGGTGAGCAAGCAGAGTACTCTAGAGTACTTCGTCTAAATGAGAAGGCGAGTGAAGCAGGTGAGATTGAAGCCACTTACGATCGTGTCTTGTTAGGTATCACTAAAGCATCATTGGCGACTGAGTCATTTATCTCAGCCGCTTCATTCCAAGAAACAACTCGTGTATTAACGGAAGCTGCTGTAAGTGGTAAACGTGATAGATTGGTTGGTTTGAAGGAAAATGTTATTGTCGGTCGCTTGATTCCAGCTGGTACAGGTTTTGCCTATCACATAGCTAGAAGAAAAGCCGCTGAGAAAGCTGCAGAAGAATTACAAGTCTTTATGAAAGCGGATGAAGTTACTGAAGCCGTTGATGAAGTTGTAGAGCTACCTGCTGCTGAAGTAATAGAAGAAGAAGAAAAAACCCCAGAGGTCGAAGCCTAATCTAAATAATTTCAAGTAGTTAATGCTTGACTTATGTTGTTTAGGCCTTTAGAATCCTCTATCCTTATTTGTGGACTAAACAGTTAGTCCGCAATTCGTATTAAAGTTAGAGTTAATCTCAAATTTGGAGAAACAGAATGGCGACTATTAACCAGTTGGTGCGTAAGCCGCGTAAAGATAAACGTAAGATGTCAAACGTAGCAGCGTTAGAGGCTTGTCCTCAACGTCGTGGTGTTTGTACGCGTGTTTATACAACGACCCCTAAGAAGCCTAACTCTGCTCTGCGTAAAGTTGCGCGTGTACGATTAACAAATGGTTATGAAGTAGCTTCCTATATTGGTGGTGAAGGTC
>Ga0314774_1001283_pt1 | contig 16447 bp, 12 predicted proteins | sample MetaGCBIA2018_FD_204515 | JGI IMG/M metagenome (GOLD analysis project Ga0314774, IMG submission 204515) | Cryopeg brine microbial communities from Beaufort Sea near Barrow, Alaska, United States - CBIA 2018 | ecosystem: Environmental > Aquatic > Marine > Coastal | place: USA: Alaska | collected... | reverse complement strand
GCGATAAACATGATGTACAATAATCCAATTTTGGAAAATAAGTCTATGGCCTCGTTTTGTTCGAGAAGTCCAAAGCCAAAAGGGCCAATTACTATTCCTGAAATAATCAACACGATAATTCCGGGAACATTGAGTCGCCTGAAAATTATGGGTGAAACGAGGATAATTAGCAGGATAAGCGAAAAAACCAAGACAGGATTGCTCAGTGGAAGCTCAAATTCATGGGAAACCATCTCGAAAAAATCGTTCATATCAAATAATTACAGCTATTACTACTTTACTTTGTGCAAACATACTGAGTAAATTGGATTCTTCTTTCAATATGGAATTATTTTTAAAATGGTTTCTATATAAGGCTCATTTTTTGTTAAAAAAATGATAAAAACAACTTAAAATCGATTTTTTAAGATGCCCTATACATTAGGTATCGACCGAGCTTGACCCAATAATTAATTTTGTGCAGTGCCCAAGCTATCGGAATTGCCTATAATAATTTTGGTTTTTTGCACTTCCCAAATCTCAATACTTAATACTCATATCTCAATACTTCTCCACTACTAATCCTCAAATTCCCCGACCAAGTCTTCATAATCTTTTGTCTTTTCTTCTTTTTGGATTTTTTTACCTAAATATACCAGTTGAAAACCTTCGGCTATTTCCACTTGTGAGCTATGGGAAGGGATTATTTTCAAAGCTCCGGAGGTTGTTTTTACAAAAAGGGGAATGATATCAGGGTCTGTTTTTGATATTTCTATTAGGCCTTCATAATGTTCCCGACCATTTAAAAGCACCTCATGAATTGTTGGATATCTCCTGGCGACATCGGTTAGTTTGATGTAATCGTCGGTTTGGGAAAAAAGACCTTCAACAGGATTCTTTTCAGGATCATGCATTTCATCAGAAGAAATAACACGATAGGAACCCTTTTCCCCGAATTGTTTTTTGAATTTTACAATAGCAGTATGATTGATATGACTGTTCCCTGTTATAGCCATTAAATAGCCTATATCGTTCAATTCAATATTATTCATAAGATCGTCGGCGTAAACACTTCCCTCAATGGCATCCAATCCCAAATCCCTTGCTTTTGCAATATTGTCGGTATTGTTGTCAACCAATACTACATGGCGTTTATTCTTCTGAAGGTAGCTTCCAATTAATCGTGAAATTGAGGAGGCTCCAATAATTAGGATTCCTTCGGCATTTTTGATGAAAACTCCCACCAATTTGGCAAAAACCCTTGCGGTTGCAGCATTTAGAAGAACTGAAAACAATACAATCATAAAAACAAGCGGAGTGATATATTCCGCTCCTTCAACTCCTTCCCGTACGAGTTTTAAGCCGAATAAGGAAGCTATCCCAGCCGCCACAATCCCGCGTGGCCCAACCCAACTTATAAAAACGATTTCATTTATTTTAAGATCGGAGCCTAAAGAACTGAGTAAAACTCCCAAAGGCCGTATTATTAAAACCACAATCCCGAACAGAAGAAGCGCTTTCCAGTTATAAATCAGGAGAAGTTCGTCAATTTCAATATTTGCTGCCAAAAGGATAAACAGTATTGAAACTAAAAGCACGCTTAAGGATTCCTTAAAATATAAAAGCTCCTTAATATTCGGCAATTTTTTATTGCCCAAAACCATTCCCATGATTACCACGGCCAGAAGTCCGCTTTCATGGGCAAAAATATCGGCCAGGACAAAAACCCCCAATACTGCTGCTAGGGTAAAGACATTGAGTAAATAATGGGGAATTATATTTCTCTTTATCAGAAAAGCAAGCACATTGGCAAAAGCGTACCCGAAGGTAAATCCGAATAAAATTATTTTCCCGAATTCAGTTAGTGCGGTTTGGGTAAAATCCTGACCGCCTTCTACCCTGATAAATTCGAAGACCAAAACCGCGATAAGGGCTCCAATAGGATCTATTAAAATTCCTTCCCATTTAAGAATGGAGGAAACATCTTTTTTTAACGGAATATTCCGTAAAATAGGGGAAATCACCGTAGGCCCTGTTACAATAATAAGAGAAGAAAACAGGAAGGAGATTTGCCACGGAAATTCATAAATAAAATGTGCGGCAAATCCTGCTCCAAAAAAGGTAACTGCAGCGCCAACACTAATTAATTTAATTATCACAGGCCCTATATTTCCAACATCACTTTTTTTAAGGGTGAGACCGCCTTCAAATAAAATCACTGCAATTGACAGGGAGACAAAATAATACAAACTTTCACCCGGAAACAATCCCTTTTGGCCATTCCATATAGGCTCCAGCCATTTGGTCCCGTCTTCAGAAATCAGGGTGGAAAATGGGCCTACAAACAACCCTATCAAAATAAGCGGTAAAATTGCGGGCGTTTTTAATTTCCAGGCCACCCATTGGGCCAATATTCCAAGTATGACTAATCCTGCCAGTTCTAACATTTAATATATTTTGGTTCATTTGTAATACAGAAATTTTTATAAGCCCTAAAATTAATGCTTTTGAAAAAACTAAAAAGTTTTATAAGCCTCAAGTTGGAAATACAGGCAAAAATATGTAAAAAACAGATTTTATTCCGATTAGATTTTTATTGTTGAAAACCCTTCTTAGGCTTCTCATTCTGAAAAATAACAATATATCGAAAAAAGCACAGAAAACTGAATTATGAGAAGATTTAAAGAATTTTACCCATAATTATAAGGAAAGACTGAATTATAAAAGTAGAATTGTCAACCGGGTAACTGGTTAAATCTTTCTGAGAACGAAAAAAATATTCTTCCTCATTAATTGTGAAATGTCAATATGAAAGGTAAAAAAAACCTCAATTCATTATCTAAATTCAATTTTTGATTAAAAAGTAATTTTTTTACAAAGCTGAATTTTTCCGTTTTCCAAAATGTATGTTAAATATTAACGACAATTTATAAGTGCCCTGATGCATGTCTAAGGGTTTTATTACTTTGCAGAACAAACTTATAATTATGAAATGAGCATAACGGCAACTCGATGCAAACACCAGTGAAGAACTGCGAATTACAATATGAATTATCAGGACAAGTTATGACCAATAAAAATCTACAGATGAAACATCCATGAGAATAAACTTTCTCACTAAGGGAAATGTTAATATGGATGTTACAAATAACCGATAAAAAACAATAAAAATAAACAGATGAAATTATATCCAATAGAAGCAGGAAATTTTAAACTGGACGGAGGCGCTATGTTCGGGGTAGTTCCAAAAACCCTCTGGACCCGGACCAATCCCGCAGATGAGAACAACCTGATAGATATGGCAACCCGCTGCCTTTTGATAGAAGACGGGGACCGGCTGATCTTGATCGATACCGGGATGGGGGAGAAGCAAAGCGAAAAATTTTTTGGATATTACTATAGATGGGGAGAACATTCCATAGACAATTCATTAAAAAAATACGGTTTCCACCGGGATGACATAACCGATATTTTTTTGACCCACCTTCATTTTGACCATTGCGGGGGTTCAATTCAGTGGAATAAAAACCGCACCGGCTATGAACCTGCTTTTAAAAACGCACGATTCTGGAGCAATAAAGAACACTGGCAGTGGGCTACCCAACCAAACCCACGTGAAAAAGCCTCCTTTTTAAAAGAAAATATCATTCCTATGGAGCAAAGCGGAAAACTCCATTTTCTGGAAAGAAATGCCTCTGAAAATTTTATTACCGCCGATCATTTAGGTTTTGATGTGCTCTTTGTAGATGGACACACCGACAAACAAATGTTACCACACATTGTTTACAAAGGAAAAACAATCGTTTTTGTTGCCGATTTGCTACCAACCGCAGGACACGTTCCCGTTCCTTACGTTATGGGATATGACACCCGTCCCTTATTGACAATGGGCGAAAAAGAACAGTTTTTAAACAAAGCGGCAGAGGAAGAATATTATTTGTTTTTGGAACATGATGCCCACAACGAGATCATAACCGTAAAACAAACCGAAAAAGGCGTGCGCCTTGACGAAACCTTTACTTTTAACCAACTTTTTAATTAATATTTCAATGAAAATACCATTCTTTAAACCATTATTAATTGCGGGACTTTCCTTGTCCATTTTGGGTTGCGGCAGCAGTTCACCCATCCTTGTTTCTACTCCCATTGAAAACATAGACGAAATCCCCTTAAAAATAACTCCCCTAACCGAAACTCAATTGCAGAGTTGGGGAGCGGCCGATTTAATGAAGGATACCATTCCTGGGATGAGTGTTAATAAGGCTTATGCAGAAATAATTAAAAACAACACCGGCAAAACAGTAATTGTCGCGGTAATAGACAGCGGAGTAGATATCACTCATGAGGATTTGGATGGGGTGATCTGGAAAAATCCCGGAGAAATAGCCAATAACGGAAAAGATGATGATAATAACGGTTACATAGACGACGTACATGGCTGGAATTTTCTGGGCGATGCCGTGAAGGAAAATATGGAGTATACCCGTATTTACAAGAGATTAAAGCCAAAATTTGAAGGCAAACCTGCCAGTTCCATCAGCACTGCAGACAGGGATGATTATGCGCTCTACCAACGTGCAAAAGCGGAATACGAGAAAGAATATAATGAATCTGTTCAAAATAAAGAGCAGTACACTCAGATAAAGCAACAATTGGTTGCAGCACATTCAGCTGTTTCTTCAAAACTCGGAAAAGAAGATTACACTAAAGAGGAATTATCTGCAATGCCAGCAGAAACAGATCAAATGAGGCAATATAAGGGAATGTTGATGCAAATTCAGAACAATGTAAATGAGAATATTCCCAAAGCATTAAAAGAACTTGATGAAGCCATTACTTATTTTTCAGATAGGTTAGACTCACATTTCAACCTGCAACTTGACGGAAGAGCGGTCGTTGGAGATAATCCCTATGATATAACAGATACCAATTATGGAAACAATAATGTTTCCGGCCCAACCAAAGATAAGAAAGACATCAAGCACGGCACCCATGTTGCCGGTATTATTGCTGCAGAGCGAAATAATAACAAGGGCATCAATGGCGTAGCCAATAACGTAAAGATCATGGTGCTTCGTGCAGTTCCCGATGGTGATGAATACGATAAAGATATCGCACTTGCCATAAGGTATGCTGTAGATAATGGAGCCTCCATCATAAACACCAGTTTTGGAAAATACTTTTCACCAAATCCTGAATGGGTAATAGACGCCATTAAATACGCCGATAAAAACGATGTATTAATTGTGAATGCTGCGGGGAATGAAGGTATAAATACAGACAATATAAGTGTTTATCCAAACGATCAATTTCCTGATGCACCAACAGAAGTCGCAACTAATTTTCTTTCAGTGGGAGCTAATACCTACAATTACGGATCTGGCCTGGTAGCGGGGTTTTCCAACTACGGAAAAAAATCTGTGGATGTATTTGCACCCGGATCAAAAATTTGGTCTACAACCCCTAATAACGAATACGATTATTTACAGGGTACTTCAATGGCAGCACCCAAGGTTACAGGGGTGGCGGCAATTATAAGATCCTTTTATCCCAAACTGTCTGCTGCACAGGTAAAATCAATTATTATGAATAGCGGCTTATCAACCAATGCAAATGTCCTGGTTGGAGAAGAAAAAAGCAATAAGAAATTCACAGAATTATCCACTTCAGGAAAAATGGCCAATTTATACAATGCGCTAATTTTAGCCGACAAAGTTTCAAAACAATAAATTATGAAGAGTATTTTTTTAGCACTTACAATTTTAACGAGTTTCTGGGCAACCGCCCAAAACAATACCTCTTATTGGCAACAGCATGTAGATTATAAGATGGATGTCAATATGGATGTGAAAAACTACCAATACACCGGGAATCAGGAATTGATTTATACAAACAATTCACCCGACACTTTGAAACGTGTTTTTTATCATCTGTTTTTTAATGCCTTTCAACCCGGGAGTGAGATGGATGTAAGGTCGCTTACCATCCGGGATCCGGATCAACGCGTGGGAGACAGGATTTCCAAATTAACACCCACAGAACAAGGTTTTTTAAAGGTCAATACCTTAACTCAGGATGGAGCGACATTAACTTATAAAGAAGTAGGTACAGTTCTGGAAGTGGAACTCCAAAAACCTATTCTTCCCGGTGAAAAAACCACTTTTAAAATGGATTTTAAAGGACAGGTTCCACAACAAATCCGACGCTCGGGAAGGAATAATGCCGAAGGAGTTGCACTTTCCATGACCCAATGGTATCCTAAAATCGCTGAATACGATTTTGAAGGCTGGCACCCCGATCCCTACATCGCCCGGGAATTTCACGGAGTATGGGGAGATTTTGATGTAAAAATAAACATCGATAAAAATTATGTGATAGGAGGTACCGGATATTTGCAAAATCCGCAGGAAATAGGCCACGGTTATGAAAAAGAAGGCACAAAAGTAACCCGCAAAAAAGGGGATAAATTAACCTGGCATTTCGTAGCGCCGAAAGTGCACGATTTTGCCTGGGCAGCCGATCCTGAATTTATCCACGATAAAATCACCGCTGCAGATGGCACAGATCTTCATTTCTTCTATAAAAACGATCCTGAGATCATAGAAAACTGGAAAAACCTTCAGTCAAAAACAGAAGAACTTTTGTTGTATTTCAACAAACATATCGGTCCTTATCCATGGGATCAATATTCGGTGATACAAGGAGGTGACGGCGGAATGGAATATGCCATGGCTACTTTAATCACCGGAAAACGATCTTTCGGAAGTTTGGTAGGGGTAACTGCACATGAGATGGCACACGCCTGGTTTCAGCATTTAATGGCTACCAATGAAAGCAAACACGAATGGATGGATGAAGGTTTCACTACCTATATTTCTACCCTTGCCGAAAATGAAATTATGGGAGAGAATAAAGAAAATCCCCTGGAAGGAACTTACAGAGGTTATATAAGACTGGCAACAAGTGGAGTTGAACAGCCACAAACTACACATGCCGACAGGTATGAACTCAATGCAGCTTACGGAGCTGCAGCTTATTCAAAAGGAGCCGTATTTTTGGCCCAATTAGGCTATATTATTGGGGAAGAAAATCTTCAAAAAACCTTGAAACGTTATTATCAGGATTGGAAATTTAAACACCCAACCCCAAATGATTTTATAAGGGTTGCTGAAAAAGTTTCCGGAGCGCAATTGGGTTGGTATTTAACCGATTGGACCCAAACCACCAACTCCATAGATTACGAAATCAAAGAAGTTGCTGAAAATGCTGATAAAACAACTCTAACCCTGGAAAGATTGGGATTAATGCCGATGCCCATAGATTTAAAAGTGGTTTATACTGATGGAACCGAGGAACTTATTTACATTCCGTTACAAATGATGCATTGGGAAAAACCTGCTGAAGGAAATATTACAAGAACCCTGGCCAAAGATTGGGCCTGGGCATATCCTACCTACGATTTAACCCTAAATAAACCCAAAGCTGAAATAAGCAAAATTGTGATAGATGAATCCGGTTTAATGGCAGATATCAACCGTGAAAACAACGTTTACAATCAGTAAAAGGGCTTGAAGAAAGTAAATTAATTTGAAGTGTTAAATTTGCTTCAGAAAAAAGAAAAATCCGTTTTGGGAATTCCCAAAGCGGATTTTTTTAATTTAGCTGTTTTTAATCCGCAATCAATGAATGAAAAGTTTCCTTCTTCAGAAAAACTGAAAAGCAAAATATTGATAGACCTCTTATTTTCAGAAGGAAAATCCATCAAAAATTTTCCGCTTAAGCTCCTTTATATTCCAAATAATAAAATTTCCATCAACACCCATAAAACCGGTGTTACCGTTCCAAAAAGAAACTTTAAAAAAGCCGTGGATCGCAATTATTTAAAACGGTTGATGCGGGAAGCTTTCAGAAAAAATAAGTATCTTGTAGACAGCAACTTACAGCATAAGTATGCGTTCATGTTCATATATACCGCGAATAAAAAAATAGATTATCATCAAATTACCGCGTGTATGATCCATATTTTGAATAAATTAATAGAAAAGGAAGCGACTCATGAAAACCTCAATAATTAAAAGAATTTCAATTGTTGTATTAGGCCTTGGCCTTCTTATAGGCACTTCAGCTTTTAAATCTGATTTTTTTGAAATTGCCAAACAAATAGAAATATTTACCACGCTGTTCAAGGAACTCAACATGAACTATGTGGATGAGACAAATCCGGCGGAATTAATGGATACCGCTATCAAGGCCATGCTGGCCGATTTGGATCCGTATACCAATTACTGGAATGAGCAGGATGTGGAAGCGGCCAGAATGAATACAGCCGGGGAATATCAGGGGATAGGTGCCATGGTGAATATCAGGAACAATATATTTACCATAGTGGAAACCTACAAGGGATTTCCTGCCGATAAAGCCGGTTTAAAGCCGGGAGATGAAATAATTGTAATTGGGGGAATTCGTGTAGCCGATTTTAAAGAAGATGCGGGAGAACTGCTTAACGGCGCCCCGAATTCAAAAATAACAATAACTTACCTGCGTCAGGGGAAAACTCAAACAACAACCATTACAAGAGGAACAGTAGCTCTAAAAGCCGTACCTTTTTATCAACTCTTGGAGAATAATACCGGTTATATCGTGCTTTCCCGCTTCAATGAAAATGCTACCAGGGAAACCATCAGCGCGTTAAAGGAATTGGAAAGCCAGGGAGCCGATAAGATTATTCTGGATTTACGCGGTAATCCGGGCGGACTTTTAAGTGAAGCAATTCTTGTGAGTAATATATTTCTGGAAAAAGGTCAGTTAATTACCTCCACAAAATCTGTGATAGAAAAATACAATCAGCAATATTTCACCCCAAAAGAACCCATTAATACTACAATTCCACTTGTTGTCCTCATAAATGGAAGCAGTGCCTCTGCCAGCGAAATTGTGGCAGGAGCAATTCAGGATTTGGATCGGGGGGTTGTGGTTGGTGCTAGGAGTTTTGGCAAAGGTTTGGTTCAACGTCCAAAAGAATTGGCGTATGGCACCCAGTTAAAACTGACAATTTCGCGTTATTATACCCCCAGCGGCCGCTGTATTCAGGCACTTAATTACAGGGATCGGGACAAGGAAGGGAAAGCTATTCGGACAAAAACGGAGGATTACAATGAATTTAAAACCAAAAATGGACGCAGTGTTTTTGACGGAGGTGGGATTTTACCTGATGTGGGCCTGAAAACTTCAGAATTTAGCACAGTTACCAATTCACTCCTGGCCGGCAATGCTATTTTTAACTTTGCAACCGAATATTATTATTCGCATAAAGTGGAAAATCCGGAAAGTTTTGAGTTTACCGATCAGGATTACAACGAATTTAAAAATTTTCTAAAAAAAACAGATTTTGACTATCAAACCCTCACCGAAATAGAACTAAACCAGGCTATGCTAACAGCTAAATTGGAAGGATTTGAACAAGAGATCATTCAGAATTACCAGAAGATTTTAAATGAAATTGACAATGCCAAAACAGCGGCCCTGGACGAAAAAAAACCCGAAATTTCGAACTTGTTGGCCGATGAGATTGTCAAAAGATATTTTTACAGGGAAGGTTTATATCAATATTATGTAAGACAAAATCCTGAAATATTAAAGGCAAAAGAAATCCTGAACAACAAGCAGCGCTATGCTGAAATTTTGAAATAATACATAATTATGCTGCCTCAAAATTGTTTTTTAGATCATAGCTTTTCAAAAATACTTCAGCATTCACTTTAAACCTCTCAGATATTTTTCGGATTATATTGATACTAAAACCCTTTTTATAATTTAATATTTGAGATATCAATGATATTCCAACCCCTATTTCCCTTGCTAAACCTGAAGCATTCAGGTTCTTATTTTTCATTATTAATTCTAAATATTCAACAGGATCAAAATTTTTTGGTTTGATAAATTCAGTTCTTTCTTCATAATCCTCAATTAGAAGCCATAGGGTAGCAGCATCATTATTTTCGGCATCATCTTCACCTTTCTCAATACAATTCATTACTAAACTTTCGTACCAGTTACAATACCTCAGGTAAGTTTCCATATCAATTATCCTCCTCATTTTTTCCATGGTATTTTCAATAATTAATAAAGATAGTTTTCTTTTAGAAGTTTATGAAAAGTAAATTATTTTCTTAGTGCAACTTTTTGTCTTAGTGCCTTCGTGGCAAAATTTATGAACCTATACATTCTCCTTATTGCCACAAAGCCACAAAAGCACAAAGAATCACAAAATTATTTTGTCGTTTTAAGTTTCCTTTATACTTTTAGAAAAGGCTTTTGTTCTCGGTTTTTTTAGACTTTTATCATCGCAACATGTGGAATTCCATCTTCCAAATAACCTTCTCCTATTTGCTGAAATCTGTGCGATTCATAGAATTTGATTAGATATTGCTGCGCGGAGATTTTGATTTTAGTGGTTTTAAACCTGCTTTCAATTACCTCTATGGAAGCTTTTAATATTTCGTGCCCGTGGTTAAATTTGCGTTGGTTTTCCTTCACTATTACTCTTCCAATTGAGGCTTCTTCAAAATAAACACCTTTATCAAAACATCGGGTATACGCAATGAGTTTATCATTTTTAAAACCAAGGACATGAACTGCTTTCTGATCTTTTCCATCTATATCCTGGTAAACACAATCCTGTTCCACCACAAATACTTCAGAACGCAGCTGCAAAACCTGGTATAATTCATCTAAACTCAGTTTGCTAAAGGTTTTTATTATTATTTTCATATTTAAAAAGAACCAGGATAATAGACAATAAAATATATCCCAAAGAAAAAGATGTCTACTGGGAAATCCTGTGAAATTAATTATTAAAATCAGGTAAAATCGACCAACATAAAAAAAATTCGTGCATTCGTGGCTCATTTAATTTCCGATAGATCTCGAATTATCGTATACGAATCAACGAATTACCGAATCACAAATTATTTTTTCAATGCAATTTTCTCAACCCTGGTTTGGTGCCGACCACCTTCAAAATTAGTATTCAAAAAAGTATCAACCATATCAATTGCCTGTGCTTCTGAAACATATCTTGCAGGAATACTTAAAATATTGGCATTGTTATGTTCTCTTGCCAATTTGGCTATTTCTTTAGTCCAGCACAATGCCGCACGAATTCCCTGATGTTTATTGGCGGTCATGGAAGCTCCATTACCGCTACCACATATAATGATCCCTAAATCTACTTTTCCTTCTTCCACATCAGAGGCAACAGGATGTATAAAATCAGGATAATCTACACTTTCTTCTGAATTGGTGCCATAATTGACCACTTTAATTCCTTTAGCTTCCAAAAAGGCCACCAACGTCTGTTTATATTGAGTTCCGGCGTGATCATTTCCAATTGCAATTGTCATAACTTTTGTTTTTAAGGTTGGAACAAAGGTAAAGAATGGGTTGTTAACAATAAATTTTTGCCTGGTTAATTAAAAAATATATTTGCTTTATTTTAAGACAGTTATAACATTACCTAAAATGTGAATAACCTTTTATGAGTTTCTAACAACCTAATTTGGATAAGAAATATAAAAAATCAATAGCTAATTAAAAATGAATTAATCAAATTATAACTACCCTACTTTTATAAAACTTATCATCATTAAAAAGACGATTGTGAACATCTCAAAAACATAAAAATAATAACATTTGTATTAACATATTTTTATTAACCATTGTTAATAGAATCCTAAATTGTATTCTGCATCAGAAGTTTAAGAATTTATAGTTTTGTTAACAACTGCCTTTGACATGTTGGCAACGAAAAAAGCAAGATATATTTAGGAAAGTTATGCCACAAATTAACAGACTATAATAACAATCATTAAAAAGATTTAATAAATTTTTAAAAAGTAAATATTATAATAAGTGTTAACAACTCAATAGAATTTTAAATCCGAGCTCATTTTTGATATTTAAAATTAAGACGCTAATTTCTTTTTTAGAAACCGTTATATTAGGTAATACCTATTATAGTAAAAGTGTAGTTTTAAATAGTAATGAAGTGAATATATTGATTTTCAATTATTTATAGAATAAATAAACTTATCTGATAGATTCTAATTATTTGAATTTATTTCATCCATTACTAAAATAGATTTCTTTAAACTGTATTATTAGGATGAAAATTAATATGGAAAAGCATATTTATAAAACACTTCAGAATAGGTAGGATTATTAAATTCTATAAGAATTTTTTTATTGATTATTTTATTTATGGATGCAACAACCACTATAACTCCCAGGAGGAAAATTAAAAAAAACAAATGCCATATTCTGATTAGTTTCTTCACTTTTCACCCCTATTTTTCTAAAATGAGGGGAAATTTTAGAAGCGTTCATTATTTAAATTTAAGAATTAATTAATATATTATAAAATTTATTTTAATATATTTTATCTTAACCTATTGTTAATCAGTTGTAATTTCTGTTTTATCTAGAGAAATAGGCTTAACAAAACTTTAGTTGCATATTTATTTAAAGTCACTTTTTAACTGTAATTTTGGGGTTTATTTGAAAATATGACGAAAAAGACAGACAAAAAAAAGAATTCCGGTAACCTGGGCAATCTCTCAAAAAGTATATTGGATATTTTGAGAAAAGCTCCTGCTACACCTTTCAACTATAAAGAAATCTCGGCGAAATTAGGAGTAAGTGATGCTAATTTGCGCAATCAAATTATAAGAAAATTAGCCCAACTTGCGGCTAAAAAACAAATTATTGAAGAGAGCCCGGGAAAATTTAAATTTGCCGCCAATTTGGAATACCTTCAGGGTATTTTGGATATGACCACCAAAGGATTTGGATATGTAGTGGTTCCGGAATTGGAAGAAGATGTATTTATTCCTGCCAATGCACTAAATAAAGCATTGAATGGGGATGAAGTTGAAATTTATATATACAATAAACGCAAAAAAAGAAAATCTGAAGGAGAAGTTGTGCGTATTATCAATCGTAAACGCACCGAATTTGTTGGGATTTTGCAACTTCAGAAAAACTTTGGATTTGTAGCTATTCAGGATCCTAAAATGTATACCGATATTTTTGTTCAGAAAAACAAAATGCTCGATGCTCAGGACGGAGATAAAGTAGTGGTTACCCTGGAAGAATGGCCTGAAAAAGCCGATTCTCCTTTTGGTTCCATAAAAGAAGTACTGGGAAAACCGGGAGAACACCATACCGAAATGCATGCAATACTGGCTCAATACGGGTTGCCGCATGAATTTCCTAAAGAGATTGAAGATTTTGCTAATCAAATAAATACTTCCATCCAGGAATCAGAAATTAAAAAACGAAGAGATCTGCGCGAGGTTTTAACATTTACCATAGATCCTAAAGATGCAAAGGATTTTGATGATGCCCTGAGTTTTAAAAAATTGGAAAACGGAAATTTTGAAATAGGTATTCATATTGCCGATGTTTCGCATTATTTAAAACCCGGAACTATTTTAGACGATGAAGCTTATGAACGTGCGACCTCGGTATATCTTGTAGATCGCGTGGTGCCAATGCTTCCTGAAATACTTTCCAATAATGCCTGTTCCCTCAGGCCAAATGAAGAAAAATATACTTTTTCTGCAATTTTTGAAATTGATAGAAAAGGACATGTGAGAAATGAGTGGTTCGGACGTACCGTGACCTTGTCTGATGCCCGGTTTGCTTATGAGGAAGCGCAACACATCATCAATACAAATCAAGGTGAAATTCCTATAGAAATTTCCATTAAAGATGAAGCCTACGCGGTTAGTGACGATATTGTATTTGCTGTTTCATCTATGAATGAACTGGCAAAAAAAATGAGGTCGAGACGTATGCAGGAGGGAGCTATTTCTTTTGATAAAGTAGAAGTTAAATTTGAACTGAATGATGAAAATGAACCAATAGGAGTTTATTTTAAAACTTCAGAAGACGCCAATAAATTAATAGAGGAATTTATGCTGTTGGCAAATAAAAAAGTGGCCCAATTCATAGGGAAAAAATCTCCAAAGAAAACTTTTATTTATCGCTGTCACGCAGAACCGGATGATACTAAATTGGCAACATTACAATCGGTGGTATCAAAATTTGGGTATAAAATTGATTTAAAAGACAGAAAATCTGTTACCTCTTCCTTAAATAATTTATTAGCCGAAGTACAGGGTACCAAAGAACAAAATTTGGTGGATACCCTCACTATCAGAACGATGAGCAAGGCTTATTACAGCACAAAAAATATAGGACATTACGGACTTTCATTTGGCTATTATTCACATTTCACTTCACCAATCAGAAGGTATCCCGATGTAATGACCCACAGGTTATTGCAGGAATATTTGGATGAAAAACCTTCTGCAAAAGAAGATGAATACGAAGAAAAATGCCGACACAGTAGTGAAATGGAATCATTATCGACTAATGCCGAAAGAGATTCTATTAAATTTATGCAGGTCAAATTTATGATAGAGAATCAGAAACAAGACTTTTTAGGGGTAATTTCCGGAGTTACCGAGTGGGGAATTTATGTCGAAATTATAGCGAACAAATGTGAGGGAATGGTTCGGCTTAGAGATATCAGGGACGATCATTATGAATTTGATATAGATCAATATGCTATTGTGGGCAGGAAAACCAAGAATAAGTACCAGTTAGGCGATGAAGTTTATGTCAACGTAAAAAATGCCGATCTCTTAAAAAGGCATTTGGATTTTAATTTATTGGGTAGCAAAGAGGCATTCGAAGAAGTTTAGGTAGGTATTTTTTTATAATTTAAAAAATTAAAATAAGATTTTCATTTTTGATTAAAATACCCATATATAATCTTCTGTGTGTTTAATTTTAAAAATGAAATATTATAAAAATGAAAAAGTTACTGATTATATTGCTTTTATGCCACCACGGTTTAGTGGCTGGGGCACAGGAAATAACAATGGATCTGGGGAATTTTTCTGAAGTTGAAGTGACTAACGGTCTATTGGTTAATTTTATCCAGGCTGAAGAAAATAAAGCTGTGATTATAGGATTTAGTCGGGATAAGGTTAAAATAGAGGTAGAAAACGGTATTTTAAATATACATACTGATCTTAATAAAATTTGGAATGAAGACAATACCCTTATAATTATTTACTATAAAAACCTTCAAAAAATTGAAGCCAAGCGAAATGCAAAGCTTGAATTGTGTGGAAAGATAACACAACCTTTAATAAGGTTTGAAGTTCAGGAAGGATCTGATATTACTGCTAATATCAAAGTAAATAATCTGATTGCAAGAATATCTACTGGAGGTAATTTAAGAATAATTGGCAATGCAGACGTTCAGGAAATTGAGGTGATGGCTGCAGGAAAATTTAAAGGTGAAAACCTGGTTGGTGAATCTATTGATGTTAATATTAGCGCAGGAGGGATGGCAAATGTAAATGCTACAAATTATGTAAATGCAAAGGTAAATGCCGGAGGTAACATTTATATTTATGGCAATCCCGTGAAGGTGGATAAAACGACCACTTTTGGTGGAAAAATCAAAAAGATAAACTAAAACCTTATCTTTGTGAAAACCGAATTTTTATATGTTTCAAGATATTTTGGCCGCAATACCCCTGGGATTTTTTTTGGCGTTTTTGCTGGGACCGGTTTTTTTTGTACTGCTGGAAACAGCTGCAATAAAGGGTTTTAGAGCTGCCATTTCATTTGATTTAGGGGTAATTTTTGCCGATATTGTTTTTCTTTTTATAGCCTATTTAAGTACCACAAAACTGCTTAGAAGTTTAAAAGACGATCCTTCACTTTTTATTTTTGGGGGAATGATTTTAGCCACCTATGGAGTAATGTCTTTTATTCAAACTAAAAAATCCATTCCCCTGGATGATGATGCCCCAAATGTTAGAAAACTAAGCCGCAATGATTATTTAGGTTTGGCGGCCAGAGGATTTTTACTCAATTTTATAAATATTGGTGTATTGGGGTTTTGGTTGGGATTGATCCTGGTTTTTGGACCTACCTTAAATATGGAACCCAATCGCATCATTGTTTTTTTTAGCACAATTATTATCACATATCTCATTTTAGATGTGCTTAAAATCCTACTTGCCAAAAAATTGAACCGAAAATTAACCCCCGGTCGCATCTTTAAAATGAAGAAGGGGATTAGTGTTTTATTGATAATTTTTGGCATAATTTTGATAATCAGAGGAGTTTTTCCAAAAAAAATGGAGAATCTGGAAAATCAAATTGAAATTATTCAACCTCCAAATGAAATTTCCCCTGACAGTAGTACAATTGAATTACAGGATTAAAATTGGGTTTTTTTGTAGGGACGCACGGCCGTGCGTCCCTACAAAAAAACCCCGAACCCCGAACCCCGAACCCCGAACCCCGAACCCCGAACCCCGAACCCCGAACCCCGAACCCCGAACCCCGAACCCCGAACCCCGAACCCCGAACCCCGAACCCC
>Ga0314774_1001282_pt1 | contig 16456 bp, 4 predicted proteins | sample MetaGCBIA2018_FD_204515 | JGI IMG/M metagenome (GOLD analysis project Ga0314774, IMG submission 204515) | Cryopeg brine microbial communities from Beaufort Sea near Barrow, Alaska, United States - CBIA 2018 | ecosystem: Environmental > Aquatic > Marine > Coastal | place: USA: Alaska | collected... | reverse complement strand
TGGCACTGCACGGATACCCCTTGCGCACTTCCCAGCTGGGGCTGAAGTTGTAGCGACCAAATGCGCCCGTCACCCAAGGTAAAACGAAAACCAGTTCCGCCGCCAATTAGCTCTTCACGCCAATCATCTGGCTTACCATTTTCTTGCACCCAGTCCTGCAATTTCCCAACAAAGCGCTTTTCAAGAACACTTTCGAACTTCGCTTTCGGCTTGACCTCATCGAGCTCGGCTTTGGTTTCGCGTTCAGCGCCGGCTTCAATCAGTTTTCTCAGCAAGCGGATACCCCGTTCTCTTGAGATCTCATCGGCTCTGAACTGCATGTGATAGGTTCTAAGGCAGCGATAACAACCATCCGTATCGTCATCAGTCTGGTGAAGTTCGCGGCACCGGCAAGTTTCCAATTCCGCTAGCGCCCGACGTAGCACATCCATAACGCCCTCGCCGGAGCGCCCCTTTTCATCACGAGTCTGAAACAACTCTTTTAGAAAGCCAGTACCGCCCGGTACCGCATCCATCAATACCAAGAAATTCTGGGTGGAACCTTCTTTCAAGTTGGGCACTGTCTGCTGTTTAACCAGCAAGTGGCCAGGATCTCCCTGGAAACGCAGGCGCATTCCCAGAAAAATAGCCGCTTCGAGAGTAGAGATGTCCTCTGGTTCCACCTCAGGCAATAACAGACGTATAGCCTCCGAGCGAAGCTCTCGGTACAGAAATACGTTTTCCCAGGTGTAAGCATCCTCAAGCCGCCCTTCACGCTTACGCTTTTGTGTTTCCCTGTGTCCAGAACAGCTTCGACGGTGATTTACTTTGTCCCTACCCTCGTTAGGTTTGACCGCAACCCCGCAATCAGAACAAATAACAAAACCTTCACTGGAAACCTTCAGATCGTCACCAAACGCCAAGTCCCGATGCTGGTCCTTGAACCCGGCATTTACCTCTCTCAAGATCATCGCCGCACGGTATTCAATACCAAACGGTAGCTTGTCATTCGCCACGGCACCGCTGGCTTGTTCAATCGTCTGGTCAAACGAACTGACCATCTGATAAACCTCATTCTCCCTTTCATCGCCCTTATCACCTGACAGGCTGTCGTAAAACTCCATGTATGAAATTGCCTGAGAGCGTGAGAACTCCAAAAACTTGGCCTGTTGGCCTTTTACCGTCTGCCCTTCAATGCCATCAAAACCACACTGGGGGCATGCTGGCGTGGCATCTGGGCGATCAATCTCGGCCGTTAAACGCATGTGCCCACATTGACCACAAACACCCCACTCGGTAATTAGCGGCTGAGTTTTAGAGCCTATTTCGATTTGCTGAATATCGAACCGGTGGCTATGGGTGTAGAAATGATTCCAGGGCGCTAGCTCCCGAATTGCTGAAGAACCCCCTCGTACCAACTCAAAAGGCTCCCGCACACGCAGTTCATGATCACCACTGGTCCCCTTGGGCTTACGGTGGAACACAGCACCTGAGAACCGCACCCCACGTTCGGGAAACGCGTAGTTCGGAAGCAATCCATGCTCCGTTAGAACTTCCAAGGCACTGATCTGATTAATTTTTTGCTGTCGGGCGTTGAGTATTCGCTCCTCGCGCTCAATTTCTAACAAATCGACATTATCAACGGCTCCATCCAGTTTCTGCTTCTGCCCCTTCAAGCGACGTTTGGCATTTTCCAGCAACATGCGCTGTTGACGAAACTCATTGGCCGCCTCCTCAATCCTTTCGCGCAGCCGTTCTGTGCGAGATTCAGCAAGAAAACGCGTCTTAGTGTCTTCCTTCGTATTTACTTTAAAACGCTCTAAAAAGCGGCTCTGCAGCGTCGATTCATTTTGCAACACCCACTCCAGCAATGTCGGAATGTACCCAGATTTGTTCTGGATAACTTCATCGATCAGTTGCTTACCAGTTGCGGGCAAATCAGTAAGAATGCCCTCGCGCACGCCTTGGTCAAAACAGAAGGCCAAATACTGACGAACCAAAACCGCACTGGCATCCAGCCAACATCCCGGAGGTTCAATATCCCCAGAAATCAACGCATCTGGCCGGGCGTAGAAAAAGAGATCATGGGGGCGCTGATTGATCACGCTCAGAACCAATGCTGTACCCGTTTTGCGGCCCGCACGGCCAATGCGTTGCAAATAGCTTGCAGTCGTTGGCGGGATAGAACACAACATGGTGGTGGACAAGTCACCGATATCGATACCCATTTCCAGCGTTGAAGTAGCAGTCAGTACGTTAGGGTCATCCGCATGGCTGCCCTTGTTAAACGAGTATTCCAGCGCCTCACGCTCTGCAGTCGCCAGTAACCCTGTGTGCTCGTGGGCGAACACCCTACGCAGGGCGCCTTTGCGGTAACGGGTTCGATAATAATCTTCTCGGTCTGTCAGCTCCCCGGGTTCGTACTGGCCCTCGTCATCGAGGTAAGCCAAACTTGGTGATCCAGTCCAAAGACGGGCTTCCCATTCCGGCCGGAAAAGCTTGTACCCACGTATTGGAGCGATCAACTTTTCGCCATTCGGATACAAACGGGCTGCGTGATCACTGATAGCATAAAGTGTTTGGTCACCGTCAGAGTGAACCTCCGACAGCAAGCCGGCGCTCTCAGCAGCTTTGAGAAATGCCCCAACCAGGTCGACCAGTGTTGCATCGTCAATACCCGGCAACTCCATCACTTTTCTTGCCCATTTAAGTTGCCATGGCAACATTTGATTTGGTTTCGCGGGGGCAAGAACGTGGTCATGGTCTTTGTTCGGCTGCGTGCACATCAGCCGCGGCTTATACTTGCCTTGGGGCGGATAAGTCTCTCGGCCAGCAATGGTTTTTCCAAACGGGTACTTACCCCAGAAACGCTGGGCTGCATAGCTACCCAGGTAGGGGTGATTCAACCCACCTCGCTCACGTTGGCGATGCAGCATCCCCAACACCCACAAGGTAATATCCTCGGAAGAGACGGCCTCCAACTTGGGGCTAATGCCCGGTAATCTGGTCCTCAGCGCCGACACCGTTTGCTCAATCAACTCTGGCTCCCATCCCAGGGTCGCGCTGGCATGCAACTCCATAGTTCGGCCGTGAGTCAGCATTAAGCTGAATTCGCTGGTGGCCTCCCAGGTCAACCGGCGGGTAATATCCACTAGCAGTTTGGGCGGTATCTGTTTGGCCCCAATTTGATTACGGAAATCCACGTAATCATCGTACTCTCGCAAGTCCGTCGGAATTAGGGTTTCCAGAGCCTTTTTCGAACTCCCGGGGCGGCCCGGTTCATCTGCACCCCAGTAATTAATCAACCGCTGCCCAATTTCTGCCAACGGCACACCGGCATCGCCCGCCTCATCAATTACATGCTGTAAAGCTGTACGCAACGTAAAGTGATAGGTTCGAGCTGAAAAGAAGCCGGCCCGATGACTGGCATCCTGAACGCTATCGGTGAAAGCCAGCAGCTTCGGATCGTTATTAAGCACTGAGCCAAATACTTCATCGATGGCCACGCTGGATATGGTCGCAGCGCGGCTACCAATAAACATGAGGCTTTCATTTTCATGGCAGTGGGGGCATTGCTGGACACCCCGACGTCCACCGTTTTCCATGCTGTAAGGTGCGTGTACCATTTTTACGGGAAAGGTCTTCTCATCCGTAATCGGACACGGGCCGGGGCCTTCTCGAACCACTAGAGAACCGGCAGCGATGTGCCATTTCACGGCATCCAATTGCTGCTGACCTGAACCGGAAACAGGATCATCACCTTCCCGCCAAGGACTCAAAATCACCAGCGAAGCTGCCGGTGGGCGTTCGAACCCCCAGGCATCATAGATCTCGCGAACATCGTCTCTTAGCTGCATGCCGTTGATCCCGTGCTGGCCAATCACCGAATCCATATCCGGGTCTCGCAGGCCGACCCAGGCCACCTCGCCGCACTCCGTGCAATGCACAATAGGCAGTTGTCGCTTGCCTTCCTGAAGCTTGTTGTCCAGCCAGGTAAACATCGGGTGCTGACTCACCATCGAGCCAATACGGCGCAACTCCCTCAGCCATAACTGCACCTGTGTTGGTACCAACGGGAAAGGCTTGCCACTGCGTAACTCCCGGGCTTGGGCAACCAGAGCAAGAAATGCCATCAATACCTCTCCCCGGGCCGGCGCATCGCCTACTGCACGGAAGGCAAACGTCATGTCAGACTTACTAATTTCTCGCAGTAGGTCGAACCAAGACACAGCCCCGGCTTCGGTAACCTTCAGCAGCAGGTGAAACAACGGGTGTTTGCGAATCCATTCGCCGACCGCAACGCCCCATAAGTCTTTATCGTCAAGTTTTGGCAAGTAGCTTTCAAGTTTATCCAGCTGCGTTGTCCACTCTGCCCACTCCGGATCATCAGAGGCGACGGGATAAGTGGGACCTCCAAACAACTGCGACATTCGCAAGCCATAGGTCTGCGCATCTTCGCGGTGGGCCGGCATGCAATCCAGCGACGATGGGTAAACGTCAACCTCCCGAACCGGAGTGCGAACCACCTCATCGATGCGATAACGGTCTTCCTGAATCACCGATTCTTGGGTGATTTCCTCTTCAAAAAGGGTGCTGGCGAACTCGCAGAGCTTGTAGATAGGCCCCATATCTTTCTCATCATCGCCCCCTGCCACGGTAGCGCTTGTTCCTACCATGCACAGCTTGCCCTGGGGAAGCTGGAAGCGCTCCTTCAAGCGACGGATTAAGCAGGCAACATCCGCGCCTTGGGCACCGTCATAAGTGTGCAGTTCGTCCAGAACCAAGTATTGCAGCAGCTCTGGATCATCCTGATTAAACCGCCAGATGCTGGTATCTTTCGGGCGCAACAGCAGGTAATCCAGCATTTTGTAGTTGGTAAGCAGAATATCGGGCGGGTTTTCCTGCATCGCAGCGCGGTTAGTGATCGAACGATAGGCAATTTTCCCGCCGCCCTCGGGGTCTGGGATAATCGTCATCTCTTCGAACGTATCTTTTTCTGCCCCCTCATCTTTACTGGAGGTTTGGGTCATACGCCCGGTATACATTCCAACCCGGATCCGCGCCTTGCGTTGGCCCTTGTGGTCATAGCTCAGCTGATCGGAGGTGAGAATTTCTTCAGCAAAACGGTTAGCCTGATCGGCAGCCAAGGCATTCATCGGGTAAAGCACAATCGCCTTGATGCCCTGGCTTTTACCTGCCTGCTTCATACGCAAGCAGTGATCCAGAAGAGGGTATAAAAAACACTCGGTTTTGCCAGACCCGGTACCGGTTGTGACGATCGTAGGTTCTGGTACGTTGCTATTTCGAGTGGTCAGCTTCTTCCAACTCTGAGCCTGATGCTTAAACGGAACCCAGGGAACATCGAGATCAAAAAGGTGAGAAGTGTCTGCATTCTCCAACCGAAATGGCCGCTTTAGTTGCAACCACGGGCCTTTGAATAAGCCCTCATCTGGGTGAGTAAAAAACGCCTCCAGTGCCCGCTCGGTTTCCGAATGGCGAATTTGAAAGGTGGCGCCCAAATAGTGAAGAACTTGCTTTTTGACTTCCAATGCCAGCGTGGCGGGTAACATAACCGTACTTCCTGAATTCGATTAGTGAGAGCTCAAATCGCTAACTGGCGAACCGGCATAAGGCCCATCTGAGCTGCAGCGCGGGCCTGCTTGCTATTGCGGGTAATTGCAATTTTGCCGCTGGCCACCCAATGAAACCGACGTTTCGCGTCCAGCGTTCCTAGCTGGGCGTTTGCAAGCCAAGCGGTCAGCCAGTCCTTTTTTTTCTTTATCTGGCTTACCTCAGAGGTATGCGCGGGATGCACTTCAACAAAGTGCAATTTTTGATTGTGAGCAATCACATAATCCCAGCGAGCGGCCTGAGGCTGCTGCGCAGCAAGGCAGGAATCGATGTCAGCGCTTCCATGGCAAAGCCGTGAGTTTTCAAGCCTGATGAGAGAGCGGTCCGTGGCCTTCAGTGCCTGAAGCCCCTTTTTAAACGTTCCTTCACCCAGATCTTTCTCAATCGCGACCGGAAATTCCTTTCCCAACGTCATTCACTCGACTCCTGCATCAAGCGGCTAATGACATCTGAAGCGCGACTGCTAAACTGCGTAATGCCTCCCCAGTCGGCAATTGAGTCATCCTCTGAAAACGGATCAAGCGAGGAAATATCCCGAGTGGTTACGCCTTTCTCACCCGGTTCAAAATAGAAGCTTCGTACGACCTTATCAAACAGTACTGAATTGAAAACCTTCCTCATACCGGAAGAGTCTGGCAAGTCGAATAATTCAAACAAAGCTTCGGGCGTGCCCTTGTTTTCCTGAAGGGTGCGAATCGCCCAGGCAGCTTCTAGCAGCAAGGGAGAGTGAGTGGAAATCACCACCTTGTAGCCGCGGTACATCAGGTCAAGACAAATTAACAGTAGCGATTGAATCGCTTGTGGGTGAAGGCCCATTTCAGGCTCTTCGATTACCACCCAGTCCACCCCCTCTCGACGACTAGAACCAGCATAAGGCATCAGCCAATGGAGGCTAAACAGCAAAGGCATGAACTCCCGCTGCCCAGCAGACCACGCCATATAGGGCAAGGTTGCACCACCTGCATTAATCACAATGCGTTTTTTTAAGTCATGTACCTCTTGGGTAACAGTAGCTCCATGAAAAATGCTGTCGTTGATACGATCGCGCAAAACTTCTTTCAGGTGGGTTCTGGTTGGGAACAACTGATTGTCCTGCCCACCAAGACCTTTCTCCATTAGCCGGCGCAGCTTTTCACTGAAGCTTTTCACCACAAATGGATCTAGCGCCGCAAAACTTTCATAACTGCGTGGCCGCCCTTGATCTAGAGTCAAAACCCGCTGGGCCGGTACAAAGAAAACCGATTCCTGATATTTGCCATTCCCTTTGCGTAAGGACGCCAGATCTACTTGACGATTGTCGGACTTAATCACCGTGTTATGCCGCCAGATACTGCCCATGCCCTCACCAAACATCAGCGTAAGCAAGGGATCACCTGCCCCCTCCATTGCGCCGGGCTCAAAACTATACCCATATTGCTTTAACGTTTTGGTGATCGGCCCGTGATCCTGCACGAGCTTAAACAACTGGAGAAACACACTCTTACCACTGGCCTGAGGCCCCACCAGAAGTGTGAGGTCGCCAAACTCAACGTCTGCTTTTTCTATCTGGGCCAACTGTTCAACATGTAACTGTTTCATGGTGACTTTTCCAAAGATTCTTTACGCAATACTGTAACCGACCCAGCGCACCCAAGCATCAATAGGGCCATACGCCGGTTGCCGCCTCATACATCATTTCACCTCTTGCCAGAATCGAAGTCTCATTCCATTCCGCCAGCGGGTCTTCCCCACCGGCTACGGGATGGAAATAGCGGTTGAGGTTCAACTTGCTGTATTTAGCTAACTCCGGCCGCTTTTTCTCCCAACTTCCGTTGGAAAGGGATGGGTTTAGGCTGCCAGTAATCAGGGTCAGGTTGCCTAGCGTATGCACGATATGATCGCGCTGCTGAGTAAACTTCAACTTCGCTTCCGGGTCTGCCAAATGCTCTTCAGGAATTGGCCAGTTATGCGCCCACGTCACCGGCATTACATGCTCTATTGTCAGGTCGTTGGGCAGCGCCAGGGTTTCACTCTTCGGGTCTGCCTGAGTCTGGTCAATGGCTTCCAATATCGCACGAACCTTGTACTGAGCCAGAGTTTGATAGATTGCACGGTTCAGTACGCTCTGCTTGAACTCCTCATCAGACGGGAAGCGTACACTGTCCCCCTCACTCGATTGAAGGATGCTCTTGAGGGCATTGGCGGTAAGCACGCCTTCCCGATCCAGCGTCTTGATCACATCCAGGAACAGGCGATTGTAATTTTTTGATGTCAGGCCGCAGACCATGCGGCGCATCAGAAAGGATTCCAGCACCGTCAGGAACTGATCAAACTCCCGCTGCTTAGCAGGTAGCAACTGATCACAAGCCAGCAACAACAATGGATAGACCGTTGCTGTATCAACCGCCTCCAGACGTTTCAGAAAGGTAGCCAGGCGAGAACCTGCGGGTGGCTCGGCGAAGGTCTGAAACGCCTGGGAATATCGGGCAAGCGCTTTTAGCTGCTCTTCCGTCGTTACCGGCATAACTGAGAGGTTTGATTTTGTCGGCAACTTTTCAGCCGGCAGATCCGCCAACGCCTGCTGGTTCTCTACGTATTCCTTGAACGATTCGAACAGATGCGCCGGCCGCACCTCCTCTCGCATCATCAGCGTGAGGTAATGCTGCAGAAACAGATCAATCCGGGGGCGTTTGGCGCGACCCTGTGTCACCTCGGTTCGCCAGAAATCGTTGTCGAAAGCCGACCAGTGGCGTTTGTACAACTCTTCAATATTCTGAGATTCCGCCTGGGCTTTGCGGAACAGGTAGTTCTTGACCAGATCGGCCGGCAGTAGCTGAGTACCCCGGGCATTTAAGGTTTCAAAAATCACCTGGGATTCGTCATCGTCGTCTAGGTTGATCACCACCACCTGTAAGCCGCCGCTGATAATCTTCCAGAGCGCGTCCAGGCGCTCCTCCGGATGTATCTCTTCCTCCGGCTCATCCGTCTCATCCAACTTGCCAGTGAGCCAGTCGCGCAACTGTTTGCGGAAATAGAGATAGCCCTCTGTCATCTTATTTCCGCTAGGCTCGCTAGGCTCGTTGGAAAACAGCTGCTCAAGAGTCAGTTCGGCCAATGGCGCCTTTTCGACCGCTCCGGACTCATGAAGTGCTTTGAAAGCCTCCCGGTCCCGATTGGTGGGCCAAACCTTGTATTTTTCGTGATCGTAGTCGACTTTGCTGGCCTTGTTGGTAACCAGATCGTTGAAGCGGTCGAAGTACTTCTCGTTATCCAGGCCGTTGGCCAGATCCCGAGCAGCCAGCATGATGAGTTGGAGCGTGGTGAAGCGTTGCTGCCCGTCGATTACCTGGTGGGTCTCAATGGAGCCCGCGACATTCTTAAGCTGCTCCAGCACCACCGCACCCAAAAAGTGCTTACGGTGCCGGCCATACTGCAGCTCGTAATCGAGTAACCCCTGAATATCTTCCCACAGGGGCTCCCAGTTTTTTTCCTTGTTCCATACGTAAGGCCGCTGAAATAGCGGAATCTGGAACGAGATGGTTCCGTCGAAAATCTGGTTCAGGTCTCTGGCCTTGGCGTCCATCAGGCGGTCTCCTTGTTGTTTTCAGTCAGACCGAGGCGTTCAGAGAACACACGATAAGCAGTGCGGTAATCCTCGATGCGGTCCACATGGGAAAATGGTGGGTAGAAGGTTTTGGTGACGGTTTGGTTACCGTTATCAATTTCCCAACTTACAGTCAGCGGCGACATGCCGTCGTGGTCTGCACGGGCGGTACGTAATTCTTTGCCACCGGCCTGCTTGCGTGCCGTGTTGGGAAGACGCTGACCGTGGCTGTCATACTCGTCAACCTCGTCATACAGTTTCATGACTGAGAATTGCACATTGTAAATCTGAAGAAGCTCAGAAATAGAAATCCCCAACCCCAACGCGACCAATACATCTAGCTCTACGAGTATCTGTCGCCGGCCAAGGTCAGATCTGATAGCCGCTCCCGGAAACCAAGAGCTCGTCAGCTCTCCCCATGAAACTTCATTTTTCGGCAAGCCGGGCAATTCAGCGGCAAATCCATCCTCAAGAATAGAATTATCGAAACAGGCCTCCCAGATTTCTGAATAATGCGATGTCAGGCATGAGAGCCTAAGCGCGCGATTGACAATCAGGCGATTAGCAAGGCCGAACTCCGATGGCAATATTGACAGAAGATCATGTCGGCAATGCCCCCTGCCCGAAAGCTTTACCATAAAATCATGCAAGATTGAGCAGTTTGCGCCTAGGATACGTAATGTGAAATCGTCGTCTAAACAGGCTATGGAGAACGCAGTATTCAGGTGAACAGCTCCCGCCGGAAACAGACAAGGCATCAATGTCCTCTCGTTCGCCGACTGCGCCATCTCTCTGTTCGCATAGCGAAAGTAAGCAGAGTAAGGCTTAGGGAGCGCCCGATATTCCTTATGATTTGGAGCAGCTTGCTCCAGCCGCACTTCGCCGAATCTTCTTGCAAACTCTTGACTATTTCGTTCCAGCCGATTTTGCTTCAGCCAAAGAATCGCTCCTTCGACGTCACCCTCCCAGCGAGAGAAGAAACCGAACTGCCGAGCGCTGATGGCGCCGGGCCGTGACGTGTCCAGTCCATAGCGCTGGAGCCGCTGACCTAGCAAAACCTCAAAAGCTGTCACTTCTTCATCGGCGACCGGCCAGAAGCCACCTTGCCAGCCGCTGAGGTCTCTAATCGGCCGCTGAGGTCTAGGCCACTCAGGGATGGCGCCATAGAAATTAACCAGTTCGCCGTTTTCATCGCCAGGGCAATAGACAGCCCTTGGTAAATAATCGCTTGGGATACTATCCAAATCTATAGCGTCATAGTGACCATTGGCCGTACAAACCGCTCTTGGAGTCTTGTTAAAAGTAGTGCCCACATAAAAGTGTGGCCCAGAGACCACCCATTCATCTGTGCTGGAAGGCTGATAACTCGGCTCCTGCTGGCGCGTGATGATGCCATCGCGCTGGCCATAAGATTCGTCGATCATCACCGAGGCCATATACTGACCTTCATGATCCCCCAGCCGCCGTGGAGCTTTGGCGAACTTTTCCAGAACCTTTAGCAAGGCTCGGCTATGAACCTGAGGAAGACGAGTCTGAAGATAAGGACTGTCTGCCTCCTCGAAAAGGCTCGCGAAAAGGCTTAACTCCCTCTCAGTGATCTTCAAAATTCGCTCAGGGTGACCTCGTGTTTCCCAATCTCCCTCAGAGGTTTTGATACCGGGAATCGGCTCTAGCTCGTTTGCTCCGCGTTCGGAGTGCCGGATCGTCAACGGGTCAAAAAGATTAAAGATAGCAAGAAAGCCAATCTCGTCAGCCATACCAGAATAGGTATTAATACTAAAAGCCAACACATGGTGTACTTCATCAAATAAGATGAGTTCGTTCTTGAGCTGAAAGTGCGCTTTCAGCCTCCTGTAGTAAGCTTCTCTGAAGATACCTCCGTTCGGGTCATCAAAAACCCCCTCTGGATGTAGTAACCCAGCAATCCCCTGCTCACCAAGAAGTCCCCAACTACGTTCGATAAAGTTTTTATAGAGATTCGTCTGCACGCCTGCCAACGCTGGAAAGAGAGTAGCGTCGTTTAAAAAGACGTTGCTGCCCTCACCCTGTTCGAATGCATTCCGATAGATCAGTCGGCGTTTTTCATCCCGTAGCAGCTTCGGTCGCTCGCGATTGTAGGTAGCGGACTTGGCGTCGCGCACGCCCAACAACGGCTCAAATTCACCGAGTAGCGGCGCATCTTTCCAAGTTACCTTGAGCCACGGAGGGTTTCCGAACATCAGGTCAAACCCCTCGGGTTTAAGATTACCCTCCACAGGAGGACCCATAATTTCAGTAAAGATCAGCTCCCAATGATGGAAGTTCTGCTCTGCTGTAACACTTCGCCCCACGCCATACCAGGGCACCAACTCACTCAAATGCTCTGCATTCGGCAGCTTTTGCTCACTTGCCTGGAACAGAGCCTCCAGCTCGATTTCTTCACCCAACTGAATATCCAGCATTGCTCGTGTAGCCAAGTCGTCAGTACCGATCCCCAGCAGCACCTCGGCAGCCGCCAGCCAGGCTTCACGGGAAGGCAGGTTGTCGCGTTGGTCCAGAGGCCAGAAGTAGAAGCTACACCAGCTGTCCATCAGCAGCTTCAGGCGTTGAAAAGCCCCGCTTTCAGCTTCCAGGCTAGCTTTGAGACCTTCTTGCCGACGCAGGGTCGGGCCACCACGAAGCGCTTCCAGGCTGTTCTGGGTCTTAGGCCATACACTGGAGGTACAGGCGGAATCCGCCAATGCCAGTTGGCGGGAAATACTGTAGTCCTTCCATAGTTCATCAATGCGTTCGCTGAGGCGCTCCAAGCGGACAACTTCCTCCACCGAGCATTTGGTTTTCACCTGTTTTTTTCGCCATGTATTAATGGCATCGCACTCATCCGGCCAATGCTCTTTCATGAGCTTGTCGCTGGCAGCCGGTGCCATGTCTTCATCCCACACCAGGAAGTGGTAGATCTCGCCCGGCTGGCGGTCTTCACCGGGTTTAAGCTGACGCGGGATCTCGGCATTTTTGCCGTAGTGCTTGCCCCGCAGCAGTTGGTCTTTTTTCCACACGCTGCGACGGGCACCGATCAGGCTGTTACCGGCCCGCAGGCGCAAGCCAAACCAGGGTGTAGCGGCGGGTTGAAACAGAGGTTGATTGTCTTCGTCGCCTTCGGACACTTTCAGCCGATGAATAGTGGATAGCCACAGGGACAAGGCCCCCAGTTCCACAGCCACCGGGTTTAAATCCACTCCATAAACGTTATGCACGGCGATGTAGTGGCGCACCCGACGCAACTCATCTTCGTAGTTGCTAGGGTCGATGTTTTCGCCCAGTTGTTTCTGCTTCAGCTCCAGGTAGTGGTGAGCCAGCTGATCGATGGCTTCCACCATAAAGGCAGCGGAGCCCATAGCGGGTTCGCAGATTTTCAGGTCGAGGATGTCGTCTGCCTGCTCTGGGCCGAAATCTTTCAGGCGTTCCTTCAGGGCTTCTTCGACCAGAGTACGGGTGAGCACCTCCGGAGTGTAGTAGGAAGCGCTGTTGACGCGGTCCACGCCGTTCAGATGCAGAATGAATTCGCCGGTTCGGTAGATGCGAGTCCGTTCCGTGCGGTGTTCCAGCACGATCTCCCCGGCCTTGAATTCGCTTTCCCTTGTGACGGGCACGAACCAAGTGGGTGCATTGGGGGCGATGGCGTTGTCCATCATGTGCTTGCCGTTCTTGGCTTTCTGATGCACTTGAATCAGGTCTTCGGTGGCGAAGAAGCCTTTGTAGGAAAGTAAGCCTTCGTAAACGGAGCCAAGTTGCACAATGCCCAATTCTGCGTAATTAATGCGGCCAATACGCTTGCTCTGCTGTGAGGTTCCCAAGCTAAGGCACCGAACCACTTTGTGCAGTATGTGGTTGGGCAGTGTTACCCGGCTTAGCAAGGGCGTAGATTGCGGGTCGAACAAGGTCGCTGTGAGTGGTTGAATAGCGAAGACTTTGCCAGGTGTATATCTGGAACGGCCCCGGCCAGAAGTTTTTAGCGCAAGTTGCTCACCCGAAGGGGCACCAAACAGGCTTTCCTGGCGCGGGCCCTGCCCAAAGGGAGATTCTTCTTCGTCATCTGCATTGCTTTCGTGTTCCGGGTCGAAACCGTCATAAATTAACTGGAACAACCGCTCTAGGTGCTCGGCGATATAGGTTCCGTTTTCCGTGGTGGTACCGGGTTCGTTCGCATCCACCAGGTCGCGCAGGGATTCCAGACTATAGCCCAAGCGGTATACGTCGTCGTTGATCGGCAATATGCCTAGCTCACCACCTCGGGCTTCGGCATAGAAACAAAATAATAAGCGGTACACATAAATCAACGCGTCGTGGCGTAATTGTTCCGCAGTAATTTCCCGACTGCCATCTGGCAGAAGTTCTTCTCGCTCGCTCAGCTGACGATAGCCCAGGTTATTCTGGCGACGGGCTTCTACCCAGCCGTTGGCAATGGCCTCAATCGCATCGCGAACGGCACCCTGAAGTTTCTCAGACACTCCATGGGTGCTTTTCAGGCTGCCCTCGCGCAAGCGTTCGTGCAGCACCTCATCGCTTTCGCCCTGTGGCACCAGGGCTTCATCTGACAGCAGTGCGGCAATCGCATCAAACGTAGCAGCTTGGCGACGACCGAAAGCTTCATCCAGATCGATCCACAAATACCGGCCTTGGGCAAAAGTGTGGGCATCAAACAGATAAATTCGACCACCTGCCAACAACATCACCCAGCGAGGTGCGTCTTCCTGCTTAAACAGCAGCGCAACGGCCTTCTCCCAGCTCTCACCCAGAGTGGGCAGACCGTCCACGTGTTGGGTTCGCGCAATAACGGCCTGTTCCAGCGGTTCCTCATCACTCTCGCCCCCGGGCAGGCAGAAGGGAGCTTCAGCAATAACCAGCCAGGGCTGATTGTGGCGATTCAAGCGGTGTAGCACCGGGATCTGTTTCTGCGCGCTCTCCAGCACCAAACCAAAAGGCTCCGATCGGTAACCCAGTGCATCCAGTAACGCAGGGTGCCAACGATTAATGGCTTCGTTATCAGCTCGTACTCGAAGTAGTGGATCGTCGTAATTAAGGGCTTCGGTTTTGGCTTTGAAATAAGTCTCACCCAGGGCCGCCAGTTTGCGCGGAACTGACTGACTCCCCTGCTCTTTCCAGCCTTTGACCTTCTCGGCGATGTCTTTGCTAAAACCTTTTTTATCAGCCAGGTAATGGGCAGCGTAGTAATCACCCACGTTTTTAATGGCGGTATCCAGCGACATTACTTCACTCCCTCTACGACCAGTACCAAGCGGGTGGTGGCTTCATCAGTGGCGCGGTAGTGGGTTTCTTCCCAGTTTTCGCGGCGGTCTTCCAGGTACATTTCCATTTCTTCGCGCTTCTGACGCAGTTGAGTTGCCCGACGGCCTTCTGGCGGCAGGTTGCTAAGTTGGCTGTCGATACGTTCAGCCCAGCGTTCGAACCAGTGTTTAAGGCGCGCGTTTTCTTCATCGAGCCGCGGGCGTATCTGCGCTCGACGCTGATCTTTCAGCTTTTTCAGGTGGGCGATGCTTTGATCCACGGCAGAACCAAGAAAGCTCTTGAGCAAATGGTCTGGCAAGGTGCCGGTCTTGCCAGTATTAGCCAACTGTTCAAAGTTCACTTCCTCAAGTGCGTCCTTCAAGGGCCTGATCTGGAACTGACCACCTTTGCGGAAGGAGACCGCGTGGGGATCCACAATTAATGGTGTGCCCGCCCGGGAGCTTACCTGGCCAACAAAGCAAAACAGCAGTTCACCCGGTTCCAGGAAGGGAGAAGCTATCAATGGGGCTTCGCCACGTTTTTGCAGCATCATCAATTTTTCCGCCAGCCACTGCATGACAGGGTGCTGCTCTGTCAGTAACAGTTCTTTTGACCACTGTCCCTTTTGCGCCAACGCGGACTTAATGGCCATATCGACCCGCTCAGGTTTGTCGGTGAAGAACAATCGCTGGTCGTCTGGCCAGGCTTCTTCCGGCATGGCAGATGCGCCGTACACCATCTCGCTGTCTACCCAGGGTGCGCCTAAGCGCTTGGCCAACTCTTTTGGTGGGGTGAAAATAATTTGCTGGCCAGTGTGCTCCAGCGGGTGCCAATCTGGGCCGCCGATCTGGTCTTTCAGTACGCGGTAGCCCTGTTCGAAAAACTCGCTGTTATTGAGCAGGCGAATACGGGAGTTGTCTGAACTTTTGGTTTCTGCCGATTCGCCTTCGTCAGCCTCGTTCTCGCCCCCCTCCAAAATATAATTGAGGAAGTCTTCGTAGTCTTCATGAGCAATCTGGTTGGCTGCTTTAAGGGTGGATTCCAGCTCGCCAACTTCTACATCGCCTGTTTCCCGGTCCAGCAAATCGGTGTCGCCTTTCACCAAGCTTTCACCGAAGGTTTCCTCTTCCTTTTTGGCATCGTACAACTGAAGAACACTTTCCCCTGTACGGGTGGAACGGTTGATTTCCTCTACCTTGCCGACCAAGCGTGAGAAAAGCTCGCTATCCCCTTCCAGAAGGCCTGCTTCAGTTTCCACCATCAGATAACGAATGATCGGTGGGTACTTCTGACCAAAGCGGTCGATACGGCCGTTACGTTGGATAAGCGTGATGATGGACCAAGGCAGGTCGTAGTGAATAATGTTGTGGCACTGGTGGTGTAGGTTTACGCCTTCAGAAGCCACATCGGTCGCCAACATCATACGTACCGGGCTGTTTCCGGTGCCGAAAGCTTCCACTGCGCCAGCCAGAGCGTTGTCTGACATACCACCATGAATGGCTGCAATGGATTGCTCCGTTTGTTTTTCCTGTTTGGGGCTAAAAGCCTGTTCAAAGTGTTTAGCAAGCGCAGGGGCCAGGTATTCTTGGGTTACACGACTTTCAGTGAATACCAACAGGCGCGGACTCTTGGCACCGCCATCCCAACCCATGGCTTCAAGTTGGTTAATCAGCAGTTTAAAGCGTGCAGTTTTCTGAACAGCCAGGCTACTCAGCCGCGTTATTAGCTCTTCAAGCTCCTCAATTTCCCGGCTATCGGGATCGGATTTGTTTAGGTGTGCAAGGCGCTTTTCAGCAGTGGAGCGGCAAGCTTCCGGGCTGGAGAGAAAAGATTTGTACATGCCCCAGCTAATAATGGCCTGAGCATCGATCTGTTTATCCAGCACCAGCTGGCGAATATGGGCAAGCTGTTTGTAGACCTGTTCTTCCGTCTCGGATGCTTGAACGGTGGTATGCGGCAGGGGTATCACTTGGCGATCAGAGAAGTTACTGCCTGCCT
>Ga0314774_1001281_pt1 | contig 16459 bp, 18 predicted proteins | sample MetaGCBIA2018_FD_204515 | JGI IMG/M metagenome (GOLD analysis project Ga0314774, IMG submission 204515) | Cryopeg brine microbial communities from Beaufort Sea near Barrow, Alaska, United States - CBIA 2018 | ecosystem: Environmental > Aquatic > Marine > Coastal | place: USA: Alaska | collected... | reverse complement strand
GCTAGAGGAGAATCTGTAAAAAAATCATGGAAAGCTTATAAGTGGTATGACCGAAACAAAAAAGTAAACAATGTATTTGTAAAAAGGTTAGTTGAATTCTTCTTTACTTATTACAACATAAATGATAAATCTGATTATGATGAAATAGAAAATAAAATCAATTCAGATATTTTCTATTATAATTTATATCCAATCTCAACAAAAACAACCAAGGAATTAAATTTCATTTTAAAAAAGATTGTTACTAATCAAATCAGATTAAACGAAAAAGAGATTAAAAATATTAAAGAATTGAAAAATTTCTTTAGACAAAGAACTATTGATTTAATTAATAATATCAAACCTGAAATTATTATATGTTTAGGAAATCAAGTTTTCAAAGATTTGACATATACAAACCAAAAAATTAATCCGAAAGATACTTTAAAACGATTCGAAATTAAATTTAGAAAAAATGACGAAAGGAAATATCCAGTATATATTGTTTCAAGAAATGGAAATTGGGAAGGAAAAATAAAAAACCTGGGGAAACACCTACAAGAACTGTAGCTAACAATGTAGAAGCAAAATTTCTACATAAAATGAACATAGCAATCCGCCTAACTATAAAAATCCAGTAAAATTAATCAATCTCTTAAAGGAAAAATTAGAGATACTATATAAAAAATATGAAAAATACATTTAAAAAAATTCAAGAGAATATTAGCGAAGAGATATTAAAAAAAGATAAAAATTCTATGGTAGATGGAATTATTAATTGTGAAAAATATGCTGAGGCAAAAACAAAAATACTATGGGTATTAAAAGAACCTAATACTTCTGAAACCTGGACTTATCAAGATTTTTTATCTATAAATGATATTGAGAGTAAAATTGGATCTAAAAATGACACATTGACCTATGAAATTTTTAGAAGAATGTTATATATATCTTTTGGTTTGAAAAATAATAAAAAATATGCTGAGCTACCCTTTGCGGAAGAATTGAAAGTTTATGGAACAGGAGAGGAAATAGCCTACATTAATATTAAAAAAACAGGAGGTGGTGGTAAAGTAATTGAAAAAGAAATACTACAAGCTTATGAAGACAATGAAGATTTACTATTAAAACAGATAAAAGAATACAATCCAAATATTATCATTTTTGGAAACACTCTTAAGTATTTTAATTGTGATAAATTAAAAGAAATAGGTTGGGATTTATTTGAAAATAAACATATTGTAGATGACAAAACTAATAGCACCCATTTTTACCCAATTTCAAATGAGAAACTTTGTATTTACCCTTATCATCCTTCCTATTTTACTATAAATAGGGAGGTGTATTGTACGGAAATTATTAAAGCTGGTATACAATGGAGGGAATTGAACAACTAAAATAGATCCAGGCGCTGACAGGTTTGGACTTCCCCATCTGCTACCTGTCTTTACAGGACCGAATGAAATTATCATAAACAACCCTACAATGAAGAAAATCATCTTAAGCCTACTTGCCATTATCTGTTTTCAAACAAATTTTTACAGTCAAATAAAGACAAAATCCGAAAAGGAAATTTTAAAGGAAATTGAATGGATTTCAACAAATCCTATCGAAAAATCTGACAAAGAATTTGTTTCAAAATCTGCAGATATGATGAGGTTCCAAATGGCTAATTATCCTGAATTTCCGTTTAATTACAAAGCTCTTTTTGAATTTATGGACACTGATAAAAACTACAAATATTACGTCGAAATCAGTGTTGTCTTTATTAGTAACCAATTAGCAAATAAGATTAAAACAACGAATGACTATGATTTGACAAAATCTTCTCTTAATTCATTAAAGGAAGTTCTTGACTATTATGAACTTGTTCTGGAAGAAGAACCGAACGAAAAAAATTCGATTCTGGATAAATATCTGGCAATGACAGATCCTGAATTAAAAAATTATGTAGTAGAAATTATGAGTAAATAACTGCACATAATCTGTGTTACCGAAACCTTGAATTAAAAAATCTTATGATAACCAAAACTCTTATAACCTTAATAGTTACACTAATATCCATTCAATGTTATTCACAAAACTCAAATGAATTCAGGATTTACACTGGGTTTGTGGACAGTAAACTTTTAAGGAATTCAGATTTGGAAGGTGGTGGAAATTATGATAACGAGAATTCGTACGAGTTTGGTTTTAAATATCTGAGGAAAATTTCGGGTAAATTGTTTCTTGAGTCAGGGATCAATTACATGAGTACTCAGGTAAAGATAACTCCTGCACCAACCGGGTTGCCTGCAAATTCTCGTACTGAGGACTTGAAAATGATCTCAATTCCTATTTATGCCAATTACACCTTTGGAAACTATTTTTTTGTAAATGGAGGTGCGATCCTGGATTTTCAGAACTCCAAAAAATCTTTCGACTCTCAATCCGGAATTGGGTACAGCATTGGAGTTGGAGGGAAATATGATTTTGATAAATTTTCAATCTTTGTGAACCCCAATTACAAAAGGCACTCGCTAATCCCGTTTGAAAAGGAAAATAATCATCAAAAGCTTACTGAATTTGGAATACAAGTAGGAGTAGGATATGGATTTTAAAGTTAAGGCAAACAACATGTAAATGCATTAAAACACAATTTACACTAAACGTCTCCCACTATATTAAATGAAAATAAAAAAAGAAATGAAATAAATATAAACAAAATGAAAAGGACACTTTTAATTATTGGACTGATTATCTTCACTTTTACAACAGTTAATGCTCAAAAAGGAGTTGATTTCGGATTAAAAGGGGGAATTAATTTTAGTAACATGACTTCAGATAATTTTGCGGAGAACGATAGTAAAACCGGTTTTCATATTGGATTAATATCTGAAATTCCATTAGGCGATAAATTTTCAGTTCAACCTGAAATTTTATATTCTAGTCAAGGAACAAAAGCGAAACTTTTAATGCTCGGTGGAAGCCCGAGTCCAGGTGAATACACTCTTGACTACATACAAATTCCTGTTTTGGCTAAATTTTACATAGTTCAGAATTTATCCCTGGAGGTTGGACCATCTTTTAACTTTCTAGTGAAAGATGAAGAAGTGAGGAATACTGTTACAAATTCAAATATTGGAAATAATTTTGAGTTTAGTGGCGTTTTAGGAGTTTCCTATAAATTAAAAGCTGGGATATTTGGAAGTGCAAGATATGTAAATGGCTTTACTGTTGCTTTAGACAGAGAATCTCATAATGAAGATGCTAAAAATGTCGGATTTCAACTTGGGGTAGGATATGTTTTCTAACTGCTATTGAATTTTGTATCCTTTTCTCTGGCAAAATATGTTCTTATTGATTAGGAATTGGGAGAGGAGAAAAATTAGCAGATCTTTCATAATTTTTTAAACATCATAGGAAGACATTGGATTTTTTATTAATTTTAAGCATTAAGGTTTTTTTTATCAACTACCCCTTAGCATGAATAGCCATACAAGAAGATCAAATAAAATCTTGATTCAAGAGAAATGCAGATAGGATCTCAGCAAATCCAAAGCGCTAAATAACTTGATGGAACCCACTAGAGGATACTTAATTAAAAAACATCAAAATGATCGTTGACGTCTATGAATATTTCAAGAAACATCCTGGATACAACAAACTTGTTGGCAGTGATTTTTTATTCGTAGAATATAAGTGCCCAATCAATATTAAAGAGTTCCAACTATATACAAAGTCTCACTTGATCACTTATGTCATTAAAGGAAAAAAAGACTGGATCACACCCAACAAAACTTATGAATTAATTGCAGGCGATGCGCTCTTCATCAGAAAAGGAGTATACACAACCAGGCAGCACCTTGAAGAGGATTATTGTGTTATGCTGTTTTTTATCAATGATGATTTTATAAAAAAATTCATCACGGAAAATGACCTGTTCAAAAAGAAAATAAACCCAAAAGAGGATCACAGTCCAATTTTTGAGATCAACACGAATGATTCTTTTGGATCTTTGATGGAAAGTATATTCCATTATTTAAAACAAGGCGATAAAATTCCTCAAAGTTTAATAGAGATTAAATTTAAAGAGCTTTTATTCAATATCGTACTGAATTTAAAAAACAAGGATGTGTTGGATTTTTTCAACACGATCGGTCAGAATGCGAAAACGAAACTTGAGGATGTGATGACAAAAAACTTCCAATATGATCTAAAAATGGAAGATTTTTCCAAATTATGCGGCAGAAGCTTATCGGCATTCAAAAGGGATTTTAAAGATAATTTCAGGACCACCCCTGCCAGATGGCTAATGATAAAGCGCCTTGAATATGCAAAAACTCTCTTGTTGGGCACAGGATTGAGCGTAAATGAAATATGTTATGAGAGCGGATTTAAAAACAATTCCCATTTTGTCAGGGCATTTAGAAACAAATACGACTTACCGCCCAATAAGTTTAAGATAGCGCAGGAAGAAGGATGAAACCATCATTTCCAAGCCTCAAGATCTTATTGAACCTATGAACACATTTTTTGAACTTTTAAGCAAATATAAGAAGCCCATTCTACCCCATCTTTGATTTATTAACCAAAAAATCAAAGTCATGTCTGATCAAAGATCTTCAACTAAACCTTTATTGGCGTCCAGTAAAAACAACTCTGATGTCTATCAGAGACAAATGGCGCTTTTTCAATTGTACCAGCATGATCCAACTTTGGCTTTGATCACGGATTCGGCTGAAGTGATAGGCACAGACCTTCATGATCCATTCAGGACTTCAGTTTCTATAAATGAGAAAATGCAGATCCCGTTTAAAATTGGAGTGCACAAAGCTGTTGGAGGGGATCACGATTTTCCGAATCCGGGTGACCTGTTGTGTGCTGCTTTGGCGTCTTGTTTTGAGAGTACCATAAGAATGATCTCAAATAGACTGGGAATTCAATTAACCGAAACAAGAATAAAAGCAACTGCAGAGGTTGATGTGAGAGGAACCTTAATGATTGATAAAACCATTCCGGTCGGGTTTCTATCCATGCACGTTGAAGTGGTTTTGGTATCAGATAATATAAATGAAAAAGTCCTCAACACTTTGCTGGGAGCGGCAAAACAAAGTTGTATCATTTATCAAACGATAAAACAGGGCATTCCGATCACTCTACATACAAATTTTGAAAATATAGCAAGGTGATCTAACCAAAATATCAGAAATCATGAAAAGATCGATCGTTTTTATTTACGGAGTATTGGCATATTTAACCTTCCTTATCGCTTTTATATATGCTATAGGATTTGTGGGTGATATCATTGTTCCAAAATCAATAGGATCCGGAACAGAGATTTCCTTTTTGCCATCATTATTGATCAACGCACTTTTGCTAAGCGTATTCGCAATACAGCATAGTGTAATGGCAAGGCCAGCGTTTAAAAGATGGTTCACGAGATTTATAGATCCTGCAATTGAACGCAGTACCTATGTGCTATTGTCAAGTTTATCGCTACTCTTGATTTATTGGCAATGGAGACCTATAACAACGGTTGTTTGGAAGGCAGGCAATGAAACCACTGCTATGATCTTGACCGGGCTGTTTTTCTTTGGATGGCTTGTTGTATTGCTCTCTACATTCATGATCAATCATTTTGAGCTCTTTGGCTTAAAGCAAATTTTTGATAATTTGAAAAACAAGCAAACACAAAGGCCGAAATTTCAAACCAAATTCTTGTACAAGATCGTCAGACATCCAATTATGTTAGGTTTTATAATTGCATTTTGGGCAACACCTTTAATGACAATTGGACATCTTATTTTTTCAATAATCACGACTCTGTATATTTTAATTGCAATAAAGTATTTAGAAGAAAAAGACCTTCGCAAATCTATAGGAAAGGATTATGAAGATTATCAAAACAAAGTGCCAATGATCGTGCCGTTCACTAAAAGCAGAAAATAGAAAAGTCGAATTGAAACCCCCTGTTTACTTATCACAACAAGTAATACAAAACCATTCCTAATAACCAAATATGGACTTCCTATTAACTGAACCGGTTCTTTGCCGGAATGGGGATTGGTTTGTTTAGGAGAAGTAATCTTTAACAGGATTGGTTTATCTGTCTTGATCCAGACTTACAAAGCCATTTTAATGTCATTAAATACGACTGGTTCCGGAAACATTAATTTCTGTTTCAATCTTAACTTTAAAAAAGCTTATTTTAGTCCATAGTTGGCAGTAAACTTAGGTTTTTAGCCGGATTGCTGTTGGTAAACATATAAGCAAATTGATGATCGAGATAAAAATAGCAGAAAATAAGACTGAATTTAAAATTATCGAAAAATTGGCAATTGAAATTTTTCACGAAGTATATGACCCCATAATTCCAGCTGAACATACAGATTATTTTTTAAAGGAATTTCAATCGGAAAATGCAATCGGGAACCAAATTGAGAATGAGAACTTCAGCTATTATCTCTTGATTTTTGACACAAAAAATGTTGGATATTTGGGAATTCAAAAACTAAACAGGAAACTGATTTTAAGCAAAATTTATATTCTGGAATCATTTCGCGGCCTTAAAATTGGAAAAGCAGCATTGGAATTTGTCAACTACTTTGCCATAGAAAATAGAATGGAAAAAATTGAACTTATTGTTAACCGAAAAAACAAAAACACGATTGATATTTATATGAAAAAAGGATTCAGAATAATGGAATCGATTGTTAATTCCTTTCCGAATGGGCATTCCGTGGAGGATTACAAAATGGAAAAAGTTTTGAAACCTGAATAAAAACAAATTACAGACAAAATGGATATTAAAATACGAAAGGAACAGGAACCTGATTATGAGAACGTCTTTCATTTGATCGGGAGAGCTTTTGAAAATATGGAATTAAGTGACCACAAAGAACAATTCCTTGTTCAACGCTTGAGAAAATCGGATTCATTTATTCAGGAATTATCGATTGTCGCCCTAAAAGAGAATACTATAGTAGGACACATTTTACTGACTAAATTGAAAATTAAAAATGAAAAAAGGGAGTTTGAATCTTTGGCTCTTGCTCCTGTTTCTGTCCTGCCCGAATTTCAAAATATGGGAATTGGTGGAAAATTAATTAAACAGGCACATAAAATCGCAAAGGATTTAGGCTATAAATCTGTTATTCTGTTAGGGCATGAAAACTATTATCCAAAATTTGGATACTTACAAGCGCACAAATTCGGAATTGAATTGCCATTTGATGTTCCGAAAGAAAACTGTATGGCAATAGAATTAATTGAAGGTGGGCTAAAAGGTGTGAATGGAATGGTTGAATACCCGAAAGAATTTAATGAATAAAAAATATGTACTGCAACACCAATAAACACGTGTAACAAAAATTCTTTTTATCTTTATGTCATAACTTCATAATGTGCGTGATGAATGCAAAACTGACTTTGACTATTGAACAAGAAGTGATTAAAAGAGCAAAAAAATATGCTAAAGATAAAAATCGCAGCTTATCTGATATAATTGAAAATTACTTAAAATTCCTGACCAAAGAAGGACAAAAAGAACAAGCCAAAAAGCTTAATCCAGTTGTAAAATCCCTAAAAGGTTCTTTCAAAATGCCAAAAAAAGATATGGACTATAAAAAAGAACTTAGGAATAGATAGCGGAAATGTGATCACAAAACAAACAACTTTTTATTATAGATTTGATTCCAGGCAAATTAAAATTGTTGCCAGACAAAATCTGAATAAACAAAAAAAGGATTTATAAAGTAAAAAAACGCAGCACAAAAACCAAGCGTTCCTCGATGGTGAACCTGTTTTTTGCCGGAATGCCTTTTATGGGTATCATGCCATTTTAATAACATTAGATCCCATTGGTTCTAAAAAAACAATTTCCCCAAAACCAACTTATAAAAGCTTATTTTAGGATGAGATTGGCAGTAAACCTGATGTTTTTAAGCAGACTGCCGTTTTGTAACATTTAAAAAGGTAAAAAATGAGAACAATATTCGGGATTATAAGCATGTTCATATTAGTTGGTTGTCAGGGGAATTCTCCTGCAGAGAGATCAAAATACAAGACACTTATGATCAAATCTTCTGGCGAAATTGAGACGCTTCCAGATATAGCTACTTTCTATATAAACCTCAATTGTCTTGAAAATTCTGTAAAAATTTCCAAAAAATGCCTTGTTGATAAATCCAACGAATTGAACACTAAATTGATATCATTTGGGATCGATAAAAATGATATACTTACAACTGCTGTCAATTTGAACAAAAATTATAAGTGGATCAACAATACACAAGTTTTTCAAGGCTATAACAGTTCGACAAGGATGTTCGTGACCATTCGGGATATTGATGAATTGGATGAGATTTATGCGGAACTTTTCGAGAACAGGAACCTTGATCTTGACGGACTTTCATATTCCCATTCCAAAATAGATAGTTTAAAGAACGAGGCATATATTGACGCATATAAAAAAGCAGATATCCTAGCCGACAAGTTATTGATGGAACTTTCAGAATCCGAAAAAGAGGTGCTAAAAATAGGCAATGTGGAAATTTCGGCTTCTGTGCCAGAAACTCTTGAAATGGAGCAAGAAGTTCTCAATGAAGTTGTAAGGTCACAGTCAGCACAAAATCAATCAATTGCTATAAGTAAAGGGACCGTAATCGTAAATGCCACTTTATTCGTTGAATATCAGATTGAATAAAATACCGTAAACAATGAACACGATTATCCTAATCGCTTTTGGTATTGGTTATGTATTAATTACCCTTGAAAGCAACGTTAAAATCAATAAAGCAGCGACCGCTCTTTTTACGGGAGGTTTTATTTGGTCGACTTATATTTTGTTCAATTCAGGTTCAGAAGAAATCGTTCAACAATTGGTTGAACACATTGGGAGCATATCGCAAATTATATTTTTCCTGATCGGTGCAATGACAATTGTTGAATTAATTGATTCTTATGGTGGGTTTGATGTTATCACAAAGCAAATAAAAACCAGTAATAAAAGGATACTGCTAGTAATTTTAGGCTTTATTACTTTTTTCCTTTCCTCGGTTCTTGATAATCTCACAACCACTATTGTTATGGTTACCCTTACCCGGAAATTATTGGATGATAAAAATGATAGGTTGTTGTTTATTGGAATGATCGTGATTGCCGCAAATTCCGGAGGAGCCTGGACTCCTATTGGGGATTTAACGACAACAATGTTGTGGATCGGAGGTCAAATAACAACATTGAATATCATGCAAAAATTGTTTTTTCCCAGCCTGGTAAGTATGATAGTCCCGCTATTCTTGATTTCACTTATGATTAAAGGTGAATTTAAAAGAATTGATAATTTAGAAAAAGAATCGATTATTTTAAATTTCGAGAAAAAAACAGTCTTTTTTTTAGGAATAGGGGCTTTGATTTTTGTTCCCATTTTTAAATCCATAACACATTTGCCACCATTCATGGGGATACTTATAGGCTTATCCGTATTATGGATCGTAACCGAGCTTTTAAATAAAGACAGGGTCTCAGAACAAAAAATCACTGTGACAAATGCATTACGAAAAATAGATATTCCCAGTGTTTTATTCTTTTTGGGCATTCTTCTGGCAGTTGCAGCACTTGAATCGACTGGCTTATTATCGGCTTTAGCTGCAACACTTAGCAAATCGGTTGGTAATCTTTACGGCATTGCAATGTTCCTTGGTATTCTTTCCTCAATAATAGACAACGTACCCTTGGTGGCAGCATCAATGGGTATGTACGATTTACAAACTTTGCCTACTGACCATTATTTTTGGGAACTTATTACTTATTGCGCCGGAACAGGAGGTAGTCTGCTTATCATTGGATCGGCAGCTGGTGTGGCTGCAATGGGAATCGAGAAAGTCGACTTTTTTTGGTACCTAAAAAAAATTAGTTTGGTAGCACTTATTGGGTATCTATCGGGTGCTTTTATGTATATGTTACTGATTTGATTAGTCACTTCCCATATATTTTGAGAGTTTTAGGATCGAGAAATAGATCAGTGAACCTTCGCTTTAAACCCAGCGCCAAACAAGACTTTAGAAAAAGTTGGATTTGAATTCGTAAAAAAGTACATAACAATTCCAGGTTCATCAAATTTTGAACAGGAAGTGAACCGTTGGGAATTGACCCGAGTGAATTATGAAAAATCGCTCAAAATAACATCGGTTACCGGCAAATAATGTTATTTAGGTAAAAAGTGATATTTTAGGGCCATATAACAAAACAATCAAACCGAATCCTAACCTGTTTAAACCATATAAGATGAAAAAAATCATTCTATCGCTTTTGATTATTAGCTTCTTCAGCTGTAACAAAACAGAAACCAAAGTCGATATTAATCAGGACAATACCTTTAAAAAATTATCCGAAGAATATTTAAAAGGATATTTTGATTGGCGTCCGGGTTATGGCGTATACCTTGGTTTGCACGAATACGATGGAAAGATCACAGATTATAGTAAAGCATCCATAGCGGCAGAAGTAGCACGTTTAAAAGATTATGACGCGAAACTGGCAGCACTTGACTCGGCTTCGTTGAGCATCAAAACCTATTATGATTGGAAAATGTTGGGTTCCAGCATCAAAAATGAACTGTTTTCTTTTGAAGATTTAAAAGTCTATACCAAAAACCCAATGACCTATGCCGGAGCTGTGGATGTCAACATTTACATCAAACGTAATTTTGCGCCACTGGAACAGCAAATCAAATCAATTATCGCTATTGAAAACAAAGTGCCAAAATTGTATGAAGATGCCAGGGCAAATTTACAAGACACTTTGGCTATTCCGCACACGCAACTGGCAATTGAAATTGCAAGAGGTACTGCTTCCTTCCTGGAAAAAGATTTATTGATAGCTTTAAAAGATGTGAAAAACGATTCACTGATGAAGGAGTTCAATACAGCCAATAAAAAAGCAATTGCTGCTATCAATGATTTTGCCTCTTATTTAGAAAAAGAAAAATTGCCTAAAGCAAATAAGGAGTACGCCATTGGGAAGGAAAACTATCAAAAAATGTTGCTTTTTGGAGAAGACATAACCTTGTCTGCTGATGCTATTTTAGCCATTGGGATGAAGGAACTTCAAAAAGAGCAAGCCTCTTTTAATGCTGCCGCAAAAATCATCAATCCAAATAAAAAACCAATTGATGTATATATCGACCTGCAAAAAGAACATCCAACGGCAGAAAGTTTAATTCCAGATGCTAAAAAAAATCTGGAAGCCATCCGTCAGTTTCTTATTGATAATAAAATTGTAACCATGCCATCTGAAGTGCGGGTAAAACTGGAAGAAACACCGCCTTATGCGCGTGCCACCAGCACCGCATCTATGGATACCCCCGGACCATTTGAAACCAAAGCTACTGAAGCCTATTATTACATCACGCCGGTTGACCCAAAATGGACACCAAAGCAACAAGAAGAATGGTTGGCACAGTTTAATTTTTATACTACTGACATTGTTTCCATACACGAAGCTTATCCCGGTCATTACACTCAGTTTTTACACTTGAATGCTTCTGACGCTTCAAAAATTCAGAAGATTTATGGCAGTTATGCGTTCACGGAAGGTTGGGCACATTATACAGAAAAAATGCTTATTGATGCTGGTTATGGCAATACGGGTGACCCAGTTAAAGCCGCCAAATACCGGATGGCACAGGCAGGGGATGCACTATTGCGAATTTGCCGTTTATGTGTATCTATTAACATGCATTGCAATGGCATGAAAGTAGATGAAGCCACTAAGTTCTTTATGGACAATTGGTACCAGGGTGAAAAACCTTCGCGACAAGAAGCCCTTCGTGGCACTTATGATCCGGGCTATTTGTTTTATACTTTGGGGAAATTGCAAATCTTAAAACTGCAGGAAGATTATAAAAAACAGGAAGGCGAAAACTATAGTTTACAAAAATTCAATGACGCCATGCTGGATAATGGGATGCCACCTATTAAAATTATGAGGGAATTATTACTGAAAGACAAAAAAAGTTGGTCTAAAATTTTGTGATTTTTAAAGAATTAAACGGCTGACAAATCAAAAAAAAGCGAATCGCCAGCACCTTGTTTAGCATATTGTTTAAAATAGAGCGTACCCGGAAAATCCACCAGGATTTTCCGATGGTTCGTTTTTATTTGTTAAATCAGTTCTCAGTCCAAAAAAGCGTGCCATACACAAACACGTGGCAAGATTTAAAATCATTCAAAACCTTAAAATACAACGTGATAAATTCATTGTCCCCCTACAAAACCTTCCAAACCGAAAGACTCCTCCTGAGGCCAACCTCTGAGGAAGATGCCCTTTTTATTTGCGAATTGTTGAATACCCCAAAATGGTTGCAGTTTATTGGGGAACGCGATGTAAAGTCTGAAGAATCGGCACGGGCATATATACGGGCGAAAATGCTGCCACAACTGGAAAAACTGGGGTTTAGCAATTATACGGTGATACGAAAAGCAGATAATGTAAAGCTTGGGAGCTGCGGGCTCTATGACCGGCCGGGGCTGGAGGGAATAGATCTTGGGTTTGCCTTTTTGCCACAACACGAGAAAAAGGGCTATGCCTCTGAAGCTTCGAAGGAACTCCTGCGTGCCGCTGGGGAAGATTTTGGACTAAAAAAAATAAACGCGATCACTGCAGGGGAGAATCTTGGCTCCCAAAAATTACTGGAAAAACTGGGTCTTGTCTTCACCAAAACCGTCCGTTTGCCCGGGGAGGAAGTGGATCTTATGTTTTATGAGAAAAATTTCCGGGAAGTGTAAACCCACGCTCCGCTAAAATCCAAAACTCCGGGTCTGGTTTTAGTATCAATTTCCCTCTTCAATATCCATATTAAATTCTCGGCGGCTTAAAACTACAAATTGAAAAGACCACGGTCCTGGATTTCACCGATACCTGCTCCGGGCTTTGGAGAAAATCAATTAAAATTTCCCTTACCAAAAGTTTAAAGTCATCATCCTGATTTCCGGATTTTACAAAGTAATCTTCTGTTTCACGATCTCCCCGTTCCTGACTTCAAACTTCGCATCTTTCCATTTGGGCGGACCAAATTTGGAAGGGGCATTATTGGAAGCAGCGTATTTTTCTGTCGGGATCCCAAGGAATGTATTGAGTTTCTCATCCTCATTTTTATCGTGAAAAACCGAGATCGCATAGGTTCCGTCTGGAATATCGGTAAAGATGGCAATTGCCTTTTGGTCCTTGATCTTCACCGCTTTTCCTTTGTAAACCTTGTCTAAAAATGAAGTTTCGGTATTAAAAAGACCTACTTGTGCAACACCTTTATCTGATTCAAAATTAATTATTTCAACTTCAATAGTATTTTGTGCGTTGAGGATTAAACTTCCATTAAGGAAAACGAGCAGCATGAGGATTGAATTTTTCATAATCTGTTTTAATAGCCTTAGGTGCTTCTATCATAGAAAGTTACGCAAATAATTTAAAATGTGTTTATAAAGAAATTGCAGTATTCCCAAAAAGCAAATTACGGTTATTTTGTTTTGAACTTTACCTATCTTAGAAAGTCGGTGGAAGAAATTGATTCTAATTAACAGAAATGAAAGCACGCATAACTAAAAAATTTCAAAATAAATACCGCATTGCATCTGCCCGTTTACAAACCTGGGATTATGGATGGAATGCGGCATATTTTGTTACCATCTGTACCCAGAACAGGGAACGTTTTTTCGGTAATATTACCGATGGGAAAATGTATTTATCCGAAACCGGAAATATCGCCCAAAAATTTTGGATGGAAATCCCCAATCATTTTCCATTTGCCCGATTGGGCGAATTTATTATCATGCCCGATCATATGCACGGGATCATAATTATTGATAAATTCGATGATCGTATTCCCAATCCCGGCGGCGGCGCCGAAAATATCCAATATTTCGGAAATCCCATTGGACAGACGCTCAAATTGGGCGTCTCTTTCGCGCCTTCCGCGCCCGGCGGAAAAAATGAACAATGGAAACCCGGAACCCTGGGCGTTATCATAAACCAATACAAACGGATTTGCACGATCAATGCCCGAAAAACCCATCCGAATTTTGCCTGGCAACCCCGGTTTTACGATGTCGCCCAAATTGTGGTAGGTACGCCCAAATTGGGCGTACCTACCACAATTTTATTCCTCACTTATTGGGATGGCCATAAATGGGATATTCGCGTTTTTGAATAATTTTAATGAAACGCTTTCCAGAAAGAAACTCTCCATAAAACCGTATTTATGTGTGCCCACGATCAAAAGATCCGAATTTAATTTTTTTGCTTCTTCCAATACGGTTTCAACAGTAGATCCCTGAATTAAAAGTGCTTCAGATCTTAAATTCTCGCTCAAAAAGGTTTTGCGCAGATTCTGCAATCTTCTGTGTTCCTCCTTTAATTCGTCAGCCCGGGAATCCCGGATGTATTGCGGACCGGGCTCATAGCCTACAAAATCTGGATCCGGGGCCGAAACGTGGATCAGCCAAACTTTTGCACCGAATTTTGTGGCGATGCTTTCTGCATAACCGAGCAAATCTCCAATGTTGTCATTGAAATCTACTGCTACCAGAATATTATTTATTTTTTTCATCTGAAATGATTTTAAATGTTTGTACTTGTGGTTAAAAAAAAGAAACAAGAGTCAAGAGACAAGACCAAAGAAAAACATTCGTGTATTCGTGGCTAATTTTAATCCTGATGTTTTTTAAGCCACGAATGCACGAATAATTTAAAAAATAACCTCTGATTAATATTAGGTTTTTTCATAAATAAATTTTATAACTCATTGAATATCAATATATAATAATACTTCGGACTTCAAACTTTAAATCAAACATTCACTAAAAAATTGAAACAACCCCTATAGCTATCGGGGAAGAAACAATACCAAAGAAAAGCATTCGTGTATTCGTGGCTAAAAAACAGAAACAAGATTCAATCTAATTCCAATCTTCAATCATCCAGTCATCCAGTCATCCAATTTTCAAATCATCCAATTTTCAAATTATTTCAATATCCCAATTTCCTTTCTATAGTATTTTTGATTTCTTTTCCATCCTTCATTCTTCGGTAGTTATCTATCAATTGATGAACAACTTTATGTGGATTAGTAATACTGGCAACATGCGGCGTGATCTTGATTTTTGGATGATCCCAAAACAGATGTTCCTGCGGCAAGGGCTCAATTCTGAAAACATCAAGGCTTGCTCCGGAAAGATGGCCTTTGTCTATCATTTCAAGCAAATCGTATTCCATCAAATGTTGACCGCGTGCAACATTGATGATGTAAGCTCCTTTGGGTAATTTTTCGAATAATTCCTTGTTGAGGATATTTTCTGTCTCCTGTGTTAAGGGCAAAAGGCAGATCAAAATTGTAGATCTGTTCAGGAATTTCTCCAGTTGTTCTTCTCCGCTGTATGTATTTATACCGACCAATTTCTTAGGGGTTTTAGCCCATCCCGAAGTATTAAACCTGTTTTTGAGTAAGGTTTGTGCCACGGCATTTCCCATAATTCCGAGTCCCATGATCCCAATGTGCTCTTTTTCAATCCTTTTGTATGGTATTGGCTGCCAGGCGTGATTGCTATGATGAAATGAAATGTTTCGAATGTGATCCATCACAAGTGCCAAAACAAAATCGCTCATATCTACAGAAAGCTGGTCATCAATGATCCTGGTAATCTCCACATTTATCGGGATCTCGGGATCACAGGTAATATGATCAACTCCCGCTCCCATTGAGGCGATCACCCTGAGGTTAGGGTAATGTTTAAAGATCCCGCGTGGGTGTTTCCAAGAGATCACATATTCTATTTCTTCAGGGTCGTGTTCTTCAGGATACGCGTAAACATTTATTCCGGGATATTCTTTTTTTAAGGCTTCCACCCAGGGTTCCGGATTTCTGCCCGGACTGATCACTAAAACTGACATTTTTATGTTTTATTTACTATTATTATTTAATTCACAAAAGCACTGTAGCCGGTGATTGCCCGGCCAACAATAAGGGAGTTGATCTCTTTGGTTCCTTCATAACTGTAAATGGCTTCGGCATCTGCCACAAAACGAGCGACGTCATATTCCAGTAGAATACCATTTCCACCCATCACTTCCCTGGCTCGGCTCACCACATCACGGGTGCGCAGGCTGCAAAAAACTTTTGCCAGCGATGCATGCTCATCAGTAAGCAAATCCTGATCCTGCATTTCCGAAAGTCGGAACACCATAGTTTGCATAGCCGTAAGATTTGATAACATCTCAACCAAATGATTTTGCACTAACTGAAAGGAGGCGATTGGCCTGCCAAATTGTTCCCGTTTTTTGGTGTATTTCAATGCGCTTTCATAAGCCCCGCGGGCGCATCCAACTGCCTGCCAGGCCACTCCGGCACGTGTCATTCGCAACACCTTGGCGGTATCTTTAAATGAATCGGCTTTTTGGAGGCGGTCGCTTTCAGGGACCGTGCAATTTGTTAAAGTAATAAGGG
>Ga0314774_1001280_pt1 | contig 16464 bp, 12 predicted proteins | sample MetaGCBIA2018_FD_204515 | JGI IMG/M metagenome (GOLD analysis project Ga0314774, IMG submission 204515) | Cryopeg brine microbial communities from Beaufort Sea near Barrow, Alaska, United States - CBIA 2018 | ecosystem: Environmental > Aquatic > Marine > Coastal | place: USA: Alaska | collected... | reverse complement strand
ACACCCACATAAACCAACAAATAGCTGGATTATTCAGCTTAAACAGAGTCAAAAAGTGAGAATAACGTTAAAAAATGCCCAAACTGAGTTTTGGCTGAATTTTAAGGTGTTCTTGCAAAGGTCTCATGTAGTTAACTTCACCTTCTGTTTTTAGGTTCAAAGCTTTAACCCTATCTACAAAAGCGCTGGAATCCTGTGAATTCACAGCTTCTTGAATGTAACCAGATATTTGTTCGAATAATTCCTTCGCAAACATTTATACCTCCGTGCTTCCAGGGCTATAACGACCGAGTTCACTGGATTTTGAGAAGCGCAGCGTAGCGTTTTGTTAGCACTTATGGCAGCTCAGCTCTACGAGTTAAATTAATACCAATTTTCATTGCTGGATTTTCAATCATGTGACCCTGAAGTGTAAACCCACTATGTTCTGGTTTTCCTTCAAGATGTAAATTAAATTCTTTAATGTCACCAAATATTGATTGGAGTGAATCTCGGTCATTTGTACATTTTATTTCTGCGTGCAATATGCCATTTTTTAATTCATAGCTTCCAGCATAAACAAATGATGAGTCACCACCTAGAATTCTGCCAGTTTCTATTACGGCTACACCGTAACCGCCATTGTTCATATTTGAGGCAAACTCTACGCCATACATAGCTTCTAACATTTAATTCTCCTATTTTTTTATTTTATTTGTGTGCTAACGATTAAGCTAAGCCGCTGCGCGTTAGCACAGTCGGCTTGAATGTTTTGTTAAGAACTGACTTCATCACTTTCAAGCACAGACAAAATTCTTGCCTCATCAGCTTCCATTTCTGCTGTTACTTTGGCGTGAACAATTTTGAGGCCTTCTGACAATTTTGACGTTAATTTGATTTTTCTCTGTTGTGACACCCGTTGCTTAAACTCTTGTTGCAACCAGTCATTTAAGAAAGACTCATCTTTGTAGGTCACACCATAATCTGCATCCCGGGAAACAATCACAATATCTTTGCCGCTATCAATAGAGCATTGGACAACCCACTCCCAATTTATTGCATCACCATAGGATGTGTCGTTTTTCTTCCTAGGAGGATAGCCTAAGAAGAAGCGTTTTCTCGCTAAACGGCGAATTGAAAAGCGGCGATCTGAATTCCTGTTTAAATTGAATTCAGATGAGTGTTTAAAAACTCTTTGAAGCACTTTATATACATCATCGTTAGCCCCAGGATTTTTTAGGATCTTCTGTATTTTTTCGGATACTTTTTTCTGCTGAGTGTTGATTTCTTTTTGATGTTTTTTAATCATCTTAGAAGCCTGCAGCTCAGAAATTAGCGCTGGAGGTGATAACTTAGTCCAATCGGGAGAACCAAACTTACCAAGTGTTTCAAGAATTACAATCTGCCTATTTTTCTTGTATTCCATTTCTAATTGAGAGCCCAGTATCAGACGATCTTTACAGAGTTCTATTTGTTCAAGAAATCTCGTACTTACATCAGACTTTCTATCCCTGTAAAAATCCAGAAATATATTAGTGTCAATAAATAGCAGGGCATCCATTTCTCTACTAGCCAAAGTTGAATCTCCTAAGTACTTAACATTTAATATAAGGCACTAATGCCTTGTTATTTTGTATTGATATTAAATTTGGGTTTATTTGCTTGCATATACGACTAAGTTGTTTTTTTGACATAAAATGTAGTTTTACCAGCAAATCCTTAAAAGTAATGTTATAGATACTACCTTAAAAAAATCGACTCTTGTAAATAAAATGCGTAGTAGGTTACGTAGAGAATGGTATGCACCTTCTACTGAGAATAGTTATTGTGACTGGGTAAAACGATTTGTGAAATTTCATGGTTTTGTGGATCGTGATGCGATGTTGATTGAGTCGTCTCAAAAAGTGGAGCAGTTTTTAACGCATTTGGCGGGTACAGCGGGGTTAATTACCAAGTTATTGTGTGCTGGTGGCCTGCGGATTACCGAGGCGGTTCGGTTACGGGTTCAGCCAATAGGTAGGCTGACAAAAGGGTAGTCACCTTTTCCGGAAATGCATCTACTTCATGAGTATAGAAAGACAGTTCCATAGGCAATAAAAAAGCCCCAAAAAAGGGGCTTAGTTTTTCCTCACGAATTCCACTTGATTATACCGTACATGGACAGGAACCAATTTCTTGGTGGGGCACTAACCATCATTTCTGATGTTCGTCTGTGAGTGACTAACGTGTTAATTATATCGTATTTTTAATACGATTTACTTAGATATAATGTGGTTTCCACTACCTTGAATCCTAGTTATCCTATTATTTAATAGCAATTTCTTCTGAAGAAGAGTGGGCTTCTTGGTGTTCATGGCATAATGCTTAAGAACAACGTTGTCCATAGTTATGTCTATTTACTGTAACAGATAGTCAAAAATCCCCCTAGTAGTGATCGGCAAGCAAAAGTGTGCTTTTGCTAAAATAATCATAGACAACTTTGCCTATTAAATTGGATGCTTTTCTTCTAAAAGCATAGACATCAAAAATAGTTCTCTAATCCTCAAAATATGAGGCTTGCAAGTATGTCTATTAGAATGTCTTTCGTGTGTATGAACGAATAAAACTCGGTGCGGGCGGATTAACCCGAGCTTACGGTCAGGCGGCGCAAGCCGTGATGGAGATTTTGCCCACGGAGCAGCAGATTCTAATGGATGGCATTCATATTGAATGTGATTTTTCCCTAGAACAGCAGATTCGTCACTGGACAGGCCTGGTAGAGGGGAGTGTTAGTGAAGTGACTTATGCTCAGAATGTGCAGATGCAGCTACTAACGCCACAAGATAAAACCCAAGAGTTAATTGAGCAGCTTGAATCGATTCCGTGTTCTTTTAAGTTAGTTTCCGAATAGTGCTCTTCATTAAACAGAAGGATAGTGTGGATGGGCGCTGTAATAGGGGTCGCTAGCTTGCAAAGTTTTTATAAAATGCTCATAATGACCCTATGAGACTTTATTCAATGGCATTAATTCTACTGTTTTCTTCGCTCGCAACTGCGTGGGCGGGTGCTATGCCTGTTGCAAATGCCGCTCCTGCCGGATTAGACAGTACTATGATGCAAGCTATGGCATCTCATGAATGTTGTCTTTCCATGTCCTCTGAAGAATCGAAAACTCCTGTTAACCAGACTTATTGTCCTTACTGCTTTGATAATTGTCAGTGTGACAATGATCATTGCGCAAATATGCATCTTTCTGTGGCGCTATTACCCCATCCAAATACTCTGATTACCCTTAATCACAGTCAGCCTATTGCGGTTAAATCCGTTATCATGACCAGCGTCGTTCTGGCGCAAGAGCAACGTCCTCCAAAAATCCTTTAATACCTTAATTATTAGGCATTAGGCTAATGCCTGTTGTGTGTTTTAAACTGGTTGTCTCCTCTCAATATCTTGACTTTATAGATTAAGATCAAAAGTGAGGAGCCAGCGGATTTATAAGGATTTACGATGCAGTATTCTGTTTTTGTTCCAAAGCGTTTAATCGCTTTATTGTCGGTATTATTTTTAAGTATGGCTACGGTTGTACTCTCATCTATTGTTTCTCCAGTGGCCGCAGCCCCAGAGATGGTTCACAGTGCAGACGACGGTTCTGCTAAGTTACCAGGCCTGGTGGATTCCGAGACGGGCTCTGCTCAGACTCAGTTTAAATATGTCGGCCCGATGCATCCGCAGATTATTCGCGACCACCCAGGTGTTTGCCCTATTTGCGGCATGGATTTAGTCAAACAAGCGATTAAACAGTCTAGCGGTGCCCCAAAAATCAGCGTTTCTGATACAGCTTCCGGCGTTAAAGGCTTATCCTTAGGCTTAGCGATTCGCACCGCTGAGGTTCAAAAAACCACTCTCTGGAAATTCATTCCTACTTTCGGAAAAGTTGTCATGGACGAGTCTAAATTATCACATGTTCATCCACGTGCATCAGGCTGGATGAGTGATTTACAGGTTAGAGCCAATGGTGAGTCCATTGAAAAAGACGCTTTGCTATACCGTTTGTACTCCCCTGAAATAGTCTCTGCAGAGCAGGATTTTTTGCAGGTGATTCAAAGCCGTAATCGTTTAGGTAACTCTGCAGCAGCCTTACTTGAATCCGCCAAGATAAGATTAGAGCTGTTGGGTTTGAACGATACTGTGATTCAACAAATTAAACGTCAGCGAAAGATCATTCACAAAGTCCCTGTTTATGCACCTCAGTCAGGCGTTATCACTGATTTATCAGTGCAAGAGGGGATGTATATTCAGCCTAAAACTAAATTAATGAGCATTGCCAATCTCTCCACTGTCTGGGTAGAAGCTGAAGTCTTGCCGTTACAGCAGGCCTGGATTAAAACAGGAGTCACTTCGAACTTAACCACGGATGCCCAGCCAGGACGCCGCTGGGAAAGTGCAATTAGTTACATCTATCCTGAAACCGATTTAAAAACCCAGGCGCTTACCGTCCGTTTGCCTGTCATTAATGAAAATCAACTGTTAAAGCCGAATCAGTTTATGGATGTTGAGCTTTATGCGGGCCCAAAACATAATGTAGTGGCAATTCCTTTAGAGGCGATTATTGACGATGGCATGACCAAGCGTGTGGTCGTTAAAACGGACTCTGGGTCATTTAAATCGGTGGAAATTACCACCGGTATGCAGAGCGATAATGTCGTAGAGGTCAGTTCGGGTTTAAAGACTGGCCAAACCATCGTCTTGTCGGGACAATTTTTAATTGATTCTGAAAGTCAGATACAGAGTAATTTAAGACGTCTGCTTTCAACTGACGCACAGGAGTAGGAGTTCATATGATTAATCACATAATAACCTACTCAATTCGCAACCGGGTGCTGATTCTATTGATGAGCCTTGCCATCGCCGTTTGGGGCTGGATGGCTTTTCAAAAGACGCCTTTAGATGCGATTCCAGATCTATCTGATGTTCAAGTCATTGTTAAAACGCCCTTTGCAGGGCAAACTCCGCAAGTTATCGAAGACCAGGTAACCTATCCCATCTCCAATTTAATGATGTCTGTGCCTAAGTCTAAAGCGGTACGAGGCTACTCATTTTTTGGGGACTCCTATGTTTATGTCTTGTTTGAAGATGGCACCGATCCTTATTGGGCCCGATCACGGGTACTGGAATATTTAAGCCAAGTCACAGCCGATTTGCCGGCCGGGGTTCTACCTACATTGGGGCCGGATGCTTCTGGTGTGGGATGGGTTTATGAATATGCTCTGAAAGACAGCACCGGTCAGACGGATTTAGCACAATTGAGAACGTTGCAGGATTGGTTTTTAAAGTTTGAGTTGCAGTCCGTAGCTGGCGTGTCAGAAGTCGCGTCGATCGGTGGTATGGTTAAACAATATCAAGTCGTGGTGGATCCCAATAAGTTAAGGGCGTTTAACCTGCCGTTAAAACAGATTCAGCAAGCGATCAAAAACAGCTCGGTTGAGATGGGAGCCTCTGTCATTGAGCAAGCCGAAGCCGAATATATGGTGGCCTTAAAAGGCTACGTCTCGAGTATTGAGGATTTGCAGGCCGTCCCCGTGGGATTGATGTCTGACAATCGAACGCCAATTCTTTTAAAAGACATTGCCACAGTGAAGTTAGGCAGTGAGCCCAGGCGCGGTATTGCTGACTTGAATGGTGAGGGAGAGGTCGTTGGCGGAATTGTCGTGATGCGTTCTGGTGAAAATGCCCTGAAGGTGATTGAGGCAGTTAAACAAAAAATTGCGCTCTTAAAACCAGGCCTGCCTAAAGGTGTCGAGCTAGTCGAGGTCTATAATCGAGCTGGCCTTATCAATCGTTCAGTGGCAACTCTTACCACTAAATTACTGGAAGAGATGCTGGTAGTCGCACTCATTTCCCTACTGTTTTTAATGCACTTACGTTCTGCGCTGGTCGCGGTCATCTCTCTGCCTTTAGGGATTTTAGGGGCGTTCATTATTATCGAACAGATGGGTGTATCGGCCAATATTATGAGTTTAGGCGGAATTGCCATTGCCATAGGGACGATGGTGGATGCCTCCATTGTGATGATTGAAAACGCCCACAAGCATTTAGAAGCACACTTTCAAAAAACGGGAAAACATGCAGAAGGCGAAGAGCATTGGAATTTAGTATTGAATTCCGCCAAAGAGGTCGGTCTGCCGCTCTTTTTATCGCTATTGATTATTGCCGTGAGTTTTATCCCTATTTTTGCCCTGCAAGAACAGGCAGGTCGTCTCTTTACGCCCTTGGCTTTAACCAAAACCTTAGCCATGGCGGTTGCCGCGGCCTTAGCCATTAGTTTAGTACCCGTTTTAATCGGTTACTTTGTTAGGGGTAAGTTGCCGAAAGAGTCCTCTAACCCCATTAACCGGGTATTGATTGCAGGTTATAAACCGACATTGAGTCGGCTTTTAAATTGGCCTAAAATGGTGGTTTTGCTCGCGGTGGTGTTGCTTGGATCTATTGTTTACCCATGGCAACAGATTGGCAGTGAGTTTATGCCTGAATTGGAAGAGGGCGACTTATTGTATATGCCAACCACTCTACCAGGCCTATCCATTGGTCAAGCGCAGTCTTTGCTACAACAAGCGGATGCCCTGATTAAAACCGTACCTGAGGTGTCATCCGTGTTTGGCAAGATTGGTCGTGCTGATACCGCCACTGATCCAGCGCCTTTAACCATGATAGAAACGACCATTCAGTTTAAAGATAAATCCGAGTGGCGTCCTGGAATGAACTTAGATAAGGTCATTGCTGAATTGGATAAAACAGTGCAATTTCCAGGACTCACCAATGCTTGGGTACAGCCGATTAAAACCCGTATTGATATGTTATCTACGGGGATAAAGACTCCTATAGGCATTAAAGTATCGGGTGATAACTTGGCTCAAATTCAACAGGTCGGTCAGGACATTGAAGGGGTTTTAAAGAAACTCCCTGGTACAGCCTCCGCCTACTCTGATAGAGCGGAAGGAGGGCGTTATATTGATATAGTGCCGAATCGTAATCAAATGGCACGCTATGGCATGAATATGGCAGAATTAGCCGACATAATCTCTACCTCTGTGGGAGGTAAAGTCCTACAAACCACTCTTGAAGGTCGAGAACGTTACACGATGAATCTGCGTTATCCGCAAGCCTGGCGTGATTCGGTTGAGAAGTTAAAAGTATTGCCGATTGTCACACAACAGGGCACTCAACTCCAATTAGGTCAAGTTGCAGATGTCTCTATTGTGCTTGGTCCGCCGATGATTAAATCAGAAAATGCCCGCCTAAATGGTTGGACATTTGTCGATTTAAAGCCAAATGTCGATCTCGTTGGTTATGTAGAATCGGCACAACAGACCGTGTTGGATAAAGTCGATTTTCCACCTGGTGTGAGTGTGCATTGGACAGGTCAGTATGAGTATCTCTTAAAAGCGCAGGCAACCTTACAAACGATTGTGCCATTTGCTTTGCTGATTATTTTTGTGTTGTTGTATTTGATCTTCAAGGATATTACGGAATCACTATTGATATTGGGGGTGGTCCCGTTTGCTTTATTAGGTTCGGTTTGGTCTATTTGGTGGCTAAATTATGATTACTCTGTCGCGGTGGCCGTCGGTATGATTGCGCTTGGCGGGGTAGCCGCTGAATTTGGCGTGGTCATGATGCTCTATTTAAAGCAAGCCATTCAATTGGCGATTAAAGAGAATAGATTGAATAGCAAAGCGCAATTGAAAGCCGCTATTATGCAAGGAGCGGTACAGCGAGTACGTCCTAAGGCTATGACGGTCATGGTGATTGTCGTGGGCTTACTGCCTATTATGTATGGTTCTGGATCAGGTTCAGGGGTGATGCAACGTATAGCGGCGCCCATGATTGGCGGCATGATTACCGCACCAATTGTCTCTATGGTGTTAATCCCCGTGCTCATTTATATGATCTATAGCAGGCGTCTATTTTCAAAGACCAATAGAGAAGACCCAACTGAAAACAGTGCAGGAGTTAAATAATGCAGGCATTAACCAATAGTTCAATGCACACGTCAGTGAAGAGCTTAATTAAGCGATCACTTCAGATGACGACATTCATTCAGCGGCCTTTCTGGAAGGTGTGGGCACTCAGTTTCGCTACCTTACTGGTTATTCCAGTCTCTGGCATGGCGGACAGTAGGTCATTATCATCGGCAGACCCGCAACTGAATGGGCTTTTTGCACTCGCGCTTGCCCATAATCCCAATATAGAGATGGCTAGGTCGGAGATTGATATAAATGGCTATCAGTTAAATGTTTCACAAAGTGAAGAGGGGCCAACCGTACAGCTTACTTCTGAACTAAGTTATGCATGGGTCAAAGAAAAAGAGTTTGGACGAACGGCCAATCAGCTCCGAGCAAGTTATCCTCTCTATCAGCCGGAAAAAAAGGCGCGCAGTGATGTCTCACGACAGGCTGTGGAAGTCGCAAAACAAACCGTTAAAATCAGTCAACAAGACATTCTGCTAGAGATTGCCATGCAATATTATGAATATTGGCAACAGCAAACAGAGAGAGATTTTTTAGGTAAAGAGCGTCAAACCTATCTGGATCTACTTGAACAGTCAAAAAACCGCTTTCAGTTAGGGTATCAAGACTTAAATGACCTCACTGAAATACAAGCCAAAATCGACAGCATAAAGGCACAGCAAATTGCGGTTCAGCAGAATATGCAGAAGGTGTACTTCAAATTAACGGAGTTGGTGAATAGCTCATTTGATATCAGCGGTTTTAAGAAGCCGAATACATTGCCCAGTGGTTTAACACAGTTGCCTAGCAACAGCCTCAATAAATCTGACCAGGCCTGGTCAGATTTGATCAGCCATAATCCGGCCATTATTGCGGTTGATAAGGAGATTAACCTGATAGGTAAGCAGGTCAATGTTGAAAAGCTGAGTGATGGGCCACAAGTAGAGTTGTTTACTTCTTATATCTACAATGACAGTGACGGTAATTTTTACGATGACATGCAAGGTTTAAAAGGTGGGGTACAAATTAAAATACCTATTTATCTTTCAGGTAAAACCGATGCTAAGGTGGCTAAAACAAGAGCGACTATGCAGCAGCTCAAAATTAAAAAAGCCATACAGATAAGTAAAATAACCCGGATAGCACAACAAGCTCAGGTCTCTTATGACTTAGGATTACAGCAGTTGTCATTGCTCAATAAAGCCATTGAGTCGAATAAAGAGGCCATTAAAGCCATTGAAAGCGGTATGAGCACGGGCAACAGAAATATGATGGATCTTCTAAAAGCCTATAACGATTTACATAAATCCGAGAAAACCATCCCTATATTAAAAGCCAAGTTATGGCAATATTGGTGGCAACTCCAGTGGGTGACTGGCCGTCTTGCGAAGTAGAGTAGTTTTAATCTGATGTGATGATAAAGAACACTGATTTTCATGTCTAAAAGGGAGGTGCTAGAATTCGCACCTCATTCCTTAAAGTTACTTAAATATAAATGAAATCTATTGCTTCAGGGGCGCTTGCCCTTATGTTCGGCTTGGCCGCACTTCCTGTTTTATCCAAACCTGTCTCTATTAGTATCTACACGGCACATGAGCACCAAATCAACAAAACGATTGAGGTGGTCGGCCATGTTGAAAGCTTGCAAACCCCGGTGGTCTCCTCTGAAGTGAGTGGTGAAGTCTTACAGCTTTTGGTGAAGCTTGGCGATAAGGTTGAAGTAGGGAGTGAGTTGGCCGTGATTGATGATGAAAACTATCAGTTAGCGATCTTGGAAAGTGCGGCGGATATCGAACGCTATGCGGCGATGACCACAATGCAAAAACAGCAGGCCAAACGTTATGCTTCTTTGCTTCGAAAGCGACAAGTCAATCGAGCGACCTATGATAAGGCTCAGTCGGAATTAAAATCCCTACAAGCGCAGCAAAGTGCGGCACAAGCCCGTTATGACCACAATCAAAATCTACTCGGCAAAACTACTATTAAAAGTCCCATTTCAGGTTATGTCGATGAACGCATGATTTCAGTTGGCGATTACGCGCAACCGGGTAAACCATTGTTTAAGTTAATTGATAACAGGCGTTTAAGAGCTAAATTACCCATCTCTGAAAAATTCTTCTCTCAGCTCAAGATTGGCCAAACGGTCTATTTAGAAAATCCTTTCTACGATGTCGCGCCACTGAAAACCCAAATTAACTATCTAAGACCGAAGATTGATCCGCATACGGGTTCGGTTCAGGCCTTTTCGGTTTTTGAGAATCCTTCTATCGAGAGTCATGAATCCGTTTGGAAGGCTGGGTCTACTGTAAAGGCGACCGTTATTCTTCAAACCGAAAATCAGGCCGTAATGGTACCAACCCAAGCATTAGTTCAACGTCCTGCTGGAGATGTCGTCTATGTGGTTTATCGAAACTATGTTAAAGCGCATAAGGTAGTCACAGGTATCATCAAAAATGGCATGATCGAGCTAATCCAAGGACTCAGCCCAGGTCGAGTCGTGGCCGTTGATGGCGCACGTTTTTTAACCGAGGGTTCTGAGGTACTCACCGTGGAAACGTTAAAAGATGAGTCATTGTTTCTACCAGATGAGTCGCAACGATGAACTTATCTGAGATTTCTATCAAACAACACGTCTTGGCTTGGATGATTAGCTTATTGATTGTTGTGTTTGGGTGGATGAGTTATGACAAAATTGGTATCGATCGCTTTCCGGCGGTTGAGTTTCCGATTATTTCGATTACTACGGGTCTGTTAGGTGCCAATCCGGACATTATGGATTCCAGTATTACCAGCGTCATAGAATCGAATGTCAATGGTCTAGCGGGCATTGAACACATTCAATCCAAATCCTCTTCAGGTGTTTCTCAGGTCTATATTACCTTTAATTTAGAAAAGAACATTGATGTCGCCTTCAATGAGGTGCAGGCCAAGATAAATCAGATGCTTAACCAATTGCCGGCAGATACGGAGCCACCAAGGGTCTCGAAAATGCAGGCCGGTGGTGCGCCCGTTATTTGGTATGCGTTGCAAGGTGACCGTACGACACAACAACTTAATCAATACGCCAAACTGAATATTCAAAAAATATTGGAAACCATTGATGGTGTTGGCCAGGTGGTGATTGGCGGTCAGCAAAAACGTCAAATACGTATTCAATTAAATATTGAAAAAATGAATGCATATGGCTTGAGTGTATTGGAAATAATCCAAGCCATTAATAAAGAGCATATTCAGTTACCGGGTGGATTTTTAACACACGGACAAAGCGAGTATGTGATTAAGTTGGATGAAGAGTTTCATCAGCTCAGCGATATTAAGAAGTTACCGATTTTACGGCGTGGTGATACCGTCATCCATTTAGCAGATGTGGCACAAATTGATGACGCTGTCGCGAATCAGCGCCAGTTAGCGCGTTTTAATGGTAAGTCGACCATTGGTATTGGACTGGTGAAAACCTCGGGAAGTAATACTGTGTCGATTGTGCATGAAGCGGAGTTGAGAGTTGCAGAGCAAGTTTTGCCTTACTTGCCTCCAGGCGTCGTGTTGAACAAAGCGTCTGATGACGGTGAATTTATTGAACTGATGGTCGGCGCCCTTGAGGAGCATCTAATCACTGGGACACTGTTAACGGCTTTGGTGATGTGGTTCTTTTTGAAGAGTCTACGTGCCACGCTCATTATTTCATTGTCGATTCCTGTGTCGATGTTTGGTGCTGTCGCCGCCATGCATTTTTTGGGTTATACCTTTAATACCATGACTTTATTAGCGCTATTGCTTTTGATTGGGATAGTCGTGGATGACTCCATTGTGGTGCTGGAGAATATTCATCGTCTATCTGAAGAAAAAACAGACGACATCCAGAAGATAGCCATAGAGGGGGTGCGCCAAGTACAGTTAGCCGTGGTTGCAGCTTCTTTAACGTTAGTGTCCATTTTTGCAGCCGTTTTGTTTATGGATGGCATTATTGGTCGATTTTTTAAAGAGTTTGGGGTAGTGGTGACGGTCGGGGTGATGGTTTCATTATTGGTTTCATTGACATTGGTCCCCATGCTGGCCTCGCGATATCTACTTAAAAAAGAACCAGTTTTGGCTGAGCCAGAACCAAAACCCTTGGTGCCTGCAAAACTCAGTCGTTTAACGCTGCTCAAAAAACGATTAGGAGCGGGCCAGGATAAGTTCCTCGCGGGTTTAGAGAATCTCTATTTAGACTTGCTTAAAAAAGTCCTAAGGCAGCGTAAAAAAACCATTTTATATAGTCTGTTATTTATCGTTATCGCAGGGTCACAAATCACTCAAGTTGGCAAAAGTTTTATGCCACGAGAAGACCAAGGTCAGTTCATTGTTAGCTTTAAGACCCCTTTAGGTTCGAGTCTGGAGTACACCTTGAGTCGTCTGACTCTGCTAGAGGACGTTCTGCTACAGGTTGCCGAAGTTAAAACCGTATTTTCGACCATAGGCGGCGGAGCGACTCAGCTGATTAACGAAGGTCGTATTGTCGTTGCTCTTAAGCCGTTTGATGAGCGTGATACGCATATGACCCAGATTATGCAGCGTTTATCCAAAAAGTTTGAAGTCATTCCGGGGCTGAAAGCATTTCCTGCACCCTTGCCAATGATGAGCGACCAACGTGGAGATCCGCTACGTTTTGTCTTGCAGGGTAATGACCTGCATCAGTTGGCTCAAATAAGTGATGATTTTTTAGAGAAATTAAGAAGCCAGCCCAAGTTGGGCGATTTGGATTTAGAGTTGCAACTCAATCAGCCGCAGATTTCATTTGAGATTGACCGCCAAAAGGCCACATTGTATGGTTTAGATACACTGGCGATTGCACAATCCATTAATGTTTTATCTGGTGGTATTAATGTCGGAAAGTACAGCGATGCTTCCAGCGATGGTGAACGCTATGATTTACGCTTGGACGCTAAACAGGGTCAGCTGAGTAAGGCTTCGGATTTGTCGAAAATTTATATTAAATCTAATCGAGGTGAATTGGTCTCCCTAGACACCGTTGCAACTCTGAAAACTGAGTCCGGTGCAGCGATTATTCCACGCCATGATTTGAGTTATGCGGGTATGTTTTACGGTAATCCTATTGTCTCACTAGGAGAGTCGGTGAAAATTGTTAAGCAACAGGCTGAGGGGTTTTTACCGGTGGGAGTGCATTTAAAAATGACGGGACAAGCCGCAGAATTTAAAAAGACCGCGCACTATATTCAGATTGCACTTTTTCTTTCAGTTATCTTAGTTTATATGGTGTTAGCCAGCCAATTTAACTCCTTTGTTCAACCAATGATCATTATGTGGGCGTTGCCTTTTGCCATTGTTGGCGGAATCGTTGGTTTAGCGGCGACCAATATGGGTTTGAATATCTTCTCAATGGTTGGTTTGGTGTTGCTGATGGGCTTGGTGGCAAAAAACTCTATTTTATTGGTAGATTTAACCAATCAAAAGCTTAAAGAGAAAGAGGGTGCAGACAATGCCGTTTATCACTCTTTAGTCGAGGCTTGTCCTCAACGTTTGCGTCCAGTATTAATGACCTCTATTACTGTCGTTGTGACCATGTTGCCCAGTGCCATTGGCTGGGGCGCGGGAAGTGATGCAAATGCTCCTTTGGCAGTCGCGGTTATAGGTGGGATGGTGACCTCTACCTTAATGAGTCTAATTATTATTCCGGTGGTGTATTCACTCGTTTATGATGCGCAAGGCCGTTCCGGTCATTTTATGGCCAAACAGTTATCTAGACTGGGTGCTTTATCCCCTTATGGTGGTAAAAGTGAAGTTTCTGAAGGATTTGTCATGAAGTTGGATGCTATTTTTGTATTGATGGATAGAGTGTCGCTTAGTCTACGTAATTACGTGGTTAAGGTATTGACAGGAGTGGGACGAAATCAACGCTTATGGGCAATAAAACAGCAGCGTAAGCAGCGCTCTAAATAGGAAATGATGTAATCATCAGCAAACATTAGAGTCACGTCATTTTCTGATAGGTCTGAGTGGGGGTAACTCTATTGAGCGGCTAACCGGAGCTTAGGCTCGTGTGGTTAAAAATCCTCTGTGGGACTCGAGCCGACAGTTAAGCACACTTTAAGAATTTTTTAAGATAACGCCGTTTAGACATTTTAACCTTATCAATTTCGATAATGATTAAGCTACCAATGCAGTTATTGAAGTCTGGCGCCAGACTAAAGTCAATGAATTGGGTGCCTTTGTCTTCACACAGTTCGACATACTGTTTGAATAGCATCGGTAGTGCTTCACCTTGTTCATTTAGGAGTTCATTAAGCCGTTTAAAACAGGTTTTATAGTCGCCAGTAAATTCTTTTAAGGCCAGCTGTTTGATTTCATCGGAGACGATAACCGGACATCTCGCATTGGCTACATCTTCACTAAAGGCCAATTGAGTATTATAAAAACTAACAATCAGTTCCCTCGCTCTTGTGGAGAATGCATTGCTTAAACTAATTGAGCCGACCAGATATTTGATTTCAGGGTGGTTGGCAATATAGTTACCCATACCCATCCACAAATAGTCTAAAGCACGAGTACCCCAGTATTGAGGTTGTACAAAACAACGACCGAGTTCAAGAGTGCTTGGTAAATACTTCTCCATCTCTGGATTGATATGGTACATATGGTTCATATACAAAGAATCCTGCCCATGCTTTTCTATGAGATTGCCGCACTCTCCTAATCGATAACCACCGACCAATTCAAGTTTTTTGTCATCCCATAAGATCAGGTGGCGATAAAAACGATCGTATTTGTCTAAATCCCAGTTTGAACCCGTGCCTTCACCGACTTTCCTGAAAGTCAGTTCTCTGACGCGTGCTAATTCATGAATAATGGCAGAATCCGCTTTGTAGTCGACCATATACAAGTCTAAGCCTGTAGGGGTTTTCATGATATGTTCAGCTTGTTTCAAGTCATCACGAATGGATTGGCGACACGCCGGTATGGCGATGGTTTCGATCGTTGTAAAAGGACACACTATAGAGTCATTCTTATACTTAAAGAGCTTATAGGTATGTGCTTTAATGGCCGCAGCAGCGGCAGACAAAGTCAATCCGGATTTCTGGATAGAGTCCCATGGAATGAGTTTTCCTGCTTTGATTTTGATACTTTGATTATGTTTGGTAAACATTTCATGCATTAAAAGCATGCTTCCAAAAGGCTTGTAGAGTGCGGAAGCGGCATAAAATCCTAACGAGTTTCGGGCTTTGATTTGCATCGGTAGAACAGGCGACTGTGTTCGTTTTGCTAATCTCACAAATCCGATTTTCCACTGGCTGTCCATAATGCCCGTTAGTCGTGCTCTTGAAACTTCGCCGGCAGGGAAAATAATAATGGCTTCTTCATTTTCTAAAGTGTCCATCATTTTTAGAAAATTAGATTTGTGGTTAGCGCCTTTAGACATATTGTCGACTGGAATGAATAGGTTTTGAATAGGTTGTATGCTATGCAGAATATCATTTGCAACGATTTTCACGTCTTTACGTACCGAACGCACCATTTGTAATAAAGCAAAGCCATCCAAGGTTCCTATAGGGTGGTTAGCGACAATGATGACACGTCCTTGCGAAGGTATATTCTTTAATGAGTTTCCGCAGGTCTGGTATGAAAAAGAGAGGTGCTTAAAAACGGCGTCTAAAAAGGCAAACCCTTCCAGGTGTGGATTACTTTTAATGAAATTTGAGATTTCATCCTCGTGAGCAGTCGCCTTGATAAGCTTGAGTGCCATCTTGCCTTTGAAAGAGTTATTCAAATTAGGGAGTTTTGAATCGAGAATTTTGTCTAAACTAAACATGTATTTTCAGAACCTATGTAGTGCGTGAGAGACACTACTATACGTAGTTTTGGATTTTGAATGATTTAACGTTTCCATTTGGGTATAAGTAAAATCTATCTGATGTTATAAATAGCCACTGTTAAAGGGTTCAGCATCATGGAGTGCTAAATAAGAATATTTTTTGGGTGGTATAAAAATAGTACAAAACCACAGTGGAAAGCAGTAAATGAAGGTGTATCTCTGTTTATGAATAATGAGGTAAGTAGAGCTTAACTGACATAATACGGCTGCACACAGTATTAATAGCTTGTATAAGCACAGAGTGCGTAATAATCAATGCAAGATCTTATTAATAAGGAGAGAGGTTTAAAGAATAACAGTACTCTACTTATTGGAGATTTTTAAATCATAGAGAGATCATAACTTTTGGTAAGTAAAGGTCTGTGTTAGTTTTTAATGAGTATCAGAGTTGATGAAATTCGCTAAGTAAAACTCTCTTTTTGGGGATAGCTTTGTGGGTAAGAGGCTTTCAATGGTGGTCTTAGAGCAGTATTTAGCTCAATTGTCATCAAAAAGTAAAAAAATAGTAAAAAGAATGAAATAAGACTTGCATCGTTTGCTGGATTAGATAGAATACGCCCCGTTCCGAAGCAAACACACTTTTTAAGGAGTTTGCAACGGGTCGATTGTTATAGAAGATCTTCGGATCTGGTT
>Ga0314774_1001278_pt1 | contig 16469 bp, 16 predicted proteins | sample MetaGCBIA2018_FD_204515 | JGI IMG/M metagenome (GOLD analysis project Ga0314774, IMG submission 204515) | Cryopeg brine microbial communities from Beaufort Sea near Barrow, Alaska, United States - CBIA 2018 | ecosystem: Environmental > Aquatic > Marine > Coastal | place: USA: Alaska | collected... | reverse complement strand
GTTTATTTTAGGTCTTATTTAAAGGAACAGGATGTAATGAGTTGTATTTACGGAGCTTGGTTTAATTCAGTCTAACTCAACTCACCCGAGTCGATAACAGCAAAAGTATCTCCTCCCAAAGACTTGGCTTTCTTTTTCGCTAAGGTTGCATAGGAAGCTAATCTTTGTTGATGGCTAAACACACCCTCTTTAACGAGTAACACACCGAGCGATAAACTCATCATCGAAAAAAACGTAGGTTCACCTTCACGACTCACACCTTGAATTCCCCTACGCAATCTATCTTCTGGTAAATAAAACTGCATAATTTCTTTTCTAAACTCATTCAAAACACCATTGCAAATGGTTTGATAATCACTCACTCGAGACGATACAATAATAAAATCATCCCCCCCGATATGGCCGATAAAATCTACATCAGGCTGAATATGACGCATCAAAATATCAGACATAGCGCGAATAATATCATCGCCTTGGTCAAAGCTGTAATAATCGTTATAAGGTTTAAAGTGGTCAATATCCACATAGATCACCACAAAAGGCATCTGCTGATTTAAGAAGCCTTGAATCGCTTTTTGAATCGGCACATTACCCGGCAAGCCAGAAAGTGGATTGGCATATTGGGCGCTTTCCATTTTCAGATTGGTCATGATACGAAGCAAATCCATAAATTTACCACAACCTCTAAACTCATCGTTTTCGGCAACGATAAAGGCGTCCCCCTTATGACTACCTTGATAATCTGTAATCAAACGACTTACCTCAACCAAAGGCATATCAATATCGACTACGACAGGGGCTTTATCCATAATATTTGCAATTGATTTTCGGTGATACAAATCACGACCAAATCGTCGTGCTAGCAAATCCATCAAGTCCCTCCGCCAAACAATTCCGACTATTTTTTTATCATCGACAATCGGTACAAAATCAATATGCGTTTCTTTTAGCAGATATTCCGTTATTAAACCAACCTCATTGTCCGGGTGAAAGCTATCACAAGCGTGCACAATGCATTCAACCGTTTCATCTACTTTAACCGCGACAGGACCAGAGACTACTGGCCACTGATAATCTAGTGTACGAGTCGGCACGGTCTGGGGCTTTTTAAAAAGATAACCTTGCACATAATCAACACCGAGCCCCTCTAACACTTTCAATGTCTCTTCGTCTTCAACCCCTTCTGCAACTATCTTAGTATTCAATCCTTTAGCTAAGGCGCAAATCGTTTCCATAAAACGCCTTTTGTCCACATCAACATCAAGCCCAGATACAAAGTGTTTATCAATTTTTACAAAATCCGGCTTCACCTCAGACCAGATACGTAAACCGTTATAACCCCCTCCTAAATCATCAATGGCTACTTTGAACCCCATTTCTCGATAATGATTAATAGATTCTACAAATAAAGAAAAATCTTCAACGGGCTGCAGTTCAGTAATCTCAATGACGACTTGCTCAACACTGATCCCGAGTAGCTTTAGACAATCTAATGTCACACCACTTTGATGTCCGCCTTGCATCAAAGCGTTGACGGTGACATTAATAAACAAAAATTCCGACGAACCATACTGTTGATATTTTTCGATGGCAATTTGCCTTGCTAACCAATCCATTTCAAATAGGCAACCATGCTCTTCTGCCACGTGAAATAGGTGCAATGGGCTGTATAACGGAGAATTTTCTGGGCCTCTAATCAGAGCTTCATAAGCAAATACCTGACGCTTTTTGATATCAACAATCGGCTGAAAAACGGGGGATAAATTTCGCATAGATAGAATTGAATATAATTCTCGTCCTAAAACCGAATCCTGCAGTTCATATCTTAGACAATCACTTAACTGGATTAAATCCTTCGTTTGACACTGTTGTAACACAACTTACTCTCTGCTTGAATGGTGTAAAGAAGAGCACTATAGCAAAACCATATAAAATATTTTCGACAAGCTAATGACCGTTTTGTTACCAACTAAAGTCCTTTGACATTGAGCACCAAAAACAATACAAAACATTCCAGTACTTGACCCAAAAAGTCTTTTAAATCATAATAAGCCCTTAGCGCCGATTTGATAGATCAGCTTGCGGGCGCATTAAAAGTACGGCTAAAGCGAGGAATCAGTATGTCTTATACATTCCCGTCTTATTCCCCGTACCTCGTTAATTTAAATTTCATTCTCACTGATACTTCGAGGCACACACATGACTAAAACGACAGTATTTACCTCAGAATCCGTTTCTGAAGGCCACCCAGATAAAATTGCAGATCAAATTTCCGATGCGATGTTGGATGCAATCCTTAAGCAAGATCCTAAAGCACGCGTTGCATGCGAAACGTTTGTTAAAACCGGCATGGTTATGCTCGGTGGTGAAATCACTACTGAAGCTTGGGTAGACCAAGAAGAGTTGGTCCGTAATGTCGTCAAGGAAATTGGCTACAATCACGGTGACTTAGGTTTTGATGGCGAAACCTGTGCCGTACTTTCTTCTATCGGTAAACAGTCTCCAGAAATTGCAATGGGGGTAGATGACTCTGCCGAGCATGAACAAGGTGCAGGCGATCAGGGCTTAATGTTCGGTTATGCTTCAAATGAAACCGATGTGCTTATGCCTGCACCCATTTTTTATGCACATCGTTTAATGGAACGCCAGGCTCATGTTCGAAAATCAGGGATATTGTCCTGGTTAAGACCAGATGCTAAAAGCCAGATTACGTTACGTTATCAAGATGGGAAACCTGTCGGAATTGATGCGGTTGTTTTATCCACACAACACAATCCTGAAATTGACACCAACACCTTACGTGAAGCAGTGATGGATGAAATCATTAAACCCGTCTTACCTGAAGAGTGGTTGCACAGTGACACCCAGTTTCACATCAACCCCACCGGTCGTTTTGTCATCGGAGGTCCTGTTGGGGATGCCGGCTTAACGGGGCGTAAAATCATTGTGGATACCTATGGTGGCATGGCACGCCATGGTGGCGGTGCTTTCTCTGGAAAAGATCCATCAAAAGTAGATCGTTCTGCTGCCTATGCAGGTCGCTATGTCGCTAAAAATATCGTAGCTGCTGGCTTAGCAGATAAGTGTGAAATACAAATTTCATATGCCATTGGCGTTGCTGAACCAACCTCTATTAGCCTAGAAACCTTTGGTACAGAAAAAGTTGATATTACACTGATTGAACGCCTAGTACGCGAACACTTTGATCTGCGCCCAAAGGGTTTGATTGCCATGCTAGACTTATACCGTCCTATCTACCAAAAGACAGCCTCTTACGGTCATTTTGGTCGTGAACTACCCGAATTCACTTGGGAAAAGACCGATAAAGCTGCTGTTTTACGTTCTGATGCAGGCCTATAAAACCGGCGTTAAGCCTAGGGTCGAAAAACGATTCCTAAAATACAAACTTAACCGTAGCCAGGCCTGGCTACAGTTAAAAAGTAGAGCAAACACATGATTAAATCACAGCATAAATACCCACAAAAATTCAGCTTAGAATTCTTTCCTCCTAGAACGGATAAGGGCACTGAGAAGCTTAAGACAGTCATCGATGAGCTAGGCACATTGAATCCAGATTACATGTCCGTCACTTATGGTGCTGGTGGTACGACTCAAGCGAAAACCTTAGAAACCGTCCAATATATTCAAGAGCAAACTGATTTTGCAGCCGCACCGCATTTAACCTGCATTGGCGCATGCGAAGACAGTGTAAATGAACTGTTAGACCTCTATGAAACCATGGGCATCAAACGAATTGTAGCGTTACGAGGCGATTTGCCATCTGGCATGATGGATCCCGGCGAGTTTAAATATGCGAGCGATTTAGTTAAATTCATCAAAGACACCCGTGGTGATCGTTTTCATTTAGAAGTCGCGGCGTATCCTGAAACCCATCCACAAGCGCGCAATTGCGATATTGGGATGAAATGGTTTAAGCATAAAGTGGATCAAGGGGCTGACTCAGCCATTACTCAGTACTTCTTTAACTTTGACAGTTACCGTTATTTTATCGATAACTGCGAACGAAATGGCATCGATTTACCGATTGTGCCAGGCATTATGCCGATCACCAACTACGAAAACCTGATTCGCTTTTCTGAAGGCTGCGGTGCTGAAGTGCCTCGCTGGTTGAAATGTCGTTTAGAAAGCTTTGATGATGACAAAGAGAGTCTCTTGTCCTTTGGTAAGGATGTTGTGCAAGAATTGGCGCAAAATCTATTAGATGCGGGCGCTCCCGGCATTCACTTTTACAGCATGAATAGCATTGAACCGACTTTGGAAATCACCAAATCTCTAACATTTAAATAAGTTCATCTTAATTAAGTTCATTTTAAGGGTTAGCAATATGCGCATTTCACGTCTATTCTTAGAAGGCAACTATCAAGTTAATCAAACGATTGCGTTGCCCAAAGAACAGGCGCATTATGCATTAACGGTGTTACGTCTTAAACATGGCTATTTGATTGAAGCCTTCAATGGATCAGGATTGCTCGCTACGGGTAAACTCATCGTGACCAGTCGGCGTACAGCTGACTTGCATATCGAATCCGTCGTAAAATCCGATAACGAATCCCCTTTGAAAACCGTCTTAGTACAAGGCGTTTCCAAAGGGGATCGAATGGATACCACAATCCAAAAAGCCGTTGAGCTCGGGGTAACGGCGATTCAACCGATTCTCACGGAACGCTGTGATGTTAAACTGGAGGTCGATAAGTTAGAAAAGCGCCGTAACCAGTGGCAAGCCATTGTGATTAATGCCTGCGAGCAAAGTGGTCGCACAGTCGTTCCTATCATATTCCCGATTCAAAGCTACCAGGCCTGGTTAGAAGCACAAAACCCGGACCAACCGATCTTTGGTTTAGTATTGGACCCTCATGCTGAACACAACTTAAAGACGGTAAAAGCACCTACTGCAAGCACGCCGATACAATTGCTGATAGGCCCTGAAGGTGGCTTAAGCGAAATAGAAGTCCAGCAAGCAGAAACCATAGGACTCATTCCAATACAACTCGGCCCTAGAGTACTGCGCACCGAAACCGCCGGCCCTGCAATTTTAGCTATATTACAATCACTCTGGGGTGATATATAACCGTGGTAATGTTCATAAAGCATCAGGCGGCCGCTGGCGAAAAGTGAGCAGCCCAACCAGTCGACGTTAACTTACACGAGCATAAATAAGAATCGCTCTCAGATATTTAAAATACAGTTATAATAGTCAAATCATAAAAGCTCAGCGAGCCTGAGCCCCACAATCTTCAGAAGAGATTCACCAATGCCTTCAATCAATCATGTTCCACATCTACAAACGGCTTTAAAAGGCCCTCTGCTCAAGTTGGAAAAACATCTTTTAGATCATCGAACAGAGATTGAATCTTGGTTTCGTAAGCAGTTTAAAAACACTCCAGCTCCTTTTTATTGCTCAGTCGATTTAAGAAATGCGGGGTTCAAATTAGCGCCCGTGGATACAAACCTATTCCCTGCCGGTTTTAATAATCTACACCCTGATTTACGTTCTTTAGCAGTGCATGCGGCACAAACCGCTGTAACGCAAGCTTGCCCGATAGCCGATGGTGTCTTAATCATCCCAGAAAGTCACACCCGAAATACCTTCTATCTTGAAAACCTCTTGACGTTACAAACCATCTTGGAAAGTGCCGGTTACGAAGTCCACATTGGCTCACTTATTCCAGATTTAGATGCCCCTCTATTAGTAGAGCTACCTTCCGGGAATACCTTGACGTTAAAACCGTTAATTCGCAAAGGCGAACGTATTGGAGTCGATAACTTCTTTCCTTGTGCCGTTTTATTAAACAACGATTTGTCCGGTGGTCGACCAGAAATTTTAGAGGGCATTGAGCAAACATTACTGCCGCCGATGGATTTGGGGTGGTCAAATCGTTATAAAACACAACACTTTGATCACTATTCCGATGTGACCGAAGCCTTTGCGAAAATTATCGATATTGACCAGTGGTTAATCAACCCGACCTCAATCTCTTGCGGTCCGATTAACTTTAAAGAACGTACTGGATTTGAAGATCTGGCTAACACGGTGAACCGAGTCTTAGATGAAACTAAGGCGTACTACGAAACCCATCAGATTGACTGTAAACCGTTTGTCATAGTAAAGTCCGACAGCGGCACATACGGGATGGCTATCATGTCCGTCAACAGTGCAGATGAAATTCTGAACTTAAACCGTAAACAACGTAACAAGATGGCGTCAGTGAAAGAAGGACTGCAAGTAGAGCAGATGCTGGTTCAAGAAGGCGTCTACACCTATGAAACCGTTAATGGCGCGGTTGCTGAACCGGTGGTCTACATGATAGGCAGTCAAGTCATTGGCGGATTTTACCGTATTCATACCGGAAAAAAAGCCACCGACAACCTGAATTCGCCAGGCATGCATTTCGAACCCCTCTCGTTTGAAGAGTCATGTGCCCTGCCAGATGACAATCAGAATCCTGATGCCAGTCCGAACCGTTTTTACGCTTATGGCGTGATTGCACGCTTAGCTTTATTGGCTGCCGCGCGTGAGATTGCCGTTGCAAAGGATGCGCTAACCGATTTAACAGACATTTAGGTAAGCACTTCAATGGGGAAAGGTTCAATCTCTGCTGACCTGACAAGTCTTTAGTTCATTGCTACATCAACTCCTTTGCTGTAGCAGACTTATTGAAGAAGTCTACTAACGAAACACACACTGAGGAGTCCTATCCTATGTCCATTCTGAACTTAGACACTCATAAAAAAAAACCCTCAGCTTTTTCATTGTTTAACCTAGGCTTTAGGCCATTTTTTTTAGGGGCTGGGTTATTTGCCATGTTGGGCATGTTGATTTGGTTTTTTCTTTTGCAAGGCTTACTGAGTTTACCGCTAGACAACCTATCCGTCACGCAGTGGCATGCACATGAGATGATATTTGGCTTCACGATGGCGGTCGCTGCTGGATTTTTACTGACCGCTGTCAAAAATTGGACGGGCGTTAACACTCCGTCCGGTCGCCCTTTAGCGATCCTATTTTCACTTTGGATAGGTGGACGAATCGGTTGGTTTCTTCCAATATTATTCCCCGGATTTGGCTTCGAATTACTCCTCATCACCGCATTGCTCGATCTTCTCTTTAACCTCTATTTCGCAATTGCATTTGCCACCCCCATTTTCCGTGCTAAGCAGTGGAAGCAAAATGACTTACTCGCCAAAATCATCTTAATGGGCTTATTCAATATCATCTTTTATTTAGGCCTGTTTGGCATATTAGAGCAAGGTATGGCGTGGGGAAATACTGGTGGCTTTTTTATTATTCTGGCATTGATTATGACGATGGGACGCAGAGTCATACCCTTCTTTATTGAAAAAGGCGTTAAAGAAACCGTCTCTTTAGCGAATCCGAAATGGATTGATTATAGTAATTTAGGATTGCTCTTACTGCTCATGTTGTCTGAATTATTTTTAGACAATGCTGTCATCACTGCATTCATTGCTTTAATGCTATTTTTTGTCGGTAATATGCGCCTCATCAATTGGTATACCCCTGGAATTTGGGCAAAACCGATGCTATGGAGCCTCTATTTGGGCATGGTTTTTATCCAAATTGGATTTTTACTCTATGTTATCACCGCCTTCCAACCGACCTTTCACTCCTTAGCGATTCATTCGCTCGCTGTTGGAGGCATAGGCTTGATAACCTTAGCAATGATGACTCGAGTCAGCCTAGGTCACACAGGCAGAAACGTCAATCAACCACCTAAACACCATACTATGATATTGTCATTGGTTGTCTTAGCCACTCTGGTGCGAGTGGTTTTGCCAATGATTGCACCTGAACAGTACGGCCTATGGATGATCAGCGCTCAATTTTTATGGATACTGGCTTTTGCTCTGTTTTGTTGGTCTTTTATACCGATGCTGGTTCAAAAACGCGTAGATGGGCATTTTGGTTAAATGACACAGCCAGGTACAATAGCAACAAATGTGTTAACTCAATGAAACCCGAGTGACTCAAAATGGATTTAAAAGGATAAGAAAATGCTTAAAGTCGGCATAGTAATGGATCCCATTGCAAACATTAAACCACATAAAGACAGCTCCTTTGCGATGCTGTTAGAAGCTCAACGACGCGGTCATGAATTGGTTTATATGCAACCTGAAGATCTTTATCTGAAAGATGGCCAGGCCTGGTCAATTACCCGTGGCCTTAACGTATGGGATAGGCCTAAAACAGAACAATATTTCGACTTCGACGGCCGTCATGACATCGCACTCAACACGTTAGATATCATTTTGATTCGCCAAGACCCCCCATTTACCAATGACTACCTCTATAGCACACATATTTTAGAGTTGGCCGAAGCGGAAGGCGTTTTAGTGGTGAACAAACCCCAGAGCTTACGTGATGCGAATGAAAAATTGTTTGCCAGCTGGTTCTCACAATGTATCCCCCCTACGATCGTCACCGCCAATGCAGATAAGTTACGAGCTTTTATAAGTCACCATCAAGACACTATTTTTAAACCGCTGGATGCGATGGGCGGTGCTTCAATCTTTAGGGTTAAACAAGATGACCCGAATATTAGCGTCATCATTGAGACCATGACCGACCATGGCAAACACCACATTATGGCGCAAACATATTTACCTGAGATTAAAGCAGGTGATAAACGTATTTTGCTGATAAATGGTGAGCCACTTGACTACACCTTAGCGCGTATTCCAGCTGAAGGGGAGACTCGCGGTAATATCGCTGCAGGCGGAACCGGTGTGGGCATGCCAATCACCGAACGTGAACGTTGGTTGTGTGAACAGATTAAACCGACACTTAAAGCCAAAGGGCTGTATTTTGTTGGTTTGGATGTTATTGGTGATTACATTACCGAGATTAATGTGACCAGTCCAACCTGCATTCGTGAGCTCGACGCGCAATTTGATTTAAATATTGCCGGCACTTTGTTTGATTGCTTGGAAGCACAGATTGAACTCCAAAAATAATGTACTAAACTCCAAACTGTTAGAAGCTTTTACATTAACTTTTTAGTATGACCACGCCAGGTGAATTTTTTATTGACTGAAATGCAGTCATGACAACACCTTATAATGAACCCTTACCGTTCAATGATTATGTTAGATGAAACTTATGTCAGAAAATAAATATAAACACCTCCAAATTCAACAACCACACCAGCGACTATCATGGACGCTTGGACTTGCACTTTTGCTGCTGTTAACAAGCTGTTCCAGTCAAAATTCGCCCCCCACTAAAGCGACTATTGTGGTCTTTGGTACCTTAGTTGACATTACTCTATACCATCCTGATGTCAAGCAAGCAGAAGCCGCGATTCAACAAGTTGAAACTGAATTTTTTCACTTTCACAAAGAGTGGCATGCTTGGGAAAAAGGTGGCATTATCGGCAAAATTAATCAAGCCATTGCCCAATCGCAACCTATTAATGTCCCCTTGAGCGTTAAAAACTTCATTATCAAGTCGCAAAGTTTAACCAGGGCAAGTCAGAAGTTATTTGATCCTGGCATTGGTAAATTGATTGCACTCTGGGGATTCCACAAAGAGACCTGGTCTGGCCCACCTCCCTCAGAAAAATCTATTCAGCATTGGTTAGACCAACGCCCTTCTCTCCTGGATATTTATTTTGAGGGGTTAACCCTCTATAGTAAGAATAACCAAGTACAACTGGACTTCGGCGGCAATGCCAAAGGACTTGCCATCGATATGGCATTAGATATCATTGCTAAGGCCGGCATTAAAAGTGCCATTGTGAATATTGGCGGCGACATGAAAACTCTGGGGTTGAAAAACGGCCAGCCTTGGTCTGTCGGTATTCAAAACCCAAACAACCCTTCGAACGTGGAAGTCGCTATTCACCTGAACGCGGACGAAAGCATTGTCACTTCCGGTACGTATCAGCGTTACTTCGAATGGCATGGACAACGTTATTCTCATATTATTAACCCGAATACTGGCTATCCGGCTCAAGGTTTTGCTTCCGTCACCGTATTACATAACGATGCTACTACGGCTGATGCCGCCGCGACTGCCATCCTGATTGCGGGCCCAAAAAACTGGTTAAACATTGCTAAAAGTATGGGGCTAACCTATGTTTTATGTATCGACAATCAGGGTAAAATCCTGCAAACAAAAGCCATGGCAGAACGCACGAAACTGTTATAATTTTCGCTATGAAACAATTGCCCTCTTTTGAACACAACTTTCTGATCGCCATGCCATCTTTAGACGATAGTTGGTTTGAAAAAACCGTCATTTATATCGTGGAAGATAATGACCATGGTTCGATGGGACTCGTCATTAATATTTCCCATAAATTAACCGTGCACGATCTACTTACTCACTTTGACTTCCCCTCACATCCTGACAGTCTTTTTTTAGAGGGCACCGTACTTAAAGGTGGACCAGTGGATATGGAACGCGGATTTATTCTGCATCATCCCTCAGGTGAATGGAAAAGTTCGATGCTTTTGCCTGATGACCTGGCCATGACTGTTTCAGATGATTTTATAGAGGCACTGAGTCATAATGAAAGCCCCGAACAATTCCAGATTTGTCTCGGATTTGCAGGCTGGAAACCTGGCCAGCTGGCACAAGAGCTGAAAAGTAACAGTTGGCTGACCATCCCTTACAATCAATCGCTATTGTTTGACACACCCATCGAAAACAGATGGGAAGTCGCTCTAAATACGTTGGGGATTTCGCCCGAGTTTTTAACACTGGAGGCTGGACATGCCTAATCAAAAGAGCAACCCATCTTCATTAAAAACTAAATCAACACCCATGTCAGGGATTGTACTGGGCTTTGATTTTGGTCTACGCCGTATTGGAGTGGCCGCTGGTCAAACCATCACCCAAACAGCGACGCCAGAAACCATTGTCAAAAGTAAAGATGGTAAACCGGATTGGGAACATATTAGCAAGTTGTTTGAAAACTGGAAGCCTGTTGCCATCGTCGTGGGTTTACCACTGCATTTAGACGGAACCGAACAAGCCTTGACTCAACCAGCCCGTAAGTTTGGTCAACGTTTAAGTGGCCGCTATCACTGCCCCGTTTTTTTTATGGAAGAACAACTCAGTTCAATTGAAGCAGAAGGCCGTCACCTTAAGCAAACTCACTTGGATGACCATGCTGCACAAATTATTTTAGAGAATTGGCTAGAAGCGAACATAGCTCAAAACGCCCTTTAAGGCAACGTTCGGCAATTCTATTATCAAACTTAACATGCTGACTCTCACATGACGACACCTAACATTAACTGGAAAAAATATGACTGAACTCGACATTGATGTTTCATCCTTGCTTGAAAACATATGTGAACAATTACAACGTCGGGTTATTTTTAACCAGTCTCCGAAAATGATCGGTATTCGCACTGGAGGTGAGTGGGTCGCCCAAAAATTGCATGAAAAATTAGCCTTAACAGATCCGTTAGGTGTCATCGACATCTCCTTTTACCGTGATGACTTCTCCAAAATCGGTTTAAATCCAACGACACAAGCCTCTGATATCCCTTGGGAAATTGATGATCAACATATTATTCTCGTTGATGATGTTCTCTTTACCGGTCGCACCACACGCGCCGCCTTAAATGAAATCTTTGATTATGGTCGTCCTGCAAGTGTCACTTTAGTCGCTTTATTGGATCGAAAAGGGTGTCGTGAGTTGCCTTTTCAGGCTGACGTCATCGGCATGTCTCTAGAGTGTCGCCAAACCATTAAAGTGACAGGCCCAGACCCATTGATAGTCAAGATTTTAGACCAGCAGGAGGACGTCACATGAGCAGACTTACTGGCCCGAATATCCAACTCAATGAATTAGGTCAACTGCATCATTTTTTGACCATTGAAGGTCTAAAACAACAGCACTTAATAGAGATATTGGATACGGCTGAATCCTTTATTAATCCAAATACCCAAGAGATCAAAAAAGTCCCTATTCTGCGTGGAAAAACCATTATGAATCTCTTTTTTGAGCCCAGTACTCGAACCCGCACGACCTTTGAAATCGCCGAAAAAAGGTTATCTGCCCAAGTAGAAAGTTTAGATATTGAAACCTCTGCTGCCAAAAAAGGGGAATCTCTGCTTGATACCCTATGGAACTTACAAGCTATGCAGACTGATATGTTTGTGATTCGCCATGCGCAAAGCGGTGCGGCACAGTTTTTTTCGCAACACGTTGCCCCGCATGTCCATGTATTGAATGCGGGCGATGGCCAACATGCCCACCCAACACAAGCGATGTTGGATATGTTTACGATTCGTAAACACAAAGGCAGTGTCTTTGATTTGAAAGTTGCAATTGTCGGAGATGTCTTACACAGCCGAGTAGTCCGTTCACAAATTCAAGCCTTAAGCATTTTAGAGGCGCGTGAAATTCGCGTGGTTGGCCCTAAAACTTTGATGCCCGAGAGTCCTGAAGCCATGGGCATCCATGTCTATCACGACATGGAGGAAGGCATAAAGGATGTCGATGTCATTATTATGGTACGCCTACAAAATGAACGTATGACCAGCGCTTTGATTCCCAGTGAAAAAGAGTTTTTTAAGCTTTACGGACTCACAAAAGAGCGTCTTGCTCTGGCCAAACCCGATGCCATTGTCATGCATCCAGGACCCATTAACCGGGGCGTTGAAATTTCCTCCGAGGTTGCGGATGGTCCACAATCGGTCATTCTTGAACAGGTTACCTACGGTATTGCCGTTCGCATGGCGGTCATGTCCATTATTATGAGTAACGCGGCTCAATTGAAACAGCATCGTGCTGAACAAGCTTCACTTGATTTGGACGAGCCACATACCCTCAACGCAATGGAGGAGGCAAACTCATGAAATTAGTCATTCTAAATGGACGCATTATTGATCCAAGTCAAAATCTTGACCAGGTCACCAATTTGTATCTCTCTCGTGGCCGTATTGTAGGTATGGGAGATCAAGCACCAGAAGGATTTACAGCTACTCAAGAGGTTGATGCTACCGGAAAATGGATTTTACCTGGACTGGTCGATTTGCAAGCTCGTTTAGGCGAACCCGGCAGTAACTTTGCAGGCAGTATCGCTTCTGAAACCAAAGCAGCGGCGGCTGGCGGCATTACCAGTATCTGCTGTCCACCTGATACCTCGCCGGTAAATGATTCACAAGCAGTCACCGAGTTACTTCAACGTCGTGCACGTCAAGCTTCCACGGCATTTGTGATGCCGATTGGTGCTTTAACGATTGATTTAAAAGGTGAACGCCTCAGTGGCATCTACTCTTTGAAACAGGCAGGCTGTGTAGCTTTGAGCCAGGCGAACACTCCGATCAGAAGTGCCCTAACATTAAAAAATGCTTTGGAATATACGTCGACTCAAGACATGGTCGTCATGCTACGTTGTGAAGACCAGCAACTTAAAAACGGCGGGGTTGCACACAGCGGCCCTGTTAGTTCACGCTTAGGACTGCCCGAAATTCCATCTTCAGCCGAAACCACTGCGTTGGCTCGTGATTTAATTCTAGTGGAAGAAGCTGGAGTTCGAGCCCACTTCTCGCAACTCTCTTGTGCACGTTCGGTTGAAATGATTGCAGACGCCAAAAAACGCGGCTTACCCATCACTTGCGATGTTGCTATCCACCAATTACACCTCTCTGAAATGGATGTTCTTGGGTTTAATAGTCTGTTTCATGTCTCTCCACCCTTACGCAGCATGCAAGACAAACAGGCCTTGTTAATGGGGTTAAAGTCGGGCGTCATTGACGCGGTCGTGAGTGACCATACGCCGCTGCAAAAAGATGAAAAACTTCTGCCCTTTGGTGAAAGCATGCCAGGCATTAGTGGATTAGAAACCTTGCTGCCACTATTAATGAAATTAGTCCAAGAGAATGACCTCGATCTCATGACAGCCATCCGCTGTGTCACGCAGAACCCAGCAAAGATTTTAGGGGTTCAAAGGGGGACATTGGACATTAACCAACCCGCTGACTTAAGTATTTTCAATCCTGAAGGGATTTGGACTTTAAAAGTGAATGAAATGCTCAGTGAAGGTCAGAATACACCCTTTCAAGGGTGGGAGTTTATCGGACAGGTAGAGCAAACTTTTTTTCAAGGCCGCTCAGTTTATCGCAAAAATCAAGTGTAAAATATCTGGATGCATCCTACTACTTTTTCTATTGCTGACTGGCAACAGGCAGAACAAACAGCAGGCTATTGGCTAATTAGCCTGACCTTAACCGATCCAGTTCTATTTGATGTCGGTACAGTCTTCTGGCTTGATTCCAATCCAGAACCGCTACGTCTATTTCATCAAGAGCTACAATCGAACAACGTTAAATTACAGCTGTTAAGTTCAGTGTCAATCATGAAGACCACCTCCCCAGGCCAGCTACATTGTCGACCACCGAAAACGTCCACCACCATACCTGTCTCTGGAAATCTCCTGATTCTAGGCAGTGGTTTAGAGATGGCGAACCTTTTCTATATTGCAAAAAAGAGGCAGGCTTCTCATGCATCGGCTCAGACTCTCGCGCTTTTACACAGTGAACAACGATTTCCCTTCCCCATCAAACCATCCCGTTTTATACTCCCTGAAATGCCTCTTGATGCCATTGGAGCCAGCCCATTACTTGAGGACTGGAAAATCGCTAATCGGTTGGCCAGTGAGTTAGGGCTTCCAGGATGCTTTGAAGGCAGTCTCGCGGAGTTACTTGGCCAGTGGATTCAATATCACCATCAGAGTGAAACCCAGACTGAAAAATGGCAGATCCTCGCTTGCTTACCGAAAGAGATGCAAAAAAAATGTCTGGAAGTTTGTCAATCAATAGATTGGTTAAACTTCACAGGCATAACCTATAACGCTTAACAAAAAAGCACTCTTCACTTTACCTTATGTGTGATCGAATCTCAGAAAACCAGATCGATATTAACCTTCTAACTCTGCAATAGATGCGGCATGTTTACGAGTGGCCTTAGCAAGCTTTTCAAGTTCTTTGGCTGTAACATCCAATACTTTTGTCGCCGTCGAGCCAATAGCCGCTTCTATCAACATCTGCAACTCTTCAAAATTTTCATTACCCAGGGCTTTTACTTGCTCGTCCGTTAAACTTTTTTTAAAACCTTCCACAACCCTATAAGCATGTTTATCAATTTTCATTGTTCTATCCTACTGATTTTGCATAATTTAATAAATAAAAGCCTAGTAAACACCCTGTACTTTCGTAGGATTATCCTCTAATCATACTGAAATACATCTTCACCTGAACTGACAATCAATGGATCTGATTGACCGATAATTTTTTCATCCTTGCCTGCATAAGGTACCTGATTCAAGATATAACGCATCGTTTCAAGGCGTGCCCGTTTTTTATCATTCGATTTTACAACTGTCCAAGGCGCATGCTTGGTATTGCTGTAGAAGAACATGTCTTCTTTTGCCTTCGTGTATTCATCCCAATGATCTAAGGAAGCCAAATCCATCGGGCTTAATTTCCACTGTTTTAAAGGATCATCTTTGCGTGCATTAAATCGGCGTAACTGTTCTTTACGACCTACAGAGAACCAAAACTTCATCAGACGGATACCGTCGTTTGTCACCATTCGTTCAAATTCAGGCGCCTGGTGTATAAACTGAGTATATTCAGAGGGAGTACAAAACCCCATAACGCGTTCAACACCTGCCCGGTTGTACCAAGAGCGGTCAAATAATACGATTTCACCTGACGTCGGTAGTTTTTGTATATAACGTTGAAAATACCACTGCCCTCTTTCAGTTTCACTTGGTTTGTCTAAGGCAATATTACGCGCACCACGCGGGTTAAGATGTTCCATAATACGTTTTATCGTTCCGCCTTTTCCAGCCGCATCTCGTCCTTCAAACACCATAACAATCCGTTCATCATTTTCTTTGACCCATCTCTGTAACTTTAAGAGTTCGATCTGTAATAAGCGTTTAGTGGCTTTGTATTCTTGACGCTTCATTTTCACATCATAAGGATAACTGCCTTCACTGGATTTTACTTTCTTCACACTCACTCCTTTTGGGAATTTTTTTCTATAATTTAATTATACGCCTATTTCCCCATTTTTATACGAGGCGAATCATCGTTATAGCAACCCAACAGCGCATTCGCTTCATGCATGAACTAGATCAGCCAAATTTACAGCTCTCGTTAATCAACTTTATTTTAAGGTTTTATTTGTCAATTTTTACTACAATAACGCTTTCGCTCAAAGATTGGAAAATCGATGTCAACTTCACTGATTGAACGCTTTCACAGCGTACAAGATAGGATCCGCCAAGCCTGTTTACATTCTAAACGCCTACCCGAATCCGTTCATTTATTAGCCGTAAGCAAAACGAAACCGATCGAAGATATTTTGACTTTAGCTGAGAATGGCCAAACCTGTTTTGGTGAAAATTATGTGCAAGAGTCTTTGCTTAAAATTGCACAAAGCCCTGAATTAGAATGGCATTTTATT